>Ga0105047_10019880_pt1 | contig 10344 bp, 10 predicted proteins | sample MAT04_FD_78384 | JGI IMG/M metagenome (GOLD analysis project Ga0105047, IMG submission 78384) | Freshwater microbial communities from Lake Fryxell liftoff mats and glacier meltwater in Antarctica - MAT-04 (megahit assembly) | ecosystem: Environmental > Aquatic > Freshwater > Ice > Liftoff... | reverse complement strand
TTGCTTAAAAATGCTTTTCTAATTAACTATCGTAGCAGTTATGAAGCGTCATTGGAAATTTGCAACTGCGATCTGTATTGCATCGATGATACAACACTTGTGATGCCGTGCTTTACTGCGACGAATATCTAGGGCTTTTACGTCAATTTTATATCATGTACTCATAATTTGCAAAGATAATTTATATCATTCTTTCGGGTTAAATTTAATGGCAAAGTCATAACAACACTAAGATCAGGCAAAGAGTAATTGGCAACGGTAGAAACTACGAAGGGCATGGGGTTTGATTAAAAGCTCTTGAAGTCGCATATTAATCTTTCCTTTTCCAAATCTAAGGTAATAAAATTCTAGCTAGTCACGTTTCTAGGTAGGTTCAAAGAAATATCCCTAATATTAAACACTTTATTATGAATGCTCAAAAGTTAACAACCATTTTTTATTTTTTATCTTTGGCAGTTATAGTGCCCTTTTCATGCACTGATGATTTTGATCCTACTACAGGTTTAAAAGGAACGGTAAATGATATTGAAAAAATGCTAAGAACTGATGACATTGTACAGCGAGTATCAATTCCTGTTGACAATTTTGATTTCAAATCAATACATAATACAACGTTGTGGGCACCACCAAATTCGTTTATATTTGAAGATAATGGAGCCCAATGCATTGGAAAAATTGATTTAGAATTTACTGAATTATTCACCAAATCTGAGATTCTTAGATATGGAATTCCTACCATTACTTTGGATAATAAAATTATTGAGTCTGACGGTGAGTTTCTACTTTCTGTATCACAAGGAAATAGGAAAGTGAAGTTAGCTCCGCAAAAAAAAATCGCATTATCTGTCAGTAATGATAACCCAAATAATCAAATGGAATTATTTAGTGCTATTGAAAACTCCTGGCGACCTGTGGGTGATGAATTAGGTACAATCAATGTTGTAAATACTTCGAATGATTTTTTTGTAAATGTCGGTTATGGGCTCGAATTGAATTCCTTCAGGTGGGTAAATATTGATTATTTTACTAAATTTGACCGCCCTTTGACGAAAACATCAGTTGTACTACCGAAGGGTTATGATAACAATAATACGTTGATTTTTGCAGTATTTGTTGATTTAAACATTGTTATCCCAATATTTGGCAATGGTTATTCAGCCATGTTACCTATAGATCAGAAAGTAAATTTTGTGGCCATTTCAGCAGAAAGTAATAATGAATTTAGGTTCGATATAAAAAAAGTTATTATCAAAGACAATCTGACCCTGTCGATGAACCCAACAAAATCTTCGGAATCTCAAATTAAAAAAGCACTTAAGTCTTTGGATTAAGAAACATGATTCTGTAACCAATAAATTTCTATTCGCACAAATGTACAAAAGATATTTTGGTAATATAAGATGAGGTTTTCAACATTGAAGTATTGTCGTCTTTATTGACAAAATGTAAGCAAAAAAATGCTGCAGGATATATAAATATTGGAGTTGCCGCACACTTGCTGAATTTAAAATTTTCGAGCTATTGCCTGATATCGAAAGTATACGATTCCAGTTTCAAAATATGACCAGTAGGTATCCATATGTAACATTAGTTAATCTGAATAAGAATTCAAGCTTTATCTTTGTGACATTAAAATAATGATATGCCTTTAAAATTCTTAGTAGTCACGGTTTTTCTGACAAGTATCAGTTTGGGTTGTAGCCAGTATCCTGTTTCGGGGTACATAGATATGGCAGATTCAGACAAGTATCCTATGATCTATATGATAGACCCTTTGATTTTCAGTGCATTGGCATCAAGTTTTGAAGGTAAAGTGATAGACTCAGCAAGAATTGATCAGAATGGAAAATTCATTTTTAAAAAAATGCCCATAGTTGACAAAAGTAAAATGTATTTGCTCACCATTCAGAAACCGGACGAAAAATATCCCAACCGACTGGAAAACGATCAGCCCGAATGGTCCAATTATATCCCCTTTATATATCGGACATCCGAACATATCAATATCAAATCTTCCGCAGATAAGCTGCTTAAAGATGCTGTAATCATAGGGGATATAAAAGAAAATGATATCATATTACAGCTTATCAAAACCAGGTTTGAACTGTATATCAACATTTTGTCCCAACAGAAGGAATTAAACGAAACCAATTTAATCGACCACGAAAAAGCCCTGAATAATTATCAGCATAAACTGATGGAATCTGTAAAAGACATCAGTGATGTTTATATCAATGCACTGGCGCTCCGGTGGATCAGTTCGTCAGGAGATTATGAACGGGTGCCTGAACTTGTCAGCCAAGCCTGCATGAAACTGAAGCAGTCATCTCCTGGTGATCCCTGGACTGCCCAAATATGTAAAATATCAGCATCACTTCCTTTAATTCCCGGCAATCATTTTCCTGATTTTCCTATGCCTATGATAAAGGGAGATACGGTAAAATTGTATACTATACTAGGGGAAAAACTTACATTGATCGATCTGTGGGCTTCCTGGTGTGCACCTTGCCGGCATGAAAATAAGCATACCCTGGTACCATTATGGGATGAATTTCATCAAAAAGGTTTTCAAATCATAGGTTACGCATTGGATTCGAGTGAAAAAGGATGGAGAAATGCTATAGAAAAGGATGGCGCAGACCGATGGTTACATGCCTCCCATTTGCAGGGTGATGTATCCCCACTATTTGAACAATTAAGAATAACCACAATACCTGCCAATTATTTAATTAATGAGGACGGTATTATTGTTGCCAAAAATCTTCATGGGGAAGAAATGTATCAAAGGGTCAGGGAATATTTTAAAGAATAGAACTTCAAACGGGTGGCATAGATGGCTTTGATAAGTACCTGTTTATAATTTAAGATATTCCTATTTTGTATTCTTGATTTATCCAGATATAAAGTACATTATGATTACTTATTTTTACCATTTTAAAATACTACCTGGCACGTGAATTCAGAGATCTTATACACGCCTTGGTTGATTTTTCGACCTTTGGTACTCGAAGATGCACTGGACTTGTTTTTGTTGGATTCTAATCCAGATGTAATACATTTCCTTGGCCATCATACAGTAGCGCATCTGGAGAAAGTATTTGCTTTGACAATATCATCCAACAATAATACATTCTGCATGGAATAGGAAGTTGGGTTGTTATCGTAAAATAAAGCACAGTATTTGTGGGTTGGGCAGGCATTAAGTTGGACTCAATTAAGATAAATGAAGAAGCAAGGAGAATTATTTTAGATAGTACATACCGAGAGATTATTTATCCTAATTAATATACCTAGGGAGTAGCCCAATATTTGCTTATATCAATGCAATATAAAAAGGGCTTTTGGTACTTGATTAACTTGTATGAAAGAGATAGCATTTTTAAAGAACCTGTCATTGAGATTTTTGTAAATATTGACCAGGTTATGGATATGGAGAAAATATTAGTAAGTACTTTTTATACGTACGCCGTATTAGATCCTTTGGTATGCGAATTAGTAAACAATAAACCCATAATTTTAAGACCGGATATAGTCGAAAATAAACTAAGTGAGGTTTAGGAAATGATATATTATATCCAACATTACAGAGACCAGAGAAAGAAAGGATAAATCCTAAGAATATTTACTTATAGACTCTATTTTTATTCCTTAAAATGATTTCGCACCTTTGCTATCATCTGATTATCAGAAAGATGGGCATCAGCAGTATCTATTTCGATATCTATGAACTTAAGCACGCCTTCTTTTTTTAAGTAGTTGCGAAACTCTTCCTGAGCTTTGCCCGGGCCGATAACATATACTACATCAAGACCAGTCAACTTTTGACTAACCTGTTTGAAAAAATCGTGTAGCTCCTTGGATATTTTATTGGTATTTGCATTTTGACTGCTGCCAAAACTCCCATGAAGATTGGACTTTATTTTTTTTACTAACTCAAAGTCCCCCACATTTGACATATCAGAAGAGTGAAATATTAGCGCTTTTTCGTGATCTATCCACAATCCTGCTACCTTTTTATCCGTATACATATTGATTATTTTTATATCTACAAAACTAAACGAAAAGACATTTCATTACAATGAGATAAAGCACTTTTTAATATGATCGAAATCATGATCAAGTCACTATTGGAGGATGATTTTTTAACCTAAATTCTTCATTAGACTTTATTGGAATGAATATATGACAAACATGAAGTCAGATTTTCCTGTAGTTCATTTCTGATGCGGATGTTGGGTTTAAGTTCAAATCCTAAATATTTAGTAGAGTTCAAATAAATTTTGGTCAAATATCTGATAATAAATGTGAATTAAATACCTTTGCGGACGGAAGTGGAAAAGTAAATAAAAGCACTTTTAAAAATAAAATACCATGGCAAAAAGTAAAGATGTAAAAAAGGAAGTTAAGAAAGAGGCGGCCAAAACGCCAAAAGAAAAGAAAGCTGAAAAAAGAAATAAGAAGCCTAGTTACGAGTAGGGTCGATAAGTAGATGACCATTTTCTAAGACGTGTATCTTTTTTGGCCAAAATTGTAAACGTATAACTTAGGTGAAATGGAATATCAGTACGAACAATCATGGTTTGCTTTCATTATTCTCGTATGTTGATTCTTCGGTGGTACGTAATATTCTTTTTTTATTTTGGATTATTTTTATCATTTCTAAGCAAATCTGAAATCAGTTTTTGTTTTTTGGACGAAGACCCATTAAAATGGGGAGAGATGTTAACGGATATTTACAAAAGGAGAAAGTCAGTAAAGCATAAAATATACTTTACTGACTTTATATGCTTATGACGACATGACCACCATAAAATATATTGCGGCAATCGGAATATTGGCCATCAGCACCAGCATAGATTTTGCAATATCATCGATGGCGTCCGTTCTTATACAAGCTATGCCGATTAAAAGCAAGAACATTATCAAATTTGCTACGAAAGCAAGAATGACGTAGTACAGTCCAATCATAATTATTCCGCTATTCAGTGGAGCAATACAATGAAATCCAAAAATTAAAGTTCCAATAAGAAATGAAGTAATTGCCATTATTTTGGCTGTATTGAGATATTGTGATATTTCCATTTTAATTGATTTGATTTTTTTCTTCAATAAAAGTTTTATTTGATGCATCTTCTTCAAACCACTTAATCTTCCTCGTCCCGTACATTGTCAAAGCGATAATGACAAACAATCCTAATGAACCTGCTAAGAGAGCCGTTTTTTCCAGCTGAATGATGAGATATATATAACCAAAAAGGGTAGTGAGCAAAGCCAACAGCAAAACCGAACTTTTACGATGACGAAACATCCCCAAACTATATAAAAATATCAGCCCGATGGTAGCGATAGCGGCTACAAAGTATGCAGTATCAAAGCCATAAAACTCGGAAATCGAAAGCAGTAGCGTAAAAAAGATGGCCAAAGCAAATCCTATCAAAGTGTATTGGAAGATGTGAATACTGATTTTCTCTACTATCTCAGTCAGAAATACTACCAGAAAGGTAAGAATGATAAATAGTATCATATATTTTCCGGCCCGGTAAGACTTGGTGTAGTTATCGATAAGGTGTCTTATCTTGACGCCAAAAACATTATCACCCAGGTCTATGATATCATTGTCCTTTTGAAATGAAGGCAGTGATTTATTGTACTCCAATACCTTCCATCGGGCATCAAATCCGCTTGCATCTGTCGTATGTTCCGGTAAAAATCCACCTGCAAAAACCGGATCTGTAAATGTAGACTTCAAATGTACTTCTGTAGATTTGCCCAATGGAGCAAACAATAATCCTTTGGATCCTTTGATATCAAGCTGGTATGAAAATACGTATTCGCTGACATTTAAGTCAATTGGCATTTTAGCATGTAGTCCTGTTTTGAAGCTGGATAGATATGGAGCATCATTCTGCGCAAAGTCAAATGTGTGACTTGATGAGATTTGTGGGCTGATGTTAAAACTAATATTTTCCATGCCTGGATGTAAAGTCAAATTCTGATTATTCCATTGCATATCTATTTTATTATTTATACCTTTTGGATCCCTTACACCCATAATGATATAAACTTCATCCAGCAACAGATCTTCTTGTTTTATATTTGTCAATTGGCTGTCAGGTATCTTAAAACTGCCGTTTATTTTCATGCCTGCTTTATAAAGCAATACTTTATACAGACTCCGGTATTTGGACGCTGTAGTGACAGTGCCATCAACTTTCAGATTTTCAGGCATTACGATAAGATTGGTTTTTGTTTTGACCGTTGGTTTCGTTTTATCTACGTTGGCTACAATGTGGTAATACGGGATGATTAATGCAGGCCCAGTGTGGATCTGTTCAGCACCCCAACCTGCCGAAACTTCATTGATGACAGATTCGCTGAGCTTTTGTCTCTCTTCGATCAGATCGAGGATCATAAACTTTGGGATGAGAAGAAATAGGACGAGGAAAAAGATAAGCGCTAGCTTAAGGGTAATCTGTGTTCCGGGATTTTGAAAAAAAGATGTTGCTGTCATGTTTTAAATATTTAGTGATTTAGTGATCTGTGATTTAGTAAATTAAATGAATGAATGAGTAAATGATTAATTGTGAAAAGTAAATTGTTAAAAAGTACTTTGAAATACAAAGTGAAAATACAAAAAAATATAGCAGATAATCTAGCCTTTGCCGATAAGCGCTGCCAATGCTTCTATGTGTTTTTGAAATGATAATTTACCTTCTACAGTTGCTCTATAAGATGTCTCCGGTTTGCGTCCTACAAAAGCTTTGCGAACATCGATGTATTTTTTATTTTCCAATGCGGTAGTGTGGCTGGCCAGATTTCCGTCAGATAGTTCCAGCATTTGCTTCACATCAGTAAATGTAATCCATTCATTGACCATAAGGATGGACATGATGCCCAATCTGACCCGACTCTCAAAGTCTTTGTTGATATTGCTGATATCTATATCTTTCACCAGAACTTATTTATATTTTTGATGGATCAAAATGCCATAAATGATGTGTAAAATTCCGAAACCTATTCCCCAAAATATCAAGCCGTATCCTACAAAAATAGCTGCCAAAATACCTAAAACTAATTGTAAAAGCCCCAACCAAAAGATGTCCTTGTGTGTGTATTTTGCAGCACTAACTAAGGCCAATCCGTAAAATATCAACATACAAGGCGCTACCAAATAGAAGAGGTGATGCCACGTCACAATGATACAAAAAAGTCCACCAATGACCAACGGGACACTTGCTGCATTGACTGTATTTCTAGTAGCACTAGACCAAAGCGGATATCCAAGTTTCTTTGATTTTTGTACTGTAAAATATATGCCTGAAGCGATAGCCAAAATGAGTGTAGCTATAGCCACTGCAGCCAACTGCATGATGACTTCATATGAGTAATAATTGGGTTTACCATCAAAATAATCTATCTGATGCTCACCCAAAATGTAAAATGTCAGCAAGCAACCTACCAAAGCTACTAATCCGGCACCAACGCCAGAAATTCCGCTCAATGATATGAAGGTCGATGATCGCTCCATCATCTGCCGTATATGTGTGATATCGTTTTCGTATTTGTTCATGATGATAAAATAAGCTGATTTAGTTTAGGAATAAAAATGATACATCCAATTATGGCTGAAATACATGCCAATATTAAAACGCCTGAAGCACTGATATCCTTTATTAGCTTTATCTCAGGTCTTATTTCAGTACTTATGATATTAGAAATATGTTCTATAGCCGTATTATATACTTCTGCACTGATGACCAAACCAATACAAAAAAAAATAGCAATCCATTCTGTACTATTTAACTTCAACATAATACCTGCGCATACCACTATCAATGAAATGATCACATGGATTCTAAAATTAATTTCAGACAGCCACATTGCTTTACATCCTGTCCAAGCATAAACAAAGCTATTTTTTCTGGTTTTTATCTCTGTCATGAAACAAAATTTAATCATTTATAAAAGAACTTTGAAATGCAAAGTTAATAATAAACTTTATATATTCAAAAAATATTGTGTTGAAATGTGATTTTTATTAAATTTTTATTGTCTTATACATCAAAGTAATATCAGACCGTTTCTTTTAAAATTACATAGACTTAAATATTTCAAACTTAAATAATTACTACACATACGCCAGAAAATTACTTTTAGGAATCCTAGAAATACATACCTATAAATTACGAATTAATGATGGCGCATATAAAGAAAGAATTGTTTTTATTTTGTTGTTTCCTTTTTTTATATAGTCCAAGTGATATTCGTGGTCAGGAAATGTCTTTTAAAGGTTGTAGTTACAGTCCATTAAGTAAAACTAATTTCATTCATGATTGTACGAATGGCTTTAAATATCCTTCATACAATGCAGATGAATATAAAAAATTAATAAAAGCCATACAAAGTTCAGAATTGGTTTTAAAAGCTTACAAAGATAGTTTAATCACAAAAGTGGATTTAAAATTAAATAGTCGATTTATCAACGATGTCATTTTCATTTGTTCTTTACATATGAATATTGAAAGCCACAGCGCGAAATTGCGTTTTTACCTATTATTGGTTAAACCTATTCTGCCAAAGTGATTGTATGTATAGAAAACAAAAAGAAAAACTTGGGTGAAATACATGAATTGGTTAATTTTTAGCCATAGTTAAAATTTGTTTCTCAAAAAACCAAGAATCAAAAGGTTAAATTAAAAATCGTATACAAACAATGATCTTCACCCATCTTGCATCGCATCTTCCCTGAATACCTGTCTCAATCTGGTGATCAGCTCATCTGCATTTTCATGATTAAAAACCATAGGCGGTTTGATTTTCAAGACATTGTGATCAGGACCGTCTGTACTCATCAATACACCCATTGTGCGCATCCTGTTGGCAAGATAGGTGGACTGTTTTTCGAGCGGACATAAGTTTTCATCGGTTAACTCAAATCCAAGGAAAAGCCCGGCACCACGTACATCCCCTATGATGGGAAACTCATCCTGAATCATTTTTAAATCTGAAAGTATTACATTTCCTATGGTCAAAGCATTTTGCATCAGTCCTTCTTCTCTGACCACTTTGAGTACTTCAATACCGATAGCACAAGACACAGGGTTACCGCCAAAGGTATTAAAAAACTCCATGCCATTGGCAAAACGATCGGCCACAGCTCTAGTGCAGACCACAGCTGCCAGCGGATGACCATTTCCGAGTGGCTTTCCTATGGTGACAATATCAGGTATCACACCATGCTGCTCAAATGCCCACCAATGCGAACCGAGACGACCACAGCCTGTCTGTACTTCGTCGGCAATACATAGACCTCCAGCATCTCTGATACTTTGATAAGCATTAGATAAAAACCCGTAGGGTAATTCGATCTGACCTCCACAAGAGATGATACTTTCATGAATAAATCCGGCTATTTTTTTCCCTTCTGATGCAAGTTGCTGTAAAATAGCTTCAACATGAGCGGCATATTTTAGCCCGCACTCCGTACCTCTGTATATTCCCCGGTATGTGTCCGGTAAGGGTACAAGATGGGTTTCTTTGGGTTTTCCCTTTCCACCTTTGCCATCAAATTTGTAAGAACTGACTCCAATACAGGCATTCGTATTGCCATGATATCCAACTTCAAAGGCCAGCATATCGTGTTGACCTGTAAAATTGTAAGCCATTCTCAGCGCCAGTTCATTGGCTTCACTTCCCGAATTGACAAAATGTACCACACATAATTCCGGAGGCAGGGTACTCAAGAGCGATTCTGCCAATTGATTGATGGACGCATGTAAGTATCTGGTATTGGTATTGAGCAGTGCCATTTGTGCCTGCCCAGCTTTGACTACTCTTGGATGTTCATGACCCACATGTGCGACATTATTGACCGTATCCAGATATCTTCTTCCAGTTTTATCTATGAGATATGCGCCTTCTCCTCTTACGATGTGGAGTGGTTCTGCATAAGATAATGACAGACTTCTACCCAGGTGATTTGTTCTATATTGGATAAGTTCGGTCTGTTGTAACTGGTCCTTTGGAAGTAACGCTTGCTGGGTAAGAAATATATTTGGATCGGGACAAATACTTTTCCAAATATCGATTTCTGAAGGGAAAGCTACTCCCGGAAAATCATGGATATTGCCCAGCATGTCGAGGATAATCTGAAAATGCAGATGTGGTGACCAATTCCCATTTTCATCTGCCTGACCTATGGATCCGAAATGTTGACCTTTGGTGATGGACTGACCGACGGAGACAGTAACCAAACTGGATTTACTCAGGTGTCCATACAAGGTAAAAAACGATTTTTCTGTTCCAAACTTATGTTTGAGAATAATGGTAGGGCCATAATCCTTG
>Ga0105047_10019879_pt1 | contig 10344 bp, 10 predicted proteins | sample MAT04_FD_78384 | JGI IMG/M metagenome (GOLD analysis project Ga0105047, IMG submission 78384) | Freshwater microbial communities from Lake Fryxell liftoff mats and glacier meltwater in Antarctica - MAT-04 (megahit assembly) | ecosystem: Environmental > Aquatic > Freshwater > Ice > Liftoff... | reverse complement strand
CCAGACACCAGTTCGCCGCACGTGACCGTCAACCTTCCGGAATCATCAGGTCCGGGTTCCGCAGCCAACACACCGTGACCAATAGTTCAAGCTCCGGCCGAGCCATACGGCATGGTACCGGGTCGATTGGGAAATGCTTCCTATTTCCGATTTCATATGCTCTCTAGTATCTTCGTCAGGCCGGGAACATGCGCGAACGTACGCGCTCTTTTTCAGAGTACTGGCGGTTTCTCCGTTCGGGACAGATGAACCGAAAGGCGGTTAGGACTTTGCGGCGGCAAGAGCCAATTGCCAGAAGTAGTTCACGACCTCATGATCATTGCAGAGCTGGCGAGTGGAGTCACTCGCACTCAGATCAACTCACAATTGTGGGCGATCTCAACTGTTCGAACCAATGCCGCCGCCGACCCGTGGCCGCGGCATTCGATTGGAGTAGCGCAGTCCCGTGAGCGAACCATTCGGATACAACACATCGATCGAGGATCAAAGTTCGTCGATGGCTGGTGTGTCACACACCATTCCCGACGAAGAACGACCCCCATCCTGCCCGTCCTGCCACCGCCGTCTGGTCATCCTGGCGACGCATTGGGCACGAGACAATTCCGGGCAATCGGTTCGCCGTCAACTTTGGGGCTGCCCGATCGGCCACTCAACTGCCTACCGTACTGGAGGTTTATTCACCCCGGTCGAGCTACTGCCGGATGTGGCGGGGTAATCGCGCCATCGCGACTACCCCCTCCGGACCTTATCCTCGTGCGATCTCCCACGCGTTCGAGAGCAATCCAATCGCCTCTTCAGTCAAAGGATCGAGTGCCACAATCAGGTGGGTCGCCCCTGCATCCTGATAGGCGCGTAGCCCCTTCGCAACTTCTTCCACTGTCCCCGCGATGACCTTGGCTGGATCAATCTCCTCCCGTTCCGCGCCCAACTCCGGGAACGCGACATTGATGCCGACGGTCACATCGAGCGTCGATGGGTCGCGGTCCGCCGCAGCCAGCGCTTCGTTCAGGAGTGTCCGCGCAGGAATCAGCGAGTCGACGTGACCGAGCCACGCGGTATTCCATTGATCGGCGAATTGCGCGGTCAATTTGAGCATGCGGGGTTTGAACGACGCGATCAGAACCGGAATCCCGCCCTCTTTCGGACGCGGATTCATGCCACCCTTCGGGGCCGAATAGTAGGTTCCGGTGAAATCGACTTCACCCGTCTTAACAAGTGGCACAATAATGTTGAGCGCCTCCTCGAAGCGATCCACCAGGTGATCGAACGGGATGCCGAACGCGTCGAACTCCGGCTGGTGCCAACCAGCGCCAAGACCAAGAATCAATCGCCCATTGCTCACTTCATCAAGCGTTACAGCCATCTTCGCAAGGAGCGCAGGGTTGCGGAATGGTACACAGAAGACGAGACATCCGAGCTCGACTCGATCTGTCGCTTCTGCGATCGCAGTAAGTACCGTCCAGGCCTCCTGAACCCCGCCTTCCGCCTTTTCCGGGAAGCGATAGATCAGATGGTCATACACCCAGGCGGAATCGAGTGAGCTATTCTCGGTTGCCAGGGCAAGGCTCCTGATCTCTTTGTATGAGGGCGCGGTACCCTCGGCCCCTGAAGCACCCACTGGCAGAATGACGCCGACTTTCATGAATCGTTCCTCACCTTCGAGTTTGCGCTTTGCGACTTCAACAAATCACTGTACGATCCGGCGATCACCGGCAGCGATTCCAATCCAAGCAGCCGAATCGCCAAAGCATGCTCCGACTGAATATCCTCGTCAAGATCGTCATCGCCCGCAACTGTTTCAAGTTCCACATAGGAACCCAGTTCGGCCACCTCATCTAGATGAATTCGCGTTCGGCGCCACAAACCGACCGTACGAACCTTGTCGACAACGATCAGGATCCCGCACGAAATACCCAGCGCGGTGATGAGCCCCTGCGCCCGCTCACTCTCAATTTCCACACGCTGGTAGTCACTCCAGCGCGAACCGCTGTCGTTTGCCCGGTGGTAAGCAATCAGCTCTGCCAGTTGCGATCCATCTTCAGAATCGATCTGTCGGAGTTTCAACCGCCCCTGAGCAACCGAAAAATAGGTGTCAATCTGGCGCAGAAGTTCGAATCGCTCCACCCCCATCTTCTCAGAACGCCCGCCAATTGCGGAGAGTTCAACCGGTGTGCACTGCACCTTGATCTCAAGATTTCGCGCCAACACTCGTTCCCTTCAGGACATATCTATCGATCATCATCGAATGGCATACTATGACGTGCGTTTACTGATTTCATTCGATGGACCGCGAACACATTTCACGTGAGGGGTCCATCCTGCGTTCTATTGTTATCGACTTCGTAGTAGAGCCAGTTCCGTTTGCCACGTCCTTCTCCAAGGGCCAATCTGGAGCTGACGTATTCGATTTGAGGAGTTCCCGTCACCGTTATGTTGGACCATCGCGAAACTTCCTACCGGGCCGTACTCCGAAACGATTCATTTCGCTGGCTTTGGCTGGCGATTCTCTTTTCCCGCATCGGTGGGGCAATCGCCCAGATCGCGATTCCGCTCCTGGTATACAAACTCACCGGCTCGTCTCGTCTGTTGGGCGCGATTTTTGTCATCGAGACGATTCCACAGGTTCTTCTGGCTCCGATTGCGGGAATGCTTGCAGACCGGGTTGATCGTCGCAAAATGATGATCAGAACCGCATATGTCCGCGTCGTTGCCGTCGCCATTATCCCCTTTTCGGACAATGTCTGGCAGATCGCGGCACTGGCCGTTGTGGTTGCGATCGCGCAATCTCTCAGTTTGCCCGCGGAATTGGCGGCATTGCCGGAGACCGTCCCGGCACATCAACTTGTGCCGGCGCTCTCCCTGACCCAGGTCTCGACCAATGCGATGCGGATCATCGGCCCGGCGGTCGGTGCATCACTCATCGGCTTCGTCGGCACAGCGCCCGCATTCTGGACGGAGGCGATTTGCTTTCTTCTCGCCATTGCGAGCCTGAGTCGCCTTCGTCTCTCCCACGTTCAGCCACAGGCGCGCGAACGAGGTTCGATCATCTCCAGTGCCCGCGCGGAGATCGCCGACGGGCTTCGGGTGGCATGGCGAACACCGATCGTGCGTGGCGTCACCGCGGCCGAATGTCTTTGGGCATTGATCGGGGCAGCAACCACGATTGCAGGACTCGTTTATGTCAAACAGACGCTCGATCTGGGGAATCGGGCAGAACTTGTCTACGGACTACTTGCGGCGAGTCTCTCCGCGGGCGCGGTGGCGGGCGCGTTGCTTGCGAGCGCGGTGGAACGCAGGATTGGCCGACCGACTCTGCTAACTGTCGGCTATCTGGGGCCGCTTCTCGTGATTCCCGTGCTGGTCACGCCTCCAGTGCCGGTCCTGCTCCTCTGTTGGTTTCTTTTCGGTCTGGCAGACGCATTCGCGGTCATTGCGATGCAGGCATATCTCGCGGAGTCAGTCGACGCGAGTATGCGCGGCAGAGTCTATGCGACCTGGCACGGTGTCATCACCGTCTCCTGGCTCATCTGCTATGGCACTGTCGGATGGATCACAGATCAGATCGGGCCATCCTGGACGATGGCAATCGCGGGCATCATCGTCGGAATCGGCGGCCCACTCGCGCTGATCGCGACCGGCGCGATGGCAGATGTTCGGCAACTGCGCCCGGCGTTGGTGACCGAAGAAGGCATTTGATCCGCTCTCAAGTACAATACACGGGCAGTGGTTCGCGCAGGGATGACCACTTCAACAACGACCGATCAGGATCAGGAGAGCGAACAGAATGCCACGGTTCGGGCAGAGCAAGGATCTTGGGCAGGCAGCGTGGTTCTTCAAACCGAAGGCCCCCGTCAAAACCGTGCCAAATGGCTGGCGATTCTCGCTGAAGGGCTCCCCGCGGCACTACGATGATGTCTGCGCAATCATCGAAGCTGATCCGGGTGCGCGAGTCTATTTCGGTGAGGCTCTGACCTACGAACGCGGTGCTGGCGTCGCGTTGTGGCGCGTCGAAGCGACCAGTTTCGACTGGTTGCCGAAGCTCTACTCCTGGTGGGCGGAGATGGAACGAATCGAACCGATTCAATTCACCTTCCACCTCTACTTTCCAAGGGATTTGAATTATCCGGCGCTGAACTTCCGCGAACACCCCCCGGATGAAGTTGTGGCGTTCATTAAACAGAGCGCCCCGCGAAGTGCCGACGAAGCCAACTCTGCGGCACGCAAACACTGACCTAAGCGTCGCAGAACACAATCATCATTTGATCAGGCGGACCGCGATGGTCCGCCTTTTTCTTTGATTTGGATATCTTCCCAGGAGAGAGGTGTCGTCACCGGCGATTTGCGCGGAACCTGGCCAGTCGTCAGCGAAACGACTCCCGCTTGATATAGATGTCACAAATCCAGTGCTCTCCCGCGGATAGTGGCGGTATCGACTCCACTCCCGATTCAGGCACATCAATCAGTGAGCAGTAGGTGTAGGTCGCCGCAATCGAGTGACCGTAGATGCCTGATGCCCAATATCGACCGGGCGGCAACTCAAGGGTGATGACTCCATCCGGACCAGTGTATCCGTCGATTGAATAGTTCTGATCGTTACCCATCTGGAACATGTCCTCGCCCGGGCCGTCAAAACAGTCGGCATAGATTTGCCCCGGTGATTCCAGTTTCTGACAACTCTTCATATGGAGCGTGATCAATGCCGTTTCAGTTTTCGGTCCTGTGACAGGAATCCGGTAAAGATCGCAGACGATGCTGTCGCGCGGTCGCACGGTGACCTCGATGAGTAACCGGTTCGCATGTTCGACAACCTGGTATCGGTCGATTTCCACTCCTGGCGCCGCGGAGTCCGAACAGAAGACGTTCGACGGTGCGGAGTCTCTGGCCAGGGATGGCTCGAACGTCCAAAGCCCGGATGGGAGGCCCAAAAACGTGCTGTTCCCGTCGTCACCGGTGACGATTGAACGCTGCGAAGTGCCTGTCGCTACGATGACCTGCTGAAATTCGGGCAGACGGTCGTGACAGTCGTTGTAGAAGTCCTCGCCGGCGTAATCGACCGGACAATCGCGGGCGTGAAACTCTAGATCGGCACTATCAGACTGTGGAATCAACTCCGACGCCCGGACGAACACGACTCCCGTGTTGATGATTTGATCCGGCTCAAAGTGATTCGGGTTATCACGGGCCACAAATCCCGTCGGGATACCTCCTCCCACGAACTCGATGATATAGCTCCCCATTGTTGGACTTGAGAGCTCGCAAACACCTTCAGAGCCAGTAAAGCACGAATCCAGCAGGTAGCCTTCGGCGGTTTGAAGTTGAATGGATCCCAGTGCGGTTGGCGCGCATCCGGGCGGTGGAAATTGCTCCTGTTGCAGAGAGATCGATCCCGGATCGTGCTCGCACACCAGCGCGAAAAATTGGTGGGTCCAACCGTCGGGAGATGTCAGCGATGCTCCGGCGACGCCGGATTGCCCAAAGAGCATCCAGACGCAACCCAATACGAACCAGAACCTGTGCTTTCTCATGTGAGTTCAGCCTCTCAAAATGTTTAGAAGTGCGGCAACTCGTAACGCGAATTTTGGCGTTGACGGCATTCGAGGCCCCATAGAAACAAAATCCCCCGGCATCTGCCTAAAACAGGCAAATGGCGGGGGAAGTTGCAACGGTGGTCGCTTAGTAGTGAATCACCACCCGGCCGCCGTATGGCAGCCAGTAGTAGAGCCACTCCGCGAAACCGAGCGGAAGATTGACACAACCGTGGCTCATCACATTTCCAAAGTTGTTGTGCCAATAGGCGCCGTGGAGCGCGTGTCCGTAATTAGTGAAGTACATCGTCCAGGGCACCGCCGGAACATAGTAGTACTCGCCGCCGAGCACACCTTCCATGTCGTCATAGCGGTACTTGTAGAGGATGTAATAGGTGCCAGTCGGGGTATCGAAACCAGGTCGACCCGTGCTGACGTAGGTCGCATTGACCTGGGTGCTACCCTCGTACGCGCGGAGGTACTGCTGACTCAGATTGATATCAATCCAATGCTCGGGCGGGAGGGGCTTCTTTTCACATGCCTTGATGGCATTGCCGGCAGAAGTCCGAACTTTGACGCCATCTTTTTCCCACACGGAGTTGGTGAAGATGTAGTCCTTGGTGATCACGGTCCCGTACCGGGCGCCGTCACCCGCCTGCAACAGTGCAGTCTGCCCCGGTTTCAGGAGCCGATCAATCGTATACGGCTCTTCTGCGAGAGGGGCGTACAGTGTCTCGATGCCCGTCAACCGAATGAAGCCGGTGCCATTATTGGTCACTCGAATCGTCTCCGCATATGTGCGGCAACTTACGGTGACGCTGAGGTCCGCGAGTTTTCCAGGATTCTTGACTTCCGCAGCGACCGGCGGCGGTTTGGGGGCGCAATACGCAGTCGTAGTGCCGGCCGAGGACTGGATCTCGACACCCTCCGCGTCATAGGCGGAATTCGTGAAGATCAATGATGTCGAGAGGACGGTCCCGTACCTGGCTGCGCTTCCTGCCTGGAACAGCGCGCCCTCGCCCGGTTTCAACCAGCGGGTCGTGGCGAAGGGTTCGTTCCCAGAGACATCAACCAGGGTCGTGATGCTCTGGAGCTGTATGTTACCGGAACCATTGTTGATCACCCGGAACCACTCAGGGTTGGAGCGACAATCGAGCGTGATAGCCAGATCCGATGCGGCAACCAGCCCCGCGCCGCTGACCTGAGTGGTCGCGATAGCTGTCGGTGTACCGGTCGGGGTGCCAGTCGGTGTACCGGTTGGTGCTTCAGTGACGACTTCGGTCGGGGTTTCCGTCGGCGTCGCAGTCTCGGTAGGCTCCAATGTCACGGATGATTCGGGAGTGACCGAACTCTCCTCGGTCGGCGAACCTTCTGGTGTGACATCCACCGTGGGAGACCCATCACCTGGCGCAACCAGTGTTTCGAGAACGGTTTCGTCCTGCGCAATTGCGGACGAACCTGGCATTAGCGTGCCCAGTACCGGCGCAAGCAAGAGTGCAAGCAGAAGTACCCAGGTAATCCGGCGTGGCATTGTTCCCCTCCCCAGGGTCTACTTCAAACCGTCAAACCACGTTGTCTGTACCGGACGCACGACCGGTAATTCAGGATTCTACCCTCTTCTGGTCGTACATCCAACCAGAAAAGGATCGACTATCACTGTAACGCACAGAAGGCAACATAGGTTACACCTTGGCGTAAACAAAATTCCGCCCCGGTCGATTGCTCGTCCGGGGCGGAAACATCTTCGGCGTTTACCGCCGGTAACCTGTTGATTTTGATCAGTCAGCACTGGCTTTCTGATCGGTGTCCGGAAAACCGGTGCTTTCGGTCGGCGTAAGAACGACCATCGGCGTGCGCTCTGGGTGAGCCTTCCAACAATCAGTCACAGTTTCGGTAGCCTGACATCGCTGAACTTCTATGTCTCCGTGAATCGCCCAACCTATTGAGCATCGAATGATCGGGAGTCGTGCATCAACAGGATGGGATCGATGTCCACGATTCAACATTGGACACCCGAAGCGCCCCGGCTCCGCCGGTGACTCTTCCTCCTGGAAGAGCCGGCGTTGCTCGCGGCTCATCTTCCACACCTCTTCCTCGGTGAGGTGCCACGATCGCCTCGTTCCTCGAACCTCTCGCCAACTGCATTGCGATCCGACGCTTCATTTTGTCCGCCCCGTCAGACGGCCCAACCGGCACTCGCTGCAAAGTCAGAAGAGGATGTAGAGCATCGTCGACAAGCGACTTCTGCCCACTACCAAGGGAGGCGATCGCCTCTCTGGGCCGGCCCGTGACGAGCGTCCCCGTGGCCGGTTGTCACAGTATAGAGCATGCCGACGAGCGGTCTGATCCATTTTCGACCGCTAGTTGAGCGAGGAAGGCCGGATGTGTGTCTTCCACAATCGCGTGATCTGGTTACCACCGCGGATCACGAACTTCTTCGAGACACGATATCCCTTTGTGCCGAGCCAGAAGACTGTTTCCCGAACGGAATCGAGATCGGCGTCAAAATCTTCGGCGGCAATGCCGGCACGTTCGAGATGACGGGCGGCCACTTCCGGCGGGCAGGAGCGAATCGCGGTTCGAATCGCCAAGAGGAGCACCGCCAGATCGTCGAGTTGCCCCGCGACCGGAATGATTCCCGGTACGAGATCGATTGGCGAAATTGTGTAGATTCCGCCGACCACCAGAGCCGCCTTGGAAGTGACGGGAACCTGATTGTCCCTCGCCAGATTGGCTGCTAACTTCAGGTATCTCGGCAGTCGCTTGATTGCGACCCAGAATCGATCGAGAACTGGATTGCCTTCGGCTACCGGCTCGGTCTCAAGCCCGGTGAGATCAATCTGATTGACCACTTCCGGATCTGTCGCCTCCGGCGCCGCAACAATCGATGCGGCCTCTTCTGCATACGTTGGTGTCATCGAGATATTCGTCCCCTTGCGTCGTTGGTCATCTCCAGGCGGAAGTCCACCAGGATTTGTGTGGCATTTTGCTCTCGTTGGCCGCAGCGTGAATCGCACCGGCACTGACAGGAATACGTCGAAGTTGCACCGCAAGTTCTTTTTGATCGATGTGGACCAGCGCGTACTCAGCCCACAACGGTTTGAACTCACTGCTATCGCGATCAAATGCAAAGGGTAAGCCAACACTCCCAGGATTGATCACATATGCCTCCCGGAAGCGGCGAACCATCTGGACATGTGTGTGTCCACCGGCATAGATCATTGCTGAGTGTCCCCGCAGACAGCGATCGACTTCATCGTCCGGAAGCGTAGGCAGGAGTTCATCGAGGTTGGACTTCGGTGATCCGTGATAGCAACACAACGAGACGTCATCCACAGTGAACGAGACGACTGGTTCAGATGAGGCAACGAAGGCGAGTTCACGTGAAGAGAGCTGTGTCGAGCACCATTGATCGATCTCGAAATGCTCATCTCCTGGTGGCGGAGTCACCCCCGCTGCATACCGGAGGATCGCGTCATCGCAGTTTCCCCGAACGAATTTCCAATCTCTTGACAGTAGTTTGCGAATTACCTCGCCGGGACCGGGTCCAGTTGCGGCGACATCACCAAGGCAAACAACCTGAGTCGGACAAATCCGGTCGAGGTCAGACAACACCGTTTCGAGCGCAACATGGTTTGCATGAATATCGGAAATGATCGCAATGGTCTCCACCGTTTTACTCCGTTTCTTTGCGCCACGAGGTCAGGAGTTTCCGGATTCACTCACCCATGGCCGCGTCGGTCATATCGCGCATCAACTGCTGATCATCGGAAAACCACATGCGGTCGCCAAGGATGGCGATATTTCTGAAGGCGATGTTGGGCAGTGCCAAAGCAGGATTGTCTCGCTCATACGCGAAGTGCCGCACCCCGCCTCGCTCGATCCAGTCGTATCCATTCGCAACGAACAGAGCGGTCAGTCGATCGATATCCCAATTTCCGATCAGCACTCCAACTGGCGCCCTGGTGTCGTTCACCACGGATTCCCCAACTCCCCGAATGGAAGCGAGCGGGATTCCATAGGCGGATGTCCACGCGATCAGTGTCGCGTGGTCCATCGGAAAGGTCGTGACAACCGGGAGCGGTCCGATGGCTGCTTCCCAACTCGCGATCTCTTCCGCGGTCGCTCCGCTGGCCGGCGGCGATACTCCAACGGTCTGACTCAGCGCCTCGAAATCCAGCACGATTTGAGCGCCACCCGATTCGACGAGCGGCAAGGAGGCCATGAGCCGCTCGGAAACGGTCAGTTCAGTCTGGCCGCTCATCGGATCGGGTGTGCCAGTTGGAAAACGAGCCAGCGTGAGTTCGCAGACTGGAATGGCATAACGGATGCCGGACCGTACCCAGCCTCCATCACGGCCATCAACCAATTCTGCGGTCAGCAACGTCCCCGTTTGGCGAACGCTTGTCAGCCTTCCGAACGCCTCGACATTTCCGCCGGCGCCGCCGGCGTTTGCGAATCCTTCCATCCAGCCAATCTCGAACTCGACGAGATTCAGACTGGACTCGGACTCTTTCGCAAAGGTGACTACGACCAGCGTTCGTTGCTCTCCGGCACTTCCGACTCGCCCGTAGCCGACGATTACCCACTGGGATCGCGAGACTTCAGTAGCGAGTGGTGTCAATCCAGGAAGACACTCGGAGGCATGATGCGCCTGATCGATACCGACGATCGCGCTCACGGGCGCAATGGTTCGCAGCGTCGCCGCAATCTGGGGAACGTCCGCAAGTGATCCCGTTCCATCCAGCACGGCATCGATCGATGACTGCACCAGGGGTAAAGAGGAAGAGATCAACAACCGACCATCAAGGAGCGCAAT
>Ga0105047_10019878_pt1 | contig 10344 bp, 6 predicted proteins | sample MAT04_FD_78384 | JGI IMG/M metagenome (GOLD analysis project Ga0105047, IMG submission 78384) | Freshwater microbial communities from Lake Fryxell liftoff mats and glacier meltwater in Antarctica - MAT-04 (megahit assembly) | ecosystem: Environmental > Aquatic > Freshwater > Ice > Liftoff... | reverse complement strand
TGGGGGGCCCGCGCCGCCACGCTCCACGCGAAGCTCATCGCCGTCTCGCGGCGCTACAACGATCTCCTGACGCCCGAGCCCGGCGTCCTTCCGCCGACGCCCGACTACGCCGTCGCCGCGCTCTCCGAGGAGCTCACCGATCCCCAGGACCGCACCGTCCTGCGCATGCTCGTCTCGGCGCTGGGCCTCCTGCCGATGGGCACGGTCGTCCAGCTCGCGACCGGCGAGGTCGCGGAGGTGGTGCGTGGGCCGAAGGGCCCTGGGGAGAAGCCGCGCGTCCGCATCCTGATGGATCAGAACGGGCAGCAGCTGCAGCCCGTCGAGGTGGAGCTCTCGCAGGACCCGCAGCGTCAGGTCGCACGCATCATGAGCGTCGACGGCTGGAAGAAGGGCCTCGACCTCCATCAGGACGTGGAAGGCGAGGCCTACGGGGACGAGCGCGAGAGCGCGCCGCCGCCCATGCCCACGGCTCCTGCTCCGCCCGCGCCGCTGCCGCCGATCTCGCCGCTCGCGCCCCTGGCCATGCCCCCGCCGTTGCGGGGCATCGCCTATCAGTACGTCGACAAGTTCGCGAACTGGAGCGAGGAGAAGCCGCACGGCGTGACCCCCGCGCGCCGCGAGAGCTCCAGCATCCAGTCGTCGGAGCACAACTCCAGCGCGTCACTGCCCTCGATGGGCTCGAGCCCTTCGGCCGTCGCCGAGGCGATGGGGCGAATGATCAACGACTCGCTGCGTCCGCCCTCGGTCGGCCCGCGGGACGTCGAGCGCACGCTGCTCCAGCAGTCGGGGGAAGAGGTCGAAGGCCGAGCGACGAACCGTCCGCGGCCGGCCCGCGAGCCCACGGCCCGCGGCAACCTCGCGGCGACGCCGCTGCCTCACGTCCTCGTCTACATGCTCGATCACTCGCTCACCGGCAGCGTCCTCTTCGAGGGCGAGGGCGGGAAGAAATTGATCTCGAACTATTCGCAGTACCAACTCTTCCCCGCCGAGTTCGCCAAGGACTTCAAGGCCCCGGACGCGACAATTCCGAAGTCTCTCGGCCACCACAAAGAATGGATCGAAGCCATCCGCGGCACCGGCAAAACCCTCTGCAATTTCGACTACGCCGCCCCATTGGCCGAAGCCGTGCTCCTGGGAAACGTAGCGTATCGAACCGGTTCGGAAATCGCGTGGGATGCAGCGAAAATGGCGGTGACGAACTCCCCCGCCGCAGAACAGTACGTGCGGTGCCCGGTGCGCAAGGGGTGGGAGTTGCCGTGATGGTGGTTTTACGAATAGCGATTGAGGTGTTGAGGTCCAGTTGTCGGAATATTATTTGGACGTAATATACTCGTTTAACACAACCAATCTATCGTCCAATTTCTAAGACTGACGCGTCCGACAAATGTCGCTTTTCAGTGATTTCACCCCCGAAATCACCGCAGGTATTGAGGTTCGGACCCCTGAAAACGGGCTTTTGACGGTCGCGTCAAGGCTGAGGCAAAAATGGACAGTGATAAAATATTCGCTTTTGTGCTTATGCCGTTTGCAACAGATTTTGATGATGTCTATCGCCTCGGAATCAAAGAACCCGCTATGGCGTTAGGCATTCGAGCGGAACGAGTTGATGAACAGATATGCGGAAGGAATTCTTGATCGAATCTACCGGCAGATCGACGCGGCCGACATAATTATTGCCGACATGACTGGTCAGAATCCTAATGTGTTCTACGAGGTCGGCTACGCACACGCAAAAGACAAATTATGCGTGTTATTGACCAAGAACGCTACAGATATACCCTTCGATCTTAAACATAAGAGACATATCGTACACGGCAGTTCCTTGCAGAACCTGCGAAAACAACTGACGACAGATCTTCTCTGGGCCATCTCCGAAATTAACAACATTCGCAAAAGTCGGATACGCGTGCATTGCAAGAGCATCACCGGGAATCTTTCTAATACGAACTGGTCAGCAACGGCAAAAATCACCTTTGAGATCGATTTGCACAATGATTCTGACATGCCTTCATCCGATATCGAAGCACTATATTTTTATACTGGTCACAGCTGGACAGTAACTCAGGATGATTCGAGATGCTCAAGCACTGATTCCGATCTGCCAAAGTACAAACACCGGCATTTTTTACGGACGCCCATTAGACGGTTACAGCGTTCAGGATGGGCACAACTTCGCTTTTTCTCTGAACGTATTGTTGCAACAACATATAAAGGTGACGATCTCAAAAACAGTTATCCAATTATCGGACGATCTGTGTTGCGGCTTGTTACTGATAAAGGTCATTTTGATTATGCAATATTGATCGATACAGTTGCGGAATTATTCCCATTCTAGTGTTCATCTGATTTGGAATAAATGACTTACAGTATTGGTAACTTGGATCCGATCGCTATGATTTTGTGCTCACGTTGGCGCGAGTTCGATCAACGCGTGCTACGCCGGGTTCGTGGGGATGTGCTTCCCGATCATCGGGTTGGTCTTCGCCGTACCCGGGTTGATCTGCGGGATCATCGCGTTGCGGAACCGGCAGAAGGCCCGGCACTACGAGGCCGTGACCAGCGACATCCGCTCGATTCTCGCCGTGGTCTTCAGCACCATCGGGCTGCTCTACAACGGCTTCATCTGGATTGCCTTTTTGGCGAGCGATAAATGATCGGGCGGTGAAAATCCGATTCTCCTTTGTCGCCTCCCTTTTCCGCCCGTTCCGTTTGCCCGGCTCGCAATCGTGTCCCATACTACCGGAAAGGTTTGCACCCGAGCGTTGCTCCCCAGCCCGAGGTGAGAGTGCGATCGCCCGAAATCGCTCCGTTCGATTCGTGCATTTCTTACGTGGAACGGACCCCGGTCAGCGAGGTCGAGCCCACCAAGACTCACGTTTGCCCGCAGATCAGTCCCCTTTCGGGCGATGCGTCGATTCGACCTCGTACCGAGTGGCCTCGCATTCGCGGGTACAGCATCCTCTCGGTCATCGGGTCGGGCGGCATGGGCATCGTGTACAAGGCCCTCCACCGGGACTTGCAGCGAACCGTCGCGATCAAGACGCTCCGCGGGAGCATGCTCTCGGACTTCGAGTTCCGCGAGCGGTTCTACGCCGAAGCGGAGATCGTGGCCCAGTTGCAGCACCCGAACATCGTGCAAGTCTTCGAAATCGGCAATGTCGAAGATGCCCCTTCGGACAGCTATTCGTGCCCGTTCATTTCGCTGGAGTACGTCGAAGGCGAGTCGCTCGCGAAGCGCACGACCGAGCCGCAGGCACCGCAGTTCGCGGCGAAGATGGTCGAGAAACTGGCCCGGGCCGTGGATGCGGCCCACCGCCACGGCGTGATCCACCGCGATTTGAAGCCGGCCAACGTGCTGCTGACGAAGGACGGGGAGCCGAAAATCGCCGATTTCGGCGTGGCCAAGCGGATCGTCGGCGACCGCGACGGGAGCGGGCGGTTCGTCACGCAGGCGGGCATGGCGATCGGCACGCCGGAGTACATGGCCCCGGAACAAGTGGCCGGGGAGACGCCGACGCCGGCGATCGACGTGTACGCGTTGGGCATGATCCTTTACGAACTCCTCACGGCCAAACTGCCATTCAACGGTGCGACCCCCGCGGAGACGATGGCTTTGGTCTGCAATCGCGAGCCGCTCGCGCCGCGGCAGTTGCAGCCGCTGTTGCCCAAGGATTTGGAAACGATCTGCTTGAAGTGCCTGGCGAAGTCTCCCCAGCAGCGGTACGCGACCGCGGCCGATTTGGCGGACGACTTGGTCCGCTGGCTCGAAGGCCGCACGATCCGGGCTCGCCCCGTGAGTTCGCTCCGCCGGGCGGGACGGTGGGCGGCCCGGAACCCGGTGGTCGCCACGCTCACCGCGGCCGTAATCGTGGTCGCGCTGAGCGGGTTGGCGGGCATCTCGTGGAAGTGGCGGGAGGCCGAGTCCAACGCGAACGCTGCGAATGCGGCCGCGCAGCTCGCCGAGAAGCAGACGCAATCGGAGCGCTGGGAACGCTACCGGGCCAATCTCAGCGCCGCGTCCAGCGCGCTGCAACTGCACAACGTTTCGAGCGCTCGCCGAGCCCTGGAGGGCGCACCGGCGGAGCATCGGAATTGGGAATGGAATTACTATTCGAACCGCCTCGATACTTCGAAAAAGGTCATCAAGGGCTCGGAGCAGTCGTTCGCAGTCCGGTTTTCGGAGGGCGGTCGCCGAGCGATTACGGTCCATTCGTTCGAACTGAGTCGCGTCTGGGATGTTCCCGGCGAGCGAGAAATCCAAACGATCCGCAACGTACCTCAACTGGAGCACGCCGAATCCAGTCGCAACGGCGAGCGGGCCTTTTACTACCGCGCCGATGGATGCGTAATCGTTCACGACCTCGCCGAGAATCGGATTCGCTTCGCACTCGGAGTTCCCGGTCTCAAGCTGCACAACGCGAGGGTCTCGCCGGACGGATCGCGCGTCGCGTGCAGCGCCTCGGACGGCACGCTGCGAATCTGGAATGCAGACACCAGAGCGGAATTGCCGTCGATCCCGAATGTCCGCGGCGACGTTTTCGGATTTTCGCCCGAGGGCCGTCGGGTCGCGGTCGTCGATCCGGCGACTTCGGACATTGCCATCTGGAATCTGGAGAACGGCCGGAAAATCGCCCTGCTCCGCGGTCACGAGCAGCCCATCCGCTACCTCCGCTTCAACAACGGCGGCGATCGCTTGCTGTCGTACGAAAGCTACCCCTACAACGCGATTCGCCTCTGGGACATCCCGAACGCCCGCGAAATCGCCGTTCACACCGGCCTGCAGAGCCACACCAATACGATCCAGGATCTCGACTTCAGCCCGGACGATACGCGGTTCGTCACCGCGGCTGCGGAGCAAGATCTGTACCTCTGGGACGGCCGCACGGGCGCTCGGATCGCGACTTTGCGGGGCCATAAGGGCACGGTGAATTCCGCTCTGTTCAGCCCGGACGGCAAGCGGATCGTCACGGCGTCCAACGACCGCACCGTGCAAATCTGGGATGGCATCACCGGCGAGAACCTCGCCATCCTGCACGGCCATACGAACGAAGTCCTCCGCGCGTCGTACATCGGCGACGGATCATCGATCGTCTCCGGGGCGCGCGATGGAACCCTGCGGTACTGGGATGCGCGAATCGTGGAGCAAGGCACGCTCCGCGGTCACACGGAATTCGTCTACAGCGCGGCGTTCCACCCGGATGGCAAACTCGTCGCTTCCGCCGCATGGGACGGCACGGTCCGCATCTGGCAGGCTTCGACGGGACGCGAAATCCGCACCTTGCAGTATCCCGATCGCCGTCCGCCGCTCCATCCGGACGGTGCCAAGCTCGAGAAATTCATCGTCTCGTCCGTGGCCTTCCACCCGGACGGCAAGCACCTCGCCAGCTTGAGTCGGGAAAACACCATCCGGCTGTGGGACATCGAAACGGGAACTACGGTCCACACTTGGAAAATCGAGGCCAGCTTCTGGCAGGACTCCCGATTGGCCTTCACCAAAGATGGCCGATTCCTCGCTGCGGGAAGTGCCAATGGCGAGGTTTGCCTCTGGAATGTGGACACTCGCGAGCCCGTTCCCTTCGACGGTAAGTTCGGCGGTTACATTCGCGATGTCGCATTCAGCCCCGACGGCAAGTGGCTCGCGGCCGGCGGCGAGAGTGCGGCCAACGACGTGCGGGTCTGGGATCGCACCACGAATCGACCCGTTCAAGGGCTGAAAGGGCACGCCGCTTCGGTGTACTGCCTCGCGTTCGATCCCACCGGGCGATTCCTGGCGTCCGGATCCGTCGATGGCGCAGTCAAGATTTGGGACGCGGCCGATTGGTCGCTCGTCGTGAATCTCAAGCACGGCTGCAAAGTCTACGGGCTCGCATTTACGCCCGATGGAACCCGCCTCGCGGTCGGTTGCTCGGATGGAGCCATCCGCTTTTGGGACACGAAGACTCACCAGGAAGTGGCCGAGCTCTACGGCCATTCGAGCTACGTGCATTCGATCGACTTTAGCCCGGACGGCAACTTGCTCGTTTCCGCCTCGGGCGATAAGACCCTGCGGATCTGGGACGCGACGCCCTCGGAGCATCGCACTCGCTAGGACGGGAATTGCTGCGGAGTGGTCGTGGAGCCCGGCTCGACGGGCGGAAACAGATTTGCGACGGTAGCTTGGAACCCGGGAAGGATTTCGCCCGCGTCGAGTTCGTCGGCCACGGTGTAAGCGCGAATCTGATTCGTCCCCGGCCAGTACGCGTGGACCTCCTGAGCGAGCGGATACACGACCCAGACGAGGCGGACGCCGCCGCGGAGGTATTCGCGGACTTTGGCGAGGAGTTCGTCGGCGAAATCGGTCGGGCTGACCACCTCCGCCACGATGTCCGGAACCACATCCCGAGCTCTGCCTCGATAGGAGAAGGGGCGATCCTTCGGCCATCGCCCAAACGATACGAACGACCAGTCCGGTCGGCGATTGCGGCCCTCGTCTTCCGGCTGAGGAATGTGGTACAAAAGTTCGACACCTGTTTCGCCGAGATCGAGCTTTTCCAGATAGCGGTCCACGGCGCGGTTCAATCGATTTGCCACGACGACGGCGTAATTGCTCATGTACGGAGTCTCCACGATTCGACCGTCGATGATCTCGAAGTGGTCCGGCAGTAATTCCGGAAACTGTTCGAGATCGTCGGCGGAGAGGACGACATCGTTCGGCAGCAGTGTGGACGTAGGCATGCCCATTTCTCCCTCCTTCGTGCCCTACCAGTCTATCCCATCCGCTCCTTCAACTCCACATCGACCGCATCGAGGTACTCTTCGGTCGTCAGGTACGGTGCCTCGGCGTCGATTAGCAGGGCCAGGTCTTTCGTCATCTTGCCCGTTTCGACGAGATCGACGCAGACCTTCTCGACCGTTTCCGCGAACTTCACGACATCGGGCGTGTCGTCCATTTTGCCCCGGTAGATAAGGCCGCGGGTCCAGGCGTAGATGCTCGCGATGGGATTCGTGCTCGTCTTCTTCCCCTTCTGGTGCTCGCGGTAGTGGCGCGTCACGGTGCCGTGGGCGGCCTCGGCTTCAACCGTCTTCCCGTCCGGCGTGGTCAGCACGCTGGTCATCAAGCCGAGCGAGCCGTAGCCCTGGGCGACTGTGTCGGACTGCACGTCGCCGTCGTAGTTCTTGCACGCCCACAGGTAGCCGCCGGACCACTTCATGTTCGCGGCGACCATGTCGTCGATCAAGCGGTGCTCGTAGGTGAGTTTCTTCGCGTCGAACTTGGCTTTGAACTCGGCGTCGAAGACTTCCTGGAAGAGGTTCTTGAAGCGACCGTCGTACACCTTCAGGATCGTGTTCTTGGTGCTCAAGTACACCGGGTAATCGCGGCCGAGGCCGTAGTTGAAACACGCACGCGCGAAGCCGCGAATGCTGGCGTCGAGGTTGTACATCGCGAGCGTGACGCCGCCGCTGGGGGCTTTGAAGACTTCCTTTTCGATCGCCGGTCCGCCGTCGGCGGGGGTGTACGTGAGCTTCACCGTGCCGGCGCCGGGGAAGAGGATTTCGCTCGCCTTGTACTGGTCGCCGAAGCCGTGGCGGGCGACGACCACGGGCTTGTCCCAGTGACCGACGAGCCGGGGCACGTTCGCGCAGACGATCGGTTCGCGGAAGATGGTTCCATCCAAAATGTTTCGGATGGTGCCGTTCGGCGACGGGTACATCCGCTTGAGGCCGAACTCTTTCACGCGGGCTTCGTCCGGCGTGATCGTCGCGCACTTCACCGCGACGCCGTACTTCTTGGTCGCCTCGGCGGATTCGAACGTGACCTTGTCGTCCGTCGCGTCGCGGTGTTCGATGCCGAGGTCGTAGTACTTGAGGTCGATGTCCAGGTACGGCAGGATCAGCTTCTCGCGGATCTTCTGCCAGATGATGCGGGTCATCTCGTCCCCGTCCATTTCGACGACGGGATTCTTGACTGAGATCTTGGGCATGGGAGGGGCTCCGGAAGGTTCGACGCGCGAAAGCGATAGCTTATTTCGCGGCCGAACGGCGAACAGCAGGAAACGATTGACTGTCCGCCGCGTTCGCGGGACGTTACTCTGAGGGGAACGAACGAGCCGACTTCGAAGTGGTGAGGGGCATGAGCGAGACCGCCTTTGTTTGCCCGAATTGCCAGGCCCCGAATCCGTCCGCCGACGTCGGCGCGCACTGCCGATTTTGCGGCGGCGAGTTGATCGCACCGGTCGAGGCGCTGCCACTTCCGGAGGACGAAGCGCTCGAATTGGTAATCGAGGACGCAGAACCGCCGTCGATGCCCCCGAGGTTCGAGGCCCCGGAGGAATTCGAATTGCTCGACTTACCGGAAGCGGTCGTCGCGCCGGTGAGCTTGGAGCCCCCGGTCGCCCCGGTGCTGAAAGCAGTCCGTTCGGTGCCGGTGGCGCGGCTGCCGGAGGTCGATCGTCCGGAGCATTCGCCACCCAAGCAGCTTTCGGTCCGCTCGGAGCCGCGGGAACCGGAAGAGAACGCGAAGCCGAAGATTTTCCTCGCCCTACTGGTGCTCCTGGGGGTTCTCCTGGCGTTCGTGCTCGGGCTCTCGGTGATCATCTACGCAGTGTGGATGGGGTTCAAGTCGGTGGCGAAACCGCAGGCGGCGGCAGAGGTGGCGACGCCCGGTCCGGAACGCGAAGTGGCGAAGAGCGATCCGGCGCCGCCGCAGGAGAGCACGGTTCGACCCGTGCCGAGTGCGAAGGCGGAACTGTCGCCCATTCCCAACTTCGCTCCCGATCAGATTTTCCCGATCACACCTTCCGCCCTCCGCACCAAGTCCGCGACGATCGATCTCCCGGGAACTGTGACGAACTCGCGCGTGGGCGGCGGCGGACGGTTCTTTATCCTGTGGTACGAGAAGTTGCGGCGTCTCGACGTCTTCGACACGAATCGCTCGGAAATCGTCAAATCACTGACCGTCCGGTCGGACGAGGTCCACTTCGCGGCCGGAATGTCCGACTTATTCTTGTTCGATAACGCAACGAGAACCATCGACACCTACAACTTCAACACCTGGTCGAAATCGCCTGCGAAATCGTATCCGTTTCGCGGAAAAGTTTTGCAGACGTGTATGGGTTCCGCGTCGATGGGGCCGATCCTCGTTTCGACCGCCGCGGGATCGTTGCCGGATGACCCGACGGAAAATGCTTTGCTCGACGGCCGGACCCTCGAACCGGTGCGCTACCCCGGGCCGGGGGCATTTGCGACGGGTGTTCTCCGCGAGGTCGTCCACTACAGGGCGAACCCGAGCGGCACGATCTTCTCGCGGTGGCAGACGAGTCCGCCGCAAAAGCTCGAATACTACTCGCTAACGAAGGACGGGATCCGATCGCATTCCGCTCCGATGTCCGGGATCGCGATTCCGACCGATAACGATCTACTCGTGACCGCGCTCGGGCTCTACGATCTGAACGGCGTGGCCGTCAGCGGGGACGGCGAGAGCCATCCGCTGTCTCGACTGCGGGTGCCGGCCCAGTCGGGTCAGATGTACTTGTCCTGCCCGGGCGGCGGAGGGGGCCCACATCCGGTCGGGGCGACGGAATCGGCAAAGCCGACCAAGTTGTTCCTCTTGCGCAACTGGTCGCCGTTGTGGGAGTCCTACGACCTGGAACTTCCCATCTCGAGTGAGGGATTCGCGACGCACGATTTCCTTCAGGATCGGCGAGTTCATTTCGTGCCCGAGGCCAAATTGATTGCGATTGTTCCGAACAGTAACGACCGCCTCGTCCTGCACCGGTTCGACCCGTTCGAAGAGATGGCCAAGCGCGCGAAGCAGAATGTCATTGGGGTCATCAATCGACCGACGCTCGCCGTGCCCGGAGAGATCTACCGTTTGCCGATCGAGGTCGCAAACAACACTGGGAAAATTCAGAAATACGAGTTGGTGAAGGGACCGAATGGTATGTCCATCACATCGGATGGGCGAATTATTTGGGACGTTCCTAGCGACGCATCGGGGTTCTACGCTGTCACGGTAAAGATCACAACCGTCAACTTCTACGCCAGCTATACGATGCAAATTCCCGTGCGGGCGAGGCGATAGTCGTCAACGCCCCGGCGGCACCACCACCGGCGCCGTGCCCAGTTCCTGGTCCGTCCCCGTCTTGCCCTTCAATTGCTCGGCGAACTCGAACGGGTCCGGAATCGAGAATCGCAAGAACCACACCGACAGCAACGGTGCCGGAAGCGGCGTGAGCACGGCTCGCTGGGCGGCGAGCTCGGCCGTGGGGTCGTCGGTGGCCGCGCGATCGGGGATCGATCGAGCTAGCGGAGGTACGTCCGCCGCACCGGCATTCACCGGCCCCGCAGATCGTACGGGCGGTTTCT
>Ga0105047_10019875_pt1 | contig 10345 bp, 7 predicted proteins | sample MAT04_FD_78384 | JGI IMG/M metagenome (GOLD analysis project Ga0105047, IMG submission 78384) | Freshwater microbial communities from Lake Fryxell liftoff mats and glacier meltwater in Antarctica - MAT-04 (megahit assembly) | ecosystem: Environmental > Aquatic > Freshwater > Ice > Liftoff... | reverse complement strand
TGGATGGAAAACACCATTCTTTCGCTGGATATTCTCTTTGTCGACTCCGATCTTCGCATTGTGAGCATTCACAGGAACTGCAAACCCTATTCCCTCGAAAAGATTGAATCAGGAAAACCTGCGTTATATGTAGTGGAAGTTATTGCAGGTTATGCAGCTAAACACAGCTTAAAGGTGGGTGATTTGATTTCATTTTAGGAGATTAAGACCCAATCGCCAAGCCCCAAATTCCAAGCACCAAGCACAATGCGCCAAGCACCAAGTCTCAAACGAAAAGTCCCAGGCAAAAGGCACTAACTTTACACTTATTACTCTTACAATACAGTGAATTTGATACCTGGAACTTTGAACTTTGGATATTGAACTTTGATCTTGGAATTTGGATCTTTGATCTTGGAATTTGGAATTTTGAACTTTCTGTTTGTACACTTAATCCCGGAAATGGGACTCTTACAGATCCACAATAAACGCTCCCGAATTTTTCAAGCCATACGTTTTAATCCCCGCTTTCCTAAGTTCCGCCATCCATTTTTCAGTTTTATAAAACGAATTTGATCCGTCAATTATAACCATTCCCGGTTTATACAATTTCGTCAGATCGTTGATTCTTAACTTAGGATTATTCCTTATCCAGAGATAATCAACAGTCAATTTTGGAATCTCTCCGGCAGGTTTGACAAGGCTGTCAATGATTACAATTCGTTTGTTATGAAATAGGAAATAGTTGCCACTGCTTTGAAGTGGATTCAATGATTTTGGTAAGTTCTGATAGGTTTCGAGTAAAGTGTCGAGTGCAAATTTTGTACCGGAATTAATACCATAAAGGTTTTGAGCTCCGGCGAGTTGAAATTTGTTGGCAATTTTGTCTTTAATCAGCATTGAATCAGCCAGTAAAGTTTGTTGCTCGCCGTTTACAAATCCCAAAGCCGATTGTTTTCCGGCTGAATAGAATATGATTTTCTGCTGCTTTTGACGCATAATTTCAGTGAAAGTAAAGCAGGAGGAGAGTACCAAAGCCGCACCTAAAGTGGCATAAAACCATTCTTTTCGTTTTAAAGTAAAAAACAGGATAATTGAAATAATGATCATATAAATAAGAATGGTTTCTTTTGTGAAAATAGAGGTAACGTGAAGAACTGAATAGGGAAGTTTCTCAATAAATTCAACCGAATAGTTCAACGCAAATAAGAGATAATTAGTTAGTAATCCTAAAATATTACTGATTACAGGCATAAATGAAGTTGCCAATACCGCTACGCCCGAATATATTGCGAGGAAAGATAAAGGAATAGCAACCAGGTTTGCCGGAATAAAATAAGCCGGAAACTGGTGGAAATATAACAAGGCAAGCGGTGCCGTGGCTACCTGGGCTGCAATCGAAACTGCAATCAGTCCCCATATGTATTCAGCGATCCTGTTTTTAGGTTCCCAAAGATTAGCGATGGGTTTGTTTATAAACACAATTCCTATGATGGCAATGTAGGAAAGCTGAAATCCGATATTGTTGATCATCAGTGGATCATAGAGCAGCAGGGCAATAGCCGAAACCGCCAGGGAATTGATAATATGCACATACCGGTTACTGGCATTGCCAAACGAAATAAATGTAAACATAGCAGCCGAGCGCAATACCGATGGCGACATACCCGTGAGTAAAGCGTATGCCCATATCGTAAATAGTATTATTGCAGTTTTCAGATAAAGCTGACTGCCTTTAGTTTTCATAAAGCCCAGCAGGAAGTTGATAATTATAAAGATTACGCCCACATGCAAACCCGATACACTCAGTATATGCATCACTCCTGTCCCTGAATAAGCTTGTAGCGTTTCATTATCAAGCATATCGCTTTGCCCCATGATTAGGGCCGAGGCCACGGCAAATTCCCGTCCTTTAAGCCCGTTATTATGAAGGATGGAAACAAATTTCCGGGAAATCTCGTGAGCCATTCTAAGAATGCTGAATCCCTGTGGGTTATCCAGTAGTTTCCACGAATTGCTGTTTAAATACGCCTGGTGATACACATTGTTATTCGCCATGTATTTCCGGTAATTAAAAGCTCCGGGATTTTGAGGCGCAGCAATGGTTTGCAACTTGGCTGAAAAAGTAATTGTAGAACCTTCAGCCGGAGGCTTTTTAATTGAATCTTTGGCAAAATATGTAAGTATTAGGCCTTCGGTTTTGACTATTAAATTTCCCTTTTTCAGCCCTTTTACTTTTAGAATAGTTTTAAAACTATGATTTTTTTCCTGCAAAGGTTCATTTACCGTAGCAATAAAGATACCGGTGTTTTGAATTTTTGAGAAATGACCGGGACGTAATATCTCTTTATGAAGCAGCACCGAATTGTATCCGCTTACAAACAGGAAGGCACTTGCCACTACACCAAAAAGCAAACGCTTCACAAACCGGAATTTTTTAAAAGGAATAAATCCGGCAGCAAGAGTTAACAGAAGCAGGCTAATCCAGATTGATACAGGAATTCCGACGGATGCTGAGATTAAAATGCACACAATAATCCCGGCCATAAATGGCAGCAATATTCTCACCATTGGGAAAAGGTGGCGGTATTGCATGTGTCTATATTTACTTCAAAGTTATAAAAATTTGTAGATCAATATAAATAAGAGCTAAAATATTTAATTGGGGCAAATAAAAAAGCCGGAAATTTCGGGTTTCCGGCTAAATGTCATTAGAAATAGATTAAAACAATATTGGGAAAGTTTTAATGCCAATTTATATTATGTACTGTGTTGAAGCTTTTCAACCATCAGAGCGGCCGCCCTGTCGGAAGCTCCCGGAAGTCCGACACGTTCGCGCAGCTCTTTATAATCGGCCATCATTTTATCGCGGGCATCGCCATCAGGCAAAATCTTTTCCAATTCGCGGCTTAACGTGTCGGCTGTAAATTTGTATTGTATCAGTTCAGTCACCGCCTTACGGTCGAGGATAAGGTTTACCAATGAAATATATTTAACATGCACCACCATCCATGCAATTAAAGCTGATAGGAAACTAAACCTGTAGCAAACTACCTGTGGTACGTTCAGCATAGCAGTTTCGAGGGTTACCGTGCCGGATTTAACGGCCGCTGCCCGCGAAATCCGCAGTAAGTCGTGCGTTTGTCCAAAAACCACTTTCACAGGGTGATCTCCGATAAGTTTCTTATAGAATTTTTCATTGAGCGTTGGCACTCCTGCAATTACAAACTGATACTCTTCGAAATTTTCAATCGCCTTGAGCATGTGCGGCAAAATGTGTTGCAACTCCTGTTTGCGGCTGCCGGGTATAAGTGTTATAACAGGCTTTTCGCCCAAATGATTCCTGGTCCTGAAAGCTGCCGCATCAATTTTTGCATTCAGATCAAGGGAATCGGGCAAAGGATGACCTGTAAATTCAACATGGTATCCGTATTTGGCATGAAAATCTTTCTCAAATGGCATAACCACAAAAGCCAGGTCAGTATTCCTGTGAAGCTTATGAACACGATGTTTTTTCCATGCCCAAACCTGTGGTGAAATGTAATAGAAAACTTTAAATCCTTTAGCTTTTGCAAATTCAGCAATACGCATATTAAATCCCGGGTAATCAACCAGGATAACCGCATCCGGATTCCACTTCCGGATATCATTCTTGCAAAATAATAGGTTTTTACGGATCGTCCTGATATTCAGAATAACTTCCTGAAAGCCCATAAATGCAAGCTGCCTGTAATGTTTTACAATAGTGCCTCCTGCTTTTTCCATCAGTTCTCCACCCCAGCATCGAAACTCAGCCTGTGCATCGTGAGTCTTTATGCCATTCATAAGCTTTGATGCATGTAAATCGCCGGATGCTTCGCCTGCTATGATGTAGTACTTCATTTTTGACCGGAGTTAATTTAAATTGAAAAGGTGATACTGCTGTTCTTCAGAAAAATAAGAAACAGGATTATCAGAACAACCGTCAGAATCAAAAGGCCTTTACCTGTTTTTTCAAATTTGCGTTTTACCAGATAATACCGCATTACAATTAAGTTCACGGCCAGGCCAAGCAGCAGCATATCCATGTCTCTTGCCCGGGTAAAAACATGTAAATAATTCTGAGAAAGCCTTATCAGTATGGTGAAAACCAAAGCTGTCGGCACAGGAATAATCAACCCGAGAAGTACACCCAGAGAATATTCATCGTTATTTAACCATTTTTTGAGTTGCATACGTTTTAAGCCTCTAGATTCCACTTTTTTATTTGGTCAATCATATGATGTGCTGTAAGATCAATCTGAACCGGCACAATACTTACATAATTATTATTTATAGCCCAGTAGTCATTATCTTCGCCTTCATCAAGGTTTACAAATTCGCCCCTGAGCCAGTAATAGTCGTGCTTATGCGGATCCTTTCGTTCATCGAAATTCTCATCCCAGAATGCCTTCGCCTGTTTTGTTACCATGATACCTTTTACATTACTGCCATTGATTTGGGGGATGTTTACATTAAGACAAATACCATCCGGGAGGCCGTTTTTCAACACATTGGAGGCAACTGATGTAACCACTTTTCCGCAATGGCTGAAATCGGCCGTGTATGTATAATCATTTAATGAAAATCCGATGGAAGGCACATTTTCCATTGCACCTTCAATAACTGCTGCCATGGTACCCGAATACAAAATATTAATCGAAGCATTACTGCCATGATTGATCCCCGAAACAATAAGATCCGGTTTGCCGCGAAGAATTACCTTTTCGCCAACTTTTACACAGTCGGCAGGTGTCCCGTTACAACTATATTCGCGGTAACCGGGCGTTTCGGCGATTTTATATATCCTTAACGGCGAATGTATAGTAACAGCATGACCCATTGCCGATTGAGGTTTATCGGGGGCAATAACAAGAATATCGCCAAGCGGGCGCATGGTTTCAATCAGGTAACGAATTCCGGGAGCGTTTATTCCATCATCGTTGGTGATAAGTATCAGAGGTTTTTTCATAGTAAGGAGAAGCAATATTTTAATTTAGGCTGCCGGTTCAATGCGTGTTTCATTGGCTGCCTTTGTTGCCTGAATTGCTGTAACACCGGCGGTTATAATAAATTTCATCACTTCGGTTGAGTTGGCATTGAGTGCTGTAACGTTTGCAACAGGAACAATAACAAGGTTTCCCGAAAAAGTATAGGAATGAGGCAGGTAAACAGCTACTTTGTCAGCTTCAATACCAAGGCTGCTAAGATCGTGCTGGGTAATAAATCCGAGCCTTTCCATATCAAAATCCTGGCTTAATTTAATAAGTACCGGTTCAGTAAATTTTTTGTCTTTACCCACAAAAGCCGACATAAAATCCTTAATCGAGGTATATATGATTTTAACCAGTGGCGCCTGGCTGATAATTTTATCCAGTGATTGCAAAATGGGTTTTAACAGGATTGAACTTCCTATAATCCCAATAAGGGTTATAAATGTCAGGATAATAATGAGTCCTAGTCCTGGTATTTTAAAGCCTATTAAATCAGTAAGATATTGTTTGAGTAATCCATCGACAAACTGAAACGAGACATAAATGGCATAGATGGTGATGGCCAGCGGCGAAATAAACAATAACCCCTGAAGGAAGTAACGGATAAGCTTGTTCATACTTTGGATGTAATTAATCTGCAAAATTAGTCAAAATTTCGCCTCGAATTTTACTTCTGTTCAAGGCTGTTAGTTCCTGTTTCAGCAAATTGTTCGTATTTTCGCCACATAAATATTCATCATGAAAATATACTCGGCGCCATTTTGGATCAGGGCAATATACCCTAAAAGCCTTTTGTGGCGTGTGAACACAATCCACCGCGAAGTTTTCCTGACTTTTGATGATGGGCCAATTCCGGAAGTTACCCAGCAGGTATTGGCTATTCTAAGGAAGTACAATATTAAAGCTACTTTTTTCTGCGTTGGCGAAAACGTACAGAAATACCCCGAAGTTTTCAATATGTTGGTTGCTGCCGGTCATGCTATTGGTAACCATACTTATCATCATATTAAAGCCTGGAAAACGGATTGTAATTCGTATTTATCGGAGGTTGAGCAGTGCAACCGTCTGATAAAAAGCAAGTTGTTCCGTCCGCCGCACGGTCAGATAAACCGAAAGATAGCTCGAAAGCTGGGAGATAATTATCGGATTATAATGTGGAGTGCGCTTACGGGTGATTATGATAAAAAACTTAGCGGCGAACAATGCCTGGCTAATGCAATCAAACATACCAGTCCTGGATCCATCATCGTTTTTCATGATAGCATCAAAGCCCGTGAGCGGATGGAATACGCGTTGCCCTTGTATATTGAGCATTGCATCAATCAGGGATATACTTTCGGAATACTGAAATAAAGAAATTTCGGTATGCGGATTTGGAATTGGAATTTGGAATTTGAGGCTTGGAATTTGAGACCTGGAATTTCAAACTTGCGACTTGGAATTTGAACCTTGAACGCGAAGCATTGAACCAATTATTTCATCACCTTTTAATAACAAACTTCCTCGTTACAATACCTTCTTTATATCCGATCCTCAGCAAATACATTCCGGTTTTCAGATTCTGAGTATTAATCTTCAAATTGAAGTCTTCTCCTTTTTTGGAGTTAATTTTTTTCGATTTTCCATCCATAGAGAGAATTTCGAGCGAACTGATTTGTCCCATGTTATGCTGAAGAATCAGAAAATCATTCGCAGGATTTGGCATTAGCACAAGTGTTTTTCCTACCGGTAGGTCATCTATGCCTAAAGTTACACTATTATTGGACGTAACCAGTCTTTGGTCAGGGTCGAATTTTGTGGTGTCGATGGAAAAACCAGGATTTACGTTGAAAGTTTGACCTGAGAAAGTATTAATAAATATAATTGTAGTATCCCTGGAACCGCCAAAAAACTGAATAGGCACTGGTAGTTCGAAAAAACTCACAGAGTTATGCGACTGGGTCTGATAAATGGTTACAGAAGTATTATGGTCTGGCGATTGACCGAGATTCACGGTATAAGTCGGATACCCCTGGGCATAAAGCCAATCGTTAAAAAAACCACTTAAATCGCGGCCCGAAGCAGCTTCCATGTGTTTTATATAATCAGCACTGCGGGCAAATCCATGCTGAAGTTTCGGATCATTGAGGTAGTTTTTCATTCCTGTAAAGAAACTATCATCACCTACTATCCAGCGCAGCATATGCAGCAGCATGGCTCCTTTGCTGTACGATAAGCGTGAATTGAAAATCCGGTCCACACTCGTGGTGTCATCGCAATAAACTGATCCTCCTGGTTGCCTGCATACACTCGCTATATTCAGTTTTTTCCAGAGAGCCCAGTAATACGCGCTGCTCGATTCATACATCAGGCCGGCACAGTATGTAGCAAAGCCTTCGTTCAGCCAAATGTCGTGCCACGATCCGCAGGTTACCATGTCGCCAAACCATTGATGCGCCAGTTCGTGGGTAATAACTTCCACGTTAAAGGCTCCTTTCCCAAGAAATGTCATGGTTTGGTGTTCCATGCCTCCGCCCCAGCCAAACTGTGCCTGTCCGTATTTTTCGGCACGGAAAGGGTATGGCGTGAAAAGCTTTTCGAACAAAGCAATACTGGGCAGAACTGTCTTAGCACTTTCACGAAGCAATGCGGAATCCTCAGGATATACATAATTTAAAACCTCCAGCGAATCAGGTCCTATTACATAGTAATCCGAAAAACGTGCATAATTGGTTGATGCAATGCCAATAAGATAGGCTGCTATGGGATAGCGATGCTTCCAATGTGCAAGGACAGAATTAGTTCCATAAGGAGTTTCGCTGATCAGAAGTCCGTTACTTGCAATATGATTTCCTTTTGGCGTAACCACAAACATATCGATGGAATCAATCTTATCGGTGAGATCATTTTTCGAGGGCCACCAGTCAGAGGCGCCGTATGGTTCGGAAAGTGTCCACATGGCAGGAGCACCCCCATGCACTTCCCTGCCAAAGGAGCCAAAACCACTTGAGGTCGGATCACCGTGATAGTAAACTGTTACCGAATCCAGTGAGTTTTTGGGAGTTGTTTCACGAAAAGGAATTGTAATTACATTGCCGGTATGAGTTACACTGCGCTTTAAGCCATGATGGAAAGCCGAGTCAGCCGAAATTGCTGCAAATAATTCAAACTGAATGCTGCTCATATCAGTGGTTGCAATAAAATATGATGTTACCGAACCACTGATGGATGATTTTGCCGGATCAGCAAACAAATAGAATCGGTGGTATTTCAGATCGTAATTATTCGCAATAAGGGTCTCATGAGGCGTCATCATTTTAAGATGGGCAGATTTCTCGCTTCCACTTATCACTTCAAGGTTCTTTATCAGCATGTCCTGCTGCGCAAACAAACCCTTTCCGGCTATCAAAAAAAGAAGGAAAAATAAACTTCGGATTATAGTTTTCATTTCAAGGTATGTTATTACTTGTCACAGTATGTTATTACTTGCGTTTGTAAAGATACTTCTCAAATCCGGAATCTTTGAATAAATCAAAGGTGTTTTTTTTTGATAGGAACAAAACCCTTCAAAAGTCAGGAACTTTTGAAGGGTTGATCAAAAAAAATAAGGAAGTGCATTACATGAAAACTATTCCTGTAAAACTTTTTGCTTTTCCGTTTTGCGTATCCGGTCATATTCGTGGCATTGATGCATAAATGCCTGTAACCGCGAATCGATATTGGTTGCTTCCTGCCCGTCGTAAGGTATGTTCTCCCAGGGAATATTATTATGATCCTTACGGAAATCGGTACTTACCGCAGCCACAAGAGTACCGGGCATACAGGTAAACGGCATGATATAAACAATACCCGAAATATTGGCTTCAAACAATCCCCCGGCGGATCCAAAAGCGGCAACCGGATCACCATCATAGTCTTTGTGAATGTATGGGGCGCTATGTTTGAGCATATCTTCAAGCTCAATTTCCGTCTCCATTTCCACGAAGTTCTTAACAGCATTCTTTAGTTTGTTCCCCGTATAATGCTGTCCCCATTGTTGTAGTTTTGCTTTAAACAGGCCTTTCAGGTCGCCTTTCCACAAACTGTCGCGCTCATACCTGTAGGAAGAATAAATAAGCCATTCACCAAAAGGAGCCATAATGGTTTCGGCACCCAATGCTTCCAGTTTTTCCACTAAAAATGAACTGCAATAGGGATTATCCCTCATAAAAGTTTCGCCTACAATGGCAATTATTGGTTTGCGTTTACCTTTCTCAACATCAAGAATTTTGAAAGCTTTGCCTGCATTTTCCAGTGTTTTTGGTAAAGTGCGTGAACCATTTTCAATAGATTCAATAACTTTATTCAGCCAGTATTGGTAAAGCTTATTAGCTGAGCCTTTCACTTTTTCATACGGTCTTTTTTCCTGAACCATCTTTTTGAGCAAATCGGTAGCCACAATTCCTTTCCAGGCATTGAGCCGGAACTTACCCGATTTACCGGGAGCAATTTCGGCGTAAGAATTATCGTTGGTAGGAGTGAGTATCTCGGCTTCAAAATACCCAAGCCTGTCGAAAATAATCCGGTGAAGTTTGTTGTAATCGCCAAAGCGGCAAGGGCCGTTATGATCGGGCATGAAAAAGGTCATCTTCGAAGGATCAGCACCCGGTTCCTGAAGTTTTGCAACAAAACTTCCTAATGTGGCGATAAACGGGAAACACTCTTGTCCGTTGGTGAGTTTGCGGGCAATTTCAATTTCGCGTGAACCAGGCATCGGAAGCACTTCCGCGTTAATACCGCATAACCTCGAAGAAGCTGCCATAGCATGAACCGTATCGCGGGCATAGGGGAAATAAAGTGTGCGTCCTTCAACCTTGTTTTCGGTGTTGTGAATATATTTTGGTTCAATTTCATGCAACCCACTCACTTTCAGGTACCCTTCAAGACTATCCAGGAAAGCTTCTAACCGGGTAACCAATCCTGCATCGGCACTGTGCTCGTCCACTTCCAGGTGCAGGTAAGGCTTGCCTTTCATTTCTTCGCGCACATAGTGTGTGAGGAAGGAATCGGGTCCGCAGCGAAAGTTGCCCATGAAAATTCCGAACAGATTATCGTTTTTCCGGATCAGACGTGTTGCCGCAAGTATCTTCTGCCCGTTAGGCCAGTACATCATACGGTAGTCGTCAAAAATATTTTCTTCATGCAAAGGCAAAAAATCAAGCGGAATAGGAATGGTATCGAGGTTGATCAGTTTTTCGACAAGCCTGAGGTTCAGTGCCGGATCGCCCGTATTGTATGGACGACCGAGAATGATCATCGCCTTTTTATCTTTTGGAAGGTTTTCGAGGATAACGCGGCCACGCGATTGAATTGCATTCTCGAAAGCGGTTTGCTGC
>Ga0105047_10019874_pt1 | contig 10345 bp, 11 predicted proteins | sample MAT04_FD_78384 | JGI IMG/M metagenome (GOLD analysis project Ga0105047, IMG submission 78384) | Freshwater microbial communities from Lake Fryxell liftoff mats and glacier meltwater in Antarctica - MAT-04 (megahit assembly) | ecosystem: Environmental > Aquatic > Freshwater > Ice > Liftoff... | reverse complement strand
TGGCGTCAACCAGTGGGTGGCAGACGCGGCCACCCGGCACGGCGGGATCGATATCCTCTACAACAACGCCGCACACACGCATTTTGCGCCCTTCGCGGAAATGTCCGTCACTCAGTGGCGCGAGACATTACGTCTAGAACTTGATGTCGTTTTTTTGCCGACCCATGCTGTGTGGCCGCACATGATCGAGCGTGGTGGCGGATCAATTGTCAACATCGCGTCGGTGTCTGGCATGCGCGCCTCTGAAGATTTGGGCGCCGCAGCCCATGCCGCCGGAAAGGGCGGGGTGCTTGGCTTTACCTCACAGCTTGCGTTGGAAGGTGCGCCGCATTGGATACGCGTAAATGCCATCTCGCCGGGACCGATCCTGACAACGGTCACGGCCGCCATGGCGCTTCAGAACAAGGCTTTCAGCGATCGCTTCAATGGTTGGCCGATGCTGGCGCGGACGGGCCGACCGATCGATGTCGCCTATGCGGGGCTCTTCCTCGCTTCCGACGAAGCTTCCTTCATCACCGGCGCGAACTTGACCGTTGATGGCGGCTGGTCGGCCAAAGGCGGGTTCACACCGCACTGAATTTCGTTGCGTTATTCGTGCGCGGTGTCCTCGCCGACTTACGCCTCTGAATCGCCATTCGTCAGATAATCCCACATGCGTTCCATGATACGCCCTGTCTTTTCCTGGCGCGCCAGCGTCTCCCCAGCGTTGAGTCGAGCATTGTGGTGATCGCCGTGAAGACGAACGAAATGCTCGATCCGCGCAGCTTCTTCCAGAAACCACGATAACGCGGTGGCCTCGATCAGATCGGCGCCCGCGACGACCGCGCCATTAGCTCGCATAACGATTGCCGGGCTATTACCCATCTGATCCGCAAGTTCGCTAGCCCGCTGATCATCGCGCAACAAGCGGACGTCATCCCACAACGGCGGCTGGGGCGAAAAGAAAGCGCCGAACCCGTGACGGGGCACCGGGGTGATACCAAGGACCGACAGCCCCATAATATGAGGCGGCATGATCCTGCACACGGCACCGATGTCGGTCCGACGGTCATAGATTTGTTGATGAATTCGGACCTCACCGAGCACGCCTTCGGGCAAGGGACCTTTTACGGGCACCACTGTTCCGGCCAGACCCGGCAAAATCTTCGCCATTGGCTGCGCAGCACAAACCAGAAAATGACTATCGTCAATGCGCAGGCTGGCATGACCATAGGCGTGAACCAGCCCGGCGCGACCAAGCGCCCGCGCGGCCACTCGGAGAACGCGCTGCTGAGCTTCGCTGGCCTGTGTCATGGCCGTTGCAGGAAATCGACAACCAATCGACCAAAATCCTGTGCCCGTTCGACCTGAGTCCAATGGCCACACTCGCCATATACGTGGAGCTCGGAATGGCGCATGAGCTCGAGCAGACGCAAGCTGGATTCGAGTGGAATGACCTGGTCCTCTCTTCCATGCACGATCAATGCCTTAGCTGTGATCGCGCTGATCATCGCTTCCGGCGTTGCAAGCGCGTCTAACTGTTCCTGGCGCGGCTGTGGAAACATGCGGCCATAGGTTTCCTGATAGCCTGGCCGGATCGATGCCTGATACCGCGACCGCACCAGATCTGGTGTGACCAACGCCTTGTTAAATGCAAAGATTGACATCAACGCGGCCATCCCCTCGACCGAGGGCTCGTAACCCCAGACAGCTTCCAGACCTGCCGTCATGTCAAAACGCAGCCCTGCCGATCCCATCAGTACCAATTTGTCGACGCGTTCGGGATGATGCGCGGCCAGCGCCAGCGAAAGCGCTCCGCCAAAGCTGTTGCCGATGAAATGTGCCTTTTCAATGTTTAACGCATCGAGAAAGCCTATAATGTGAGCGAGCCAATGCGACAGATCATAGATCTGGTCTGCGGGGCGTTCAGTATAGCCGAAACCGACCATGTCAGGAGCATAGGTCGAAAAATGTGGCGCAAGAACAGGCAGCGCGAAGCGCCAATTGGCAAAGCCCGTAACGCCAGGGCCTGATCCGTGGATTAATACAGCAGGCGGGCCGCTGCCTTCTGCCAGATAATTTGTCTGGATACCGGCGGCGGTTACCGTCCGGCCGATCTCGGGCGATTGCGTCGCAGCCATTTCACCTCTCCCGCCGACAAAACAAGCCGGACATCCTTCCGGTTTATTGATTAGGTTTTCGTAGGTCAAGCCGGCGTGCTCGAAATGAATATCGGTTTTAGTGACACAAGCGTTTCGGTGGCCGGGGGTTGATGGCTTGCGCGTAATACACGATGCAGAGGAGAATAGCCGAGAGGGGCATGATCGACGATGACGCGAACTGCAGGCCGGCCACGCCAATCGCAAGATGAACGGAGCGAACAAACACGTGCACGGCTCGTCGAAGCCGCGATCAAGGTGATGGTCGAACGAGGCTATGCTGGCTTTCGCGTCGCGGAGGTTGCGAGCACGGCCGGTGTCTCGCGCGGCGGTCAACTCCATCATTTCCCGACCAAGGATTCGCTGGTCATGGCGGCGCTTGAACATGTCTATACGGCAGTTCTCGTCAAAACGCGCGAACGTGCCAATACGCCGCTGGACGCACACGCCGTCATACCGGCGATAATCCGCGATGCGATGGATTTTTTCTTCACCGACTATTTCTTCATCGCGCTTGATATCATGATGGCAGGAGGGAAGGATAATCGACTTCTGGCCGCTGTCGCGCATATTTCCGCCGATCAACGCATACCGGCAGAGCAGGCCTGGACTGATCGTCTGTGCGCAATCGGTCTGGAAGAGCAGGCAGCCCGCGATATCCTGTGGCTAGTGTGGAGCGTTGTGCGCGGTTTGGCAATCCGGCGTATCATCGGGGATGACCCGCAGCGAGAAGGCCGCGTCATCGCTCTGGTGACAACCTTGGTGGAAGCGCATATTCAAACCTTATGCTAACTCTGCCCAACTAGCAGGGCTTGACGAACAAGCAACAAACCGGACATACGGCCTGTTAAATTGTATCAAGGATCAGGCCGTGATCGAGCGACTGCGCTATATTCGTCTACCTACGGGTGATCTTACCGCCGCAGTTGCCTTTTCGCGCAATGTGCTCGGACTGCAGGATTCAGGGGAATCGGAAGAAAATGTGCGTTTTCGTTCCAACGAGCACGCGTATTCGTTGGAATTTGACCAGTCCGGACGAACCAGTGCGCCGGTGGTCGGATTCGAAGTACGTTTTGAGGCACAGCTTGATGAGGTCGCCGACGCGCTTTCCCAGCAAGGGTTGACATTTGGCCGATTAAGCTCTGGTGCTTGTGAAGCAGGCCTTTTTGCCGAAGGTTTGTGTTTTCAGGATCATAGCGGAAATCTAATTGAGCTTGTCGTACGCCCTCACAACAAAGGGCGCCGTTTCTTTCCTAGCCGTGATACCGGTCTGACCGGATTGCAGCGTGTGGCTCTGCGCAGCACCCATATCGTAGCCGACACCGCCCTGTGGACACAAGCGCTCGGCCTGCGGGCAACCGACTATGTCGGGGGTGGGGTCTATCTCACGATGGATGACGCACACCACCGTGTAGCGCTCCATCCATCGCCTCGGAATGGCCTACTCAGCATCGGTTTTGGCGCCGAAGATTTGGATGCCATCATGCAGAATCGCTATTGGCTGGAAGAACATCAAATACGTATCGTATTCGGCCCCGGCCGTGAACCAACGAGCGGTGCGGTCACTCTGGCATTCGAAGGCCCCGAAGGCAGCGTTTTCACCTTGGGGACGGAAATGCGATCACTTGGTTCGGACTGGCGGCCACGGCAGTTTGCACATGAAGCAGCGTCCTTTTGCGGATGGGGGTCCCCGAACGCAATCATGGAACTTGCAGGGGGGCAAGACCGGTGATCGAACTGAAGGATGTGTGCTACGCGAGGTTGTTCACAACTGATCTCGACGGTGCGAGCGCTTATGCCACGACGATACTGGGCCTGCAGCCAGCAGGGATCGCAACCGGCGAACGGCAATTTCGGTCGGATTCACGGTCACACACCTTGAGTTATGCTTCGGGTAATCCGGCCGACAATGTCATCGGGTTTGAACTCGCCGATGATCGTGGACTGAATGATGCAGGAGCCGCGCTAGAGGCGATGGGCCATGCGGTGCACTATGGCAGCAGTAGCGAGGCTGAACGGCGGCATGTAAGCAATTATATAGCGTTCAACGACGCAGGTGGGACTCACGTTGAATTGGTAGTGCGGCCCGAAGTTTCCGGCCGTCGGTTTTTTCAATCGCGCGATCCAGGGATCGCCGGTTTCAATCACGTGGGACTATTCAGCAGTGACCCTGGCCGTGACGAGCTATTCTGGACAAGAGTGTTCAACGCGCGCGTCAGTGATCGGATCGGCGCCATTCCGCTGTTGCGGCTCGATCGCATCCACCACAGCATTGCATTGGTGCCTGCGCCGCGCTGCGGCATCCAGCATATAAACCATCAGGTTGAATCGGTCGATGATATCCAAAGATCTCATGCGCTGTTGCGCCAATACCGCGTGCCGGTGGTTTTTGGTCCTGGCCGGCATCCAACTTCAGGCGCTCGATTCCTGTATTTTCAGGGACCCGATGGAATGGTTTTCGAATACTCGATCGGCGTCACCGAAGTCGATGAATTGACTCATCGCGAACGGCAGTTCGGCTTTGAACCGTCGAGTCTGTGCATGTGGGGTTCCAAGAACCGAGTCGCGGAGTTTGGCGAATAAATGCACGTTATTTAGAACACTCATCAACCGCTAGGCCGGATAGCGCATATCAGGTAGCCAAATACCCCCCATCGACCGCGATCGCCGCCCCGGTAACAAAGGAGGCAGCATCGGACAAAAGCCATTTTACCGTTTCTCCGATCTCTGACGGTTCTGCGAAACGGTTGAGCGGATGTCGCGCCCGCAATGCGTCGAACATTGGCACCAGAGCGGGATCATCGACCAGCCGGCTGATCATCGGCGTGTTCACAACGCCAGGCAGAATGCTGTTCACCCGGATGCCGAGAGCCCGACAATCAATCGCTGCGGCCCGTGTGAGTCCGATAACGCCATGTTTCGAAGCGATATATTCCGCGGCGCCGGGAAGGGCAACCTGGCCCAGCCCAGAAGACGTGTTGACGATGGCGCCGCCGCCTGTCTCTTTCATCGCCAAGATCTGGTATTTAAGGCACAGAAACATGCCGGTGAGATTGATCCGGATCACCTTATCCCATTGCTCTTTTGACAGTTCGAAAATTGGCAGCGCATGCTGCTCTATGCCGGCATTGTTGAACGCGCCGTCGAGCTTCCCGAAGCGCGCCACTGCCCCGTCAACCAGCGCCTTAACGTCCGCCTCGATCGCCAAATCACCTGCGATGAAATGGGCTTCGCCTCCGAACGATGTGATTTCAGCGGCCACTGCTCTTCCGCTATCCGTGATGTCGGAAACTACAATCTTGGCGCCGGCCTTCGCCAGCAGCCTCGCTGTGCAGCTGCCAATGCCGCCCCCGCCGCCCGTAACGATGATCGTGCGCCCGTCCAGCATTCCACCCATTTCGCTCTCCATTTAATTTGGAAATTCCGAATTGCTGTGCTACATGACCACTAATACGCGTTGGATCAAGTGTTTTGTTGCGCTCCGTGGGGGTTGAAGCAACGATGGAGGAATTGAATTATGTCTGATGCTTCGGCTGAAGCCCGTGTTGCCCCGGCGATTCGATCTCAATTTTTGTCGCACGGGACAATGGAATCGCGCGACCTTGATACTAGCCGTCGATTCTACGAAGAGTTTTTCGGTTTTGACACTGTTCGACCGAGCAAGATGTCGCTGTGGATCAGGTTGGGCGGCGAACACATATATGTCGTGGTCAAGAACGATAAAAAGGAGCCGATGCCCTTTCTTTATCATAACGGCGTTGACGTCGTGAATGAAGCGGAAGTCGATCGCTCTTATGAGGCTGCGATGCGCGACGCGGAAAAATGGAATCTGAAGGCGATCACCAAGCCGTCTATTCAGCATGGTACCTACAGTTTCTATTTTATGGACGGCGATGATAATTATTGGGAGATTCTGGCTAACCCAAAGGGTGGTTACACCTGGATGTGGAGCTTGGGCGACCAAGATGGTATGGGCCATTTGAAAAAGAGCTTCGCGCGTCCCAAATATGATGCGTCTAATGGTGACGACTGATGGCGCTTGCCGCCGCACCATTCGACATAGCTGCGCGGCGATTGCGCGACGCCTACGCCGGTACGCCGGTCGCGCCGCTGCGCGACATCATCGACCCTACTCAGGCTGAAGACGCCTATGCAATTCAATGCATCAACACAAGGTTTTGGGAAGCTGAGGGCCGTCGGATCATCGGTCGCAAAATTGGTCTGACAGCAAAGGCTGTGCAGGCCCAGATGGGCGTCGATCAGCCCGATTACGGCGTGTTGTTCGATGATATGCTCATCGCCGACAATGGGGTGCTTTTTGGCGATCGGGTATTGCAGCCCAAAGCCGAGGCTGAGGTTGCGTTGATTATGGGCCGCGATCTCGACAACTCTAGGGCCACTGTTGAGGACGTCTTCGCCGCAGCCGATTGCGCCTGCGCAGCGATTGAAATTGTCGACAGCCGGATTGCGGACTGGAAGATCAGCTTCGCAGACACGATCGCTGACAATGGATCATCTGCCTTTTTCATATTGGGCAGCGATCGGCGGCGCCTTGCAGGGCTAGACCTTTATACCTGCGGAATGGCGCTTGAAGTCAACGGGGTCATTGCGTCGCTGGGCGTTGGTGCCGCTTGTCTGGGTCATCCCCTTAATGCGGCTGCCTGGCTTGCCCGCACGCTAGCACGCCAAGGCGAACCCCTGCGCGCCGGCGAAATCGTGATGACAGGTGCGCTGGGCCCGATGGTTGCGATCCGTCCTGGGGACAAGGTGAAGGCTACAATTGGAGGTCTTGGAACCGTGAACTTCTCTTTCGAAAAAGGTCAGCCATGACGGGCCGGATAAAGGCTGCGATTATCGGCTCGGGGAACATCGGTACAGACCTGATGATCAAGATCATTCGGGGATCTCAAACGCTAGAATTGAGCGCCTTTGTAGGCATCGATCCTGAATCGGATGGTTTGAAGCGCGCTGCCGAGCTTGGCATCGCCACGACCCACGAGGGCATAGAAGGGCTGCAACGGCTCGATCAATGGGACGATATCGGGATCATCTTTGATGCAACCTCTGCTGGAGCCCATCATCACCACAACGTGGTTGCGCAAGCCGCGGGCAAGGTCATGATCGATCTCACGCCAGCCGCGATCGGCCCCTACGTCGTCCCCGTCGTCAATGGCGACGAGTATTTAAACGCTGCCAACGTCAATATGGTGACCTGCGGTGGTCAGGCGACGATCCCGATCGTTGCGGCGGTCTCATCAGTCGCAACTGTCCACTATGCTGAAATCGTCGCGTCGATTGCCTCGCGGTCGGCCGGACCCGGTACTCGCGCCAATATCGATGAATTTACCGAGACGACGAGTCGCGCCATCGAAAGCGTTGGCGGTGCCGCCAAGGGCAAGGCCATAATCGTGCTCAACCCGGCCGAACCGCCGATGATGATGCGCGATACCGTCTTTGTGCTGTCCTCAGGCGCTAACGAAACCACGGTCGAACAAGCGATTCTGGAAATGGTCGATAAGGTGCAGGCATACGTTCCAGGCTATAGGCTAAAACAGGCGATTCAGTTCGAACGGTTTGGCTCCAACAATGCGGTCAAGATTCCCGGCGTCGGAAGTTATGAAGGGATAAAAACGAGCGTTTTCCTGGAAGTCGAGGGTGGCGCAGACTATCTCCCGGCTTATGCGGGTAACCTCGACATTATGACATCGGCGGCGTTGAAGACCGCAGAGAAAATAGCGGCACGCAAACTAGCGGAGACTGGGTAATGGCGTTCGATCCGCTGACTGAAAAAATCTATATTCAGGATGTCACGCTGCGTGACGGGATGCACGCAATCCGCCACCAGTACGGTCTGGATCATGTCCGACGTATCGCGCAGGCTCTGGACGAGGCTGGCGTCGATGCGATCGAAGTCGCTCACGGAGATGGTCTGAATGGGTCAAGTTTCAACTACGGCTTTGGCGCTCATACCGACTGGGAGTGGATCGAGGCGGTGGCGGACGTGGTCCGCCGCGCTACGCTCACAACATTGCTGTTACCCGGCATCGGTACAGTTGCCGACCTCAAGACAGCCCATAGCTTGGGAGTGCGTTCGGTTCGGATCGCGACACACTGCACGGAAGCCGACGTCGCCAAACAGCACATTGAGGCAGCACGGGCGTTAGACATGGATACTGTCGGCTTTTTGATGATGAGCCATATGATAACCCCGGAAAAACTGGCGGCGCAAGCCAAGTTGATGGAGGATTACGGAGCGCAATGCGTGTATGTAACTGACAGCGGCGGTGCGCTCGATATGGACGGATATCGTGATCGGCTACTCGCCTATGATCGGGTGCTCAAGCCTGAAACGCAGCGCGGTATTCACGCGCATCATAATCTGTCCCTCGGCGTGGCCAACTCGTTGGTCGGTGCGCAGCACGGCGCAATCCGCATAGACGCAAGCCTGGCAGGTATGGGTGCTGGGGCAGGCAACGCGCCGCTAGAGGTTTTTGTTGCCGCGGCTGAGCGCAAAGGCTGGAAGCACGGCACAGATCTTTTCAAATTGATGGATGCGGCTGAAGATCTGGTGCGACCGCTGCAGGATCGCCCTGTGCGTGTTGACAGGGAGACCTTGAGTTTGGGCTATGCAGGCGTTTATTCCAGCTTCCTGCGTCATGCGGAGAAAGCGGGCGCCGAATATTGCATCGACACCCGCGATATTCTGGTCGAGGTAGGCCGCCGTCATTTGGTTGGCGGACAAGAAGACATGATTGTCGATGTCGCGCTTGATCTCGCGCGGCAGAGGAGCCTTGCATGAGAGATTGGATCAGCAAGCGTGGTCAGCCAGAGGATAGCCTGCCCTTGGCAGAGGTGCGACCGATCATCTTCCGAACTTTTGGGCACAAACAGGGACCGATCACCCGCTTGATGAGCCCGTCTGATCTTGGCCAGATTTTAAAGCCCTTCGTTTTTCTCGATCTGTTTGCGATCGACGCGCCAGTCAGTAGAGCAATGGGGCTGCACCCGCATTCAGGCATTGCTACAGTGACTGTCGTGGCCGAGGGCGAGGTGTTATTTGACGATCCGGAGGCTGGCGCTGGCGTTATCGGCTATGGCGGCGTCGAATGGATGCGATCCGGCCAAGGCGTCTGGCATGGTGAGGAGCTGTCAATAAAGGTCGCACGTCTCCGCGCTTTTCAGCTCTGGATCGCTCTTCCCCCAGATCTTGAAAATGGACCGGTTGATAGCCAGTATCTGGAGGCGTCCGCCATGCCACAATGCGGCCCTGCAACTATTATTGTTGGCTATTATGCGGGGTTGCGGAGTCCAGTGCGTTGTCATGACGGTGTCAATTATCTGATGGTCACCCTGAGAAGCGGCGAGCTCTGGACCTATACGCCGCCCTTGGGTCATAGTGTAGCCTGGGCAGCACTCGCCAAAGGTTCAGTGAAAGCGGGAGAGCCTTTCGAGGCCGGCGAAATGGTTGCATTCGAACATGGTGAGGGGTCAATTATGTTCGAAGCCACCGGACCTACCGACGCGATCTTTGTCATCGGCTCGGCCAAGCCGCACTTATTTCCGCTCGAGGTCGGGAATCATTCCGTGCACAGTTCGAGTGCCGCACTGACGCGAGGCGAGAGGCGAATTGCGGAGCTTCGCTCACAGGCGTTGGCCCGCGAGACTGACTCATCTGCATCGGGAAACATCGCCATCATTCATTAAAACCCGATTTGAAGGTCCAGCGGGGCGTACAGGCTGGCGTCAAGCCGCAAGCGGCTGGCAAGTGCCGCTCTGCGAGCGATGACATGGGCGAGTTCATGGACGGCGAAGGCGCTGTCGCCGACAAAGACAATATCGCACCCGGCAACCAACGAAATATCTGCAGGACACCCTGCCGGAACCAGTCGGTCAACAGCTTGTGCCGGCGACCTTTTTGATGATCGGACCGCTCGGAAGTTTCAGCAGTGTCAATATCGGCAGGGCTTTAACAAGGCTTGTCCACGGCACCGGGGTCAGCACCATGAAGTTCAACCAGCGCAGGCCACTGGCCTTGACGAAATGGCCATGACTGGAGCGCACGGGATCCCGGTAAATGCCGCGCGCGCTGATCCTGCGTCCCCAGCGGCGTTCAATCGTATCGTCCAAGCCGATGACAATGGGGCCGTCGGGCACGAGCCGTTTGACCACAAGGCCCAGCAATCGCCTGGCAGCGGCTCGGGGGCTCC
>Ga0105047_10019873_pt1 | contig 10346 bp, 14 predicted proteins | sample MAT04_FD_78384 | JGI IMG/M metagenome (GOLD analysis project Ga0105047, IMG submission 78384) | Freshwater microbial communities from Lake Fryxell liftoff mats and glacier meltwater in Antarctica - MAT-04 (megahit assembly) | ecosystem: Environmental > Aquatic > Freshwater > Ice > Liftoff... | reverse complement strand
TCAAATGCCGCGGCCATTCGCTCGATTTCTGCGGCGGGCAGCTCCGCCCGGATGGCATGCTCCCGCCAATGGCCAACCGCTTCGACCACCCGAGCAAAAATGGCGGTGGCGGCGGAGGCGTCTAGGCGGAAGACTGGAGATGCTGCCTCCAGCAGGGCCGACAACGTCATGTCGGACCCGTCGCGGGCCGCGAGTCCAGTGGCGAATCGCCCGCCGTCCGGGTTCGGGTTCACGTCGAACATCGGACTCAATGACCAGCCCGGCCCTTCGCGCAGGAAGCCGTGATTTCGTAGGTGGTTGTCGGTGTTGGTAACCGCGAGGTCGAACACGATGCGGGTGAACAATTCCCGCAGGTCAGCGGTGGCGGTCAGTGCATTGGTCTCGATGAACGTGGCGATGTCGTTGTAGCTGCCGTGGTCTCCGTCGTTGGCTTCCAGGGCCGTCATCGCGCTCCAGTACCCGATGCGTGCGCCAGTGTCGCCCCGATCGAAGCGGGGTGTTAGCAGGACGGACCTGCCGCCCACGTGGTGCAGCTCCACCTTTGGAACGCGAATGCCTGCCTGCTTCGCCAGGGTCGCGGTGACGTATTCCCACGAGCTGACATTCCACGTGTCGGTGTCATCACTGGGGAATTTGGCAATGGCTAGCGCACCGCTGGCCGACCGCGTGTGAACTTTGGGTCGGGCACCGCCCAACGAGGAGGAGCTGTCGAGAAGGAGACGAAGTTCGCGCTCGCTCAAGGTGTCGTTTTGGGATCGCTGGGCTAGGTCCAGCAGGTGCGCTAGATGAGTGCTGCGGGGGACCGGGGCGGTGTCCGATGCCAGTTTCTCGCCGCTGCGGTCCGGGGCGTACCGGAGGGCACCTTGACGGAGGTCATCGCGAACGCCAATCAGATAATCTAGGTCTGTCAACGTGCGATCGCCTGGGTGCGAGTGGGTGGACCGCGCGTAGCGCTGCATCAGGCGTCGCCCCCACCGGTCGGGAGCCGAATCGGTCATCGCGCCGAAGAGTGCCTGACCCACGTCGGTCTGGTGAGGGCCCGACAGCAATGGCAACCGAGGATCCAGCGGGTAGGCGTGGGGATGGGCTAGGTAGTCCTGGTCGTACACGAACGTGGCTGAGGCGCCCGCCCCACGCACGTGGCCATACAGCGTGCCAGTGAATACGGTCGTTCCTTTTACGTCGACAAACACGGCCACGGTCATGATCGCCTCGTTGGTGACGTGCGAACCCGGGTCGGGAGTTGGTCGAGGGCGCGCAGTTGCCCGACCTCGGTGGACAGCGGGTCAGCGGACCGGACCCAGGTGTCCAGCATGCCCATTGCCCGCATTACCCGGAATGTGTTTTCCAAACTGACGCTCTTGCCGGATTCGAGGCGGGCGAGAGTGTCCGGCGAGACGTCGGCTCGGTCAGCAACCTGTGCCATGGTGAGCCGGTTCAACTTTCGCCACGCACGGACATGGCCGCCGAACGCACCCAGCGCTCGAGTCACTGCGGGCGGTGTTGTTGCGTCCATGAGCCATCCTTCCGCGGATCTGCGATAGTAACCCTGATTATTCCGCTAATCTGCGGCATTGTCAAAAAGTATTACTACCGTCGCGCCGCCTCCCGGAGTCGTGCGCGTGGCGATTCCCCACCACGACCCCGGCAGTTGCGACGGCTCGGTTGTAGTACTTCGCGGGCTCAAGTATTCGTTTTGCCCAGTTTCGACTGTTCCTGGAGCACGGTGTCCAGCTTCTAAGAGCTCACCCTGATGAACCCACGACCATACAAAAACAGTCAGATACCCGACAGCGCCACGATCACCCAGAGAACCACTGTCATGTCGACAGCCGAACCTGGCGGTGGCGAACCGGGCAGAAAGTTTCGCAAGGGAACAGTGGCAAACAGAAGGTCGCGGCGTGCTCGTGCCATGTTGAGACAACGTTGGTGGGCGCGACAATCAGCAACGGACCGGCCTCGCCGCCAAGAGTGCCATTTGCCGCCGCACGGGAGGCCATCGCCAGCGTTTGGACGGTCTTGCCTAGGCCCATGTCGTCGGCGAGCACGCCGCCGAGTCGTAGATCCCACAGCAAGCTCAGCCAGTGATATCCGTCGAGTTGATACGGGCGCAGGGTGGCGGATCGCGCCGCTGGCGGCGCAGGGCGAGGCATCTCGGTGAACAAGAGCAACGCGCCAGCCTGGGCTTTCCAGCGCTTACTCTGGCTGGCTATCACGCCGAGGGAAACGAGTTCGTCCCACAAGCCTGCCTGCACCGGACTGAGCCGCAGCGGCCCATTGCTTGGGTGAGCTGGCGCAGGATCTCTGCGCAGCGACGATCACGCGGGTCCGCTCAGATCAGTCCGGTTTGGACAAATGCCACCGGCCTACTCCTTATGCCTTCTTATGCGTAGTGGTAACGCCATCGGCTAGCTCATCGCCGTGCAACTCGTCGCCGTGCAACTCTCGACCCCAACGAGGGAAGTTCCCGGCATCGAGCCCGAACAGGTCGAGCGTTCGGCCCACAGTGTGGTCGACGATGTCTGCAAGGCTCTCCGGCCTGGTGTAGAAAGCCGGAACCGGCGGCGCCACGATGCCGCCCATCTCGGTGACCGCCAGCATGCTCTTGATGTGGCCGGCGTGCAGTGGAGTCTCGCGGACCATTAATACGAGGCGCCTTCGTTCTTTGAGTACGACATCAGCCGCGCGTGGCAGCAAGCTGGCAGTAATCCCGTGAGCAATGTCCGCCAAGCTGCGCATGGAGCACGGCGCGACGATCATGCCCATGGTCCGGAAAGAGCCGCTTGCGATTGGCGCGGCAAGATCCCCGTTGGGGTAGTAGAAGTCGGCCAGCGCCCGAAGCTGCTCGGCCGTGTAGTCCGTCTCGTGAGCACGTGTGAGTTCGCCGGCTTTCGAAACCACCAGGTGGGTTTCGATGTTGAGTTCGCGCAGGGTCTCAAGCAGCCTGATTCCATATACGATTCCGGACGCGCCCGTGATCCCGACGACCATCCGCTCCGTCTGTGCCATAGCTCAGCCTTCCATGTGACGAGGGTCGCGATTGTGTTCCACCGGCGGCGGTTCTTCCCCGACAAAGGGGGAATCCGAGAATGTGTAGGGGTACAACGGCGGGGCATTTACCCTTCCGAGCTCGTGCCGCAGGTTCCCGAACGAGCGCAGCATCACCTGATAGTTCTGGCCGATGTAATTGCCGTAGATGTCGCGCCACGTCCGCGGAGCTTCCTCAATAAAGGCGCGCATGTCGGCCGTTAGCTCCTCTTCCGACAGCTGGTCCAGGTCCGCCGGCGGGTCTTCGAACACCGGGACTCGGCTCTTGGTGAAGCTGTCCGCGCGGAATCCCGGACCGATCGGAATCGTGCAGTCAATTCCCAGCTTGGACATTGTCCCCGGGCCATCGAGCAAGTCGTTGATCGCCGGATCTACTGTCATCGTGTTCGACGGCGGCAGCAGGACTGTGCCCCGATGCGGTGCGTAGCGGAAGGCCATAGCAGCCAGCACTGCTTGGTCATCCCAGATGTCTACGTCTTCGTCAAAGACCATCGCCACTTTCGGAAGGGCTTGCTTCGAGCAGGTGAGCATCACACCAAGTGCCTGTTTTGAATCGCCTGCTCCACGCGGGCGGATCTTTGCGTAGGCAATATTGGACAGGCCTCCGAGCGGGCAGCGAACCTCGGTGACGTCGATTCCGGCGAGCTGCAGACCACTGAAAAGGTCCGCCTCAATTGCCGGTAGTTGCAGCATGTTGTCGGTGTACCAAGGGTGTTCGCCACCGATCGTGGCGTACTGGTAGATCCCGCCCTTGCGGTAGGTGATCGCAGTGACCTCAAACCGGAAGTTGTGCTTGATGCCGCCGCCGTACATGCCGGTGAACTCGCCGTAGGGCCCCTCGTCCCAAATTAGGCCCTCAACGGCTTTGAGTTTGCCCTCCAGAACGATCTCTGCATTCGCGGGAACCTCAAGATCGACGGTTTCACACTTGACCATCTTTGCGGACTCGCCGTAGAAGGCGCCAAGTACTTCAAAGTCGTTTGTCTCGGGCGGGACGCCAGCGAGCGCAGCGACATGATCCACGATCGGGCCACCGAGCACCACGGCGATTTCCAAGTCTTGACCCAGTTCGGCGGCGGCCATTGCGTTGAGTCGAGCGCGGTGAGAGGTGCACGTCATGTCGAAGAGTTTCTCGTTCTTGGTGCGCCACATACTGCGGTAGATGCCCCACTCTGGAACACCCGTCCTCGGACTCTTGCTGATCACGAAGTCGTCGTTGGTGTACACGTGGCCGTCACGGTCGTGGTGCAAGTACATCGGCAGGATGGACAGATCAACGTCGTCCCCGGTCAGAATCACTTCCTTGCAGGGTGCCGTTTCCACCAACGTTGTTGGGAATCGGCCTTTCGCCGTTTCGACCATCTTCACGCCGGTCTCGGTCTTGTCGCATTCCATCGCCCAGGCGTATTGGTCCTGGTTCGAATACGCGTTGCCCAGGTACTGGAACTCGCAGTCCTTGACGTTCTCGATCAACACCGCCTTAGTGGGATTCGCTTCCATTACCAGCGGGATCTGGTCCACCCGGGTCTCGTCGGTGATCCGGACGAGCATTCCGGCGGTCTCCATCGACGCGACAAATTCGCTCATGGTCTGCTGCTTAGGCATGGGGCGAGCACCTTCCTGGGCCGAAATGGCGGATGTCTAGTTGCATTGTTCGGTGGGTTGCATGGTTCGCAGGCTTCGAGCTATGAGTACGCGGGATGCGAAACGGCGGTCTCGGCGTAGTTCTGCAGGTGAGTTAATAGCACGCCCCAGAGTGTGTTGCATTTGCGAAACGCACCCTCTTCGTGAGGCCAGCCTGCGTGCAACTGCTCGACTAGGGTCCTGCCGTCATCAGTGTCACTCAATCGGTATTCGACAGTGGTCCCCGCCGAATCCCCAGGACCGTCCAAACACAGCCAATGGACACGAACGTCCGGTTCGGAAGCGGTGACTTCCCACTCGAATGTCGGGCCCTCCCCGAAACCAAGGTGCCAAACAGATCCGACGCTGCCGTCACCGGACACATCGGTGGTGTGCCAGCCCTGCATACCAACACGCGTGCTTAGCGCCGCGAAGACGTCGGTACGCGGAGCGTTGATCTTGATTTCGTGTGCGATCTCGGCCATCAGTCGCCAACCCATCTGTTGTCGGTATCGATATCTGCCAGTCAACCAGAGACGGATGCGTATTGACAATCGATCAGGTGCGCATCGGGCTACGCCCCGCAACGATCGAGTTCTGTCCGCATGAAAGGCGTTCGGCTCCAGACGACCGGGTGGCAGGTCGCAGCCGCAACGATCAATCGCGTGCATTCATCGTTCTTCGATGATTCCCCGCAGTCCCCGCCCGGCACAGCACATCTCGACTCTGCGTTGATCATCCGCAATGTCGCCTCGAAGCAGGCGGTGTCGGGGCAACACTGACGACCCTTCAGAAAGTCGCCACAGCCCTCGACCTGAAAGTCACCGTCGAACTCTCAACCGCAAGCCGAGCCGAACCCCCACCGGGCTTGCGGCGTGGCTGTTCTCAGTAAACGGCGGGTTTTCCCCGTATGTTGGCTGGACCCCGTGTGCCCAGAACGGCGGGCTAAAGGCAGTCTCGAATCTGGTCCGTTTCCGACAGGCGGGCGCGGGTCGCCGCCCAGGCCAGTCGTTGTGAGTATTCGATGTCGCGCTTCACTTCTTCGAAATGGGGTGGGAATTGGCAGGCACCGGATTGCCGGTATCTATCCTGACACCGAGACCGGTGCAGGGGAGTCGGTTGTGGTGCCATTTCCGAGTCGCCCGTAGCCGTTGTTGCCCCAGCATTTGATGAGGGTGCCGCCGGTCAGCAGCGCACACGTATGGTGACGGCCGGCGCTAATAGCAGTCGCGGTGCTGATGCCGGACACGAACACCGGGGTGCTAGTGGTGGTCGTGGTCGTGTTCCCGAGTTGCCCGAATTCGTTTTTTCCCCAACATTGGATGGTTCCACCGAACTGAAGCGCACACGAATGGGTGTCACCTGCAGTGATCGCAATCGCGGTACTGATCCCGGATACCGCGACCGGCGTGCTGGTGGTCGTGACGGTGCCGTTCCCGAGTTGCCCAGAGAGGTTCAATCCCCAGCACTTGACTGTCCCACCAGACAGGAGCGCACACGAATGGTTACCACCAGTAGTGATCGCGGTTGCGGTGCTGATCCCGGATACCGCGACCGGGGTGCTGGTGGCCATGACGGTGTCGTTCCCGAGTTGCCCGTCCTCGTTGTTTCCCCAGCACTTGACGCTGCCGCCAGACAGGAGCGCACACGTATGGGTATCGCCGGCGCCGATCGCGGTTGCGGTGCTGATCCCGGACACTGAGACGGGTATCAGGGAGTTTGTCGTGGTGGCGTTACCGAGTTGCCCGTAGTAGTTGGATCCCCAGCACTTGACTGTCCCGCCAGACAGGAGCGCACACGAATGGGTGTAATCTGCAGTGATCGCAATCGCGGTACTGATCCCGGACACCGCGACCGGGGTGCTGGTTTCCGTGACGGTGCCGTTCCCGAGTACCCCGTTGCCGTTGTTTCCCCAACATTTGACGCTGCCGTTAGATAGGAGCGCACACGTATGGGCGTTCCCGGTGCTGATCGCGGTCGCGGTGCTGATCCCGGACACCAGCACGGGGGTGGTGTTATCGGTGGTAGTGCCGTTGCCGAGTTCCCCGTAGCCGTTGTATCCCCAACATTTGACGGTGCCGGCGGGCAGAAGTGCGCACGAATGGGCACCACCGGCGGCAATCGGCACCCGCGGGATGACCTTGGTGGGCGGCGGGTTAGCAACAAAGCGGTAGACAATCTTGACCCGGACTGTTTTCTTCGCCTTCACCTTGATTTTCACACTGGTCCGGCTCGGCACTGCCTTGCCGCCCGCAGCAGGAACCGTCACCGCTGCCACACGGTAGGTGCCAGGGGTCAACTTGGACAACGTGGTTGAGCGGGTGATGCGCTTAGAAAATTTCGGTCCCGTCACTTTCAGTCGCGCCGTTGACCCCCGCGGAACCCCGGTGACGGACACGGCTAGCTTCGTTTTCACGTACTTCTTCTTCGCGGCGCGCACAGACAGAACGTGACTAGATGCAACTGATGCGTACGGACCTGAGCTCGGGGCGGCCTGCGCCGGGCCGACTACCAAGAGCGCACCGGGAACAACAGTAGCCAAAACGAACACACCAAATGACTTACGCATAACAGGCTCCCGGGCGCTCACTCGAATGTCAGAGGAGCTGACACCCAACCGTGCCCACAATGGTAGGTCCGTGATCTGCCAGCCACAAGCCCGGTGTCGCTTGTCACAGCGTCAAGGTTTGAAACGAGCCGCCCACCCGGGTACCCGGGGTCCACGTAGTGTTGGCCGAATTTCCAACGGCGGATTCAAGGAACATTGCTTCGACCCTTGAATCCGCCAACGGATATGAACCCTGTTCTGGGGCGGAATCGACCAAATCAGGAGATTCGGCCGATGCTAGCGGGACCCCTTAAAGCCACATGCTCAGCGCTGATTGACGTTGGGGCAGAGTTCGGTGGATTCGACATCGGCCTAGTTGGGCCTTCAAACTTGAGCGGGCAACACCGGGACCCCAGGTCTGGTCGAGGTGTGGAAGGAACCGGGGTAAAGCGCGATGGACGGTCGACGTCGAGGGCTCGCACTAGGGTCGTCGTTATGACAACCGCTCCGGCATCGAAACCGTTAGTCACCGTCGCTCGTTGGTTGCTGGCCGCGTTACTGCTCGTCGCCGGGGTGGGTCATCTCGTTAATGCGGATACATTCCTCGCCCAGGTTCCGCCCTGGATGCCATTCCCGGCGGCCATCGTCGCCTTGTCAGGCATCGTTGAGATTGCTTTGGCCGTGAGCCTGCTGGCGCTGCCAGGTCGGCGCACCCAAGTCGGATGGATTGTCGCCGCGTTCTTCGTCCTGGTATTCCCCGGCAACGTCTCGCAGCTACTCACCCACACCGACGCCTTCGGGTTGGACTCGGACCTCAGCCGCGCAGTCAGGCTCCTCTTCCAGCCATTGCTCGTGGCTTGGGCCCTGTGGTGCACCGGGGCGTGGCAGGCGTGGTGGTCTGGGCGTAAGGCAGCTGAGGCGCGCTAGTGAAGGAGCGCGCCGCCTGCGGCGCTCCGTGGGCATATCGGCAAGCTGGTCGATCTCGTCGTAAGTCCAAACGGCGTTGTAGCAGCCCAGTTGCGTTGCGAGGTGAGCCCGACGATTTCGCGGCCCTGGCCCTTCAACATTGGCGCGGTGCCATATGCGGTCTTGCTGGATGCCGACGAGAGAACGATCTGAGCCGAGTCGAAGAAGTCCTGGTCGACGGTCTGATCAGCCAGCATGAACGAGGGCGGAAAAGGACGTGCAGATCTTCGTCGGCGGCGCTGTAGGAAAGGTCGGAGGTCGATAACGCGTAGGCGTTATACGGCGAGGGCAAATCGGCTCGGTGGGTACTTGCGTCGTTGAAACCACGCGCGTCCACGCGACCTGGCTCCACGATCAGGTGGCTGGCGGTCGGGGGAGGTATCCGTAGACTTGAGAACCGACATCGACCCCGTCGACGTTGGAGGCCTCGACGTTCGCGAATCCCCACACGGGTACAACCCCGAGCCCGGGCTCGGTCGGGAAGAAGTCCCAATAACGCAGCACGTGCCTTGGAGTGTGATCGATGTCCAGCAGAATCGCGTCGAACATGGCTGGCAGATCAGCGGGGAACCCGTCGTCCCCACCTGCACGATGGCGAAGGAGTCCCCTTCGTGCAGGTGGGTTCGCGGGTCAGTTGTCAGCTCCGCGGTGTCCGGTCGCAGTTGGCGCTCATGCCAGCCGATCACAAGTCCGACGGCTTCGACGACGGTAAGCGTCGTAACTCGGGGTCGCCCAGGGCTGTCACAGCGGTATAGCCGAGTCCAAGACCGCCAACGAGTACGTCGACCTCGGCAACGGTAAAGAGGCTGGACATGAGGAACTCGTCGCCAAGCTTGACCTCGTACACGTCAACGCCGAGGGTCGGTTCGATCCGGCGCCGTAGGACGATCTCGCCCATCGCAGTGGTCTGCCAGTCGAGTTCTTCAAATCGACGTCTGGTCACGATCCCTCACCCTGCCAGTTCTCCCAACGTAGTCCCGGAACCCGTTGGAAGTGAGAAACGTTGTGGGTAACCAAGCAGGCGTTCAGGCTGCGGGCATGAGCGGCGATAAACGTGTCCATCGGATCAGTAGGTTCGCCGATGGCTTCTAGTAGCGCCCGGATGTCGCCGTAGTGGCGGGCCGCATCTGCATCAAATGGCAGCGAAGTCATGTTGTTGAGGAACCGTTCGACTCGACCAGCGACACGACTATCCGGCTTCTGGGCGATGCCGAAACGCACTTCACTTTCGACGATAACGCTGGTCATGACTGCTGACCGGTGCCGATCGATGTGCACTGCGACCTCACCGGTCGGATTCCGCACGGCATGAGAGATTGCGTTGGTGTCGAGCAGGTACATGTCGGTCACAGAGCGACCTTTTTTGGCTGCGGTAGGTCGACCGGGTCGTCGCCCCAGTCGTCGTCGATCGGGTCAGCTGCATATTCCTGGAGTAGTTCCGAAAGCGACTGGCGCTTGCGTAAGGGCGTCACCGTGATGGTCTCTCCGTCGTAGCGCAACTCGGCTTCCTCAGCGTCGATATTCCAATCCACTGGCAGCCGCACGGCCAGGTTGCCAGCGTTCTTAAACAGTCTCGCTCTGCGTACATCGTCTGAGTCAGCCATTCCCGCATGCTTGGTTTTGGGTACCACACAGCGGTCTCTGCGCTGTGCCGGGAGACGAATCGTGAGCTCAGGCCGATTGCTCGCCGAGGCTCAGCAATCGTTGCTTGACTGCTGGCAGGTCGGCCTGGACGGTTGCCTGCATTGGCGTCATCTCTTCCCATGGGCTGAGTAGGGCCGGATCGGCGCCGTTGTCGAGTAGGAACAAGGCGACTTCGGCGCGCTTGGCGAGGATGCACGAGACCAGAGCGGTCGACATGAATTCGGGATGTTCGTAGTTCACGTCGACGCCGGCCTGTACGTAATAACGCACCAGATCGAGATCGCCCGCGCATGCCGCCTCGTACATGGACTTCCAGTTCCCGTGTTCCACTTCGTTTCCTTCCCCCTTTCCACTGATGCAGGGTTCGCATCCGGCTCGCAAGCGCTTCGCCAACTCGTCGACATCGTCGATTTCGCCTTTAGCCACGTCCACGACCGAATCGTGCGTTTGATCGTTGCTCAGAGCGAGCTGCCAGCCGTTGAGTCGCCCGCGCCGATCACTTCGGGTGGCGCGGCTG
>Ga0105047_10019871_pt1 | contig 10346 bp, 8 predicted proteins | sample MAT04_FD_78384 | JGI IMG/M metagenome (GOLD analysis project Ga0105047, IMG submission 78384) | Freshwater microbial communities from Lake Fryxell liftoff mats and glacier meltwater in Antarctica - MAT-04 (megahit assembly) | ecosystem: Environmental > Aquatic > Freshwater > Ice > Liftoff... | reverse complement strand
CGTGCGGCGGGGGCGGGCCATGGGGTAAGAGCGTAACGAAACCGGGCTGGCGGGGTCAAGGAAACCTTCCTGACACCGTCGCCCCGTCCGTGATGCCCTTCGCGGAGACCTCGGCCTTCTTGGTCCGGCCCAGGAAATCGGACGGCGAAAAGGGGACGCTCGAGCGTCCCCTTTTGGGCCGCCTGATCTCATAAGTGCCTCGGTACGGAAGGAAGAAACCGAACGACCATTGGCCGAAGCCTGAGGGAGGAAACGGCTCCCGACCCTCGACCCTGTTCCATCGCCAGTAGCTTTGATCCGGCGTAAGCTCACGTGTAACCTAGTCGTCATGACACCGGATGATCGCCCCTGTGACCACTTGGATTACGAAGGCCCCGCACGCGAGCCGAGGACGGACGAGCGCACCGATGTTAGTTCGCTGGGTTTTGCATTTTCGCTGGCGCTGCCCTGTTTACGCCAGCACTAATCGAATCGCTGCTGCCCGGTTCCTTCCCGTCGCCGATGCGATTATTTCCGGTAATCCTGCTCTCGATTGCCCCCTCGTTCTGCGCATCCATTCTCGGACTTATCCTCGCAATTCGGCGAGGCCTGCGCGGTCGACCTGCTCACGGCCTCGGGTTGTTTGTCAACATAGCCGTTCTGCTGTTCCTGTTCTTCCACATGCTGCGCAACCAAGTGCGATGAGCCTGCCGCATCGTCCGCAACACGCTCATCACCGTCGCGGCCGCCGTCGCCGTCGTCCCGCCCCGGTGCCCCCCGCTCCCCTTGCGGATGATCAGCCCCGGGCGGATCGCGCGTGGCCGCGTTGTTGTACCCCGGCAATCCCTTCACTATTCACGAACACCGTCGGTCCCGCGACGTGCTGCTTTAGGCGCGTGGACGGCGGCGGTGGGGGGCGGTTGGCGTGCGGTCGGCCCTGCGGGCCGGATGCCGGTGGGGGCACCGGCACCACGTTGGAATGGCTGCGCGAGGGGCGAGCTTGGGCGGGGAGCGTGCGCCGTATCCGGCGGGAAGGGACCGTCGGACGGTGAGGGGTGCGAAACCGCAAGCGGGGGCGGGGGCTGGGCGCTGCGGCGGGGGCACTGGGGAGGCGGCGCGGTCGGCGCTGGGGGGTCAGGTCGCGGAGGCGGTGAGCTTGTAGTTGGTTTGGGCGGTGGGCTCGAAGGCGAAGATGCGGATGAAGTAGGTGCCGGCGCTGAGGGGTTGGGTGATCAGCTCGTCGTTCGCGGCATCGCGGGCGGATTCGGCGAGGCGGGTGCCGGTGGCGTCGTAGAGTTCGAGGTCGGCGTCTTGGGATAGGCCAGTGAGGGTGAGGGAGAGGGTACGCTGGTGGTTCAGGGTGAAGCGGTAGTAGTCGCGGGCGTCGAGGGTGCCGACGTGGTCGTTGAAGGACCGCTGGGCGGCGAGGGGGCCGATGTCACGGGCGGTGTTGCGGGTGTTGCCGGCGAAGTCGGGGACGACGTCGAGGGCGTAGGCCGTGCTCGCGCCCTGGCAGCGCATGGCGCGCAGGGCGTAGTCGCCCGTCGCGAGCGCGAGGGTGACCTTGGGGGCGCCGGTGCGGGACGAGGCGAGCGAGGTGAGGGCGCCGGCGGGGCCGACGCGGTAGAGGCGCAGCTCCATGGCGCCGCCGAGGTTGGAGAGGCGGGCGGTCAGGGTGGCGCGGGTGCCGAGGGAGAAGCGGTAGAAGTCGCGGGCGTCATGGTCGCCGACGAAGTCGGTCACGGCGCGCGTCCGCCCAAGTCGGCCGAGCGGGGTCGCGGTCGCGAGGGTGTTGTTCGGGACGAGCTCGGCGGGCGCATCGGTGCGGGCGTCGGCGGTGGCGGCGGTGGCCGACTCGCCGCCGGCGTTGGTGGCGGTGACGCGGTAGTAGTAGCGGGTGTAGGCGTCCAGGGCGGTGTCGGTGTAGGTGGTGTCGGCGGCGTCCGGGGTGGCGATGAGGGTGAAGGGGCCGCCGGGGGCGGTCGAGCGGTAGAGGCGGTATCCGGTGGCGCCGGCCGGGGCGGCCCAGGCGAGGTCGATCTGGGTGTCGGAGGCGGCGGTGGCAGCGAATGCGGGCGGGGCGGCGGGGGCGTTCACGACGACGGCGGCGCCCATGCCGGAGATGGAGAGGCCGATCGAGCCCTCGTCGTCGGTGGTGTCGTTGGTGTCGAAGGTGATCGTGGCGGCGCGGAAGCCCGCGCCGCCGGGCGTGAACGTGACGCTGGCGGTGAACGTCTCGCCCACGCCGACCGTGAAGGCGTCGCCGGCGACGGGGTCGCCGTTGTCGTCGAGGAGGGTGAGGGTGAAGTCCTCGTAGTGGCCGCCGCTCTGGCCGGCGTTGGAGAGGAGGAAGTTGGTGACCTCGAGCGGGGCGTCGCCGGTGTTGGCGATGGTGAAAGTCTGGGGGGCGGCCGGCTGGCCGACGGTGGTGCCGGGGAACGTGATGGAGAGGTCGTCGTCGGGGAGGGTGGCGTCGGTGACGACGATCTCGGGGGCAACGCCAAGGCCGGTGAGCGAGAGGCTGATGGCGCCTTCGCCGGGGTCGTTGGTGTCGAAGGCGATGCCGGCGTTGCGGGCGCCGGTGGCGGCGGGGGCGAAGGTGACGCGGAGCGTGTAGGTCTCGCCGGCGCCGACCGTAAAGCTGTTGCCGGCGAGGGCGTTGTCGTCGGCGTCGCGGACGGTGACGGCGAAGTCGGCGGCGTCGTCGCCGGCGACGGTGAAGTTGGCGACGTCCAGGGGGGCGTCGCCTGTGTTGGCGACGGAGAAGGTCAGCGCGGCGCTGGTCTGGCCGAGCGTGGTGGCCGGGAGGGCGAGGGCGCGGTCGTCGGCGGGGGCGACGGAGTCGGTGATGTGGATCTGGGCGCTGAGCAGTTGGCGCGGCTCGAGCGCGTCGAGGCGGAAGTCGGCGGGTGCGGACGGGGCGCGGCCGCGGCTCGTGGGAAACCTGTGGAACGACATGATCACACCTCCGGTGGCCGACATCCGCTGCGCGCGGGCGGACGATCCGTTCGTCCGAGGCCGGCGCGCTGCCCTCACTCCAACCGGATCGAACGGGCGCGGGGGGGGCTTTACGAGCGAATCCGCGGGGCGGCGGGCGCGCACGCAGGCAGGGGTGGCGGGCGTGAGCTTATTGGCACCGTGACGCGGGTCACGCCCGGCGGGCGGAGGAGAATCGGGGAGCGGCTTGAGACAGGGTCACCGCGGCCCAGAATTGCGTCACGATGCGCGCACGGCGGCGGCGCGCCGCCAGTGGAGACGTGACGCGTGCGGGGGGTGCCGGACGACGTGCGCGCGGCGGGCGGTGCGATGTGACAATTGCCGGGCGCCGGCGCGCCCGCGCCGGCCGCGGCTACTTCGCCGGCGTCAGCCGGAGGTTGCGATACTCCATGCGGCCGCGGTCGGCCTCGAGGCCGATGCCGCCGGTGTCCGGGACCTTCAACGCCGCCTCCAGCACCTCGCCGTTGCACGTGCAGTGGGCCACGCCGCCCTTCACGACCACCACGATTTCGTTCCAGTCCTGCGGCCGGTACTGCTTCAGCGTCTTGTACGGCCCGGCCACCAGGTAGTCGCGCACCTGCAACTGCGGCGCGCGCACGAACAGCCCGCTGTCGGCGTTGACCTCGGCGCGGAACTCCACGCGCAGCTCGAAGTCGCCGGGGAATTTGGCCGTCGTCCAGAGCTGGCGGATCCCCTTGCCCGGGTGGACGACGATCATCCCGTCCGTCGCGCTGTAGCGCTTGTCGTCCGACTCGACCTTGCCATCGAACACCTCGCCCGACTTGTACCCCCAGCCGGTGAGGTCCTTGCCGTTGAACAGCTCGATCGTCCCGGCCGGGCGCGTGGCCGGCTGCGTCTCGGCAGCCGAGGGCAGCGCGAGGGGAATGAGGGCGAGGACAAACGCAAACGCAACGTGGGCGAGCGAACTGGACATGGTGGGCTCCTCCGGCCTGAGTGGGAAACGGGACCGGTGTTCAAGGATACCGCACGACGCCCTGTTCCCCCAGTGCGGCGATCGCCTTCGTCGGGATGTCGCTGGCCGCCACGGCGTTGCGGATCTGCTGGAGGAGCCTGGCGGAGAGGGGCGCCTTGTGCTTGAGCATCCCCTGCCGCTCGAGCAGTTCCAATTGCGCGAGCGTCGGGACCTTCGCGCCGGGAAAGTCCACGCACGTCGCGTGCTTGACGAAGGGGTGTTCGCCGCCATCGAGCACGCAGGACTGGTCGTAGTGGGGTTGCCAGCTCAGGAACTTGACGATCACGACGCGCTCGGCGTCGGCCGCCGTGTCCGAGATGACCATCCAGAGGTGGTCGTCCGACCCGTCTTCGAAGAGAAACGTGTCCCCCGTCTTCATTGGACGCCCAGGCGCTCGCGCGCGAGTTCCCGCTCTGCCTGTTTGAGGATGCCATGCGCTGCCGCGTCCCCTTGGGCCTTGGCGAGCAGTTGATCCTTCACGCCGCCCAGGCCTGTGGCCTCCAGGAGGTCCTCGACCGGGATGACGTTGCGCCCGCCCTTCTCGGGCTTGTGCCCGATCCACTCCGGAAACGTCTGGCCGTACTCCGCGACCGCCCAGTCGTCCGCGTCGGCGTAGCGTTCAGCGACCTCCGTCAGCTTCGCAATCTCGTAGCGCGTGAGTTCGCCGATGCCCGGGTCGTCCACCAGGCGCACGTCGCGCCGGCCGACGCGTTCGACGTACCGTGCCCAGAGCGGGGCGGCGTCGTGCTCGCCCGCGATCATGGCGTCGGCGGCCTCGGGGACGGGACCGTGATTCAGCGCGATGACGGAGTCGCCGGTGATCGGGCGCGCGCGCGACTGGAGGCTCTCGCGGTCCGCGATGTAGAGCAGGGTCAGGAGGCGAAGCCGCGAGGCGCGGAGCGCGCCGTCGGCCTTCAGGAGCACGGCCGCGGCTTGAACTGCCTTCATGGGCTCGAAGGGGATCAGCATCATCTCCTCGCAAAGGACGTTCAGATTTTAGCCGGCGCTCCGGCCCATCACCACTGTCCCCGCGGGGCCCATGTCCGCCCCCGCTTCAAAAGCCCCGCCCCGGCCGGTAACCTCTCACTCCCTTGCCCCGGCCGCGCGCGGGGTTGCGTTGGAAAATCGGACGCCAGAGAGGACGCCACCATGCCGTCGATCGACATGCCGCTCGAGCAGATGCGGGTCTACAAGCCGTCGCTGTACCGCGAGGCCGACTTCGAGAGTTACTGGGAGACGACCGTCGCCGAGGCGGTGAAGCAGCCGCTGAACGCCGAGCTGATCCCGTACGACCTGCCCCTGCGGTCCCTCGAGGCGTACGCCGTGCGGTTCGACGGGTACAAGGGGGGGCGCCTCGCCGGGTGGTACGTCCGCCCGGCCGAGCGGGGGAGCTTCCCCGGTGTCTGCGTTTACCACGGGTACTCCGGGCGCGCCCCCCGGCCACTGGAACTGGTGTCGCTGGCGGCCCAGGGGGTGTGCGTGCTGGCGATGGACTGCCGCGGGCAGAACGGGCAGTCTCCGGACGCGGCCGACTATTCGGAGGGGCACCAGATGGGGTGGATGACCAAGGGCATCCGCAACCCGGCCGAGTATTACTTTCGCTTCGTTTACGCCGACGCCGTGCGGGCGCTGGAGATGCTCGCCCGGCGCGAGGAGGTGGACGCCAAGCGGATCGCGATCACCGGGATCAGCCAGGGGGGCGGGTTAACGCTGGCGGCGGCGGCGCTGTCGGAGCGGCCGGTGCTGGCGCTGCCGGACATCCCCTTCCTGTGCGATTTCCGCCGGGCGGTGGCGATCGCCCCGAACGGCCCGTATCCGGAGATCGCGGCGTTCCTCAAGGCCTACCCGCACCTGTACGACGCGGCGTTCCGGACGCTGAGCTACTGCGACTGCCTGAACCTGGCGCCGTGGGTGAAGTGCCGGACGGTGGTGCTCAACTGCCTGTGGGACGACATCTGCCCGCCGAGCACCATCTTCGGCGCCTACAACCAGATCACGGCGGAAAAGAAGATCGAGGTCTACCCGTTCCACAAGCACGAGGTGCCCTACGAGCACGGGGAGACCCGGTTCCGGTTGATCATGGAGGCGCTGCGGCCGTGATCCGTTACCGGCTCCGGCGCCGCCGGGCGAGCAGCGGCAGGGCCAGGGCGATCAGGGCAGCGCTGGCCGGCTCGGGGACGGGGGCGCCCAGGTCGAGGCCGGTCGTGGTGTTGATCCAGCCGATGTGGGATGACACGCGGGTGGAGCCGAAGACGTCGTTGTAATTGGAGTCGGCCACACCGTCGCCGCTGGGGGTCTCGTCGGGTTCGAACGCGCCGACGAACGAGTGGATGCCGACGAGGATCGGGCCGGTGCCGAAGTCCGCGAAGAGCCCGCCGCCGCTATCTCCTTGGGCAATGGCGTACTCGAGGTCGAGCGGCGTGGTGCTGCCGCCGAAGTAATTCACGCCGTTGGCGTCGTTCGGGTCGTCGAAGTCGTAGAACAGGACGGTGTCGGGGATGCTCGCGGGCTGGCCGCCGCTGGTCAAGTAGTTGATGCCGGCCGCGTCGATCACGTTGTTGCCGGCGCGGCGGAGGTAGTCCTGGGTGAACGCCCCGATCTCCCCCGTCCCGCGCAGGCCGTAACCGACGGAAGTGCCAATCCGGGTCAGTTCCGAGGCGCCGGAGTAGATGGCGGCGGGCGTGATCCCGACGACCGGGTCGGCGAGGCGCATCAGGGCGATATCGTTGCCGTTGGCGATGTCGCCGTCCCAATCGGGGTGAATGATGGTCTGGGCGACGGTGTAGACGGGCTCACCGATGTACGAGTCGGCGTTCGTGATGAACGTGAAGTCTTCGAGCCCGCCGTTGATGTTGGGATCCGCGACGTGGGCGGCCGTCAGGATCCAGTTGGGAGCAATCAACACGCCCGACCCGAACACGTCGCCCAGCCCGAAGCCCAGGTCGTAGGCGATCGCGCCCACACTGGGGTACTGCTCGCCGAGCAGGATGTACGACCCGTGTGAGCGGTCGTGGCGGATCGTGCCCGCCGATACGGGGAGCGCCGAAAAAGAGACAACGCCCAACCCGAATAGAAGGGAAGCAGTGGAACGATTCACGAAGCCCTCCGGTCCGTACTTCTCGACCGCGGGGCCGCGCGGGTGATCTGGTGGTTCTCCCCCGGTGCCGGATCAGCCCGGTGGCCACGACCAAACTAAACGCCGTGTGAAAGCCGTCGCCGCCCCGGCGAGTGGCTTCCAACGTGAACGATAACCGGAGGTGGGGGTGGGGTCAAACGAATTCAACGGATACGCGCAGTTCTCACAATCGTGCGGGCAACGGGGAATCTGGAATTTTTTCCGGCGCGAATTCGGGACTTTTCACTGCCGCTTTAGGGCGTTGGCTCGCGATGCGCCAGAAGTCCGATTTGCCTCTCGGACCCGCCACTCCGATAAGACGGCCGACCGCCCGCCTAGCCTCAGATCATGCGTTGACAGTGGATTTTGGTGTCCGTAACATTCGTTCTAAAGTTCACAATGATTGATTACTGAACGAATAACGGGTATTTCTGTCCGAGTTCTGGTTGGGTTCATTTCATCAAAAGACTATTTGTTCTCAGGATTAGGAATCAACGGGATTCGGGCTTCTCGAAAATGAGAAGCGGTCTGCGGGTGGCGGGAGTGCCTGTTTCGAGGTGGTCGCGTGTCGATGATCTTCCCGAAAAACTCGCGCACCATTGCCGCCAAGGCCGCGGTGGGCGTGCTGTTGATGGCCGGGATGGCGACCGGGGCGGTCTGGTACTACGGCACCCCGAAATACAGTCGGGTGGGGTACGAGCCGACCCAGCCGATCCCGTTTAGCCACAAGATTCACGTTGGGCAGGTTGGGCTGGATTGCCGGCACTGTCATACCAACGTGACCGAGTCGCCCCACGCGAACCTGCCGGCCACCGAGACCTGCTGGACGTGCCACGGCCAAGACAAGGGGGCGATCAAGCATGACAGCCCGCTGCTGGCGCCGCTCGTCGAGGCGAAGAAGACGGGCAGGCCCATCGATTGGGTGCGGGTTCACAAGGTGCCGGACTACGCCTTCTTCAACCATGCCGTTCACGTGAACCGCGGAGTGGCGTGCGCGTCGTGTCACGGGCAGGTGAACGAGATGGCGGTCGTAAGGCACGAGAAGCCTTTGTCGATGGCTTGGTGCCTTGAGTGCCACCGGGCCCCCGAGGCGAACCTGAGGCCGGGCGGGCAGGTGACGAACATGGCGTGGGACTGGCGGACGGACCCGACGCTTAAGGGGAAGACGCCGGAAGAGTTCGGGCGGATCGAGATGGCCCACAGCAAGATCGAAGCCCCGGTGAGCTGCACGGGGTGCCACCGATGAAACACTGCTCCCCCGACAAAACGAACCCACCGGCCCCCACGCCGCTCGCGGCGCAGGGCGGCAAGGCGTACTGGCGGTCGATGGAGGACTACGCCGACACGCCGGCGTTCCGGGCGTGGGCGAGCCGGGAGTTCCCGCAACTTGCGACGGCGCTGGAGGAGCGGGCGTACGCCGAGGGCGGCCCGAGCCGTCGCCGGTTCCTGCAACTCATGGGGGCATCGATCGCCCTGGCCGGCGTGACACTGACCGGGGCGGGGTGCCGAAGGCCCGAGGCGAAGATCCGGGCGTACGACCGCAAGCCGGTTGAGATCGTGCCGGGCAAGGCGCTGTATTACGCGACGACGATGGTGCTGGCCGGCGCGCCGATCGGGCTGCTGGCCGAGACGCACGAGGGTCGGCCGACGAAGGTGGAGGGGAATCCGCAGCACCCGGCCAGTGCCGGGGCGACGCACGTGTTCGCGCAGGCGAGCGTCCTTGACTTGTACGATCCCGACCGAAGTCGGGCTGTCCTCCGTGAGGGGAGGCCGGTCAGTCTCAAGGATGATTTCCTGCCGTTCGTGGCGAAGCTTGGCGCTGACCTGAAGGCGGGAGGGGGGGAGGGGCTGGCAATCCTGGGCGAGGATGATGCGTCGCCGGCGATGGCGATGCTGCGGGAGCACTTCGCGAAGGAACTGCCCAAGGCGACGTTTCACGTCTTCGAGCCCAGCGCGATGCGCGCGGACGGCCCGGGCGAGCGGGCGGGTTGCGACCTGGAGAAGGTGAAGGTCGTTCTGAGCCTCGACGCCGACGTCCTTGGCCTGGAGGACGAGGGCGTTCGCAACAAGCTGGCGTTCGCCGCGGGCCGGCGGGTCAACGCCGACGCGGGCAAGGCCGACCTGAGCCGGTTGTACGTGGTGGAGCCGAGCTACACGACGACGGGGGCGTCGGCCGATCACCGGCTGCGGCTGGCGGCGGGGAACGTGAAGGACTTTGCGGTGCTGCTGGCGCGCGAGGTCGTGGGCGACCCGGCGCTGCTGGATGCGCTTAAGGCGTACAAGCCGGCCGCCGAGATCGACGCCAAGTGGGTGAGCGCGGTGGCGGCCGACCTGAAGGCCAACCACGGACGGGCGGCGGTGGTGGCCGGGCGGCGGCAGCCGGCGGCGGTCCACGCGCTGGTGGCGCGGATCAATGAGGCGGTGGGCGGTGGGCAGAGGGCAGAGGGCAGCAAAGCCCAAAGCCTCCTCGGGCTTTCGCATCTCTGTGATTCCATTAAATCCAGTCGTTGCAGAGTGTTGGTGATCGTTGGGGGGAATCCGGCGTACGCGGCGCCGGCGGACCTGGGGTTTGCGGAACTGTTGAAGAAGGTTCCGGTGACGATCCGGCTGGGGCTGCACGAGGATGAGACGGCGGCGCTTTGCACCTGGCACGTGCCGGCGGCCCACTATCTCGAAAGTTGGGGCGATGCGCTGGCGGGGGAGGTGCTGTCGGCCGTCCAGCCGATGATCGCGCCGCTGTTCGGTGGGATGACGGGGCTGGAACTGGTGGCGCGCATCGGCGGGTATCGGATGAGCGATCCGTACGAGATCGTGCGGGAGAGCTTTGCGCGGGTGGGGGGAGGAGAGGTTGGAGTTCAGAGTTTAGAGGTTAGGGAAGAGGGAAGATCCTCACCCCGGCCCTCTCCCGGAGTACGGGGAGAGGGGGAAAAGGGCGGCGCTGTTGGTGGGGGGGCGTTTGAGAGGCGGTGGCGGGAGTATTTGCACACGGGCGTCGCGGCGGTGCCGGCGCGCCAGACGCGGGCGGCGGCGGGCGTGAGCCCGGAGACGATCGTGGCGGGATTGGGCGCGCCGGCGTCCGCGCCGGGGGCGGATTCGGTTGAGGTGTGCTTTCGGCCGGACGAGTCGGTGTTTGACGGGCGGTTCGCGAACAACGGGTGGATGCAGGAGTGCCCCGACCCGATGACGCGGCTGGTGTGGGACAACGCGGCCTCGGTGTCGCCGAAGCTGGCGAAGCACCTGGGCGTGAAGACGGGGGACGTGGTGCGGGTGACCGTGGGGGGG
>Ga0105047_10019870_pt1 | contig 10346 bp, 9 predicted proteins | sample MAT04_FD_78384 | JGI IMG/M metagenome (GOLD analysis project Ga0105047, IMG submission 78384) | Freshwater microbial communities from Lake Fryxell liftoff mats and glacier meltwater in Antarctica - MAT-04 (megahit assembly) | ecosystem: Environmental > Aquatic > Freshwater > Ice > Liftoff... | reverse complement strand
GCCTGCGAGCGGCGAGCCGCCGATCGTGGCAGGTCGCGCAGCGACCGTTAGGGCCATGAAGGCGGCGAACCGGGAGCCTGCGAGCGGCGAGCCGCCGATCGTGCCAGGTCGCGCAGCGACCGTTAGGGCCGTTGCGCGATCGGACGCGCAATGACAACCTCGAAGTCCGTGGATCGCGCCAGCGCCGACCCCACGCTCGACTCGCGAGCGCGCGGCACCGTCGCGGTGCACGAGGCGACGTCCGAAGGCCTCGCCCGCGAGGTCGCCAGTCGCTTGCTGCAAGCCAACATCCCCGCAGCCGTCGAGGTCGAGCGCAGCGACGCCGCGTGGGTGATCGTGCCCTGGGACAAGCAGCACGACGCAGAGCTGATGCTCCGCCGCTGGGGCCTGCCGGTCATCCCGCGCTTCGGCTCGGGCGGTGGCTTCGACATCCCGGCCCTCCCTCGCCGCGACGCGCGTCCCGAACTCCAGCTCATCGCTGGTGATCTGCGCGAGGACGACGACCCGTTCCGAGCACGCGAAGACGCGTACGGACGCGAAGACGAGGACGACGGTCCGGTCGACATCACGATGCCCGACTCCGGCCCGGTGATGCCGCGCCTGGTGGTGGCGCTCTCTGCGATCGGCTTCGGTATCGGCATGCAGCGCGCGCTCGAGCTCTGGCTCGGTGGCCCCGAGGGCGCGCGCGATGCGATGGCCGCGAAGGGCTCGTTGCTCTCGCAGCCGTGGCGCCTGGTGACGGCCGGCTTCTATCACTTCGGGCTCGAGCACCTCGCGTCGAACCTGGTTTTCGGGCTGATGTTCGGCCTGGTGCTGTTCGGGACGCACGGCGTCGGTGCAGCGATGATGGCCTGGCTGATGGGCTCGATCGTCGGCATCGGCATCGAGGCCGCCGCTTCACCGTGGGTCTACGTCGCCGGCGCTTCGGCCGGAAACTACGCGCTGGTGGGGTTGTGGGCGCACGGCCAGGTCGATCGTGCGCGGCGCGCGTTTTTGCCGCGTCGCGAGCGGATCAAAGCGCTCGGCGTGGTGTTGATGCTCGCGCCCGGCGCGCTCACGCCGATGCTGCCGAACGGCACGAAGGTCGCAGTCCTCGCGCACGCGGTGGGCTTCTTCGCCGGCTATCTGATCGGCACGATCTTCGAGCGCCGCGTGGTCGCGGACGAGCTCGAGGCGATCGATGGCCGCTCTCGGGCCGGCCAGTGGATCGCGCTGGCGATCGTGTTCGCGGCGTTCGTCGCTGGCTTCGCGCACTGGATCCGCGCTTGAAAACGGCGCTGATCGCGCTGGTCCTCTCCTCCGGTTGTTACACGCTGGGCGCGCCGCGGCCGCCGGTCGAGCGGGTGGCGGTGGTGGTCGCCGACGATGACGGCATCGACGTCGATCTGGCGGCGATCGTGAGCACAGCGGTGCGCGAGGCGATCGCCGAACGCACTGAGCTCGCGCTGACCCAGGCCAGCGAGGCCCAGGCGGTGCTCCACGTCGACGTCGTCTCGGGGCGATCGGGGCTCTCGCTGCTCGCGGATCCGGCGCTGCGATCGGCCGAGTACAAGATCGACGTGATCCTCGAGGGCCGCCTGGTGCGCGATCCGGGCGAGCTGATATGGAAGTCCGGCCCGATCTCGGGCGAGGCGACGTACCTCGGGAGCAAAGGACCGATCGTGCATCTCGACGGCGATCGTCGCACCGCGATGTCGCGCGCCGCGCAGGACGCCTCGCGGCGCATGATCTCCGCGCTCCTCTACGCGCGCTGAGCGATCCCCAGCCCGGGCGCTTCCAGCAGCCGATAGATCGGGCCCTCGGCCTCGTAGCCGCCGCTGAACGGGTCGCTCGCCAGCAGCCACGCCGTGTCGAGATCGGCGAAGTCCACGCCGCCGAGCGCCGCCGCGAGGTGCGCCGCCGCGGTCATGCCGAGCCGCGTCTCGACCATGCCGCCGACCATGAGCGGCATCCCGCGCGCCCGCGCTGCGCGGCCGATCGCCAGGCAGCGGAGCATGCTCCCGGTCTTCGCGATCTTCAGGTTGATGCCGTCGGCGACGCCGAAGAGCGCCTCGAGATCGGCCATCGTCTTCAGCGACTCGTCGGCGATCACCGGGATGTCGAGGGCCGCGCTCACGACGCCCAGGCCCGCGAGCGTGGCGCACGGCTGCTCGAAGCAGATCACATCGAGCCCGCGCGCGCGCGCCGCCGCCACGTAGGCCAGCGCCTCGTCGGGCTCGAGCCCTGCGTTCGCGTCGGGCTGGAACTGGGCTCTCGGAGCCTCCGCGGCCATCGCCTCGAGGGCGGTCAGGTCGCTCGCGAGATCGCGTCCGACCTTGATCTTGAAGCGGCGAAAGCCGCGTGCCCACCACTCCCGCGCCAGCGTGGCCATGCGCGCCGGCTCGAGGATGGGGATGGTGATATCGGTCTCGATCGGCGGAGCCGGGCTCGTGAGCTCGCCCGACAGCCAGCGCCACAGCGGCAGATCTCCGAGGCTCGCGACCGCGGAGAGCACCGCGACCTCGACCGCGCTTCGCGCCACCGGGGTCGCGCCGAGCGCCGCGTCGAGCACCGCGAGGAGCGCGTCGTTGCCCTCGAACGTCGCGCCGGCAAGCCTTCTCGCCGCGACCTCCACCGCCGCCAGCGCATCGGGCTGATCCTCGATCGTCACCGGCGGCAGGCACGCGCCCTCGCCGAGCCCGGTGGCGACGCGGCCGTCGTGCTCGAGCGTCGCGGTGACCAGGATGGATCGCGTGGCGCGCACCTCGCCGCTCGCGATGCGGAACGGATCGATGGTGGGGACCGAGAGCGGCGCGACCGTCAGGCTGCGTAGCCTCATTGCGAGAGACCGTGCTTTTTCAGCAGGCGGTAAAGGTAATTTCGATCGATGTCCGCCTCGCGCGCGGCGGCGCTGATGTTGCCCGGATACTTGCTCATGAGCCGCTCGACGTACGCGCGCTCGAAGGCGACCACCAGGTTGTCCTTGGCCTCCTTGAACGGCAGATCTTCGGCCGGCGGCGGGGGAATCGACGGGCGCGGGGTCGAGGCGAGCGGGATGCCGTGCGCGGCGCCGAGGTGCACGGTGCGCTCGAGCGCGTTTCGGAGCTCGCGGACGTTGCCCGGCCAGGCGTAGGCGAGGAGGGCGTTCGTGATGTCGGGGCTCTCGAGATCGATCGCGTCCGGGTGGCCCAGCGTCTCGAGGAGGTGGTGCGCGAGGTGGACCACGTCGTCGCCGCGATCGCGCAGCGGCGGGAGGCGCACGGTGACCACGGCGAGGCGGTAGAAGAGGTCCTGGCGGAAGCGCCCCTCGGCCACCTCGTTCTCCAGATCGCGATGGGTCGCGGCGACCAGGCGCACGTCGATCGGCCGCCGGGTGCTCTCGCCGAGCCGTTGGATCGAGCGCGACTCGACCACCCGCAGGATCTTCGGCTGCAGATCGAGCGGCAGCTCGCCGATCTCGTCGAGGAACAGCGTCCCGCCCTGGGCCGCCTCGAACGCGCCGATGCGCTCGCTCGAGGCGTCGGTGAACGCGCCCTTCTTGTGGCCGAACAGCTCCGCCTCGATGAGGTGGTGCGGGATCGCGCCGCAGTCGATCACCACGAACGGCGCTTGTTTTCTCGGGGAAGCGGCGTGGATGGCCTGCGCGCAGATCTCCTTGCCGGTGCCGGTCTCGCCGAGGATCAGGATGGTGGCGGTGCTGGGGGCGGTGCGCTCGAGCACGGTGAAGATGGAGCGCATGCCGGGCGCGCGGCCGATCAGCGGGCCGAAGCAATCGGCGGTGGAGGGCTCGATCGCCGGGGCGTGGGCGAGCTCGATGCCGAGCTCGGTGCCCGCCGGGCCGCCGATGCGCATGATCGCGCCCGCGCCGAGCCGGGCCTCGGTGATGCGCGCGCCGTCGTAGTAGGTGCCGTTCTTGGAGCCGACGTCCTTCACGACGACCGCGTCGTCTTCCGCCCGGACCTCGAGGTGGTAGCGGGACACGCCGGTGGCGTCTATGACCACGTCGTTGTCGGCGTGCTTGCCGACCAGGATGGTGCCGTCGATGGGGTGGCGGCCGCCGCCCGGAGCCCGGACCACCAGCGCGAACGAGAGCGCCGCGCCGCGTCGGCGGAGGGCGCCGAAGTCGAGCGTCTCCGTCATCGGGTCGTCCTACCATGCGGGAGGGGGCCCCTGCGCACCAACATTTCGTGGTAAGGCCGTTTGACCCCGGGCCGGTGGGCACCACGGGAGTTGTCGACACTTGCGTCCACCCCGTGGACGCCTCGAGCGGAGGCCTCAGACATGGCGATTTGGGACAAGATCTCATCACAGTTCATCGAGATCATCGAATGGGTCGATGACAGCCACGACACCCTGGTCTGGCGTTTCCCCGTTCGCGCCAACGAGATCAAAAACGGCGCGAAGCTGGTCGTGCGCGAGGGCCAGTCGGCCGTCTTCGTGAACGAAGGCAAGCTCGCGGACAGCTTCGCTCCGGGCACGTACACACTGACGACCCAGAACCTGCCCATCCTGGCCACGCTGAAGGGCTGGAAGTACGGCTTCAACTCGCCGTTCAAGGCCGAGGTCTACTTCGTCTCGACGACCACCTTCACCGATCAGAAGTGGGGAACGCAGAACCCGATCATGCTGCGCGATCCGGAGATCGGGCCGGTGCGCGTGCGCGCGTTCGGGGCGTTCGCGGTCCGCGTGCTCGACGCGTCGAAGTTCATCCGCACCGTCGCCGGCACCGACGGCCGCTTCGAGATCGACGAGATCATCGGGCAGCTCAAGAGCGCGCTGGTGTCGCGCTTCACGAACGCGGTGGCGCAGGCCAAGATCCCGGTGCTCGATCTCGCGGCCAACTACGAGGACGTGGGCAAGCGCGTGTTCCCCGAGCTGCAGAAGGACTTCGAAGAGCTCGGCCTCACGCTCACGAAGTTCATCATCGAGAACATCTCGCTGCCGCCGGAGGTCGAGAAGATCCTCGACAAGCGATCGGAGATGGGACTCATCGGCAACATCGGCGCGTTCGCGCAGTATCAGGCAGCGAGCGCGATCCCCGACGCGGCCAAGGCGGGCAACTCGTTCGCTGGCGCCGGCATGGGCCTCGCGATCGGCGCGGCGATGGGCAACCAGATGGCGGGCGCGTTCGGCCAGCAGCAACAGCCGCCCGCACCTGCGCCGGCCCCTGCAGCGCCTGCGGCCGCGGGCCCCGGTGACATGATCGAGCGGCTGAAGAAGCTCGACGCCCTGAAGGCAGCGGGCGTGCTCACCGAAGAAGAGTATTCGAAGAAGCGCGCGGAAATTCTCGCGTCGCTCTGACCACGACCGGTTTTGCTAACGCAGCTGAGTTTCGGCGTGCCTGACCCATTCAGTCAGGGTCAGGACACGTCCGTCTTCGGGGGCGAGGTGACCGGCGCGATCGACGATCGTGCGCAGCACCGGCACCTTCCCGTTCGCGGCGTACGCGGGGTTGTAATAGAGCGCCCGCGCGAGCCCGATCAGATAGACGTGCTCTTCCGAGCAGAGGGCGATCGCGTCGCGGAACGCTTCTTCCGCGTCGTCGAAATTGCCCTGGCCGAGCAACGTCACGCCGCGCTGGAAGTGCTGCCGCGAGCGCGTGCGCTCCGGCGTCTCCTGGGCCTGGCCATCGGGCGAGCGCGGCAGCGGCGGTGAGAACACCACCGGACGCGGGGCACGCCCGCTCGCGCCACCCATCGGCACCGGCATCGGCGGGATCGCGCTGCCGTTGGAGGTCGTGTCGCTCGACGCGGCGACCGGGGCCGGCGGCGGGATCGGCGGCGGCATCGGGGGCGACGGCGGCGGGGGCGGGTCCGAGATCGCGCCGAGGGGCGGGATCGAGAACGGCACCGGCGGCACCGACGGCGGTGCGAGCGAGAACGGCGCGGGCGGCCGCGACGGGAGCGCCTCGACGAGGCTCGAGCTGCTCGGAGGCGGGTTGCGATCGAACGCCGACTTCGGCGGCTCGTTGAACATCGGCCGCGACGACATCGCCGTCGTCGGCGGCAGCGAGGGCTGCGGGGTCGGCGGCGGGCTGCCGGCCTCGGGACGGGTGGTGTCGGCGGGTCGCGTGCTCGGCGAGCCCTGGCGCTGGCGCTCCTCGCGGATGCGCGACTCGAACTCGGCCACGCCCGGCGTGAAGTCGTCGATCTCGCCTGCGGTGATGAGCAGCGCCATCAGGACGCGCGCGCCGCGGGCATCGACGCCGGCGAGCTCGGAGGCGTCCGTCACGTTGTACGCGCGACCGGAGTACGCGAGGAGCTGCTTCTCCTTCTCCGTCAGCGGGAAGCGCTTGGTGAGCTCCTCGATCGTGGAGCGGAGGCGGAAGTAGCGGGACTCGACGTCGCCGGTGATCTGCGTGAGCGAGGCGTCGTCGCAGAAGCGCTTGAGGCCCTCGACGAGGATGCGGCCGACCGAGAGACGGAAGGGGCGATCGACGGTGGCGGGGCGCTTGCCGAGCTGGAGATCGTACGTGCCGCCGCGCATGCCGAGGCGCCGCACCACGCGATCGTGGGCGTCCTCGCCGAGCTCGCGGCCGTAGGCGTCGCGCGAGAGGAAGCCGAGCTCGACGACGGCGTGACCGATCGCGAGGCCGCGCTCGACCGACATCTTGGCGGCGTCGCCGTACTGCGCGTCGGAGAGGCGGCCCTTCTGCACGAGGTTCCGGCCGAACAGATCACCGCTGAGGTTGGACTCGACGTGCACCGGCACGCCGCCCTCGAAGTAGATCGTGAGCGTCTCTTCCGGCGTGGTGACGACCAGCGCGCCCTGGGCTTCGGTGGTCCAGGCCTGGAACAGCACGCGCGCAAAGCGCGGCGGATCCAGCGGCCCGCTCTGGGCGTCATCGGACTTGGTGGTCGAGGCGTGAAAGCTGGCGACATCGAACACGGTGATGTCCTCTTGGGCGCCTTCGGGCGGGTGCCCGCGCGTGTCAGGAACGACTTGCTGATCGAAAACGAGCTCGTCGGACGAGCCGAGGGTGCTCTCGATCTGCTCTGTGGATGGGAACTCGAGGGCCCCGAAGTCCAGGGCGTCCTCGGGGGGAGGATCGTCGAACGCCGGCGAGGCGCGCAGGTTGGCCAGCGGCGTTCGCTGGGTGGTCGGCGCTGCGTCGGTGAGGCCGCGGTTCATCGCCGGGGTCTCTTGCGTCTGATCGGCGTGGTGGTTGGCGTGGCCGGCGAGCGCCTCGGCGGCGAGGGCCTCCGACGCGAGACGGTAGATCGACTGCGTGTCGCCCGGGTCGCTGATGATCTTGGCGAACGACGGTGCGCCCTTGGCGTCTGCGCCGAGGATGAGGGTCGGCGGCATCGTGTTCTTCGCGGCCAGGCGGTTCAGCACCACCACCGCGTCTTCGGTGGCGAGCTTCCCCGAGACCACCAGGAGCGTGACCTTGTCCGTGCTCAGGCGTCGCTCGAGGCGCCGTGGATTGCTGAGGATCTCGACCTCGCATTCGTCGCGGGCGAGCAGGATCCGCACCTTCTTGGCCAGGACGGCGTCTTCTGTGCAGACCAGGATGTTGTGGCTAACGGTCATCTTGCCGGTTCAGCGGTGGGCTCCGAGGCCCACCAGCCCCGCTAACTAACTACGAGTCCGAACGGGGTTCAAGGCGCCGGGCCTCTAAGGCTTGTTTCGCCACCCGCTGAACAGCCGGCGCCAGACGCTCGGCCGGGGGGTCGGGCGCCAGCTCTCGCCGGAGAGAGTCGTGGACCAGTGTCGGCGGGCGCGCATGGAAGACACGCTACGCAAAGTAGGGGCCGTTCGTGACAGCCTCGCAAAGCGCTGATGTCAGGTGTGAAAAAAAGATTCGATCCGGACAAAGGCGTCGCGGATCTGAGGCACGCCCGTGATACGGCCGGAGCATGCGGACAGCAATCGTCACCGGCGCAGGCCGCGGCATCGGCCGCGAGCTGGCGATCGGCCTGGCAAAGAGTGGCCACGCCGTCGCGCTCCAGGCGCGAAGCGAAGCGGAGCTGAAAGAGACCCTCGGGCTGATCGAGCAGGCCGGGGGGCGCGGGATCGTCGTCCCCGGCGACGTGACCCTCGCCGAGTCGGCGGAGCGACTGGTCAGCCGCTGCACCGAGGCCCTCGGCCCGGTCGACGTCGCGGTCGCGTGCGCCGGACAGGCCTGGTCGGCGCCGCTCCTGAAGACCCAGGAGGCGGATCTGCGGCGCCTGCTCGACATCAACGTCATCGGCGCCTTCCACCTCATGACCGCCGCGGCGCGCGCGATGAAGGGGCGGGGCGGGCGGATCGTGGTCATCGGCTCGACGGCCTCGGTGAAAGGCGCGCGCTACACCTCGGCGTATGCGGCCTCGAAGCACGCGGTGCTCGGCCTGGTGCGGTCGGCCGCGCTCGAGCTCGCGCCCGATCGCATCACGGTGAACTGCCTCTGCCCGGGCTGGGTGGACACGCCGATGTTCGATCAGACGCTCGACAACATCGTCGCCAAGACCGGCCGATCGCGGGAGGAGGCGCGCGCCTCGCTCGAAAGAGGCATCCCCACCGGGCGCGTCCTGACGACGGCGCAGGTGGCTTCGGCGCTCGACTGGATCGTGTCCGAGGGCGCGGCCGAGCTGACCGGGCAGGCGATCGTGATCGACGGAGGCACCTCGCTGTGAGCACGCACGAAGCGGTCTCGCCCGAGGGCTGGAAGCGGCCCAAGGGCTACAGCAACGGGATCCTCGCGGCGCCCGGCCGCACGCTCTTCATCGCCGGGCAGATCGGGTGGGACGTCGACGAGAAGCTGGTCTCGAGCGACTTCCTTCCGCAGTACGAAAAGGCCCTCGCGAACATGATGGCGGTGCTGATCGCCGCGGGCGGCAAGGCCTCTGACCTCTGCCGCATCACGACGTACGTGACGGACAAGAAGGCCTACGTCGCCGAGATCCAGGGCGTCGGGCTGGCCTACCGGCAGCGGATCGGCCGGCATTTTCCGGCGATGTCGCTGGTCGTGGTGAAGGATCTCCTGGAAGAGGGCGCGCTCGTCGAGATCGAGGCGACCGCGGTCATCGCATCAGAAAAGGAATCAACGTGAGCGTCGAAGGCATGCATTTCACCGTCGCCGACGGGATCGGTACCATCACCCTGGCCCGCGCGGACTCGCTGAACAGCCTGACGTTCGCGATCTACGCGCGGCTCCGCGATCTGTTCGTCGAGCTCGAGCGCGACGACGCCGTGAAGGTCGTGGTGCTGACGGGCGAGGGCAAAGGCTTCTGCTCTGGCGGCGACGTCCACGACATCATCGGCAAGCTCCTTTCTTATGGGGCGGTCGACATGACGGCGTTCGCGCGCATGACCGGCGACGTCATCAAGAACATGCGGCGGCTGCGGAAGCCGATCATCGCGTCGATCAACGGGATGGCGGCGGGGGCGGGCGCAGTCCTGGCGCTGGCGTCCGATCTGCGGATCGCCTCGGCCGACGCGAAGATCGCGTTTCTGTTCACGCGGGTCGGGCTCACCGGCGCTGACATGGGCGCGGCGTACCTGCTACCGCGCGTGGTCGGCGTCGCGAAGGCGACCGAGATGCTGATGCTCGGCGACTCGGTGAAGGCCGAAGAGGCGCACCGCATCGGCCTGTTCAACGAGGTGGTCCCGGCGGCGGAGCTCGCGGCGCGCACCCAGGTGATCGCGGAGCGGCTGCGCGACGGGCCGTCGTTCTCGCTCGGCATGACCAAGGAGCTCATCAACAACGGGCTCTCGATGGATCTCTACACCGCGCTCGACGCCGAGGCCCGGGCGCAGACGATCTGCATGCTTGCCGAGGACTTCAAGGAGTTCCACGCGTCGTTCGTCGAGAAGCGCAAGCCGAAGTTCCGGGGCCGATGATGGGCATCGTCGAGCGGGTCAGCATCGCGTTCGAGGAGCGCCACCACGCGCTCGAGGCGTCGGCGAAGGCGTTCACCACCGCGCACGTGATGGCGCACGGCCACGACGAGTCGGACGCGTTCGCGCGTCGCATCACCCACGAGATGGGCGCGGCGGGCTTGCTCGATGCGGGCGTGGCGCTCGACGTGCGGGGCATCTGCCTCGCGCGCGAGGCGATCGCGTACGGCAGCGGACTGGCCGACTCGATGCTCGCGCTGCAGGGCCTCGGCTACGGACCGATCGCGCTCGGCGGCACGGACGCGCAGCGAGCGGAGTGGAAGCCGCGCGTCACGAGCGGCACCGCGATCGCGGCAATCGCGATCACCGAGCCCGAGGCCGGCAGCGACGTCGGCGGCATGACGACGCGCGCGACGAAGAGCGGCGACGGCTGGGTGCTGTCCGGCAAGAAGTGCTTCATCACCAACGCCGGGATCGCCGACTTTTACTGCGTTTTCGCGCGTACTAGCGACGAAAAGAGCCGCTCGATCTCCGCGTTCCTGGTG
>Ga0105047_10019869_pt1 | contig 10346 bp, 8 predicted proteins | sample MAT04_FD_78384 | JGI IMG/M metagenome (GOLD analysis project Ga0105047, IMG submission 78384) | Freshwater microbial communities from Lake Fryxell liftoff mats and glacier meltwater in Antarctica - MAT-04 (megahit assembly) | ecosystem: Environmental > Aquatic > Freshwater > Ice > Liftoff... | reverse complement strand
GCGGCGAGACTCTTTGACGTTGCACCACATGTGGTAGTAGTTCACGGGTGATTGTTGGTCGCGGGCGGCCGCCGGGAACGACAACGCCCCCGCGTAGCGTTGGGGCCAGGCGGGGGCGAGTGACTGAACATGGCGAGGATGCTCGATCCTCGTGAGGCTCAACGCGAGGCGGGCTTAGCGGCGGCGACGGCCGGCGGCCATAGCACCCAGGCCCAGGAGGGCGGCGGCGCCGGGGGCGGGGATGAAGCCAGCGGGGATGTTGCCGCGGAGCTCACCGGGCTGGAAGGTGGAGGAATGGACGTTGACGTAGCCGTTGCCGGCAAAGAGCGCGGCGAGGCGAGCGTTGGTGAGGGTGTTGAGGAAGACCGAGCCGGTGGCTACGCCGGGGAGGTTATTGCCGAAGTCGATGACGACCGGGCCGTTGAGGTTGGGGCCGGAGGCGGCGTGGATGTGGGCGAAGATGGACGTGTTGTTGCCGTTGCCGTTGTTGAGGTTGGACCAGCTCACGTTCCAGTTAAGCTGAGTGGTGGCGGCGTTGTAAGTGAGGATGGCGTTGCCGGTGGCCACGGTGATGACCGCGGGCACCTCGTTGAGGCCGCTGAGGGCAACGTTCTGGACCTGGGCGACGGCCGAGCCGGTGATGACGAGGGCGACGGTGACGGCGGCAAACATCTTCTGCATGATCAATCTCCTTCGACTTTCGGGCCACCGGAAAAAAAGGTGGCCTGCGGACACAACCCCCGAGCTCGGACGCACGACGTGAGACTATCGCAGAGAATTGAACTTGGGAACGAGAAAGTGGTGCGATTCACATAATCTGAACGTGTTTGAGCGGGTTGGTGGCGCGGGCACGGCCTGAGATTGGAGATTGTTTGGGTATCCGGGTGCGTTGGTCGCGGCGATCGGCGGCGGGTGCAACCGCGGCGAAGAGGGACCATACATTTACCGGCCTTGGGTGGGGTGGGTGAAGCGCGGATGCGCTGGTAGGTGTGGGTAGGGTGTTGAGGGCGCTACGGAAGGAGCACGCGTTGCGAGCACGCTGGTGGGTTGGTTTGGGGGTGTTGGGGCTGGTGTGTGTGGGCGGTGCCGTGGCTGCGATGAGCACCGGGGTGGTCCGTTTGGGCTTTTCTGGCGGCGGCTCGGGTGGGTTTGGCGGCGCGCGACCGATGGAAGTGCGGATCGAGGGTGCGAAGCGCGGGGCGCTGGTGCGGACGATCTCGGCACCGGGGACGGTTGAGCCGCGGACGAAGGTACAGGTTTCGGCGCAGGTGCTGGCGAAGATTCTGGCATTGCCGTTCCGCGAGGGTGAGACGGTTCGTGCGGGCGATGTGCTGGTACGTCTGGACGGGCGGGACTTGGCGGCGGCGCTGGAGAGCACGCAGGCGGGGCTTCGTGCGCAAGAGGCGAACCTCAAGGGCTCGCAGGCGGACTTGATCCAGGCGCGGCTAGAGCTTGAGCGGACGCGCTCGCTGTTCCCGCGTGACGTAACTAAGGCGCAGCTTGAGAGCTCGGAGGCGGCGGCGTTGCGGGCGGAGTCTCGGGTGCTGGCGGGTGAGCAGGCCATCGAGCAGGCGCGGGCGGCGATCACGCGGTCGAAGAAGGACCTTGAGAACACGGTGATCACCAGCCCGATTGACGGGATCATCGTGAAGCTCAACGCCGAGGTGGGCGAGACGGTGGTGGTGGGGACGCTCAACAACGCGAGCAGCGTGATTATGGAGGTGGCGGACCTCTCTGACATGCTGATGAAGGCGCGGGTGGATGAGGTGAACATCGCGCCGGTAAAGGCCGACCAGCGTGCGCTGGTAACCATCGCGGCGTACCGCGACACGCTGGTGGTGGGGCGCATCGAGCGCGTGGGCCTCAAGCAGCAGCTCTTCCGCGACGGCACGAGCTACTTTGAGGTAGAAGTTGCGCTGAGCAAGCCCGAGGGGCTGATGCTGGGCTCGGGGCTGACGTGCAGCGCGGAGATCGAGGTCCAGACGTTTGCAGACGCGGTGACGGTGCCGAGCCAGGCGGTGCTGGACCGGCGGCTAGACGAGCTGCCCAAGGAGGTCGGCGAGTCGGCCGTGGTAGACCGCAACAAGACAATGACGCGGGTGGTGTTTGTGGTCGGGTCCGACGGGCTGGCGATGGCGCGGGCGGTGAAGGTCGGGGCGTCTGACCTGACGAGCACGCAGGTGCTGGCGGGGCTTGTCGAAGGCGAGAAGGTCGTGGTGGGCCCGTTCCGAGCGCTTGGCGAGCTCAAACACGAGCTGGCGGTGGTGGAGGAGGGGACCAAGGACGCGGAGGGCCGGCTGGTGGGCCGCAAGCCCGGTGAGGCGGGAAGTAGTGGAATCCGGTTTGGCCCGTCGCGTGGCGGCCCGCGTTGAGTGTCTTAGAAGTCGGTATGTGATGCGGGCAGAGAACTCTCCTTCGGCCCTATTTTCTATGCCTCTTTCCTCTTTCCTGTTCCCTGTTCCCTGTTCCCTGTTCCCTGTCCGCTTGCTCGCTGATTCCCTTGTTCCCTTCCTTCTATGGCACCGGTGATTGACATCAAGGGTATTACGAAGGTCTACCGGGTGGGGGTCGAGGAGGTCCGTGCGCTGCGCGGGATAGACCTGACGATTGCGCGCAACGAGTTTGTTGCCATCATGGGCGCGAGCGGGTCTGGCAAGTCAACACTGATGAACATTCTGGGGTGCTTGGACCAGCCGACGGACGGGTCGTACGTGCTCAACGGCAGCCGGGCCGATCGGCTCTCGGCCGGGGCGCTGGCGGAGGTGCGGAACAAGGAGATCGGGTTTGTGTTCCAGACCTTCGAGCTGCTCGCGCGGTCGACGGCGATCGAGAACGTGGCGCTCCCGCTGGTGTACTCACGCCTTGCGTGGTGGGGCTCGCGCAAGCGGGCGCGCGAGGTGCTGACGATGGTCGGGCTGGGTGACCGCATGAAGCACCGCCCCAACCAGCTCTCTGGCGGTCAGCGGCAGCGGGTCGCGATTGCGCGGGCGCTGGTCAACCGCCCGAGCCTGCTGCTGGCCGACGAGCCGACGGGCAACCTTGACAGCACCACCAGCGAGGAGATCATCGCGCTGTTCAAGCGTCTGCACGAGCAGGGGCAGACAATCGTGATTGTGACGCACGAAGAGGACATCGCGGGGCACGCGCAGCGGATCGTGCGTCTGCGTGACGGGAAGATCATCTCGGACAACCCGACGCTGGCGGACCCTATTCATCGCGACTATCTCGACCGCGTGGCACGTGCGAGCGTGGCGGCGGCGGGGACGGCGATTGCCGCGCGTGAAGGTGGGGGTGCGCGTGAGGGCGAGGGCGTCAGCACCGGTGGTGTTAGCGATGGTGTTGGCGGCGGCGTGAGCGGTGGTGTTGGCGGTGGTGTTGGCGGCGGGGGGGTGCGGGCGTGACGATTCTGCGGCTCATCTTTCAGACCGCGGTGCTGGCCTTGGGGCAGCTCTGGGCCAACAAGGTCAGGGCGGTGCTGACGATGCTGGGGATCATGATCGGCGTGGGCGCGGTGATCGCCACGGTGGGCGCAACCGAGGGGCTCAAGAGCTACATTCTTAAGGAGTTTGATAGCTTCGGCCCGCGCAAGGTGTGGATGGACGGGACGGTGCCGCGGTCGCAGCGCGGGCGCGTGTCGTCGACGCAGTACGACCTGCGGATCAGCGAGCTTTTGTACATCAAGGACAACGCGCAGACCATCGACGCGATCACGCCGATGCAGTTCTTGAGCGGGACGGTGCGGGCGGGCGACGAGGTGCGCACGGGCGTGAGTGTCACGGGGATGTGGCCGGACTGGCACGAGATCGAGAAGCGGCAGGCGGTGCAGGGCCGGCCGCTGATCTGGACCGACGTGAACGAGGTGCGGAACGTCTGCCTGGTCAACGACAAGGCGATCGCAGAGCTGCGGCTGGACAGCGACCCGAGCGGTGACTTCATCTTGCTCAACGACCGGCGGTTCTTGATCGTCGGCGTGATTGAGACCAAGGCAGTTGCGCAGGGCTTTCCGGGTGGGGGCGAGGCGCGGACGGAGCTGTATATCCCGTACACCACGGCAATCGCGATGCAGCCGCGCGATACGGCGAACTTCGCGCTGGCGCAGCTGAAGGAAGCGGGCGGGGCCGACGAGGCCAAGGCGGAGTTGAGCAGCATCCTGCGCCGGCTGCGAAGGCTTGGCGGCGAGGACGAGAACAACTTTCAGGTTGAGACCGTGCAGTCGGTGATCGATCAGGTCTCGCGCGTGGCGACGGGGATCACGGTGGCGGCGGGTGGGCTGGTGGCGATCAGCCTGCTGGTGGGCGGGATCGGGATCATGAACATCATGCTGGTGTCGGTCTCTGAGCGGACGCGTGAGATTGGGCTGCGCAAGGCCGTGGGCGCGCGGCCGTCGGTGATTTTGCTGCAGTTCTTGGTCGAGGCGGTGGTGCTGTGCCTGGTGGGCGGGATGATCGGGCTTTTGGCAGGGGCAGGGCTGCTGCTGGCGGTGGCGGCGATCCCGAGCTCACCGCTGGCTGATGCGGGTGTGCCGCTGTGGGCCGTGGGCGTGTCGCTGGGCTTTAGCGCGCTGACGGGGATCGTGTTTGGCATGTTCCCAGCGATCAAGGCGGCGCGGCTGGACCCGATCGTGGCGCTGCGGCACGAATGAGTGGACGCCGCGAGTGAGTGGGCGCAAAGCATGAGCGGGCGCCGCGAGTGAGTGGGCGCCGCCAGTGACTGGGCGAGGTCGATACGCTGCGAGGCTGATCTGATGACACTGTTGAGGCTGATACTGATGCCCACGCGGATGAACAAGCGGAAGATCAAGCGGTTGGACAAGCGAGCGATGCGGCAGCGTGGGACGTTGGTGCTCATGACGCCGCTGCTGGCGCACGTGCTGTTGCTGGCGGGGTGCGGCTCGCCGCTGGACGCGATCCGCCAGCGCGACGACGACCTTGCGCCACGGCTTGGGCTTGAGCGGCTGGCGGCACGATCACTCAAACTGCACGATCTGGCGAGGCCGAGCGGCGCGGCCGCGGCGGGGCGGATTGCGGCGTTGCCGAGCGAGGCGGGCGTTGCAGGTGCCGCAGGAACGAAGGCCGCGATGCCGACTGAGGTTCGTTCGTGGACGTTGACTGAGGCGCTGGCGCTCTCGATTGAGAACAACCTTGATCTGCGGGCGTCGCTGTTTGACCCGCGGATCAGCGGTGCGCGGCTGGAGGCCGAGCGTGCGAAGTTTGAGGCGGTGTTTACGCCCAGCGCGCGGTACGCGTACAACGATCCGGCGACGTTCAACACCACGCAGGGAAGCCTGAGCCAGATCGCGAGCTTTGACAACTCGGTGAGCGTGCCGTTGCGGACCGGCGGGCGCGCGAGCGTGGGGTTCAACACGGGTTACAACCAGACGTCGAACCCGTTTGTCACCCAGGGCGAGAGCTACGACGGGCAGCTGACCGGGAGCCTGAGCCTGCCGCTGCTGCGCGGGGCGGGGCGTGCGGTCAACAGCGCGAGCATCAAGATCGCGGGCTATCAGGTGGACATTGCGCAGCTGCGGACGAAGCTGCAGGTGATCGGGACGCTGGCGAGCGTGGAGCGGGCGTATTGGCGGCTAGTGGCGGCGCGGGGCGAGCTTGACGTGCGTCAGCGGCAGCTTGAGCTGGCCCAGCAGCAGCTCGCGCGGGCCCAGCGGCGCGTCGATGCGGGTGACGCCGCCGAGATCGAGCCGACGCGGGCGCGGTCGGGGATCGCGCAGCGGCTGGGGGCCATCATCGCGGCAGAGACGCAGGCGAGCACGAGCCAGCGCGCGTTGAAGCGCCTGGTGGGCGCGCCGGAGGCGGCGGTGGGCTCGATGGTCACGCTGCTGCCGACCACGGCGCCTGAGCCGACCCCGCTGGAGCTGGACAGGGAGCGGCTGCTGGCGCTGGCGAGTGAGAACCGTGCAGAGCTGCTCGAGGGTGAGCTGCAACTGCTGGCCGACGCGCTGAACGTAGACCTGACGCGCGACGCGACGCTCCCGGCAATCACCGCGCAAGGGCAGTACACCTTTGACGGCATCGGCGACCGCGTGCCCGGTGCGGCCCGGACGCTGACGCGCGGGCGGTTTCAGTCATGGAACATGGGCCTCTCGGGCGAGATCCCGCTGGACGGCAACCAGGCGGCCCAGGCCAACTGGCGGGCCAGCGTGCTGACGCGCTTGCAGCGACTGAGCACCAACGAGTCGCGCCGGCAGAGCGTTGAGCAGGACGTGCTGGACGCGATTGACCGAGTCAACAGCGCGTTCCAGCAGATCTTGGCGGCGCAGCAGTCGGCGATCTTGGCCGGCCAAACGCTGCAGGCCGAGCAGCGGCAGTTTGATGCCGGGCTGCGGACGAGCACCGATGTGCTGGACGCGGCGGCGAGCCTGGCGGACGCGCAGAGCGCCGAGGTGCGGGCGCTGAGCGACTATCGGCTCGCGCTGGTAGACCTCTCGGTGGCGACCGGGACGGTGCTGGGCGCGGCAGATGTGCGGTGGGAGGCGCTGCCGAGCCCCTCGGCGGTGCCGTGGGACGCGCCAAACTCAGGGTTTGTACCCTCCCCACGCACGGGTGATCCAGCGCCGCCTAGCGGACGCGAGAACCTGCCCTGGTAGCCGCAAGGGGGTCAGGCCGGGGGGTGGCGAGATGACTCTCTTAGGAATTAGTGCTTAGATCGATGGGTAGACGTTGGTCGATTTGAACGGTTTGAATCCAGCAGGATATCGCCTTCGATGTGGATCGGGAACGGCGGCGGTTAGTCGCCTGCGTGGCGCATGTTTCTAGGTGTGTGCGGGCCGAAGGGTGCCGCCGACCTGGGGCGCCGCGGAAACCCGGGTTTTCTTTGAACTGGAGCTTTGTAATGATGAAGAACACGATGATTGTTGGCCTTGGTCTGTTCATGGCGGCGGGCCTGGCGATGGCGAACCCGGCGGACAAGGCCAAGGATGGCAGCAAGTACGCGGTCGATCAGGGCAAGGACAAGATGGTCAAGGGCCTTGACGTCGTCGATACGGCGATCGCGAGCAAGGACCACACCACGCTGGTGGCAGCGGTCAAGGCGGCCGACCTGGTCGCGACGCTCAAGGGCGAGGGTCCCTTCACCATTTTCGCCCCGACGAACGCTGCGTTCGAGAAGCTGCCCAAGGAGGCCCTGGCCGACCTGCTGAAGCCTGAGAACAAGGCCAAGCTCGCCAGCATCCTGACCTTCCATGTGGTCAAGGGCAAGGTCATGGCGGCTGATGCGATCAAGCTCGACGGCAAGGAAGTCGAGACCGTCAACGGCGCCAAGTTCATGATCAAGGTCAAGGAAGGCAAGGTCATGATCGGCAGCGACGAGAAGAACATGGCCACCGTGACTGTCACGGACCTCAGGTGCAGCAACGGCGTGATCCACGTGATCGACACGGTGATCATGCCCGTCGCCAAGCCCGCGACCACCACGACCCCCAGCACCCCCACTGCCCCCAGGGGCAACTAATCCGATCGCGGCGACGAGCCGATTGAGTCAATCTCGGGGGCTGGGCGCCAACGCCCGGCCCCTGTTGTTTTTGCGGGCTTGCGCACGGTGAGGTAACGCGTGGCGGCGTGCTAGTCGCTATCCTCGGCTTGCGCGTGGACAGGCCGCTTCTGCACCAAGTCGCGTCGGGTGATGCTGGGGCCGTCAAAGAGCTGACGCGCCGCTATGCGGGGCTGGTCTACGCGCTGGCGCGGCGGATGTGCCTGAACACCTCGGAGATCGAGGACGCCGTGCAGGAGGTCTTCATCGCGCTCTGGCAGAGCGCCGGTCGGTTTGACCCGGCGATCGCCGGCGAAGACACCTTTGTATCGATGGTGGCGCGGCGGCGGCTGATCGACCGGCGCCGACGCGCAACGCGCCGGAGCGTTGAGCAGGCCACTGAAGACTTTTCGTTTACGCCCGCGCGCGAGGCCGGTGGCGTGGGCGCGGGCGCCCGCGATGACGACCCCGGCGGGAGTGGCGCTGGGGGTGGAATCGGTGGTGGTGGTCGAGAGCTGAGCGACGAGGCCCGGCTGGCGGGCGAGCTGCTTGCCGCGCTGCGTCCTGAGCAGCAGCGGGTCATTCAACTGGCGATCGGGCACGGGCACAGCCACGAGCAGATCAGCCAGATTCTCGGACTGCCACTCGGGACGGTCAAGACGCACGTTCGTCGGGGTTTGATCGCTTTGCGTGAGGCGATGCAGAATCGTGGCGTGGGAATGAATCCAGGGGCGTCGGGGCCCGAACCCCATATTGGCACAAGCGTGGATGGGCGAACCGAGCGTGGTGAGGATTGAGCCCGCTGCCACCCCCGCCCGGCCACCAGCGACGAGCTTTCGAGGCGGATAGCAGACGAAGTTGGACCAGTCCCGGCCGATAAAGGCCTACCCCCAAAGCCCCCGAAAGAGTACTAGGCTAGTACACGACGGACCAGAGCGGACCGATCCGTAGTTTCAAGACCGACCAATGACCTTTGACCCGACCAACCCGATCCCGACCTCGCCCGGGCAGGCTGCCGCTAACGTTGGCGGCGAGTTTGGCGGCGGCGCGGGCCTCACGCCCGCAGATCGGGCCCGGCTGGACGATCTGCTCTGCGATTGCGCGGTCGAGGGTCTAGATGGCCTGACCGAAGCTGACGCCGCAGAGTTGCGAGAGCTGCTGGCCAGGGCCGGTCAATCAGAAGAGGGCTTCCAAGGCATCGATCTGGCGGCGGCGGCTTTCGAGCGCGCGCTGTTCGCTGGTGTCGAAGCTCAAGGGGCTGATGTTCAGGTGCCGCAGGCGTTGCTGCGGGCGCTGGAGCGTGAGGGCCAGGCGTGGAGCGCGGGTGTGAGCGCGGGCGTTCATGCCGGCGCACAGGCAGGCGTGAATTCCGACGGGCGCGGCGTGCTCGCGCGGCTGGGCGCTGCGCCGGTACGAACCGTCACTGGCGCAGTCGCCTCGGTCATGGAAAGCCGTACGGTCCGCGGGCCGATGGTCATGAGCCGTCGGTACTTGCGTGAGTGGTCGGGCTGGATCGCGGCGGCGGCCTGCCTTGGGCTGGCGTTTGTCACCTGGCAGCGTGCGACGCGCGGACCGGCTGTTGATAACGATTCGCTCGCAAGTGGGGGCTCGCTCGCAAGTAGCGGCTCGCTCGCAGGCGGGGGGGGCGTGCAGACGGCGAACTTGCTTCCCGCGAACCTCGTTCCGGCGGACCTTCTGCGACCGGTTGAGCGCTTTGCCGAGGACCTGGGCCTGCGCGCGACGCAGCGCTTGCAGCGCTTCATGAACGATCCGTATAGCGACCTGGTGATTGTCCCGATCGGCGACGCCAAGCCCATCGTGGGTGACGGCGTCTCGGTGGGCGAGGTGGTCTGGAACCGGGCCGACGGCAGCGGCGTGCTGCGCCTGCGCGTGGCGGACGGCACAGCGGCCCGCGGCGGGCACTATCAGCTCTGGATCTTCGACACCGCACGCAACGAGCATCAGCCGGTCGACGGCGGGGTGATTGAGGTACGGGCCGGGCAGCTTGAGGTGCTTGCGCCGATCGACCCTTCGTTGCCCATTGGTCGTGCGGCGGCGTTTGCCGTGACGCGCGAGCTTGCGGGTGGCGCGGTGGTTTCGAGCCGCCAGCGGATGGTCGCGGTGGGCGTGGCGGAGGGGATGGCCCCGCCGCCGGTGTTCGAGGATGAGCCAGTGGTTCAGGTGGTGCCAGTGGTGCCAGTAGTGCCGGCCCGCGTGCGATAAGTACGCGCAGGCTCGGCACTAAGTTGTAAGCTTCTATTCTTTGAAAGGCCGTGATGCTCACGGCGAAATGGGCCCCTTCCCGCCTGGTTCGCTGCGCTCACGGTGGCGCCTTCAATCCCCACCACCTCGCTGCGCCGGGGAAGGACCGTCGAGCTCGGTAGCCGTCCCACTGACGAAGTCGGCGTGTGAGGTGGCGAGCAACGCGAGACCAAGGGGGCGGCGGGGTGCGATGGGTGATGCTTAAAGAGCGGCGAGCATGCGGCCCGGTGGCTGGTTGAAAACCGCCCTCCCGCCCGGAAGACAAACAGGCAAGATGAAAAACTACCCCACGCGACCGTGATCGTTAGACCGTTGCAAACCCGCCCTTCAAAGATATGTAATAATCGTGTGCCGTTTACCGCGGGCTTTGCAGCCAGTTGTAGCCGCGGACAGTCAGCGGCCAGCTTGGGCACAGCGGCAGCCAGCGGTTGAGCGTGCGTGAGAACGCGTACAGGTCGTTGCCAGTAAAGTCGCCCTGGTCGCTGTCAAGCTCGGGGCGCAGGCCCTTGGGCACCTCCCAGTGGTCAACCGACGCGTCAAGATAGACCACATGGCCCTTGCGGTCGTGGCGGTCGGTGACTTGGTCCATGTTGCTAAAGAGG
>Ga0105047_10019866_pt1 | contig 10347 bp, 9 predicted proteins | sample MAT04_FD_78384 | JGI IMG/M metagenome (GOLD analysis project Ga0105047, IMG submission 78384) | Freshwater microbial communities from Lake Fryxell liftoff mats and glacier meltwater in Antarctica - MAT-04 (megahit assembly) | ecosystem: Environmental > Aquatic > Freshwater > Ice > Liftoff... | reverse complement strand
GTGTCGCTGGCGATATTAATGTGGCTGGTCAATCACACCAAATTGGGGCGCGCCATGCGTGCTACCGCCGAGAACCCAAGGGTTGCTGGCTTGATGGGTGTCAAGCCTGACATGGTCATCTCCGCCACCTTCATTATTGGTGCGGTTTTGGCAGCTATTGCGGGTGTGATGTACGCATCCAATTACGGTACCGCACAACACGCAATGGGTTTTCTGCCAGGTCTGAAGGCTTTTACCGCCGCAGTTTTTGGTGGTATCGGCAATCTGGCCGGCGCTGTAGTGGGTGCGCTGCTTTTGGGTCTGATTGAGTCAATCGGCGCAGGCTATATCGGCGCCCTGACCGGCGGTGTGCTGGGTAGCCACTACTCTGACATTTTCGCGTTCATCGTTCTAATCATTGTGCTGACGCTGCGACCCTCGGGTCTGCTGGGTGAGCGAGTGGCAGACCGAGCTTGAGGAGCACTCTCACATGAAACAACAACAAAAAATCTTTCTGTTCTTGCTGGCCGCCGTTGGCCTGCTAATACTGCCGCTGGTGCTGCAAAGCTTCGGAAATGCATGGGTGCGTGTTGCCGACATGGCACTGCTGTTTGTACTGCTGTCGTTAGGCCTCAATATTGTGGTGGGCTACGCGGGTCTGCTGGATCTGGGCTATGTTGCGTTTTTCGCCATTGGTGCATACACCTTCGGTCTGATGGCGTCACCGCATTTGACCGACACCTTCCCGGCGTTGGCCGCGATGTTCCCTGATGGCTTGCATATGCCGCTGTGGGTGATTCTTCCGGTGGCTGCGGCGATAGCGGGTCTGTTTGGTGTGCTGTTAGGTGCGCCCACCTTGCGCCTGAGGGGCGACTACCTGGCCATTGTGACCTTGGGGTTTGGCGAAATTATCCGGGTGTTCCTCAACAACCTGGATCATCCTGTCAACCTTACCAACGGACCCAAAGGTATCAGCCAAATTGACGCGTTTCATATTTTTGGCCTGGATCTGAGTAAAAAACTGGTTGTCGGCGGTTTTGAAGTGGCTTCCGTATCCCTTTACTACTACCTGTTCCTGTTTCTGGTGGTGATCAGTGTCGTGATTTGCCACCGCCTCGAACTGTCCCGCGTGGGCCGTGCATGGATGGCAATCCGTGAAGACGAAATCGCTGCCAAGGCCATGGGCATTAATACACGAAACCTCAAGCTGCTCGCTTTCGGTATGGGCGCTACCTTTGGCGGTGTGTCGGGAGCCATGTTTGCATCCTTCCAGCGCTTTATCTCGCCTGAGTCGTTCACCCTGATGGAATCAGTAATGATCGTTGCCATGGTGGTCTTGGGCGGTGTTGGCCACTTGCCTGGCGTTATTTTGGGGGCAGTTTTGTTGTCTGCCTTGCCCGAGGTGTTGCGCTACGTGGCTGGCCCCTTGCAGGATATGACAGGCGGGCGTTTGGACGCATCCATCCTGCGCCAATTGCTGATCGCTTTGGCCATGATCATTGTTATGCTGATGCGCCCCCGCGGACTATGGCCATCGCCCGAGCACGGTAAGTCCTTACAGAACGCCAAGAGCTGAACGGAATCACCAACATGACAGATACAGTACTTAACGTCTCCGGCGTTTCCAAACGGTTTGGTGGTTTACAGGCTCTCAGCGATGTAGGCATCAAGATTGAGCGCGGGCAAGTCTACGGATTGATCGGCCCCAACGGCGCAGGCAAAACAACCTTCTTCAATGTGCTGACCGGTTTGTACACGCCTGACAGCGGCAGCTTCCAGCTGGCCGGCAAGCCCTATCAGCCCACCGCAGTGCATTTGGTTGCCAAAGCCGGCATTGCGCGCACCTTCCAGAACATCCGCCTGTTCTCCGAAATGACAGCGCTTGAAAACGTGATGGTAGGCCGGCACATCCGTACGCACTCAGGGCTGATGGGTGCGATTTTTCGCACAGCTGGATTCAAGTCTGAAGAAGCCGCGATTGCAAAGCGTTCCCAGGAGTTACTGGACTATGTTGGCATTGGCAAGTTCGCTGACTACAAGGCCCGCACACTGAGCTACGGTGATCAGCGGCGTCTGGAGATCGCGCGCGCGTTGGCGACCGATCCCCAGTTGATTGCCCTGGACGAGCCAGCTGCTGGCATGAACGCGACTGAAAAGGTCATGTTGCGCGAACTGATTGACCGGATCCGCAAAGACAATCGCACCATTTTGCTGATCGAACACGATGTCAAATTGGTCATGGGACTGTGCGACCGCGTTACCGTGTTGGACTATGGCAAGCAAATTGCCGAAGGCACACCGGCCGACGTGCAGAGAAACGAAAAAGTGATTGAAGCGTATCTGGGCACCAGCGGCCACTAGGCAGCTTCAGGAGAACAAAACAATGACAGCAACGAATATTTTGCTCAAGGTTACCGGATTGAAGGTTTCCTATGGGGGCATCCAGGCCGTAAAGGGTGTGGATTTCGAAGTCCGTGAAGGTGAATTGGTGTCCTTGATCGGCTCCAATGGCGCCGGCAAGACCACGACCATGAAGGCTATTACTGGCACACTGCCTATCAATGCGGGTGACATTGAATACCTTGGCAAGAGCATCCGAGGCCAAGGTCCTTGGGACCTGGTCAAGCAGGGCTTGGCCATGGTGCCTGAAGGCCGTGGTGTGTTTACCCGCATGACGATCATCGAAAACTTGCAGATGGGTGCGTATATCCGCAACGACAAGGACGGTATCGCGTCCGACATGGAAAAGATGTTCACCATCTTCCCGCGCCTGCGCGAACGCAAAGACCAGTTGGCAGGCACTATGTCCGGTGGTGAGCAGCAGATGCTGGCTATGGGGCGTGCACTGATGAGTCGCCCCAAGGTTTTGTTGCTGGACGAGCCCTCTATGGGCCTGTCACCCATCATGGTGGACAAGATCTTTGAAGTGGTGAAAGATGTGTATGCACAGGGTGTGACCGTGCTGCTGGTCGAACAAAATGCGAGCCGCGCCCTTGGCATTGCCAACCGCGGCTACGTGATGGAGTCTGGCATCGTCACCATGTCTGGCAATGCTTCCGAGATGTTGACAGACCCGAGGGTTCGCGCGGCCTATTTGGGCGAGTAAGCCATTTCGCAAACTAAAAAGCCACCGTAACGGTGGCTTTTTTATACCTGAACTTTATCGGCTTCGGATGTGAAGGAGTCGGCAAAAAATTCGTCTGGCGGAAGGTGCGCAAGGTCTGAGAAGTCTCGACGTGCCGATTCGATGACGATAGGCGCTCCACAGGCATAGACTTGGTAATCGCTCAAATCTGGAAAGTCCGCCATTACTGCACGGTGAACGAAGCCGCTTCTACCTTGCCACCCGTCCTCAGGCGCAGCGTCCGATATGACTGGTATGTAGCGCAAGTGGGGCATGGTTTGCAGCTGTGCCGTGACCCAGTCTTGCATGTACAAATCGGCAGGTCTGCGACCACCCCAGTACAGCGTGACACTACGGTGTGTCTCCAGGTGTTGCATGTGCTCGATCAGGGCCTTGATGGGCGCGAACCCTGTGCCGGATGCCATCAGGATGATAGGTTTTTCGGAGTCCTCACGCAGAAAAAACGATCCGAAGGGGCCTTCGACCCGAAGGATCTCCTTCTCTTTCATGGCTCCAAACACGTGGTCGGTGAACTTGCCACCGGGCATATGGCGGATATGCAGTTCCATGATGGTCCCAAGACCGGGTGCGCTTGCCATGGAGTAGCTGCGCCGTGCGCCGTCGCGCAATATGAATTCGACATATTGCCCTGCCCGGTAGGCGAAGCTGTCGTTGGCTGGAAGCTGCAACTGCAGCACCATGACGTCATCAGATTTTCTGGTCAATGAAATGACACGGGTTGGCATTTTTTTAATCGGCAGTGCGCCAAGCTCGGTCACCTGGCGAGACTCGAGCACCAGGTCCGATTGGGGTTGTGCGCAACAGGTCAGCACAAAACCCGACGCTTCCTCCTCCAAGCTCAGTGCTTTGAGCTGGTGTGCGCCATGTATAACCGTGCCGGACACCAGCTTGCACTTGCAAGATCCACAGGCTCCGTCTTTACAGCCATACGGTAAACCAATTCCCTGGCGAATACCGGCCGCCAGCACGGCTTCACCCGCCGCCACGTCGAATGTGCGACCACTGGGTTGTACCCATACTGAAAAATTTGTGGCGTTTGAACTGCTTGCTGTCATCTTGTAGGTATCCTAGGCGTACTCAAATTGGAACGGATCAGCGATTTTGCCTTCAAACCAGACTCCCCTTGGTGCCTTGCCCGCGCGATTTCGCCGTGAACGTGTGCTGATTGTCGGCTGCGGCGATGTTGGGATGCGCGTGGCAGCCCAAATGCAGGGCAAAGTACGCCTGTTAGCACTGACCTCCCAGGAGGGGAGGACGGAGCTTCTGCGCGCCCATGGGTTGACGCCGTTGCTCGGCAACCTGGATCATGGCCAAAGCCTGCGCAGGCTGGCCGGTTTGGCGACTCGGGTCGTTCACTTGGCGCCTCCTCCGTCCGAATCATGGTCTGATCCCCGTACCCAGAACCTGTTGCGTGCTCTGCGCTTGCGCAGTCAGCCGCGTAGCGCCGTATATGGCTCCACCAGCGGCGTCTATGGCGACTGCCGCGGTGCCTGGGTTGCTGAAACACAGGCCGTACGTGCAGGTACTCCCAGAGCCCAACGCCGTACCTTCGCCGAGGCACAAGTCCGATTCTGGGGGTTGTCTTCAGGCGTGCGTGCCAGCATTCTGCGTATCCCGGGCATTTATGCTCCGGATCGTGAGGGCGGCACGCCCCGTGCCCGTCTGCTGAAGGGCACACCCGTGTTGCTGCAGGAGGATGATGTTTACACCAACCATATCCATGCCGATGATTTGGCGCGTGCCTGTTGTATTGCACTGTGGCGAGGCGCACCCCAAAGGGTTTACAACGTCAACGACGACAGCGCCTTGAAGATGGGCGATTATTTTGACCTGGCAGCCGACCTGTACGGCTTGCCGCGACCACCCAGAATCGCAAGGGAGGGGGCCGCTGCGCAGCTACCTTTGATGTTGTTGAGTTTTATGAACGAGTCGCGTCGCATGGTCAACACCCGCATGAAGCGCGAGCTACGTCTCAAACTGCACCATCCATCTGTGCTTGGCGGTCTTAGGTGACATTTTGGTCAAGGGCTGATGCCGTGTCGACCTCGTCCGGATGTTGTTGTCGCAGGGCATTGAAAGCCTCCAGATTGGCAAACAGTATGTCTACCAAAGCTGGTTCAAATTGACTCCCACTGCCTTCTCGGATGGCATTTGCCACCATTTCAGGGGGCCAAGGCTCCCGGTAGCTTAGGTGCGATCCCAGAGAGTCAAAAACATCTGCCAATGCTGTGATGCGCGCAGAAATGGGGATAGCCGTTCCTGCCAGTCCGTTTGGATAACCGCTACCATCCCATCGCTCATGGTGCGATAGGGCGATTTCCGCAGCCATTCGCATCAGGGGACGGTGGGAGCGTTGCAAAATGTCCAACCCAAACTGGGCGTGCTGTTGCATCAAAGTCCATTCGTCAGGGGTCAACTTGCCGGGCTTGTGCAGGATGGTATCGGGGATCGCCACTTTGCCGATGTCGTGCAGAGGGGATGCGTTTTGGATCAACAGCACATGCGCATCTGGCAAGCCATAGAGGCGGGCAAGCATTTCGCAGGCCATGGCGACACGTTTGACGTGTGCTCCGGTTTTCTGGGTGCGGGCTTCCACTGCATCCGCAAGTGTGTAGACCAGTTCCTTCTGGGTTTCCTGCAAGTCGTCTTGCAAGTGGATATTTTCGAAGGTTATGGCAACACTCTGGGTATAAATCTCCAGCAATTGTTGGTCCAGCTTTCCCAGCCCTATTGCGTGCTTCAAATACAACAAATTTCCGCCGCCATTTTTTGCGGCGGAATAGAGAACATAAGCATCTTCAAAATGCTGCCCTGCTTTTTTCTTGAACACTTCGGCAAACCGCTTTGACACGATCTCGGGAAGGTTTGCACACGGGTCGCTTGTGCTGTATTGGACGAAATCGCCAGTCGCGGCAATGGTTTTCGTCTCGTGCTCGCCATTCTCCGCATTGGGCAAAATGATGCAGTACAGCGCGGACTTGTCCAGATTCAACAGCGATGTAAGCTGGTCCAGCACCGCAGACGCAAAGACGGTGAGCGATTCTGCAGTTTGCACCATCGCCGTCGCGTTGAGAACGCGTGCCAGCCCATCACGCTGGTACTCGATGATGCACAGATCACGGTAAGCACGTAGCTTGCTGTACAGCAGGGTACGCAGCTTCTGAATTGTCAGGTCGGTTTTTTCCTTGTAGTCGTCAATGTCGTACTCGCGTATGACACGGTCTTCCGGGGCTTGTCCGGGTTGTCCGGTGCGCATGACTAGGCGGGTGCGATGGTTCTCTAGCGTGTTGCGCACATAGTGGACCAAGTCCAGTCCTGCGTGGTCTGACTCCATCACCACATCGACAATGGCCAGTGCAATATCATTGCGGGTGTTGAATATCTCGCGGCCTGCCTGGCCAGAATGTGCGCTGAGCAATTCCAGCTCACTACCTTGAAACTCGAAGCCTTTAAGCGCCAGACGTGTGACCGCGTGCACTTCAGCATCATCGTCCACCAGCAGGATGCACCAGGGCTTTTTAGCCGATGACTTTGTGCTAGCAGAGGGCGGGGATTCTTCGTCGGCAAAAATCAAATCCATGGTGCTGGTCCTGCTGGTTTCAAAAAGGCATTCGGGTCAGCAGAATATTCTACGCAGAATGTATGGCAGTGGTTGCCCGCATTTTCCATTTCGAGCAGCGCTGCCATAAGTTGCGCCTCGTTTGCCTATGCGCGATAGGCGCGATAGGCGCGAACCAGTATTTTCCAGACCAGCCAACTGGTCATGAGCGTAATGGGGCTGGCCCACAACACATCACTAAGCCAGTGTGCGCCAGCGGCCATTCGCGAAAACCCTATGGCAAGCCCAGAGACGACCCCTACCATGCCCCACAGAACACGGCGTCTGCGGTCTATCAACATGAGCGAAGCCAGGAAAAAGCCGCAAGCCACATGGCCACTGACAAACGAGCAATTGCTATTGCACTGGTCCGTCATGACGGCTGCCCGGGTGAATTGCTGGGTGCCGCCAAATGCCTCTACCTGGTAGGGGCGGGCGCGTTGCCAGTTGTCTTTGAAGCCACTGTTGACCACCAGTCCAGGCCCTAGTGCACCAGCCAATATGATGAAGGCGAGTGGCAGTCTCCAGTGTTTCTTCTGGGTACCTAGCGTCACCCAAAGCCATCCCCCAAGTGCCACAAAAACCAACACACGAAAGGCTGCCGGCACATACAGATTGATCAACTCCACCCACCACCACCGAAAGACCTCGTTATGCGCATTCGGACCCAAAAACAGGGCGGCCGCACGCAGATCCAGGGTGGTCCAGGCCGTTGGCAAAAGGGCCAAGGCAACGGACACCCCCACTATCCACCAAAACAACGGAGGAGTTTTACTACTGGGCGGTGCAAAATTGGAATCGATTGACATGGGGTGAGCGGTCTGCGACAGAGGCACAATTGTCTGCGATTTGCAGTCCAGCCCACGGCGGAGCGGGGCGAACACCTGCTTACAAAGCGTGCGGGCGATTGAATGCGAAAATCGCGGGCAGTTAATATCTAGACTTAATTCAAGCGGACCCTATCCCCATGACCATTCTTGTGACCGGCGGTGCCGGATTTATTGGCTCCAATTATGTGTTGGACTGGCTGGCTCAGTCGGATGAGACCGTCGTGAATCTCGACAAGCTCAGTTATGCCGGCAACCTGCAAAATCTGGACAGCCTGAAGGACGACCTTCGCCATATCTTCGTCAAGGGCGACATTGGCGACGCCAACCTGTTGCCAGCATTGTTGGCTCTGCACGCACCTCGCGCAATCGTGAACTTTGCCGCCGAATCCCATGTAGACCGCTCCATCCACGGCCCTGGTGAATTTGTGCAGAACAACATCGTTGGCACCTTCCAGTTGCTGGAGTCCGTCCGTAGCTATTGGAGCACGTTGGAGGCCGCTGCCAAGACCGATTTCCGTTTCTTGCATGTATCTACGGACGAGGTTTACGGCTCGCTCAGCAAGGGTGACCCCGCCTTTACCGAGACGCACACCTACGAGCCCAACAGCCCCTACAGCGCCAGCAAGGCCGCCAGTGACCACTTGGTGCGTGCTTGGCACCACACCTATGGCCTGCCTGTGCTGACGACCAATTGCTCCAACAACTACGGACCCTACCATTTTCCCGAAAAGCTGATCCCACTCGTGATCGTGAATGCGTTGGCGGGTAAACCCCTGCCAGTTTATGGCGACGGTCAGCAAATCCGTGACTGGTTGTATGTCAAAGACCATTGCAGCGCCATCCGCCGTGTGCTCGAAGCTGGCAAGCCCGGTGAAACTTACAACGTGGGCGGCTGGAACGAAAAGGCCAACCTGGACATCGTCCGCACGATTTGCGGCCTGCTGGACAACCTGAAACCCCGCAACGATGGCAAGCCCTACCAAGACCAGATCGCCTTCGTCACCGATCGCCCCGGCCACGACCGCCGTTACGCGATCGACGCCCGAAAAATAGAACGCGAACTGGGCTGGAAGCCCGCCGAGTCCTTTGAGACCGGCATTGCCAAGACCGTGGCCTGGTATTTGTCCAATCAAGACTGGGTGGCCAACGTGCAGAGCGGTAGCTACCGCGACTGGTTGCAAACGCAATACGGCAACACCGCAGCCTTAGCATGAAGATACTACTGTTGGGGACCGACGGCCAGGTCGGCTGGGAACTGCAACGTAGTTTGGCCCCGCTGGGGGAGTTGGTGGTGATGGGGCTGGACCGTGCCACCAATCCCGGAGGCCTTAGTGGCGATTTCACGCAACTTGAGGCACTGGCCGAGACCGTGCGCTCGGTCCGCCCTAACGTCATCGTCAACGCGGCCGCCCACACTGCGGTGGATAAGGCCGAAAGCGAGCCCGAATTTGCCCGCCTGCTCAATGCTCTGGCGCCCGGAGTACTAGCCGATGAGGCACAGGCCCTGGGCGCATGGCTGGTGCACTACAGCACCGACTACGTGTTTGACGGCAGCGGCGACCAGCCTTGGAAAGAAGACGACGCCACCGGGCCGTTGAGCGTGTACGGCCAGACCAAGCTGGAAGGCGAGAAGGCCGTCATGCGCTGCGAGCGCCACCTGATTTTTAGGACTAGCTGGGTCTACGCTGCTCGCGGCGGCAACTTTGCCAAAACCATGCTGCGCCTGGCCAAGGAGCGCGAGACGCTGCAAGTGATTGACGATCAGATGGGCGCCCCCACTGGCGCCGACTTGATTGCCGATGTCACAGCCCATGCGCTGCGCCAAGTCAAGCCGGGTCACGCTGGTGGCGATGTAGCGCTGGCCGGTATCTACAACCTGGTGGCTGGTGGTGTTACCAATTGGCATGCATACGCAAAACATGTTGTAGCCCTCGCGGAATCAGCCCAACCAGCTATAAAAATAGTAGCAAATGAAATCAAGGCTGTGCCGACATCAGCCTTTCCCACCCCGGCCAAGCGCCCACACAATTCGCGGCTGGACACCACCAAGCTGCAAACCACCTTCAGCCTGCAACTGCCACACTGGCAAGCAGGCGTTAACCGCATGTTGAACGAGATTGACTATGGCCGCACCCACTAGCACCCCATCATCGAGTCGCAAGGGCATCATCCTGGCGGGGGGCTCCGGTACCCGCCTGCACCCGGCCACACTGGCCATCAGCAAGCAATTGCTGCCCGTGTATGACAAGCCCATGATTTACTACCCGCTCAGCACGCTGCTGCTGGCCGGCATTCGCGACATCCTGATCATCAGTACGCCGCAAGACACACCGCGCTTTGCGCAGTTGCTGGGCGACGGCAGTCAGTGGGGTGTCAACCTGCAATACGCGGTGCAACCCAGCCCGGACGGTCTGGCGCAGGCCTTCATCATTGGCGACCAGTTCATTGGCAACAACGACAGTGCGCTGGTGCTGGGTGACAACATCTTCTACGGCCACGATCTGCAAATTTTGTTGAGCAACGCCCATAAACAAGAGCAGGGCGCTACGGTGTTTGCTTATCACGTGCACGACCCTGAGCGCTATGGCGTGGTGGCGTTTGACGGCGAGGGCAAGGCGCGCAGTATCGAAGAAAAGCCCGCCAAGCCGCAGAGTAATTACGCGGTCACGGGCTTGTATTTTTACGACAAACAAGTCGTAGATATTGCCAAGGCCGTCAAGCCCAGCGCCCGTGGCGAGCTGGAAATCACCGCTGTTAACCAAGCCTATCTTGACATGGGGCAACTCAGCGTGCAG
>Ga0105047_10019865_pt1 | contig 10347 bp, 10 predicted proteins | sample MAT04_FD_78384 | JGI IMG/M metagenome (GOLD analysis project Ga0105047, IMG submission 78384) | Freshwater microbial communities from Lake Fryxell liftoff mats and glacier meltwater in Antarctica - MAT-04 (megahit assembly) | ecosystem: Environmental > Aquatic > Freshwater > Ice > Liftoff... | reverse complement strand
CTCCAATCGCTCGGTTACCGGCCCAATTTGTGGGAGCACGTGTTCGTGCATCCGACGGCGGAGATTTACGAGGCGCTCAAGCCGGTGAGTGGCGATTACGAGGTGTGGGGTGGGTTGATCCCGGATTTGTCGTTGCCCAAGGCGCGCGAGATATTCGCCGGGTTTCACGACCGGGAGTTTGTCGCGAAGGGGATCAGCGGGTTCAAGTTGGATGAGTGCGACAACTCGGACATCACGCCATGGTTTTGGTCGTTCCCGGAAGCGGCGGAGTTTCCCAGCGGGCTGGATGGCGAGCAGATGCATTCGGCGCTCGGGCCGTTGTATCAGCGGACGTTGCTCGCGCCGTACCGGCAGCGGAATCAGCGGACGTTCTGTCAGGTGCGGGCGAATCATGCGTTGGCCGCGCCGTATCCGTTCGCGTTGTATAGCGATTTGTATGATCACCGGGATTTCGTGCGCGGGGTAACGACGGCGGGGTTTTCGGGGTTGCTGTGGTCGCCGGAAGTGCGCGAGGGGGCGTCGGTGGAAGATTTGTTGCGGCGGATTCAGGCGGTCGCGCTGTCGCCACACGCGCTGATCAATGCGTGGTACATCAAGAATCCGCCGTGGAAACAGTTCGCGACCGGCCAGAACAACGCCGATGAATTTCTACCGGAAGCCGACGCTGTGACGGATGCGGTGCGGAAGGTGTTCGAGGTGCGGATGCAGTTGTTGCCGTATTTGTACACGGCGTTTGCCCGGTACCGGTTTGAGGGGTTGCCAGTGTGTCGGGCGTTGGTGATGGATTACCCGGACGATGTGAATACGCACAAACGCGACGACGAATGGTTGCTCGGGGACCGGCTGTTGGTCGCGCCGTTGTTTGCGGGGCAGACGGAACGCGAAGTCTATTTGCCGGCCGGGGATTGGTATTGCTGGTGGACGAAGCAGAAGTACCCGGGTGGCCAAGTGCATAAGGTCGCGGCGGAGGTGGACACGATTCCGTTGTTTGTGAAGACCGGGACGATTTTGCCGGTGGCGGCGCCGGTGCAGTTTGTCGCGCCGGGGACGGTGTTCGACATCACGGCGCAGGTGTGGGGGACGCCGTCGGAGCCGGCACGGTTGTTTGAGGATGATTTTGCGACCTTCGATTTCGAGCGGGGCGCGTTCAACTGGGTCGAGTTGACGACGGATCGTCGTGTCATCAGGCAAGGCGGTTTTGCCGGTGAGCGGTACCGGATCGTGAAGTGGGAGACGATGTTCGGCTGATTGCCGCGAAACTTTTTGCGCTGCGGCGTGTTCCAGAGTAAGAACCAATCATGGCCGGGTTGCAGACATCACGAGCGAACTGGAACAAGACCACGGCGGCGCATCTGTTGAACCGCGCCGGGTTTGGCGCACTCCCCGAGGAGATCCAGCAAGCCGCTGATCGGGGCATGGCCAAGACGGTGGATTATCTGGTGGATTTTGAGAACATCCCCACCGCGTTCCCGCCGCCATCGTTGCCCGATAATCCCGAGAGCCCGAGCGCCCTACGAAAACTGAACACGGAAGAGCTGCAAGCGTTGCTGCGCGCGAATGTGGCGGCGATCGAAGACATTCGCGGCTGGTGGATTCAACGCATGCTGACCAGCCCGCGCCCTCTCGAAGAAAAGCTCACCCTTTTCTGGCACGGCCATTTCACGAGCAACGCTGATGACGTGATGAATGCCCGGCACATGTTTCGTCAGAACGAATTCCTCCGCCAGAATTGCCACGGCAACTTTCACACGCTCGTCCTCGGCATCTCGCGCGACCCGGCGATGTTGCGATACCTCGACAACAACACCAATCAGAAATCCCATCCCAACGAGAATTACGCGCGGGAACTGCTGGAACTCTTCACGATGGGGATCGGCAACTACACTGAGGATGATGTGTTGGCCGCGGCGCGCGCGTTCACGGGCTGGACGTTTCGCGGTGATGAATTTCAATTCGCCAGTTTCCACCACGATTACGGTCCGAAGAAATTCCTCGGCGAAACCGGCAACTTCGACGGCACCGACATCCTTGCGATTGTCCTGAAGCAACCCGTCACGGCCCGGTTCATGGCGAAGAAACTGTTTGAGTTCTTCGTCCACGAGAATCCCGCGCCGGCGCTGGTCGAGGAACTGGCGCAGGTCTTCCGCGCCGGGAATTACGAGTTGAAACCGTTTCTGCGAACGCTGTTCCGCTCGGAGGTGTTTTACTCCGTGCCGGCGTGGCGCACGCAGATCAAAAGCCCCGTGCAACTCGTCGTCGGCACCGCCCGGCTGCTGGGGGTTCAGGCGGATCCGCGGCAGTTGGCGCGGGCGATGCGGTTGCTGGGGCAGGATCTGTTGTTCCCGCCCACCGTCAAAGGGTGGGATGGCGGCGAGACGTGGATCAACACCAACTCCTTGCTGATGCGCTACAACCTCAGCCGCTACTTCCTCACCGGCCAACTCCCCGGCGAAGGACGCGCCGCCGCCGCGTCGCACGACCTCGCCACCATCATTCCCAAGGAGATCGCCGTCGAGCCGGCCAAGGTCGTCAACACCTTGGTGGCCCGGCTCCTCCAAGCGCCGCTTGAAACCAAAGCCCGCCAGTGGCTCACCGATCAGGCGATCACCGTTCGCTACAAAGAGCGGGCCGCCGTCGTCGCGCACCTGATCATGAGCATGCCGGACTACCAATTGTGCTAGCGATGAATGACGACATTCCCATCACGAGTCGGCGCGAGTTTTTGCGGAAAGGGATTCTCTTCCTCGCAGCCGGCTACTCCGCGCCGTTTTTCCTGACGCGCACCGCGCACGCCATCAACCAAACCTTTGCCAACGCCGCCACCGCTTCGCTACCCGGCGTGCCCGATGGACGCGTTTTGGTGGTGATTCAACTCGGCGGCGGCAATGACGGTCTGAACACCGTCGTGCCGCACGGCGTGGACGATTACTACCGGGCGCGCAAGCAACTGGCGATTCCCCGCGACAAAGTGCTGAAACTCAACACGACCGTCGGGTTCCATCCCAACCTGACGAAGTTGCAGGAGTTGTATGATACCGGGCGCGTGGCCGTCCTCCAAGGCGTCGGCTATCCCAATCCGGACCGCTCCCACTTTCGCGCCATGGAAATCTGGCACACCGGCGATCCCGTGAACGAGAAAGTGACGTACGGCTGGCTCGGGCGCTACCTCGACAACGCCTGTCCCGGCTGCGATCCCCGCCAGAACCAGCTCAATCCCATGGGCGGCATCAATATTGGTGGCTCCATGCCGCAGGCACTCCAGTCCGCGCGCGGCACGAGCATCGCCTTCGACAATCCCGACACCTTCCGCTGGATCCCGTTCACCACCGACGAACGGGACGCCAAACAAACCGCCGCCACGTTTGAAAAATTAAACCGGATCGTGGCTCAAAACCTCCGCAATCCCCAAGTCGCCCGGCTCGATTTCCTCTCCCGGGTCGCGATGAATGCCGACCTCAGTTCCGACCGGCTCCGCGCCATCCTCGCCAAATCCAAAGGCAACCAAGTCAGCTACCCCGCGAGCAGCCTCGGCCGGCAACTCCAACTCGTGGGCCGGCTCATTGCCGGCGGCATGACCACGCGCGTCTATTACGTTTCCATCGGCGGCTTCGACACCCACGCCAACCAAGCCGGCACCCACGAACGATTGCTCACCGAATTTGCCGAAGCCAGCCACGCCTTCCAACGCGACCTCGACAAACAAGGCAATGCCAGCCGGGTTGTGACATTGACGTTCAGCGAGTTTGGCCGGCGCGTGGCGGAGAACGCCAGCGGCGGCACCGACCACGGCACCGCCGCGCCGATCTTTATCTGCGGGGCCAACGTCAAAGGGGGATTGTACGGCGACCATCCCAGCCTCGCCCAAGCCGATCTCGACCGGGGCGATCTGAAATTCCAGACAGATTTCCGCAGCGTCTATGCGACCGCATTGGAGAATTGGCTGGGCGCCAAAAGCGCGCCGATTCTGGGCGCGGACTATCCGAAACTGAAGTTCGTGTGACGCGCTAACTCGACCGGCGGCGTAACTGCAAGATTTCCTGGCTGAGCTTTTCAAGCTGCTGCTTGATGTCCGCCTGATTACGGATGATCTGCTCATTCTGCTGGATGAGCTTGTCAATCCGGGGATCGGTCGCCGCCGGTTTGACGGACGGCAGCGGGTCGGCCGCGTGGGCGAGCAAGAAACCAGAGACGGCGATGACGGTGACAAGGGCGAGTGTTTTGATTTTCATGGGTCGTTTCTCCTCAGCAATTCAAGCACCTGCTGTTCCCGCACAAAGTGGCGGGCGATCTCCACCCCGTCAAGCAAGATGACCGGGATGTCGTGACCGTATCGCGTCAGCAGTTCTGCCTCCTGTGAAATGTCCCGAATCTCCAGTGCGAAATCCACCTGCCGGCGCGCCCGCGCCAGTACATCCTTCGCGCGGTCGCAGAGATGGCATTCCGGTTGGGAGTAGAGCGTGATCGTACGCACGCCCGCAGACTAACTGCCCAACCGGCCCGCCACCAAGCCAGAAGTGCCGGCTAGGTCCGGCTGCGGAATCCGCCGGCAAAGTAGACCACCAGAGCGATCAACAGAATCAGTCCGATGCCTCCACCGCCAACGACGGGGCCACCAAAGTAGAAACCACCGCCACCGAACAGCAGCAGCAGCACAACGAGTATGAGGATTAGGTTCATGCGTGGACGCTAGTCCATTGGCGCACCGGTTCCTATGGGGTCTTCACCTGAGCCGGTGCGGTGAACGTGACTGGCCCCGCGAGCGTTGACGGTGGCAGGATGCTGGCATAGTCTGCCAGCATCATGGCTGCCATGGAGACAGTTCGACATCCCGTTGCTGGTGGGCACGAGGCCTGCGGTTGGTCGCAGGGTGAACTGGCGCGGCGTTGGACTTGTTGAAGCGCGGCATGGTGCATGTGGCCGGGTTACGATGCGCGCGAGACCGGAGAGCTGATCAAACTATGAAACCATTGAATTCTCTCTGCATTGCGGTTGCCCTCGGCCTTTGCGTGGCGGTGGCCAAGTCGTCGGCCGCTGAAATCACCGTGTTCGCGGCTGCGAGTCTGACGGATTCGTTGAAAGCAACCACCGCCGCTTATGAACAGACGACCGGCGACAAGATCATCTTTAGCTTTGGCGCGTCCAGCACGCTGGCGCGGCAAATTGAAGCCGGTGCGCCCGCCGACATCTTCTTTTCCGCCGACGAGGCGCGGATGGAGGACCTTGATAAAAAGGGATTGATTGACGCCGGCACGCGCAAAAGCCGGCTCGGCAACACGCTCGTCGTTGTCGTGCCCGCCGACAGCGCATTGCCAATCAAGTCGGCCCGCGATCTCGCCAGCGACGCCGTGAAAAAACTCGCGCTCGCCGACCCGAAAGCCGTGCCTGCTGGAATTTATGCCAAGGCTTGGCTGACCAAACAGAACGTTTGGTCGGTCGTTGAGCCGAAGGTTGTCCCCACGGAAAACGTCCGCGCCGCGCTCGCCGCCGTGGAATCCGGTAACGTCGAGGCCGGGGTGGTCTATAAAACCGATGTGGGCATTTCCCAGAAGGTCAAGATCGCCTACGAAGTTCCGGCAGCCGATGCGCCGCAGATCAGTTACCCGCTGGCGCTGGTGAAAGAATCGAAGCAACCCGAAGCCGCGAAAAAGTTTTTGCGCTATCTCGCCGCCGAAGAAGCTGGACAGGTGTTCCAGCGATTTGGCTTTATTTTACTCGAATGAGTTCCGAAGAATGGCAGATCGTCTGGTTCACCGCGTGGGTTTCGGCGTTGAGCACAGTGGTGATTCTGCCCTTTGGTCTCGCGCTCGCGTGGGCGCTGGCACGGCGCGACTGGCCGGGCAAATCCATCGTGGAAACATTCGTCTCGCTGCCGCTCGTCATGCCGCCGGTGGCGACGGGTTTGATTCTGCTGCAAATGTTTGGCCGCCACGGCCCAATCGGCGGTTTCCTCCACGACAAGCTGGATCTCGACATCATCTTCACCTGGCGCGCGGTTTTGCTGGCACTGGGGGTGATGTCATTTCCGCTGCTCGTCCGCTCGGCGCGGGTGGCGTTTGAAGAAGTCAATCCGCGCCTGGAGCAAATCGCCCGGACGCTCGGCGCGAGCCAGTGGCGCGTGTTTTTCACGATCACCGTTCCGCTGGCCGCCCGTGGCATCATCGCCGGCATGATCCTCGCGTTTGCCCGCGCGCTGGGGGAATTCGGTGCGACCATCATGATCGCCGGTAATATTCCCGGCAAAACATCCACCCTGTCGCTCGCGATCTTTTCAGAGGTGCAACTCGGTCAGGACGACCGCGCCTTCCGCCTGCTCGGGGTGTCGGTCGCGCTGGCGTTCGCCGCTGTGTGGGGCAGCGAATGGCTGCTGCGCCGCAACCGGGAAAGCAAGTGAGCCTGCTGCTGAAAAACATTTCGTTGCCGCTCGCGAGTTTCACGCTCGAAGCGGATGTGGAGATTCGCAACCGCGTCACCGCCATCTTTGGCCCGTCCGGCGCGGGCAAGACTTCGCTGCTGGATCTCGTCGCCGGGTTGCGTCGGGCCCCGTCGGCTTTCATCCAGCTCAACGACCGCGTGCTCACGGACACGGCGCGCGGTTTCTGCGTGCCGACGCACCACCGCGGCATCGGTTATGTACCGCAAGACCTCGCGTTGTTTCCGCATTTGTCCGTTCGCCAGAACCTGCTGTACGGCTGGAAATCAGGGGGCGCGATTGACCCCCTGTTTGCGTTCGACCGGGTGACTGACATTCTGGAAATCCAACCGCTGATTGCGCGCGGGGTGCGCGAACTTTCCGGTGGCGAAAAACAACGCGTGGCCCTTGCCCGCGCCTTGCTCGCGTCGCCGCGACTGTTGTTGCTGGATGAACCACTCGCCAGCCTCGACGCACCGTTGAAGGCCAAGATTATTCCCTACCTCGCCCGCATCCGCGACGAGTTCCAGATTCCGATGTTGTGTGTGACGCACGACCGCGTGGAGGCGCTCACGCTCGCCGACGAAATCGTCGTGCTGGTCAACGGCAAAGTTTTGCAGACTGGCGCGGTGCTGGATGTGTTTAACCGCCCCGCCAACGCCGACGTGGCGAAACTCGTGGGCATGGAAACGCTGCACCCCGGCACAGTCACCAGTGTGACCGAGGGGCTGGTGGCGGTGCGGGTTGCAAACCAGACGCTCACGGCGGTTGCCCCGGCCCAGGCAACGCGGGAAGTCTTCGTCTGTATCCGCGGCGAAGACGTGACCTTGCAACGGGACAGCGAATCGCCCAGCAGCGTCCGCAACCGGCTGGCGGCGCGGGTCGTGGCCCTGCGTCCCGAAGGCGCGTTGGTGCGGGTGGAACTGGACGCGGGTTTCCGGTTGGTTGCCGCCATCACGCGCCCCGCGTGTGAAGATCTCAATCTGCAACCCGGCTTAGCCGTGACCGCCTGCATTAAAGCGCCGGCCATTCACCTGATTGCGCGGGAGTGAACCTCGGCAGGAACGAGGAGCGCCCTGTCCGTGACATTCTGCACATTCGTGCGTGCTATTCGGCGGGGTTGCCCCCATAGTGTGCGGCTTATGCCATTTCGCGCACTCGGACTTGATGATCATATTGTGAAGGCTGTGACCGAAGCCGGTTACACGCAACCAACCCCCATTCAGGCGGCGGCGATCCCGCTCATCCTGGCCGGCCATGATCTGATTGGGATTGCCCAGACCGGCACGGGGAAGACGGCGGCGTTTACGCTGCCCATTTTGAGTAAGTTGGCGGCGCTGGTCGGCGCCGGCCAACGCCGGGGTATTCGGGTGCTCGTGTTGGCGCCGACGCGGGAGTTGGTGGTGCAGATCGAGGAGAATGTGCGCGCCTATGGCCGGCATGTGCCGTTGCGGATGGCGACGGTGTATGGCGGGGTGAGTGATCGACCCCAGATTCACGCGCTGCGGTCGGGCGTGGATATTGTGGTGGCCACGCCGGGGCGGTTGCTGGATTTGATGCGCCGGCGGTGCGGGGATTTTTCAGGGCTGCAATTTCTGGTGTTGGATGAGGCGGACCGGATGCTCGACATGGGTTTTCTGCCGGACATCAAACAGATTGTGAAGGCGATGCCGGTAAAGCGGCAGACGTTGCTGTTCTCGGCGTCGCTGTCGCGCGAGATCGAGCAGGTGACGCGCGAGTTCCAGCAGCATCCCAAGACCGTGCAGATTGGCAAGCGCGCCAACCCGGCCGCGACGGTCACGCAATTGGTCTATGAAGTGCCCAAGCATCTGAAATCGGCGTTGCTGATTCACTTGTTGAAAGAGCCGCACCTCAACATGGTGCTCGTGTTCGTGCGCATGAAACATGGCGCCGACAAGATCGCGCAGTATTTGGAGACGCAAGGGATCAAGGCGGCCACGATTCATTCGAATCGTTCCCAGAGCCAGCGCCTGCGCGCGTTGAAGGATTTCAAATCAGGCGCGGTGCGCGTGTTGGTGGCGACGGACATCGCCGCCCGCGGAATTGATGTGGATGGCATTTCGCATGTGGTGAATTTTGATTTCCCGATGCATCCTGAAGATTATGTTCATCGCATCGGCCGCACCGGCCGGGCGCACGCGGTGGGCGATGCGATCAGCTTCGTGACGGGCGCGGATTACGGCGCGTTGCGGGCATTGGAACGGTTTATCGGTCGCGGGATCGTCCGCAAGCGAGCGGAAGGTTTTGATTATCAGCGACCCGGCCCAGCGGAAGCGGAGCAGGCGCCCGCGCCGCACGACAAGCCCGGCCACGGCGGATCGGGGCAGCGCCGGCCAGGTGGACAAGTGGGGCATCGATTCCAGTCGCGTTGGCGGCGATAAACGGTCGAAGTTTTTTGAGTTTGTGTGTTGTTGCGGAGTCCGTTGCAGTGTAAGTTCGTTGGGAAGAGATTCCGCATGATAGACAACACCGTCTTGGCTACCGAAAAAACATCCTCCAAGCAACCGGCGTGGAGGGACGTGGTGGTGAAGTATCAGCGTCCGTCGCTCGGGCGCAGTATCTGGCAGATTGTCAACACCATCGGGCCGTATGTCGGGCTGTGGTATCTGATGTATCTCAGTTTGTCGGTTTCTTACTGGCTGACGGTGCCGCTGGTCATTCTGTCGGCGGGATTCATGGTGCGGACGTTTATTATTTTCCACGACTGCGGCCACGGGTCGTTTTTTGAATCGCGCCGCGCCAATGACACGTTGGGTTTCATTACCGGCGTGCTGGCGTTTGCGCCGTATTACCTCTGGCGCTGGGAACACTCCATCCATCACGCCAGCGCGGGCGACTTGGACCGGCGGGGTACGGGCGATGTGTGGACGTTAACCGTGCAGGAATACTTGGAAGCGTCCCGCTGGAAAAAATTTGCTTACCGGCTGGCGCGGAATCCGGTGTTTTTGTTTGTGATTGCGCCGACCTTTTTGTTCCTCGTGCGGCATCGGTTTGTGCTGGGCAACCCGTCGCGGCGGGAGCGGATGTCGGTGCACTGGACGAATCTGGCGCTGGTTTGTATTGCCGCCGGTTTGAGTGCGATTTTTGGTCTGAAGACGTACCTACTGCTGCAACTTTCCATTGTTGTGTTGGCCAGTTCGGCCGGGGTGTGGCTGTTCTATGTGCAGCACCAGTTTGAAGGAGTGTATTGGGCACGCCGGGAGGATTGGGATTACGCGGATGCGGCTTTGCAGGGCAGCTCGTTTTACAAGTTGCCGAAGATTTTGCAGTGGTTTTCCGGCAACATCGGCTTTCACCACATCCACCATCTCAGCCCGGCGATCCCCAACTATCATTTGCCGAAGTGTCACGACGCGGAACCGCTGTTTCAAAAGGTGAAACCCATTACCTTGGTTACGAGCCTCAAATCGTTCGGGTACCGGTTATGGGACGAACAACGGGGAAGGCTCGTCGGCTATCGGCATTTGCGGACGCTTCGGAAGCAGCAACAGTTTGGTACGCCGAGATCAGTCAAACCGTCAAAGTAGGGGGGCGATCAGAGCCGGTAGACGATCCGGGCTTTATCGAAATCGTAGGGGGTCATCTCCATTTTCACGCGGTCGCCAACGGAGAGTCGGATAAAGCGTTTGCGCATTTTGCCGGAGATGTGGGCCAGAACGAGGCGCTTGTTGGGGAGTTCGACCCGGAACATCGTGCCGGGGAGCACGGAGGTGACGGTTCCTTCCACGTTAACTAATTGTTCCATAATTTCTTTATTGGCTTGGACTGTTTGAGGTTCCCGGGCAAAAACGCACGGGAGGAGGATTGTGACAGATTCGACTGGCAATGCAAGGAGCGAATGCGCCGAGGCGACGCCCCGGGGGAAGGGCCGTGGCCGCGTCCTGACGTGTATGTTTTTGTTTGGGATGTGGATCGGG
>Ga0105047_10019864_pt1 | contig 10348 bp, 8 predicted proteins | sample MAT04_FD_78384 | JGI IMG/M metagenome (GOLD analysis project Ga0105047, IMG submission 78384) | Freshwater microbial communities from Lake Fryxell liftoff mats and glacier meltwater in Antarctica - MAT-04 (megahit assembly) | ecosystem: Environmental > Aquatic > Freshwater > Ice > Liftoff... | reverse complement strand
CGTCCAGCCTGCCGTGGTGCCGGTCCACCTCCGCCAGGCTCAGAGCCGGGATCACGACCTTGTCGTACACATCGATCAGCGTCATCTCTTTGATGTTCTCTTCGAGAAGCTCGCTGGCGTCTTCCGTATCCTCGGAGAGCAGGCGTTGATAAAACTGCGCGGGCGGGGCGAGTACAGGTTGGTCGCCCAATAATACATTTAAAAATTCCAGCGACGCCACGTGCTTGCCCAGCACGATCAGACACACTGTCAGAGGCACCGAAAGAAACAGTCCCACGCCGCCCCACAGCCAGGCCCAGAAGATCGCCGAGACCAGCAGCGCTACCGGCGAGACCCCCACGCTCTGGCCATACAGCGTTGTCTCGACCACATTATTGCTGATCAATTCAACCACGATAAAGAGCCCAAGCGTCGCCACCGGCTGCCACCAACTGTCGGTCGTCAGCGAAAGCGCGATCGGCAGCGAGGCCCCGATCCACGGCCCCAGATAAGGGATGAAGCGCATCAATCCACAGAGCAGACCGCAGAGCACCGCGGTCGGAATACCAATGATGTACAATCCTAACGCAATCGGAATCCCGTATGTCGCATTCACCACGCACTGCATCAGCAGATATTTACTGATCCGCGTCGTGGCATCATCAATAGCCTGCGTAGTAACATTCAAGCGCCGCGTGCCGATCAAGCGGATCAGGCGGTCTCGCAAATCCTCTCGTTGAAGCAGCATGAAAGCGACAAGCACGGCCACAATGCTCGCCGTGCCCAGCGGCCCCAGCAACGGCCCCAGGGCGGCGCGAAGGACTTGGATCGTTGAGGGCGGCGGTTCGGTGATTTCAACCAGAATAGGTTTGGGCGAAACTGCGTTGTCCGTTCCGCCGGGAATTGCATTGCTGATGGAATTTGCCGAATTCGCCTGCTTTGGCAGTGTGGACGGCAGGGCCGATTCGGTAGCCGCTTTCACGGATTCGGCGATCGGATTTTTCTCGCCGCTGCTCTCTTTGTTCTCCGTCGAACCCGGCTCGCGCAGTTCGTGCCCAATTTCGGTAAGGGTCTGGGAGGCCTGACCTACGACTCCGGTCGACATGCGAATGCTTCGCGCTTTGTTCCGTATGTTCTCTTTGTATTGAGGAAGCCGGCCCGCCAAGTCGACGAATTGGCCGGCCACGATCCAGCCCAGTGCGCCAAGCAATGTGATTGAAAGCAGCGCGACCAGCACCACCGATCCGGCACGGCCGAGGCCCCAGCGTTCCAGTCTGGTCGCGACCGGCGCGAGCACAAAACTGATCAACACTGCCAGCGCCACGGGAATGAGCACTTCGGACGCAAAATATAAGCCCGCGATAATAATTGCGCCCGCGGCCAGCCCGACCACGCGCGGCATAGTTAAGGTACTGTCGGATTGCTCACGCGACATTTTGGTCGATTCTCCCTCTTGACAACCTGAATCTCGTGAAAAACCTTATCTCGCAAAATTGGTGCCTGAAATAACGTGAAGCTTATAATTAAGAAAAAAATCTAAGCGAGCCTTAAAATAGCGGCTGAGCGGCTGATCCGCTCTTGGATTGACGTGTAATCTTTTCGGTATCTCGAAAAGCCAAGCAGCGAAAACCGTCCATCTGGGCTCATACTGACACTGCGGCCCCTGCGGGATTTCATCGGTTAGGAGCGCGTCCATGGGGACATAAGAGATCGGGATCGGCAATGCCATGACGCGCTATATAAGAGATGCCAGACAAAAATCTTGAACCGCCAAAACGCCAAGAGTTCAATCTGTTGGCCGTTTAGCGCTTCAGAAAGCCCCAGCCGCCCTTCTTAAAACTATTGACGGCGCTCTCGAGATCATCCTTGATCTCAATGATTTTATCGAGCTGAGTGATCTTGAAAACGTCGCGGACTTCCGGACAGACGCGGCAGAGTTTCAAATCGCCCTTCTCGGCCTTGATGGCTTTATAGAGCGCGATGAATTCACGCAGCACCGCCGACGAAAGATACTTCACCTCGCCCAGGTCGATGATCATCTTGATCATGTATTGCTTGGTGACCAATTCCATCAGCGCGCGGCCGATCTCCTTCACATTGCTTTCGTCGAGGATGCGGCTCTCCAGAATCGTCACCACCGCAATGTCTCCCTGCACCACCGTCTGCATTTTGGGCTTCGGCTTCGGAGCCAGATTCTGGCCCACGTGCGGACGAGCGGGCGGGGTGGCTGGCTTGGGGCCCTGGCCGGGCGCGGGCGGAATGACGGACATGTTTAATCCCTCTGTTAAATGTGTGCCTATTGAGACGATTGGCCGTTGAATCGTTTTAAACTTTCTTTACCCACACTGGACTCATTACTCTAAAGAATGAGCTCCGAAAATTAAACGTGCAAAATGAAAATGGCCGCGCTTGAAAAAAAAATCTTATCAATCCGGCGCAGATGAACTCGCCTGTGATCGCGCTCCTTTTTCGTGGCGCGGAAACAATCTATCGACGGCGTAGCCTTCACCGGAATTAAGGGTTGGAAACGGTACTGGCATTGCAATTTCCATTTTGCATTTTAATGTCCCGTCATGGAATTAAAAGCCTACGCCAAGATCAACTGGGATCTGCACATCCTCGGGAAGCGCGAGGACGGCTTTCATGCCATCGACACCGTGATGGTCAACGTCTCGTTGTTTGACACGTTGCGCTTTGAAGAAGCTCAATCCATCAGCATGACGTGCAGCGATCCGGCACTCCCCACCGACGAACGAAACCTTGTCATCCGCGCTGCTCAGTTGCTCGCGCGCACGGCCGGTATACGCGCCGGAGCACGGATCGATCTGGCCAAGCACATTCCCGCAGGCGGCGGCATGGGCGGAGGTTCCAGCGACGCGGCAACCACTCTGATGGGATTGAATAAGCTCTGGAAATTGAACTGGCCCGTTGAGCGTCTTCAGGAGCTCGCCGCACATCTCGGAAGCGACATCGCCTTCTTCCTTTATGGGGGGTGGTGCCACTGCCATGGCCGCGGCGAAATAGTCGAGCGCGTGCCCGGCAGTGAATCCTTTCCGGTTCAGAATGTGAGATTGATTCTGCCGCCCCTGCACGTTTCGACTCCGCAAGTATATAAAATTCTGCAAGCACCTCCACTGAGTGCAAAAAGAGCGTTACGTTCCTTGACATCGGTGTCACAACAACTAAAGTCTGTGCTCATTAATAAGCACAACGGCAATGAAGCGGGAATAACGCTTCATAATGATCTGACTATTGCAGCGAGAGTCGTGGAACCGCAACTTGTAGCGTTGCAAGCGTTTTTGCAGGATAACTTCCCGGCACGTTGGTTGATGTCCGGAAGTGGAGCGGTTCACTTTGTTCTGTGTTCAGAGGATGCCGGGCGAAAACTGGACAGTCTGGGATCGGAAGTCATTTCCGGAACTCGAGTACTCACCGCGACGACGTTGACACCTTGATATTGACACTTGAAGCGGAGATACCGCTTCGAACTCGATTCCGGCACTACTCTTAAAGTAATAGGGTCAGGTGCGGAATTATGGACGTTACTGAAGTAAAAATTAAGCTTGTGCCGCAGTCCGACAACAAACTCCTTGCCTTTGCGAGCATCACAATTGATCGTTGTTTTGTCGTCCGCGATATTAAAATCATTCAAGGCAAGATCAGCTATTTTGTTGCCATGCCCAGCCGCAAGATTACCGATCACTGCATCAAGTGCAGATGCAAGAATCATCTGCAATCCGCCTTCTGTAACCAGTGTGGCGCGGCGCTCGACCGCGCGCGCACTCGCCCCGACGCGCGCGGTAGGTCCAAGCTTCACGCCGACATCGCCCATCCAATCAACGCGCGCTGCCGCCAGGCCGTTCAAGACGCAATTTTTAAGGGATACGAAGACGAACTTGCACGTTCCAAGTTGCCCGGTTACGTGCCCGCGGTGATGGACGACGACGCAGGCCCCGATGAAATGGAAGACTCGCGTACGCCCTCCACCATTGAAAAAGCTGTGATGTCGAGAGATGGGTACTCTGAACCTCACGCAGATATAAACCAAGGCGTAAGCAGTCAGGAGCAAGATCAGACCCCGCCCGTTGACGCCGGCGGATTTGGAATCCTTAGCTGAACTGGCGGTAGTGGCGCGGGCGTCTCTGCCCGCGCGCGGGAATAAAGTCCTGCGGTATGCATTCAGTATTTGCCGCCGACCAGCGCCATAATCACCTCGAACAAAAACAGTAATACAATCATCACTTCCAGCACGATAGTCTGGCGGCGGTCGATCTCATGCAGAACGCTCTGATAAAGCTCGTTCAACGTGGTCAGCTTTTCTTCGACGATAGCGTGGTAATCCTTGATGTGAAGTTTCAGCGCCAGGCCCATATAAACGCGCGCCACATACCAGTCTCCAAAAAATTTCGCCGTGTTGGCCACTTCATCCGTCACCTTGGCCAGGTCCATGCGCACGCCGCTCAGTTCGCGCAGCATCTCCTTGGCGCGCCCCGTGGATATCGGCAGGCCCTTGAAGAGGTCTTCGTATTCGTCGTAGCCTCGCTCCAGAGTATGATCCAGGTAGATGTCGTACTTGCGCAATTCCAGCAACTGCAGGTTGGCAACCTCAAATATATAGAGCACGTCTTCGTACTGCCCACTGGGCTCAATGACAAACGCGGCGTCCCAATCGGTCACCACAAGATCATCGCGATAGTAGCTGAACCATTGCTTCAGATTGTCTTCAACTTCGGTAGGCGCCAGCCTCTCGGGATGCGCTTCGCCGGTCAGCAGAGCTGAAATCTGCGCGCGCTCGTCTCGAAAAATAGTCTCCGCTCCGCCGGATGCCTCGGTCAGGCAGAATGCGGTATAGCTTTCGGCCTCGACAGGCAAGTCAAAGATTTCGTCATACGCCGGTTTCAGCAGCGTGCGAATAGCAGTGGACACTTCGGAGAAGAACTGCGAACGTTTGAGCCGCTCTCCTTTTCGAGTGACTTGAATATTCCGATAGTGCGCCAGATCGGCGAGCTTCTCGCCGCGAATGGGAAAGCGGAGCATGATCGCCAGTGCGCCCACTTCATACACGCGCGCAGAGAGGGCGCAGGTTCCGCCGCCTTCACTCCGCAGTTCCAGGTTCATCGGCGCAAAGTTGATAGGAATGGGCGCTGCAAAACTGACATATTCAGGCGCGGCGCGCGTTGAAAGCACCGCGCCCTCTTCGGCCATCTCGCCCAGCAGGGTGCGCACCTTCTTCATATCGAAGGTTCCACCGAGATCAAAAATGCGCTGAAAGATTATTTCGCCGGCCAGGGGCATGAGAATTTATTCCGATTCAAAAATTTCAGTGGTGCGAGCTTCTGCGCCCCGCACGAGCGCCACTCCAGTAAATCGCGCGCTCAGCGATCCCGCGCCACTGCCGAGGGAACGTTACTTAAAGAATGTGAAATTCTCCGTCCGCTTGATAGTTTAATGGTAGACCCGCGATTGAGGAAGCACCGGGTTTGTTAAATCGATATAAAGTCCACGCATTGACAGGAGAGAAAATGAAGAAAGGCATTACATACTGGTCCTTCGAAGGCGGCCTGGAGGGTAAGGCCAGCATCGAAGGCGTTCTCAAACAGGGCAAAGCCGCTGGATTCGACAGTATTGAACTCGCGCTGCCAGGCGGAGAACTCGGCTTTGACAGCGGCGAGACGCAATGCCGCGATATCGCAAAACTCGCCGCCTCCATCGGAATCGAAATCAGCTCCGTTGCCACCGGCGTTTATTGGAGCACCTCCCTCACATCCAGCAATGCGGAAACGCGCAAGCAGGCCGTCGAATATACGAAGAAAATGCTCCAGATTGCGCGCTGGCTCGGCACCGATGCGGTGCTGATCGTGCCCGGCGCCGTGGATGTTTTCTTCGATCCCAAAAGCGAGCACGTGCGTTACGACGATGCGATCAAGCGTTCGCGGCAGGGCCTCTCGGCGTGCCTCAAGATCGCTGAGAAGTTAAAAGTTTCAATGTGCCTGGAAAATGTCTGGAACAAATTTCTGCTCTCGCCTCTGGAATACCGCGACTTCATCGACAGCTTCGATTCCCGCTATGTCAAAAGTTACTTCGACTGCGGCAACGTGCGCATGACCGGATTTCCCGAACACTGGATCGAACTGCTGGGAAAACGGATCGGCCGCGTGCACTGGAAAGATTTCAAGACCGTCTTCTACGGCGGCGGCGAGAGCGGCCCCAGCGCCGAAATCGCCGGAGCCGCGCGCAAGCTTGCCCCGGGCAGCGCATGGGCCGGCGCCTACAGTTTCTGCGATCTGGGCACAGGCGACGTGGATTGGAAAGCAGTCATGGCAGCGCTCCGAAAAATCGGCTACAAGAGTTACGTGACGGCAGAAATGTTGCCCTGGCGGCAGGGCTTGCCAGAGCAGGTCAGCAAAGATATGAGTAGATTGATGGCCGAGACCCCTGTAGCATCTGGAAAAGCCAAAAAGTAAAACCAACTCGAAGGACGACAACGCTTCACAGCATTGGGCAGGTGCTGCTGACGTTTTACGTTTCATTTCCAGGAGCATATCATGGCTATTCGCGTCGGCGTTGTGGGTGTTGGATTCATGGGCAAAACCCACATCGGAATTTACGCCCGCAATAAAAAAGCAAAGGTCACCGCGTACTGCGATTGGGATCCGCGCCGCTCGTCCGGGGATTGGAACGCGTCTTCCGGCAATATCGGCGACGGCAAAGATCTGGGCGTCGACCCCAAAAAACTTAAGGCTTACAGCAAGCCGGAGGATCTCTTCGCCGATCCCGATGTGGATCTTATCGACATCTGTCTGCCGACCTATGTTCACGCCGAATACACGATCAAGGCGCTGGCCTCCGGCAAGCATGTGATGTGTGAAAAGCCGATGACGATCGACCTCAAGGACGCCGAACGCATCGTCAAGGCCTCGATCAAGGCCAAGGGATTTATGATGCCCGCGCACTGCATGCGCTTCTGGCCGGAGTGGGTCTGGTTGAAAAACGCCGTCGACTCCAACCGCTACGGCTCGGTCCATTCGGCCATGTTCAAACGCTTCGCATCAACTCCGAAATGGACCTCGAACAATTGGATTCTTCAATCCGAACTCTCGGGATCGGCGCTCTTCGATCTGCACATTCACGACGCCGATTACGTGCGTTATCTGTTTGGCAATCCCAAAGCCGTCTTCGCCGCAGGCAATGGCGGCAAAGCCACAAAGCACGGCATCGATCATGTCATGGCCACATATATGTATCGCAACCCGCGACTGCTGGTAACGGCCGAAGGCGGCTGGAACGCCGACCCAAGCTACGGTTTTACCATGCGCTACACCGTCGTCTTTGAGAAGGCTACCGCCGACTTCGATATCGGACGCACCGACAAAACGTTGTTGCTGCACAAGGCCGGAGCGAAAGAGGCCGAAGTCGTCAAGACGTCCAAGCCCAACGGATGGGAAGCCGAGATCGATTATTTCCTGGATTGCATCCAGAAAGGCAAGCGCCCCCAGACCATCACCGCCGCTGAAGCACGCGACTCCGTGGCACTGGTTCACGCCGAATTGGAATCGATCCAAAAGCGCAAAATCGTCAAGCTGTAAGCTGGGTATTTGGTGCCACTGGCTCAGCCGCAGCCGTATCGTGGCTTAGCCAGTGCGGTCTCGGTGGGAATGTCAAAAAAGCACAGCCTGAACAGGCTGTGCTTTTTTAACGAGCACTTTGTTTGGGAGAATCTTACTCCGCGAACTTGATGTAGCTGATCTTCAGCTCGAGGCCGCTCTTGATGCCGCCGCCTGGGCTGGGGACGTCAACCGTCTGTAGGTGAGCCGGCGATTCCGGCTGGCACGGGGCGATTGAACCGGGCTTATCGACATACAGAAAATGATGCTCGGTCGGTTTTTCCTGTCCGACCACGGGAACGACCAGCGTCACTTCGAGCATCTTCAGCCGTCGATCGCCGATATTCTTGAGCAGGATTATCCCGCTGATTTTATCTTCGATGCGCAGGTTGTGCGAGAGCGACAGCTTGCGCTCGTAATTGGTGATATCGCTCTGCGCCTCCACCCGGTCTTTAGGCGTCAAGGTGTCAGGGATCGGTTTTCCGTCCTCGCCTTCCAGCACGATCGGACGTTTCGGCCGCGGTGTTCTTTCGAAGCTGCTCATGCCTTCTGAATTGATCGGATGCGGGGGTGCCGGAATTCCGCGCGGCGGCAGCGAATCGGGAATGACAGGGGTCGTCCGGGACCCCGTGCTTCCGGGTACTGTCCGAGGTCCTGTGGATATGGTGGGAACTTTTTCAAGCCCCCACTTTCCGTCCGGCATTTCGACCCATTTTTCAAGCAACCCGGTCTTGCGATCGAAACGATAGTTCGCCCCCTTCATCTTGAGGAGCTCGTAACGCATGTCGTCGCCAACGTCTTCAGGCTCTTGGGCCGAGAGGTTGCAGACAACGCTAACCAGCAGGATTATCGGCCAGACGACTCTCATGTTCACTGGGCTTCTCCTTCGCAAGCGCATGACGCTACGGCTTCGGATTGCATGCGCGCCCTTGAAGCATTATCGGACCACGTCGTACCCGCCTTTAGACTATTCGAAGGTGAAGAGATTCTATGGAGTGCTATAGGAAAGCGAAAGCGAAAGTTGGGTGGAGGGTTGATAGGGTCAAAAAAGAGCCGGCCTTTGTGAGGCCGGCTCCCTTTTACTTTATGTCTGACTGCCAGTGTTCGATCGGACTATTGCTTTTCGATCGGCTTCTCGACGCTCACATTCTGCGGCATGTTGCACTCGGTCCGGCGCCACACCTGGCGGGCGGGAGCGATGCAGATTTCGCGCGTGCGTGTCTGGTACTCGGCGGGTATTTCGATGCGGCGGCGGGATTCCGGACGGACGCACACCCGCTTTTCAATAGTCCGGTATTCCGCCGGAATGACTTGGTAGCGCACGCTGGCCGGCTGAACGCAAACCTGACGCGTCCGGGTTTCATACACTGCCGGCATACAGATTTTTCGCTCGCTCTCTTTATGTACACAGACGCGTTTCTCCCGCATCTCAAATCGCGCCGGAATGATCTCTTCGATCTTCCGTTCCTTCTCAACACAGACTTGGCGCGTGCGCGTCTCATACGTTGCAGGCACAGTGACGGCGCAGAAACACGCATCGCCTTCCACGCGGGTGTCGCTGTTATACGAGACATTCGTCACGTTGCATTCCGAGCGCCGCCACTCCGTGCGCGCAGGGCTGACGCAGACACGGTACTCCTCCGTGCGGAAGACTGCCGGAAGCTTTACGGTGCGCTTCGTCTCTTTTTCCACCATTACGCGTTCGGCGACGACATCGTAGACGGCCGGAATCTTCTCCTTAATGGTCCGTTCGCCGCGAACTTTATACGGGTAGCTTTCGGTGCGGTATTGGGCAGCCGTCTCGATCGGTCGACGCGCTTCGGAACGCACCATCACGCGCTCGCTGCGCGTCTCGTACTCCGCCGGAATAATGTCCCACGAAGTTCTTGCGGGCTTGACCATCTCCTGAAAGCTTTCCGTCCGGAACTGCGCGGGAAGCGTGAAGAGACAGTAGCACTCGCCGGCCGCCGCATTGGGGCGCGCATCGGCACTAACAGGAAAATCTTCACTTGCAGCCGAGCAGGCGCCGGCCACCACGACCGTACAGAGCAAAACTAGAAGCGAGCAACGCATTTGAAATCTCCTGAGAACGCGGCGTTATCCGTCGCGAATTGAAAATCAACGCCGGTCTCTGCCTCCACGGCAGATCAGGCTCTATGCTTAGAGCAAGAACTACGCCACGCGAACGAGCGCTCTCATGATTCCGATTTGCGTGTGAGCGAAGCAGATAAGAATTTTGTAGAAGTGTTCAATTCGAAAAAAGTGACGCGCGAATGCCGCACGGAATGCCCTGTATACCTTCGACTCGAATTTACGCCGGAATCGGCGGGAGCTGCCACGAATAATATTGACGCGCCTCGTTGACGGCGCAGCGGCCTTCGCGGCAGGCATTGGCCACCATCGTCAACAGCGGCACGTAGCCTGGCGTGCTGAGCAAATCCTGCAGCGCCGCTGCGGATTCCTTCGCTGAACGAAGCGTGCTCTGGAATCCCTGCGGAATGGCCAGCACTTCAAAAATCGACGCGAAGTCCGTGATCTGCCCATTGCATTTCTGACAACTGTTGCGCACATTAAAGTTCATCTGGTTAGTGGCATTCATTTCGAAAAAACGGAGATCTTCGCGGCTCACTTCTCCCCAACGTGCGCAGCCCGGACAGAGCAACGGGAGTTGAATCTGGCACGTGGCTAACGTGACCGTCGCCGCAAGTTTCGGAGCCAGATCCAGAAGGAGAAATTGACTCGCCGCCTCCGGCGCGCTGCGGCTT
>Ga0105047_10019863_pt1 | contig 10348 bp, 6 predicted proteins | sample MAT04_FD_78384 | JGI IMG/M metagenome (GOLD analysis project Ga0105047, IMG submission 78384) | Freshwater microbial communities from Lake Fryxell liftoff mats and glacier meltwater in Antarctica - MAT-04 (megahit assembly) | ecosystem: Environmental > Aquatic > Freshwater > Ice > Liftoff... | reverse complement strand
TGGTCAGTGGCCCGAGCGTGTAGAAGGGCGCCTCGCCGCAGACTTCGAGCTGCTTCTCCATGTTCACCTTGATCTTGTGCATCGGCACATGGCCGGGGCCCTCGATCATCACCTGCACATCCTGCGCCCAGGCCACCTGGGTGAGCTCGCCCAGCGTCTCTAGCTCGGCGAATTGCGCGCGGTCATTGGCATCGGCGATGGAGCCGGGCCGCAAGCCGTCGCCCAGCGAGAAGCTGACGTCATAGGCGCGCATGATCTCGCAGATCTCGCCGAAGCGCTCGTAGAGGAAGCTCTCCTTGTGATGCGCCAGGCACCACTTCGCCATGATGGAACCACCACGGCTGACGATGCCCGTCACGCGCTCAGCCGTGAGCGGCACATAAGCGAGGCGCACGCCGGCGTGGATGGTGAAGTAGTCCACCCCTTGCTCGGCCTGCTCGATCAACGTGTCGCGGAAAATCTCCCAGGTGAGTTCCTCGGCGCGGCCCTCCACCTTTTCCAGCGCCTGGTAGATCGGCACGGTGCCGATGGGCACGGGTGAGTTGCGTAGGATCCATTCGCGCGTGGTGTGGATGTTGCGGCCCGTGCTGAGGTCCATCACATTGTCCGCGCCCCATCGGATCGCCCAGACGAGCTTGTCCACCTCCTCGGCCACGCTCGATGACACGGCGCTGTTGCCGATGTTGGCGTTGATCTTCACCAGGAAGTTTCGACCGATGATCATCGGCTCGCTCTCGGGGTGGTTGATGTTGGCGGGGATGATGGCGCGGCCGCGGGCCACCTCGTCGCGCACGAATTCCGGCGTGACGTGGTCGGGGATGCTGGCGCCAAAGGATTCGCCGTCGCGCTTCGTGCCCAGAGCGGCGGCCCGGCCGAGATTTTCGCGAATGGCGATGTATTCCATCTCAGGCGTGATGATGCCGGCACGGGCATAGGCGAGTTGGGTCACGGCCTTGCCCGGCTTGGCGCGCAGAGGCTGACGGCCGGCGCGGTCAAAAAATGGCACGCGGCGTGCCTCACCGGGCTTCAGCCCATCATCCTCGGGCTTTTGCGCGCGGCCGTCGATCGGCTCCACATCCCCGCGCGCCATGATCCACGCATGCCGATGCGAGGCGAGGCCGCGTGCGATATCGGTCTGGACTGCGGCATCCGTGTAGGGGCCGGATGTGTCATAGACCCGAAGCGCTGGCTCACCGCCCGAGACCGAAATCTGCCGCATGGCGACGCGGATCTCGGGATGAAGCTGGCCCGCCACGTGGATCTTGGTGCTGGCTGGCAACGGGCCGGTGGTGATGGCTGGGCGTTGTGGTGGCAGCGTGTCGGGCATGTGGGCCTCCCTCGAATAGATTGAACGAAGGAAGGTTGCGCCACGCGCTCAGTGCCCATCCCTTCGCCGGCATGACCCGGATCAGGTTCGAAGGGTCACCGCGTCGCTCGCGGAATCTCAGCCCTGCGGAAAGGGCTCCCCTTGGATGGGACAATGGTGCTCCCGCCGTTGGGGGGGAGTCAAATGCAGGTCAGAACTTCTCCACCCAGGGCCGCAGGGTCAATTCGCTGCTCCAGGCTGAGCGCGGCTGGTGCAACACGGACAGATAGGCCTCCGCAATCGCATCCGGATCGAGCAGAGAATCTTCGCCCGGTGCCGCGATGCGCGCGGCGGAGGCGATGCCGCCATCGATCACGAAGTGGCAGATGTGGATGTTCTTCGGGTGCAGTTCCCGCGCGAGGCTTTCTCCCAACCCGCGCAGCGCGAACTTGCCCATGGCAAAAGGTGCGGATTGCGCAAAGCCCTTCACCCCGGCTGAGGCGCCGGTCAGGAAGATCGTCCCGCGCCCGGCCGCCAGCATTCGCCGCGCCGCCTGTTGTGCCACGAGGAAAGCGCCGAAGACGCAGACCTCCAGTGTGCGTAGCACCTGAGCCGGGTCCAGCGTTTCGATCGGTCCGCGCACGCGGAAACTCGGATTGTAGATGACCAGGGAGGGCGCGCGGCCCGCGGCGTCGAGGCCGGCGAAGAGGGCCGCAACGCCTTCGACATCGGCGGCATCGCACGCGTGGAGCGAGGCGCCCGTATCGGCCGCAAGCAGCGCGAGTTTCGCGGTGTCCCGCGCGGCCAGCGCCACATGCCAGCCCGCCGCGCTGAGTTGCCGCGCGAGTGAGGCCGAAAGCCCCGCCCCGGCGCCCACGATCAGTGCTGTCTCAGCCATGCCCGTAGAGCCGCCGCGCTTCAGCCTCGCTCACCAGGCCATCGGCCACGTCGCGCGCGACCAGCGCGGGGTCGCGCTGCTTTGGATCCCCCATGCCGCCGCCGCCCGGAAGCAGCAGCAGCAGGTGCCGGCCCTTGGGGATCACCTGGAAGCCCTTGGTGCGCAGCACGGTGCCGTTGTCGTCATCGAGGCCGACCCAGCCGCCCGCGCCCATCTCGCCGCCAAAGCGGCCTTTGGGCGGGTTGGCCACGCGGTCGAAGATGGCGTTCACCGCAAATTCGGCGTTCTTCTTGGCGCCGATCTCCATGATCTGGCCGAAGCCGCCGCGCGTGCGGCCCGCGCCCGCGGAATCCGGGCGCAACTCCTTCCGCCAGAAGATGACGGGGGCCACGTTCTCGGTCGCCTCGACCGGCATGGTGCGCACGCCCGAGGGGAAGGCGATGCCGTCCAGCCCGTCCTTCGTGGGGCGCGCGCCGGTGCCGCCGGAGTTGAAGGTGATGATCTCGAAATCCTCGACCTCCGCCTCCTGGCCCGACACCTGCGAACCGCCGCGCAAGGGCGGGTTCCACAGCGCGGACGAGCCTTCCGCATTCACCCGTTCCGGCACGGCCTGGCCGAGGCAACCCATCATCAGGTCGGGGATGAGTTGGCCGATCACGTGCCGCACGCTGACCGGATAGGGCCGCGGCGCGTTGAGGATGCAGCCTTCCGGGATCTCCATGCGGAAGGGCATGAGGCTTGCCCAGTTGTTGGGGATCTCGGGCGCCACGACGCACTTGATGCCGAAGCACGAATAGGCGCGGCAATAGGCCGGCGGCACATTGATGCCGCGCGTGGAAAGCCCCGTGGTGCCGGCGAAATCGACGATGATCTCGCCCCCCTCGGCCCGCATCGCCGCGTGCAGAGTGACCGGCGCCTCGTACCCGTCGGAGCGGATTTCCGCGTGCCACACCTGCCCCTGCGGGAGCTTGGCGATTTCGGCCTGCGTCGCGGTCATGCTGCTGTCGAAGATGAAGGCGGCGAGGTCGTCCAGGCCCTCCATCCGGTACTCGTCCATCATCTCGACCAGGCGCTTCGCACCCGCGTCGTTGCAGGCGCAGAGCGAGTAGATGTCGCCCTCGAGTTCGACCGGCGTGCGGCTGCCGGCGCGGATGAAATCGAAGAAGGTCTCGTTAGGCCCGCCGGCGTCGAAGCACTTCACGATGGGGATGTAGAGCCCCTCTTCGAAGACCGAGCGCCCCTCCGGCCCCATGCCGAGGCCGCCGATGTCGATGATGTGCGCCGTGTTGGCGAAGAGGCCGACGATACGGCCACTCCGGAAGGCGGGGCTCACCACGGTCAGGTCGTGCAGGTGGCCGGTGGCGAGCCAGGGGTCGTTGGTGATGTAGTGATCGCCCGGCTTCATGCCGTGGGCGGGGAACTTCTTCAGGAAGTGGCCCACCGCCTCGGCCATGGAGTTAACATGGCCCGGCGTGCCGGTGACGGCCTGCGCCATCATGCGGCCTTCCAGGTCAAAGATGCCGGCCGAAAGATCGCCCGCCTCGCGCACCGTGGTGCTGAAGGCGGTGCGGATCATGGTCTGCGCCTGCTCCTCCACGACCGCGATGAGGCGGTTCCATTGGATCTGGCGCTGAATCTTCTGCAAGGCGTCCATCATGCGTCTCCCCGCGTCAGTTCCAGATAGCCCAGCCCATCCATCCGGCATGACCAGCCGGGCCCAACCAGCGTGCTCGTCTCGTCCTCGGCGATGATGCAGGGGCCCAGCACTTCCGCGCCAGGGTTCATCTGCGTGCGGTCGTAGACCTGCCAGGTCGCGACCTCGCCGGTCGAGGTGTCGCGCACCTGCTGCGCGCGGATGGGCTTGGGCGCCGGCGCATCGGCCACTTCGGCCGCGGCCTGCACGGCGTCCACCTGCGTTGCGACGGTGACCGCGAAGCTCAGCACCTCGACGTCTGAGCCGGGCACCGGGCGGTCGTAGAAGCGCGTGTACTCGGCGTCGTAGGCGGCGCGGATGGCGGCGATGTCGGCCTCCACCAGCGGGCGCACCGGCAGGGGCACGGCGATCTCGTGCCCCTGCCCCACATAGCGCATATAGCCGATGCGGTTCTCGACCGTGGGCGCCGAGAAGCTGCCCTGGGCAACCACCGCCGAGGCCTCGGCACTCATCGCCGCGAGCAGCGCGTTCACGCCGGGAACGTCGAAGCTCGCGAAGCGCGTGTAGAGGCTCTTCACCACCTCGTAGCCGACCGGCGCGCGCAGGAAGCCGATGGCCGAACCAACGCCAGCACCACTCGGCACCAGCATCTTGCGGACGCCGATCTTCTCAGCGACGCGATAGCCATGTACCGGGCCGCCGCCGCCGAACGCGATGATCGCGCGGCCCTCATAGGACTTCGCGGATTCGATGGCGTGGACACGCGCCGCATTGGCCATGTTCTCGTCCACCATCTCGACCACGCCCAGCGCCGCCATGCCGGCCTCCAGGGCAAGGCCCCGGCCGACATGCTCCACCAGCGCCGCCTCGGCGGCTGGCGTGTTCAGCGCCAGCGAGCCACCCGCGAAGGCCGCCGCGTCATAGCGACCAAGGGCGAGGTTCGCATCCGTGACCGCAGGCTTGGTGCCGCCCCGTCCGTAGCAGGCCGGCCCCGGATCGGCGCCCGCGGATTCCGGCCCCACCTGGATGCGGCCCATGCTGTCGAGATGGGCGAGCGACCCGCCGCCCGCGCCGATCTCGACCATCTCAATCACGGGGATCCGCAGCGGCAGGCCGGAGCCCTTGCGGAACCGGCCAACCCGCGCGACCTCGAAGGTGCGGCTCGCCTGGGGCGCGAAGTTGTCGATGAGGCAGACCTTGGCCGTGGTCCCGCCCATATCGAAGCTCAGCACCTTCGACCAGCCGCGCTGCTTGGCCACATGCGCCGAGAAGATCGCGCCCCCCGCGGGGCCGCTTTCAACAAGCCGGATGGGGAAGCGCGAGGCGGTTTCAATCGTGGTCAGGCCGCCGCCGGACAGCATGAGGAACAACGGGCAGCCCATGCCGCCCGCGCGCAGCCCCGCTTCCAGCCGTGCCAGGTAGCTGGCCATCAGCGGCTGCACATAGGCATTGGCGACGGTGGTGCTGAAGCGCTCCCACTCGCGCATCTCGGGGCTGACTTCGCAGCTCAGAGAGATCGGCAGGCCGGGCCATTCGGCGCGGATGATCTCGGCCGCGCGGCGCTCATGGACAGGGTTCACGAAGCCATGGATGAAGCCGATCGCGAGGCTCTCGATCCCTTCGGATTTCAGGAACGGAACCCAGGCGCGCACCGCGTCCTCGTCGAGCGGCACCAGCACCTGGCCGGTGTTGTCCAGGCGCTCCTTCACCGGCAGGCGCCAGCGGCGCGGCACGAGGGGCTGCGGCAGCTCTATGTTGAGGTCGTACTGGTCGTAACGGCTCTCATTGCCGAGGGCCAGCACGTCGCGGAAGCCTTCGGTCGTGATCAGCGCGGTGGGGGCGCCCTTGCGCTCGATCAGCGCGTTGGTCGCCAGCGTGGTGCCATGGATCAGCAGCGTGATGTCGCTGGCCTGCATGGCCGCACGCGCGAGCACGGCGCGCACGCCCTCCAGGACGCCGAGTTCGGGCGCATGCGGCGTGGTGAGGACCTTCACGGTCCAGCGCTGGACCTGATCCTCGCCCGTCGTCGCCTCGATGGCGACGTCGGTGAAGGTGCCGCCGATATCGACGGCGAGCCTGGCGTCGCTCACCACCCGCGCACCATCCCGCCATCGGTGCGAAGGATGCTGCCGGTGATGTAAGCCGCCTGGTCGCTGCACAGGAAGGCGACCAGCGGGCCGTACTCGCTGGGCAAGCCGTAGCGCCCGGCGGGGATGGTCTTGCTGCGGTCGGCGATCACCTCATCGACGCTCTTGCCCTGGCGCTTGGCGAGGCTGCCGGCGGTCTCGAGGCTGCGGTCCGTGCGGATCGCGCCGGGGGCCACGATGTTGCAGGTGATGCCCTCATGCGCGACTTCGGCGCTGAGCGTCTTCAGCCAGCCCATGATGCTCGCGCGTAGCGTGTTGCTCAGCACCATGTTCGGCAGCGGCTGCAGCATGCCGGTACTGCCGACATTGATGATGCGGCCATACTTCTGCGCGCGCATTGCAGGCAGCAGTCGATTTGTGACCCGCACCGGCGAGAGGACGATGCGCTGGAACCAGGTGGTGAGCAGTTCTTCCGTCACCTCGAGCGCCGGGCCCGGCGGCGGGCCGCCATGGTTCTGCACCAGGATGTCCACGCCGCCCATCGCGGCCACGGCGCCATCGGCCAGCGCATCCATCTGCACGGCATTGGCCACGTCGGCGGGAATGCCGATGCAGGAGGCGGCGCCGAGCGCCCGGAGTTCCTTAGCGGCGACATCGAGGCTCGCCTGGTCGCGGCCGCTGATGACGAGTGCGGCGCCCTCCGCGGCCAGGGCATCGGCGATCGAGCGCCCCAGGCCCTTCGAGGCCCCCATTACCAGCGCGCGCCTACCCTTGAGCCCGAGATCCATGGTCCATATCCCTTGACGAAAACCTGCCGGACCCTGCCGCGCCCCGCCCCCTCTGGCAAGTCGGGCCGGCGCCGTTATGTTGCGCGCGACGTCGCAAACGACCAGGAAACGATCATGTCCAAGCCCGTGCTGCTTCTCACCCGCAAACTGCCCGACGCCATCGAGGCGCGCGCGCGGCGCGACTACGACGTGCGCGCCAATCCCGATGACGCCCCCTGGTTCCGTGACGGCGCCGAGATCGCGCGGCGTGCGGCGGATTGCAACGCGGCAGGCATCCTCTGCGCCGCTGGCGATCCGTTGAACGCGGCCGCCATCGCAGCGCTACCGTCCTCGGTGAAGGCCATCGCCACCTTCAGCGTGGGCTACGACCACATCGACGTGCCGGCCGCCCGCGCCCGCGGCATCACCGTCACGAACACCCCAGAAGTGCTGAGCTTCGCGACCGCCGAGACGGCGATGACGCTCATGCTGATGGCCGCACGCCGCGCCGGCGAAGGCGAGCGCATGGTGCGCGCCGGCAAGTGGGAGGGCTGGGCGCCGACGCAGCTCATGGGCATCACGCTCGAGGGCAAGAAGCTGGGGATCCTCGGCATGGGCCGCATCGGCCGCGAACTGGCCGCGATGGCCCGCGGCTTCCGGATGGAGATCCATTACCGCGACATCAACCGCCTCCCGCCCGAGATGGAACTGGGCGCCACCTATCACGACAGCGACGACGGCTTCCTGGCAACCATCGACGTCATCTCCATGCACGTCCCGGGTGGAGACGCGACCCGCAAGTGGCTCAACGCCGAGCGCCTGGCGAAGATGAAGCCCGGCAGCCTTGTCGTGAATTCAGGACGCGGCGGCAGCGTGGACGATGCGGCGCTGGTCGCCGCCCTTTCGTCCGGCCACATCCGTGCCGCGGGCCTCGACGTCTATGATGGCGAGCCCAATGTGTTCGCCGGATACTTCGCCCTCGAGAACGTGACGCTGCTGCCGCATCTGGGCAGTGCCACCATCGAGGTGAGGGACGCGATGGGCCACCGCGCCCTTGAAAACCTCGACGCCGTTCTGCTGCATGGCAAGCCCGCGCCGCACGCCATCGGCTGATTGGGCGTCGAGGTCCCTGTCCGACCTGGGACAGGGCCTCTCGCGCCACTAGCTGGCGCGCACCTGCTTGAGGAAGTTCGTGGACTTCTCACGCAGCACACCGGCTTGGCGCGCCAGGTCGTTCGATGCATCCAGCACCTCGCCGGCCGAGCGCCCGGTCTCGCTGGATGCACTCCGCACATCGTTGATGCGCCGGGTCACTGCCCCGGTGCCCTCCGCCACCAGCGCCGCACTGCGCGCAATTTCGCGGGTCGCCGCGCCTTGCTCCTCCACCGCGGCGGCGATGGCGGTCGTCACTTCATTCATGCGCTCAATGGTGCCGGTGATGGACTGCAGCGCGGTCACGGCCTGCTCGGTCGAGCCCTGAATGCCGCCGATCTGGGCGGCGATCTCCTCCGTGGCCTTCGCTGTTTGCGCGGCAAGGTTCTTCACCTCGCTCGCAACGACGGCGAAGCCCTTCCCTGCCTCGCCTGCGCGCGCCGCCTCGATGGTCGCGTTGAGTGCCAGCAGGTTGGTCTGCCCCGCGATGTCGCTGATGAGCCGCACCACATCGCCGATCTTCGCCGCCGCCTGCGCAAGCCCCTGCACGGTGCCGTCGGTTGCTCGCGCTTCGTCCGCCGCCGAGCGAGCGACCTGCGCACCCTCGGCAACCTGGCGGGTGATTTCCGCCACACTCGCGGCCAGTTCTTCGGCGCTCGCCGCCACGGCCTGAACGTCGGCGCCAGCCCGGCCCGAGGCCTCGGCCACGGCATCCGCTTCGCGCCCCGACGTCGCCGCCGAGCCGGACAGCGCGTTGGCCGACTGCTGCATCTGCCCCGCGGCCGTCGCGACAGCATCGACCACGCCACCCATCTCCTGCTCGAAATCATCGGCCAGCCGGGCCTGCGCCGTGACCAGGTTCCAGCACAGCATTGGCGCCACGTATTTCCCGGCGCGATCGCGGATGGCGGTCACCGTCAGGTCGAGCACCTCACCGCCCAAGGTGATCCGCGAGCGGTCCGGCAGCCGCGAACCGTCAGCCATCAGCTTGCGGTGATGCGATGGGTTGGCGTGGAAGACATCCACGCTCTGTCCCAGCATGGCATTCGCCTTTACCGGCAGGACGTGTTCGATCAGCCCGACCAGGCGCGTCGCTTCCGGATTGATATACTTGATGCGCAGATCATCATTCGGGTCGGCCATCATCACGCCGATCGGCAGCTGCTCCAGCATTTGCTGGCGGGCAAAGGCCTGCTCGACTTCACCCCGCAGCCCTTCAAGGGCCGTCGCTATCTGGCCGATCTCGTCACGCCGGTCCTGGTCGGAGACGGAGAGGGCCGTATCGCCGGCGGCAATGCTGCGGACCGACGCCGCCAGGCGGCGCAACGGCGTCCCGATGGCGCGCGCGGTAATCCAGCCGGAGAGCACGAGCATCAGCGCCACGACGCCGCCGATGATCCACACGGTGCGCTCCAGCGCGATCATGGCGCCCGCGGCCTGCGCGGCGCGCGCCTGCGCTTCCGCCTCCAGCGCAAGGTTAGCCTCGCCGAGGGCAGCAAGGGTGCGCTCCTGGGCGGGCACGTTGGTGGCGGTTCGCTGCTGCCTGATGCGCGCCCCGATCTCCAGAACGGCCTCGGCCTGCTCGGCAAGATTCTGGCCGGCCTGGCCGAGCCGCTCCATGTCCGATCGTACGGAGGCGGGTGCGGAGGCTGCCAGGCGCCGCGCATGCACGCGGCTCTGCGCGGAAGCGCGCCTCACGCGGGATGCCGCGCCACCATCATCCGTAGCGAGGTAGCGCTGGAGGCTGAGCCGAACCTCGTTGATGGCTTGCACATAGGTGTTCATGACATCCCGCAGCTCCTCGCGGGCATCGGCTTCCACGCCGAATTGCAGGTTGGCCGAAGCGGCTTCCAGCGCCTGGTCGAACTCGGCGAAGCGGGGGAAGAAGTCACGATCGCGCCGCGTGACAAGCTCAGTCCGGGCCCGCACGGTTTCATTCATGCTTTCGCGAAAGGCCAGCATGGCCGTCCGCGTCGTCTCAAGCGCTTGGCTGGCGGCCGGCACCGTGGCCGTGCGCTGTGCCAGATCGAGGGATTCGAGGGCGCGTCCCAGGTGCTGGTTGGTGGAGGCCGCCTCGCGCGCGATGTGGTCGAGATCATTGGCGAGGAGCACGCCGCGCTGGGCGTTGTTGGCCTCCACGACGAGCCGGGCCGTGTCAGCCGCGGCAGCACGCGCTGCCTTGGCCTGGCGCTCCGCCACCTGACCGTCGGCCACCTTGCCCCCTTCATACGTGACCAGCGCCACCATCGCGCCCAGAAGCAGCAGGGCGACGCCCGCACTCGTGGCGAGTTTTCGGCCGACGGACAGGTCGCGCAAGAATCGCATGGTCCACTTCTCCTTGTTCCGCCACCTCGATAGCTCGGGAGGGCTTAAGGCGCGGTGAACGCCCTCTCGACAGCGGCGCGGCCCACGCTCAACCTTACGGCGCAACGCACAAGGCTCCGGTTCATGTTCTTCGATTTCGAGACGCTCTCCGCCACAGAT
>Ga0105047_10019862_pt1 | contig 10348 bp, 7 predicted proteins | sample MAT04_FD_78384 | JGI IMG/M metagenome (GOLD analysis project Ga0105047, IMG submission 78384) | Freshwater microbial communities from Lake Fryxell liftoff mats and glacier meltwater in Antarctica - MAT-04 (megahit assembly) | ecosystem: Environmental > Aquatic > Freshwater > Ice > Liftoff... | reverse complement strand
CATTACAAAGGAATGTGTGGTTTATGGCAGAAAATACGATTCTAAAAACAGCGACGCATAATCTTCAACAGTCTGTCTCTAGCTTGCAGTTGGATGACGTGATGCTGCTGCGTCTAAGCGAGCCGAAGGAAAAAATTCAAATTGCCGCCAATCCCGCCCTGTCCAGCGGCTGCAAGCTGCATTTTCGTGCGTTCATAGTTCGCCATAACGACGCGATCGGCCCTGCCAAAGGCGGCATACGAATGGCGCCTGATGTAACGGTTGACGATGTAACCGGTCTTGCAATGGAAATGACATGGAAGACCTCGCTTATCGGGGTCCCATTCGGTGGCGGCAAAAGCGGTATTTGTGTCGACCCGACCGGACTGTCGCCTGCAGACAAGGAAGTTATCATCCGTTCGTTTACTCGTGCGGTTCTTAGACACCTAGGTCCTGAACTTTATATTCCTGCCCCTGATATGGGTACAAATCAAACAGATATGGGCCACATCCGGGACTGCATCGCCTATTCCGGCGGAACCTCTATTACCAGCGGCTGCTTTGTTACCGGCAAGCCTGTTGTATTAGGCGGGATTGTAGGTCGTCGTGAGGCGACTGGAAACGGTGTCGTCTATACTGCATTAGCGGCGTGTGAGAAATTGGGTATTGATATAAAGAAAGCTCGTGTCGCGGTGCAGGGCTTTGGCAATGTCGGCTCTGTCGCAGCAATAGCCATAGCAAGTGCCGGGGCTAAAGTGGTTGCCGTTGCGGATGTCGGCGGCGGTGTGTATTCGGAAAAAGGACTTGATATGGCGGCATTGGTTGCTCATTTTAAAGCAACCGGGTCATTGAAAGGTTTTGCTGAAAGTACGCCCGTAACAAACAGCAGTGTTCTTGAAGTTCCTTGCGATATCCTCATTCCTGCGGCAACACAATCCCAGATAACACTCCAAAATGCCGATCGCATAAAGGCCAAGATAATTGCCGAAGGTGCAAACGGCCCGACCACACCTGAGGCCGATGAGATACTCAAATCACGGAATATATTCGTAATACCTGACATTCTTTGCAATGCGGGCGGCGTATTTGTGTCGTATCTTGAATACACACAGGAGACGCAGCGGGAGCAGATGACCCTCGAAGAAGTTGAGCGCCGCCTCGGTGAACGGATGAGGACTCGCTTTGATGAGGTGTATTCCTACGCCGCCAAAAACCGTCTAACGATGCGTCAAGCGGCGATGGATATGGCCGTAGGGCGTGTGGTGGAGGCGGTCAAAGCAAGAGGATTTCTGCCGTAAATAATAGTCTTCTTTTTCTGTTTTGGCGAAATATTTGATGCTGTCTCGAACCCCGACGGCAAGAGTATTCTTGCATTGCCGGATGATGACATTAATCTCACTGCCATGAGCATTCGCGTCGGCATTGTCGGGGTCGCAGGATATGGTGGCGGAGAGGCGCTGCGGTATTGCGCGGCGCATCCGGAGTTTACGCTTGTCTACGCCGCTGGTGAAACGACGGCGGGGACGAAGTTGGGGGCACGGTTCCCGGGGCTTTCGGCGAATCTGGGCAAACTGGTAATTGAGAAGTTCGACCCGGAGAAACTGCCAGACCTTGGCGTGCTTTTCGCATCGCTGCCGACCGGAGATTCCAAGCCGCTTCTCGCGCGGGTGCCGAAGGAGACGAAAATCGTCGATATCGGCGGCGATCACCGTTATGTCGAAGGATGGACCTATGGCCTCGCGGACGTTTGGCCTGACGAGATCATGGGCAAGACGCGGATTGCCAACCCCGGTTGTTACCCCGCCGCGACACTGACTGCAATCGCCCCCCTTCTTCACGCCGGGCTTTGCGAGGCTGCATCGATCATCATCGACGCCAAAAGCGGTGTAAGCGGCGCCGGTCGGGGCGGTGGCGACAGCAAGTTCGGATATGCCGAATGTAACGAGGACGTCGCCGCTTATGGGCTTCTCAAGCACGCGCACATGCCTGAGATCGCCGCAACGATCGACAAGCTCTCAAAGAAAAGCTCAAAGGGACTGATCTTCACGCCGCACCTCATTCCAATGACGCGAGGCATTCTTTCGACAATCTACCTGCGGGGAAGCGCCACAACAGCGCAGTGCATCGAGACCGCACGGAACTTTTACAAAGATCGCACTTTCGTGCGGGTGACTGACACTCCGCCGCATACTAAATGGGCGACGGGGAGCAACTTGGCGTTCGTGTCGTATGCTGCCGATCCGGAACGAAACCTGGTGATAGCGATGTGCGCAATTGATAACCTGGGTAAAGGCGCCGCAGGGCAAGCCATCCAAAATGCGAACCTGATTTGCGGTCTTCCAGAAGGCACCGGCATCGCGCAACCGGCATTGTGGCCTTAAACGGTCAAGCGCGGCGCCTGTTCGCGATAATGTTTCATGCTGCGGTCTAAACTTTATCGACCATCGTCCCATCCCAAATGGCGGCAATTTCGGACTGGCTTCATCGTTCTGGTGTTGTAGATTGTTTTAGACGGTAGGCCGGATCATCAACGTCCGGCACTTAAACGGTGCTACACAGAAATGACAGCTTTCGCGTCTTCCATAAAATCCGATACCTCGTTGCTGCTTGGCGGACCGACGGGCGATCGGAACCACATGCTCGACTGCGCACGATTTGTCGCGGCGTTGGGCGTGGTGTGGGTCCATACCATTGAATCGCCGCAGTTCGCCCGATGGGGCGTCCTGGGCACGTTTGGCGTGCCGTTTTATGTCTGCGTCGCCCTTTTCATGATTCGCCGGACGCTGGCAAAAAATCCGGCGCTTCCGCTTCCGAAGTATTATCTACAGCGGTTCACACGACTCTACATTCCTTTTCTGTTCTGGACGGTGATCTATCTCGGTGCAATCTCCTTCAAGCATCACTTCATCAGCAATCAACCGATCAAACCTTTGGATGTTGGAATTTTGCTGGGCGGCAGTGCCTACCAGTTGTGGTTTCTGCCATTTTTGCTGCTCGTCACCATCCCAATCGCACCTTTATACCGGGTGACATTGGCGTTTCCGAAGATTGGATCAATCGTCGTTCTGCTGACCGCGGCGCTGGGTACGATCTGGGCATTCTGGCCCCGACCGGACTGGTTGAATCATGTTCAGGATTCGGACCTGTTTTTCTTCGTTGCGTGGAAAGCGGGCCCGTCCGTCTTCTGCGGATTCGCGATGGCGCATTTCCTTTCACGGATGTCGAAGGAAGCTCTGACGATGAGCGGTCTGGCGGGGATCGGCTTCTTCCTGACACTTGCTTCGCTGGGAAACCAAGTGGTCCTGGGTTACAGCCGCTTTGATCGCACGCTAAGTGGATTGGGTTGGTTTCTCCTTACATTCGCCCCGCTTCGCTCGAAGATCATCCTGGTTCTTGGGCGGTTCGGCAGGCACAGCTACGGCATTTATCTCTCGCACGCTCTTTTCGTTGAAGGCTTCCAGATGATGTTTCACCGCAAAGGGTGGCAGGTGTCGCCACAGCTTGATCTGGCGGTGTTTGCGCTGGCAATCATATCGTCCACGCTGCTTACGATGTTCGCAAGCCGTTACACCATTCCGGCGCTGCTGTTTGGTGAACCGCCGCGCAAGACTTCTCCCCCACGCCTCAATGTAACCGGGCGGAACGTGTTGCTGCAGGTCCCCTGATGCTTCGACGCCCGCTGATCAGACCTCGGTCTTATCCAGGCTTTGGCTTGATTCGGCATTTGAGGCGACCACAAGTTGACGTTTGCCCTCTGCCCGTGATTTCAGCACTTCAAACACCACCGGCAGGACTGAGATCACCACGATGGCAATGATCACCAGTTCGAAGTTCTTCTTTACAAACTCGAACTGCCCGAAGAAGACTCCCGCAAAAATGCAAATGCACACCCAGGCGACACCGCCAACCACATTGTAGAGGGCAAACCGGAAATAGTTCATTCGCCCCACACCCGCCACGAACGGAGCAAAGGTCCGCACGATCGGCACGAAACGCGCAAGAATGATCGTTTTCGCGCCGTACTTTTCGTAAAATTCCTGGGCCTTGAGAAGGTGCCTTTTGTTCAGGAAACGCGATGTTTCACTTGTAAAGACCTTGGGACCCAGCCGATATCCAATCCAGTAATTCACCGCATCACCCAGGACAGCGGCGACAATCAGCAAAACTGTCACCAGGGGGATGTTAATTCCCACATCACCCTTGGCACTAATCGCACCCGTGGCAAACAGCAGCGAATCGCCCGGGAGAAACGGCATGATCACCAGCCCGGTTTCTGCAAAGATAATGAGGAACAGCACCACATAAATGTTGTGCGGGCCGACATACTCAATCAAGTTGCGCCAGGCATACGCCTCATTCAGATGTTTAAAAAGATCGAGCAGCAGGTGGAGAAACTTCATGCTTGGGTCCCTGTTTCGCCTCGGGTCGTTGATTTATGCGCTCAGACGGGCGAGGCGTCGCGACGGCCGAGGGTGGAACAGGATAGCTATCGGATGTAGCTCGCCAAGTGCTTGGGGCGAACTTTCACCTCACGTCCGCGTAATATTGACCAGCGTGACGGAACTTACGCCTGACTCATGACCGGCCGATACGACTGCGGATGGCCCATTCCTTGATTAACCTTCCAGTCGACCTAGAATTCGCGGATACGATGGGATTACTGGAGTTGCGCGTCAGAGTAGGTTCGCAGCTCGGCCGATAAAACCTTGAGTAGACGGAATACTCAAACAAGAGGGGCTGGCGTCTAACACCGCCCGCCAAGCAGGAGATGGACATGTTTGAACGATTCACGGATCGGGCTCGCAAGGTGATGGCCTTGGCGAATCAGGAAGCACAGCGTTTTAATCACGAATATATTGGCACCGAACATATCCTCCTCGGATTGGTCAAGGAGGGATCGGGCGTTGGCGCCAACGTTTTGAAGAACCTTGATGTGGACCTGCGAAAGGTCCGTCTTGAGGTGGAAAAACTCGTCAAGAGCGGGCCGGACATGGTCACCATGGGCAAGCTGCCCCAGACGCCGCGTGCCAAAAAGGTGATCGAATATGCCATCGAAGAGGCCCGCAATCTGAACCACAACTATGTGGGCACTGAACACCTGCTGCTTGGCCTTCTGCGCGAGCATGACGGCGTTGCAGCACAGGTGCTGATGAATCTCGGACTGAAGTTGGAAGAAGTACGGGAAGAAGTCCTCAACCTATTGGGTGCAGGCGTGGAAAGTGAAGAATCACAACAGCAGGAAAAGGCGCCCGCAAAGGGCAAGTCAAAAACTCCAGCTCTCGATTCGTTCGGTCGCGATCTGACCGAGCTCGCCCGCGAGGGTCAGCTTGATCCGGTGATCGGCCGCAAGAATGAAATCGAGCGGGTTATCCAGATCCTCTGTCGCCGCCAGAAGAACAATCCGGTTCTCCTGGGCGAAGCGGGCGTCGGCAAGACCGCCATTGTCGAAGGTCTGGCGCAGATGGTCATTTCCAACAACGTTCCCGAGATCCTTCAGGATCGCCGGATCGTTGTGCTTGACTTGGCGATGATGGTCGCGGGCACGAAATATCGCGGCCAGTTTGAAGAACGAATCAAGGCGGTAATGAACGAAGTTCGCCGCGCCAAGAATGTCATCCTGTTCATCGACGAACTGCACACCCTGGTGGGTGCGGGCGGCGCTGAGGGCGCGATCGACGCTTCAAACGTGCTGAAACCCGCGCTTTCGCGTGGCGAGATTCAGTGCATTGGCGCGACGACGTTTGATGAATATCGCAAGTACATCGAGAAAGATGCCGCCCTGGCCCGTCGATTCCAGCCGATCACGGTGGAACCGCCAAGCAAGGAAGATGCGATTGAGATTCTCAAAGGCCTGCGCGATCGTTACGAGGCCCACCACCGGGTGCAGATCCTCGACGAAGCGCTCCGCAGCGCCGTTGAGATGTCCGACCGATACATCACCGGTCGCTGCCTGCCGGATAAGGCGATTGACGTGCTTGACGAAGCCGGCGCCCGCATCCGCCTGCGCAGCATGACCAAGCCGCCGAATCTGACAGAGCTTGAAGAGCAGATCGAACGTCTCTCGATCCAGAAGGATGAAGCCGTTCGCAACGCCGAATATGAAGAAGCCGCCCGCCTGCGCGATCAGGCAGAGGTGCTTCGCGCCAAGAAAGAAGAACAGCAGCGGCAGTGGCGCGAGAAAGCCAAGGAAGTGGACGGCGTGGTTGACGAAGAAGTCATTGCCGAAGTCATCAGCAAGATGACCGGCGTGCCGCTCACCCGACTTGAGAAGGAAGAAGCCCAGCGGCTGCTTGAACTGGAAAAGGAACTGCACAAGCGTGTGGTTTCGCAGGATGAAGCGATCAAGGCGATTGCCAAGACGATCCGCCGTGCCCGTTCAGGTCTGAAGGACCCGAATCGGCCGATGGGTTCGTTCCTGTTCCTTGGCCCTTCCGGTGTCGGTAAGACGCTGTTGTCCAAGGCGCTGGCGGAATTCATGTTCGGCGATGAAGACGCGTTGATTCAAATCGACATGTCCGAGTACATGGAGAAGCACAATGTCTCCCGACTGATCGGTGCCCCTCCGGGCTACGTCGGTTATGAAGAAGGCGGCCAGCTGACTGAGCGCATTCGCCGTCGTCCTTACAGCGTCGTGCTGCTGGACGAAGTGGAAAAGGCGCATCCCGATGTCTTCAACATGCTCCTTCAGATCATGGAAGAAGGCCGGCTGACCGACAGCTTCGGACGGCACGTCGATTTCAAGAACGTCGTGATGATCATGACGAGCAATATCGGCGCGGACCTGATCAAGGGCGGCGTGACTCCGTTCGGCCTGCAGGGTCGCAAGACCGGCACGCAGGAGGAACAGAGCTACAACAAGATGAAGGACACGCTGATGAAGGAAATCGAGCGGTTCTTCCGTCCCGAGTTCATCGGACGTCTGGACGATGTGATCGTGTTCCGCCCGCTGAACAAGACGCATCTGGAATCGATCGTCGAACTCGAACTGAAGAAAGTGACCCGCCGATTGACGGATCATGGCTTAAACATCGAGCTGAGCAAGGAAGCGAAGGAATTCCTGATTGACAAGGGAACCAACACGGATTTCGGCGCCCGACCACTGCGTCGCGCGATTGAACAGTATGTTGAGGATCCGCTTTCAGAGGAAATCCTGCGCGGAAACTTCAAGGGCAAAGACATGATCAAGATCACGATCAAACAGGAGGAAGGCGCTGAAAAGCATCTTTACTTCGAAGCCTTGAAAACCGCCGAAGCCGGTGAAAAATCAGTCGCGACGGCGGCGAGTGATGCAACTTAGGCCCCTTAACACTTAAGCTTGAAACAAAAGGTACGCGGTGAAAACCGCGTGCCTTTTTGATTTCAGGACAGAGAATAATTTGTTGTTGCGGCCGCCGTCCACGGCGGTTCTCCACACAACGAAGCCGCCGATGACGGCGGCCACTACAGTTGCGCCGCGTTCTACTTCTTCACCTGCTTCGCATAGGAATCTTTCAGCGAGACCGCCCGATTCATCACCAGCTTGTCGCCGGTTGAATCCTTATCCACCACAAAATACGCTGTCCGCTCCAGCTGGTAATGCTTGCCTGCGGGCGAGCCTTTCACGCCTGGCTCGATCTTGGCGTTTGAGATGACTGTTTCCGATTTCGGGTTGAGATTCGCCTTCCAGTCAGCGCCTTCAGGAACATCTTCCGGATCCTCCTTCACGAACATGTAGTCGTACAGTCGCAGCTCACAGTCGATGGCGTGCTTGGCGCTCACCCAGTGAATCGTCGCCTTCACCTTGCGCCCGTCCGGTGCGTCGCCGCCTCGGGTGGCGGGGTCATAGGTGCAGTGAATCTCCGTGATCGCACCCTTCTCGTCCTTCACCACCTTCTCGCACTTGATGAAAAATGCCCAGCGCAGACGCACTTCCTTGCCAGGTGACAACCGGAAGAACTTCGGCGGCGGCGTTTCTTCGAAATCGCTCCGCTCGATATACAATTCGCGACTGAACGGCACTTTTCGTGAACCGGCGGATGGATCCTCGGGATTGTTTACGGCATCGAGTTCATCCGTCTGACCTTCCGGATAATTCGTGATAACCACCTTCAACGGGTTCAGCACGCCCATTACACGCGGGGCACGCTTGTTCAGGTCATCGCGCAGAAAATTCTCCAGCACGCTGTGCGGGATGACGCTGTTGAATTTATTCATGCCAATGTGCTTGCAGAACGCGCGGATCGCCTCAGGCGTATAGCCCCGGCGGCGATAACCGCGGATCGTCGGCATGCGCGGATCGTCCCAGCCACGGACTGCTTTCTCATTCACCAACTGGAGGAGTTTGCGTTTCGAAAGCATCACAAAGCTCAGCACCAGCCTTGCGAATTCAATCTGCTGCGGGTGATGGATCTTTTCTCCCCACGGGCCCGAACCATCGTCGGTGCGACCTTCATTCACCGCGTCAATAAACCAGTCATACAAAGGCCGGTGATTTTCAAATTCCAGCGTGCAGATGGAATGGGTCACACCTTCAACTGAATCCTCAAACCCGTGCGCCCAATCGTACATCGGATAGATGCACCACTTTCCGCCGGTATTGTGATGTTCCTCGTGGAGGATGCGATACATCACGGGATCGCGCAGGTTGAAGTTGGGCGATGCCATGTCGATCTTCGCGCGAACGGTGCGCGAGCCATCCGGAAATTCGCCCTTGCGCATGCGATCAAGGAGATTGAGGTTTTCCTCAACGCTGCGATTGCGATAAGGGCTCTCGGTCCCCGGGCGGGTGGCGGTGCCGCGGGTCTTGCTGATCTCATCACCCGTCAGATCGCAGACATACGCCTTGCTCTTCTTGATCAGTTCCACGCCCCACTCATACATCTGCTGAAAGTAATCGCTCGCGAAGACCACCTTTGAGGGTGTAAATCCAACCCACTTCACGTCCTCTTCGATCGAACGGACATATTCCATTTCCTCTTTTTCAGGATTGGTGTCGTCATAACGGAGATTGCACTCGCCATTGAACTCCAGCGCAATGCCGAAGTTCAGGCAGATGCTCTTGGCGTGGCCGATATGCAGATAGCCGTTGGGCTCCGGTGGAAAGCGCGTGACTACGCGGCCGCCCCACTTGTTGGTGCGAATATCTTCATCAATGATCCGGCGGACAAAGTCGCGGCCGGTCGATTCTTCACTGCGTTCGGGCGTTGGGTTCGACGGTTCCATTCGTGCTCCAAAATTTTTCTTCGATGTCATCCTGAGAGTAGGTGATTCTTCGGTAACAGCCTCGTAGCTTGGGCGTCTCGCCCACGTTCTTTCAGCATTTCGGACGTGGGCGAGACGACCACGCTACGGGGATTCTTGAAAAGATCATACATCCCGAGGGTACCCCCAGAGGAGCCTGTTTCCACTTTGGGCTAGATCCTTCGCAATTCGCTCAGGAGGACGCACTGCAATATATGGGATTCAACAGGCGGAATGAAGGTATGCGGTCATTGGTACTCGGTGTACTTCTTCGCCGAGCCCCTGACTTTATCAATCGGGTATTTCCTGATGTTCATTTCGATCTTCTTTTCAAAGGCGTCGGCTAAATCTATGCCAAGATCGCTCGCCAAAAGCAAGAGCCAGCCCAAAACATCTGATAATTCCTCACCCGCGCGCTGCTTGTTCGCAGCGAGATAGTCGTTCAGTTCCTTACCGTTTTTCCACTGCGTCAGTTCGAGGAATTCGCCGGCTTCGAGCACCAGCGACAGCGCCATGTCCTTGGGATTGTGAAACTGTTTCCAGTCGCGATCCTCCCGAAACTTCAGGACCAGTTGTGCAAGGTCGGCAAGGGTCTTCTGCTTCATCTGGACCTCGGCTTGGCACGCAGTTCCGCAAACATTCTTCTCAAGGTGCGGTCCACCAGCGCGGTGATCTCCTTCGCGCTCATTCCCGACACATCCAGCGGCGGCCCGTACATCACGCGCACAGGACGACGCCGAGGCAGCTTTCGATTGCTTGGCCAGGCTTCAAAAGTTCCCTCCACAACGCAGGGAACCACCGGCACGTTCGCACGCCTCACCACCAGCGCCGCCCCGGATTGCATTGGCGCTATTTCGCCATCCATGCTTCGCGAGCCTTCGGGAAAAATGTTCAGCAGGTGCCCTTCTTTCAAGCGTCGGATGGTCTCCTTCACCGCGCCTACATCGCCCGAACCTTGTTTGACCGGGAACGCGCGCAAGCGGCGAATCCATCCGCCGAAGTAACGATTGCGAAACAATCCCGACTTCGCCAGAAAACTCATCGGCCGCCGCAGGTAGACCCCGACCAGGACAGGATCCAGATAACTTTGATGATTCGACACCATCAATACTCCGCCGCGCTGCGGAACGTAATGGCGGTTGTAGACCTT
>Ga0105047_10019861_pt1 | contig 10349 bp, 8 predicted proteins | sample MAT04_FD_78384 | JGI IMG/M metagenome (GOLD analysis project Ga0105047, IMG submission 78384) | Freshwater microbial communities from Lake Fryxell liftoff mats and glacier meltwater in Antarctica - MAT-04 (megahit assembly) | ecosystem: Environmental > Aquatic > Freshwater > Ice > Liftoff... | reverse complement strand
TATATATATTCCTTATTAATTAAAAGTCCCGCCTGACTCGGCAGTATATTTCCTCTTTTCAAAAAATTTCTATAATTTTCTTCAAACTCAAAATAAACGCTATCTAATTTACCTAAACACCTTTGTGCATCATCAATTACTATAAATGCATCCTTCATATAATCTAAAAAAGTAGAAGTAGTATCATAAAAATAAGGCATATAACTATCAATGGATTCAAAGCTCCAAGTTTCTTTAAGTGATTCTAAGTTGGAATTAACTAAAGAACTTATTCTTTCTATAATTTCTTTGTCCTTTTTCTTATTGAAGCCGCCTAATACAGTATCCAACTCTTCCTTTATTTTGTTATATCCAATATTCATGCTTTCCCGAGTTAATATTATTTCCTTTGCTGGAAATACATCTATTTTATTGACCTTATCAATACTCCTCTGAGTTTCATTATTGAAGGTCCTTATAGAATCTATTTCATCATCAAAGAGTTCTATTCTAAACGGCAACGCAGATATAGGAGGGTGTAAATCTAATATCCCTCCTCTTATAGAAAATTGACCTTTACTTTCCACTCTTTCTACCCTTTCATACCCACACTGAATTAATTTCTCTGAAAAATCCTTTAAATTTAATGTACTTCCTACAGATAATTTAAAAATATATTTTCTCAATAAATCTATAGGAATATATGTAGTTGCTAACGCTTCAACACATGTGATAATTATTTTTTTACCCTTTTCAGTAATCTTTTTCATCACTTTAAGTCTTTCCCATCGAAGATCACCAGATATAGCATCCGCATTATAAAAACCAACTTCTCTAGTTGGAAAATAATACACATCATCTACATAAAAAGATAAGTCATCATAAATATTTTTAGCCTCTACATCACTATGTGTTAAAATTAATAAAGTTTTATCTAATTGCTCGTATACCCCATTTACAAAATAGTTCTTAGCTGATTCTGAAAGCCCATATACGCCAATTGGGTATGTTTTTTCTTTTATGTTTTTTATAATATTTTTAAATTGATTACTCTCTTTCAAAGGCTTCATAAGCCCATTCAGTCTCATTTTAACACCTCTCACTCACTGCATAAATATAAAATAATATTTAAGTAATTTTATTGTGCATTAAACCCATTAAACTCGTTCATAGCTTCATTATATCCTTTTGATATTAGCGTTTCAACGGCCTTTATGCTAGCTTCAAAGGTCTTTTCTACGAGTATTCTGTCCTCACCGGAGAATCGCCCTAGAACATAGGGTATTAGTGACCTCTCTGGTTGTCCTACGCCTATTTTTATTCTTGGAAATATGTTCGATGAAATATTACTAATAATGCTTTTTATCCCATTATGCCCACCAGCACTACCTTTACCTCGTATTCTTAATTTGCCTACATCCAAACTAATATCATCATATATTATGATGATATTTTCATTAGGAATCTTATAAAAAGAAGCTGCTTCTCGCACGCACTCGCCACTTAAATTCATATATGTATTAGGTTTTAATAGAATTACTTTTTCACCAGATATATTAATATCACCACATAGGCCTTTAAATTTTATCCTGTTAACTGAAACATTATACTTATCTGCCATTAAATTAATTACGTCAAATCCTACATTATGTCTTGTATGTCTATATTCATCTCCTGGATTTCCAAGTCCAATTACCAAGTACATTATTACCTCCAACTATTATTATGTTTAAGCCATATATCTATCACATAATTATTTTTTATTTTTTCTATAATATTATACTAAAAAAGCATTTAAATCTACGATTTATATAAAAATAACCATATATTATATATTTTTCTTATAGTCAACCTTAAAAAAATAAGCTATTAATCATATTAGTTATTTTTTAAAACAAATTTTAATGGGCCTTTAATTCAGATAGAACTATATCAATACTTTTAACTTTTCCATCTCTCCAAATTTTGCAGGCTAGAGTTCCTCCAACTTTGTAATTTTCCAAAACTTTACTTAACTCCTCCATGTTTTTAACCCTCTTCCCACCTATTTCAGTTATAATGTCAGTAGGCATAATTCCAGCCAAAGCTCCTCCGCTGCCTCGTACAACTTCTTGTACATACACTCCCTCAATACCATCATTACCCACTGAAATTGCAGTTCCTCCATAAATACCTATGGCTGGTCTAATAACTTTGCCATAGGTCATCAAATCTTCAATTATTTCTTTAGTTTCATTTGCACTAATAGCAAAACCTGCGCTTTCATTTCCTATGGTTGAATTAATTTTCAAACTATTTATACCAATAACTTCTCCATAAATATTACATAAAGGACCACCACTGTTCCCTATGGCTATATCTGCATCAGTTTGTATTACCTTATATATAGTTTGTTCTCCCGTTTTTTTATTAACTATATTTATTCTTCTATCTAGTGCACTTATAATACCCGCAGTAACTGTTCCTGAGAACTGTTCCCCTAGTGGATTACCAATGGCAACAGCTAAATCTCCTGCCTTAACCTTTGATGAATCACCAAATTTTGCAATAGGTAGATTGTTAGCTTCAACTTTTAGAATCACCAAATCTGATATGGCATCACTGCCTATAACTACAGCTTTCAAAACGTTATCATTGCTTAGTTTTACCTTTATTTCTGTTTCACCCTCAACGATATGATAATTAGTAATAATATATCCATCACTTTTAAATATAATTCCTGAACCACTGCCTTCTGGAGTGTTCCACAAAGCTTCTGCTTTACTACTTATGCCCACTACTGCCGGTGACACCTTTTGGGCAACTTTAGAAATAGGATTATCATATGTTCCTTGTATATTATTTTCTGATGTGCTTGGATTTAAAAAACCACCAATATCATTTGGTGCGTTACCTTTACTTATTACATATTGAGATGTAATACCCCCAGAAAGGGCTGCTATTAATATAAAACTAAATACTTTTAAAAATGATTTAACATGGTTTCTTTTATTGCTTTTTCTAAATTTAATTTCACCAAAGATATCATTTCTAGACTCTGCATTCTTCCACATAGCATCTTTTATTTCTTGATTTGAATCATATTTATTCTTATTACGCATAACATCACCCTCTTCTAGTTGTATCTAAATTTATTTTACTTTCATAAGTGTAAATGTAAAACAAACACCATTCTCCTTATTTTCCACCCATATATCTTCCTGTAATTGAGTTAATATATTTCTCACTATAGATAACCCAAGTCCAGTGCTCTCTTTTGCTGTTCTTGACTTATCTGCTTTATAAAATCTATCCCAAATGTACAATAAATCTTCTTCAGCTATTTTAGGGCCATTATTGAATACAGATATGAAAGCTTTTTTTCCTTTGGTTTTTGAACTAATCTTTATTTCGCCACCTTCATTAACATATTTTATTGAATTATCTAATAAATTTGTAATCACTTGAACTAGTCTATCTTTATCTCCCGCTACAAATAAATTATCTTCATCAAAACATACGTCTACGGATGCCCTTTTGTCTTTAATTTTTGTTTCATTTTTTATAACTGTAAGCCTAATAATTTCATTAATATCTACTTTCATAATTTTTAAACTAAACTCCCCTGCCTCAATTGCAGACATATCTAGTAAGTCATTTACAAGTCTAGTTAATCTTTGAATCTCTTCATAGGCAATAGATAAGTAGTATTTTTCCTTTTCCTCAGGAATTACCCCATCAAGTATTCCACTAATAAATCCCTTGATTGAGGTTATAGGTGATCTAATCTCATGAGATACATTAGATATGAATTCGCGCCTATTTTTCTCATTTTTTTCTATAGAATCAGCCATAAAATTAAAGGATTGAGCGAGTTCCCCAATTTCATCATTGGAGTTCAAATAAACTCTCTTGTCTACATCTCCATTGGATATTCTTCTAGCTACAGAATTAATCTCCGCTAAAGGTTTTATTATTATTTTTTGCGAAAAATAATATATAACTATACAAGAAAGTATTATCGCAAAAATTGAAGAAATCCAAATTATTTCATAAACTCGTTTTAAAGATTGATTTAATTCTGTAACGGAGTTATACAATATTATAGAGCCCTTAAATGTACCCGACTCAGTCATTATGGGTGTACCGTAAACCCTTACAGCTTTATCGGATATTCCAGCATAAGGGCCTTTAACTTCAAATGTATGTCCAAGCCTAAGCTGTTCTAGCTCTTTAACAAAGACCTGTTTATACATAAATTCTTTATGCTGCTTATTAGATACAGCATAAACAAATCCAGAGCTATCTGTAAGCCAAATATCTGATTTTATATATTCGCCAATTATCATTATGATATCATTTACTTGTTCTGCCGTAGAATTACCAGCCATATATTTCATGGCAAGTCCTTGTATCATATATGACTTATCCAAAAATTGTTCTTTTCTTTCATCGAAAAAATAGTTTTGGAACCAGTAAGAAAGAAAAGAAGCAATAATTATTAAACTCATAGATATTATAATAGTATAAGTAGCTAACATTTTGGGGAACAGCCCTTTTTTAAGCATCTATTTCACCTCAAATTTATATCCTACTCCCCATACTGTCTCAATCTGCCAATTTGGTCCACCTTGGAGCTTTTCTCTTACCCTTTTAACATGTACATCAACAGTCCTCGAATCTCCAGGATAATCGTATCCCCAAACCTCACATAGTAATTGTTGCCTAGTAAAAACCCTGTTCTTATTAAGAGCTAAATAATGTACTAATTCAAATTCTTTAGGTGGCATTTTCACTTCTTCACCTTTATATGTAACATTATAAGAATTAATATCAATTTCTAAATCATCAAAATTTAAAACTTCTTTTCCACCATTATCTAAATTATAACGCCTAAGCACAGCTTTCACTCTTGCAATTATTTCTTTTGGTTCAAAAGGCTTTACTACATAGTCATCTGCTCCTAGTTCTAGACCCAGTACCTTATCAAAAGTTTCTCCTTTGGCAGTAAGCATAATAACCGGTGTTTCATGTTCTTTTCTTATCCATTTTAAAACATCTATGCCATCAATATAAGGTAACATTATGTCCAAAAGCACTAAATCTGGTTTATAGCTTAAAAAGGCTTCCTGTGCAGCCCTACCATCGTGTACTACTTTTGTTGCATATCCAGAGCTTTCAAGATACATCTTAATTACCTCAGCAATATTTTTATCATCATCTACTACTAGTATTTTTCCTATAGTTCCTTCCATATCTGTACCTCCAAAAATTTTTTTATTCCTTTATTATCTTTATCTTTATCTATTATTTCCTTCTTTTTTTTCATCTTTAAAGGACTAGCCAGTATGACTAGCTTATTATTTTGAACATTTCTTATAAATAATTTAACTTATCACTAATTTATCATACTTTAATGTTAACTAACCAGTTTTCATAAAAATGTTACAAATTATTCACTGTTATAAATTTTAAGTTTTTATATTTTATTATTTCTAATCTTGTAATTCTGATATTTATCTTTAGTATAAACATTATTTCACTATTATATAAATATTGTTAAAATATTTAGCAAAGTAAAATAACCATTAATTAACATTAGTGCATGTTTATATAAATTGCACACTGTTATTTGTTACAAAAAAAATAGTGATGCCCAACTATAAAAAAATAATTGAGCATCATTATTATAAAATATGCATCTATAAGTTAGTATCTTCTTCAAATAATTTACTTACAGAAACATCCTCATATATTCTTCTTATAGCCTCAGCCAAAATTGGCGCTACAGATAATGTGATAAATTTACTACATTGTTTTTCTTCTGGCAAATCAATGGTGTTTAATATTATTAATTCTTTTATTACTGAATCATTTATTCTTTGAATGGCAGGTCCAGATAATACCCCATGACTACAACAAGCATAAACATCTTTTGCTCCTAATTTAACTAACGCATTAGCTCCATTAGTTATAGTTCCAGCAGTATCAATCATATCATCCATCATAATACAAGTTTTGCCCTTAATATCGCCTATAACATTCATAACCTCTGTAACATTAGCCTTTGGTCTTCTCTTATCAATTATGGCTATAGATGCATGTAATTTATCTGCAAATTTTCTCGATCTAGCAACACTTCCAAGATCTGGTGCTACTATAACTACATCATCCCTATCCTTAAATCCATTTTGAATGTAATATTTTGCAAGTATAGGTGTCCCCATTAAATTATCAACAGGAATGTTGAAATATCCTTGTATTTGAGCTGCATGTAAATCCATAGTAAGAACTCTATCAGCTCCTGCCGTTGTTATAATATCCGACACAAGCTTAGCTGTAATTGGATCTCTAGCTTTTGCTTTTCTATCTTGTCTTGCATATCCATAATATGGTATAACCGCAGTTATTCTTCCCGCTGAAGCTCTCTTAAAGGCATCAATCATAATCAGTAATTCCATTAAATTATCATTTACTGGAGCATTAGTTGATTGAACAACAAATACATCTGCGCCTCTAACAGTTTCGTGAATATTAACAGATATTTCACCATCACTAAAAGTTGTTACTAATGAATCTCCAACTTTAAGTCCTAGTATTTCAGCTATATCTGCGGCTAATTTAGGATTTGAATTACCTGTGAAAATTTTAATGTTTTTGCCGTGGTTTATCATCTGCAGTACCGATTTCCAAAATTTCATATAAATTATATCTATAAATAATTTATACAAATTATGATTCTATCTACTAAATAGAATTGTAGTATAACGAGATTAACCCACTAGTATTTTTTTACTCCTTAGTAGTTTTCATATACCCGCTTTACTACAAAAATCAGTTTTCCACCTCCCTTTATATTTTATTTATTAAATGTCCTTAATGCTTTACTTGTTATGCCCTTTTCTCACTACCCAATTCTCAATATTTACTTGTCTTGCTCTAGCTATGGCCAAAGCGTTTTTAGGAATTTCATTTGTAATTGTAGAACCAGCCGCAATGTATGCATTATCGTTAACTTTTACAGGTGATACTAAGTTAGTATTACATCCTATAAAGGCGTTATTGCCTATTATCGTTTTGAATTTTGATTTTCCATCATAATTTACAACCACGGTTCCACAGCCAAAATTACAGCCACTTCCAACTTCGGCATCACCTATATAGGTAAGATGAGATACTTTTGTATTATCTCCAATTGTAGATTTTTTTATTTCAACAAAATCTCCTATTCTAGCATGTTTACCTATATTACTTTCTGGTCTAATATAAGCATATGGACCAACAGTGGTTCCTTCACCTATTTGACTTTCAATTACTACTGAACTTTGAACTGAAACTCCATTTTGAATAATACTATCAGCAATTCTATTATTTTGATAAAGAACACAATCCTCTTTAATAACAGTCTTACCCTGAAGTATATTTCCTGGATATATTATAGTATCTTTCCCTATTTCCACATTCCAATCAATATAAGTGTTTGTAGGGTCTATAATTTTAACTCCATTTTCCATATGCTTTCTATTTATTCTTTTTCTCATTATTGATTCTGCGTCTGCAAGCTCGACTTGAGAATTAACAGCAGTAATTTCCTCCACTGGTACATCAAAAGCTCCTACCACAAGCCCTTCACTTTTCAAAATACCAATAACATCTGTTAAATAGTATTCCTCTTGAGCATTATTATTATTTAATTTATCTAAACTATTAAGTAATTCTTTTATATTGAAGCAATACATTCCTGAATTTATTTCTTTAACTAACAATTCCTTCTCTGTACAGTCTTTAAATTCAACTATTTTTTCAACCTCATTATTTTCATTTCTAATTATCCTACCATACTTTGCAGGTTCATCCATCTTTGATGTTAATATAGTAGCTTTAAACTCCTTTTTTTCATGGTATTCTATCATCTCTCTAACAGTCTTTTCAGCAATTAGTGGACCATCTCCAACAAATATTGCTACTATGCCATCATTACGACCTAAAAATTCTTTAGCACACATCACTGCATGTCCTGTCCCTAATTGGTCCTTTTGAAGGGAGTATTCAATTTTTCTGTCCTTTGTTGCTTCTTTTACTTTCTCCGCTCCTTTTCCAATTACTACATCAACCATTTCAATATCTGAACTTCTCATAGTGTCAATAACATGATTTATCATTTCTTTACCACAAACCTTATGTAGAACCTTAGGAGTATTGGAATTCATTCTTTTGCCTTCACCAGCAGCTAAAATTATAGCGCATTTATACAAATTAAACACCTCTTTATATGATATTTCGACAGATATAAACATTATATCTTATATTATATTCATTTAAACACTTCTTATATTATATTTTATATTATATTTAATTGCAACTAGCCTTCATCGTTTTTACATACTTCTATCAAAAAAATAAAAAGGGGCTTTCACCCTTTTTATACTTCTAAATTATCTTCTACTTTTTTTTCAATTTTTTCTTCTACTTTTTCTACTTTTTTTACAGGCTCTTCACTTTTCACTTTTTCATACTCTTCTAAAATAGCTGTTTGAATCTTCTCTCTTGTTTGAGTATTTATTGGGTGAGCTATATCCTTGAATTCTCCATCTGGAGTTTTTCTACTTGGCATAGCAATAAAGAGTCCACTTTGCCCTTCTATAACTTTAATATCATGAACAACAAACTCATTGTCAAAAGTTATTGATACAATCGCTTTCATTTTACCCTCTGTAGCTATTTTCCTAATTCTAACATCTGTAATATCCATACACTCCACCTCCAAGTTGCTTTATATTGAGTTATAATTATACTATTTCTCTATAACTTGGGTTATTCCTTCTTAAATTGTAAAAAAAAGTTTTAATTTTTTGAATATTACACTTTTTCAAAATAATTTGATGGAGTTACCTCAGTTTTACCTTCCGGATTTACCCCCCTAAACTGAATAATTGATATGTACTCTTCTATCAATTTATGCCCACTTTCAACATTATCAATAAAAACTCCAATACCTAAAAGCTCACTTTCAAACTCTTTAAGTAAATTAATTATGCCTCTAGCAGTTCCCCCTGCCTTCATAAAGTCATCTATGAAAATACATTTGCCTCCTTTTTTTATGGAGTTTCTTGTAAGCGACATAGTTTGAATTCTATTGCTGGAACCCGATACATAGTTGATACTAACAGTACTTCCTTCAGTGACCTTAGGGTCACGCCTTACAATTACTAATTGAACCCCCAGCATCTTTGCCACCTCGAAGGCTAGCGGTATTCCTTTAGTCTCTACAGTTACTACATAATCAATGTGTAACTTATTAAAAGCAGATGCAAGAATTACTCCTGCTTTATGCACTATTTCCGGATTATACATAATATCAGTTATATATATAAAATTACCTGGTATTATTCTATCCTTGTGACTTAAAACCTCACATAACTCCTCTGCAAATATATTGCTCTCAGGCTTTGAGACTCCACAAATGTATCTTACTCCACCAGCTGCGCCTGCAACTGTTTCTATTCTTCCCATGCAGAATTCATTCAAAGTTTCACGAACAATAACAATGTCTTCGCTAATTGTTGATTTAGCCGCATTAAATAATTCTGTAAAACTTTTTAAGTTAATTATCTTATTGGGATTTTCCGTTAATATTTTAGTAATACCTGTAACTCTTTGATTTCTACTATATTTATTCACTATCTATCACCCGTATCTTTATTTTACGAATTTTATTGATTTAAATCTAATCAATATTCGTGATTTTATTGTAAATCATTTTTATCATTATTACAATGCTAATCTAACTAATTTCAAAACATTGTGTTTATTTAATATAAAGCACTTTTAAAAAATATTCTTTGTTTTCTATTTTGTTTTTGTGTTATTTTGTATATAATTAAGAGGAGGCATTGATCCTGTTAGAAATGCCTAACATACTGATTTGATATTTATTTTAATGTGCCTTATATTGATTGGTTTGTTATAATCAATACTTATGTAATTTGCATATACTAAATAATCGTAATAATTTTTAAGGAGTTGATATAATGTCTTTTGATTTTATAAGAGATAAGAATAAGAAAATTCATTTTATAGGAATTGGCGGTATAAGCATGAGTGGTCTTGCTGAAATACTTATAAAAAATAATTATAAGGTTTCTGGATCTGATATGCAATCATCACATCTAACAGATAAATTAAGCAAAAATGGTGTAGAAATTTATATAGGTCACAATGGTGACAATATAGTGGATGCAGATTTAGTTATTTACACTGCTGCTATTTCTTCTGAAAATCCTGAATATATTAAGGCAGTGGAGCTAAATCTACCTCTAATGGATAGAGCTGAATTTTTAGGACAAATTATGAAAGGACATAAATATAATGTAGCTGTAGCAGGTACCCAT
>Ga0105047_10019858_pt1 | contig 10349 bp, 6 predicted proteins | sample MAT04_FD_78384 | JGI IMG/M metagenome (GOLD analysis project Ga0105047, IMG submission 78384) | Freshwater microbial communities from Lake Fryxell liftoff mats and glacier meltwater in Antarctica - MAT-04 (megahit assembly) | ecosystem: Environmental > Aquatic > Freshwater > Ice > Liftoff... | reverse complement strand
CGCAAAGATCGATCTGCGAACGGTTCTCGATAACTTGCAACAGTGCCCGCGTAAACGGCGAGCGACACCGCCGTGTCAAATTTCCCTGCGCTCCACATTCGCGGCCGCAATGCTTAATTCCGACACGTCCGCAGCCATCGCGCGGGCCGCACAACAACAGGAATATCGCGAACTTCCGCAACGGGTCCACTTCATCGGCGAATACGCCAGTTTCGCACGGCGAATCGCAGACTACGCAATTCGCGGCGTTGAAGTGTATTGCGATTCGATCGAACCCGATTTCTCCGAAGTCGTCTGCCACGGCCTCGCAACGCCGTTAGAAATCACCGAGGCACGGAAGCGAATTCGCAACGGTCGCATCGAACATCCACTTGCTACGGACTACATCGTGAATGCACATTTAGTTAAAGTCGAGTCAGTTCGGGCAGTCGCATAAACAAACGCGGTTGCAATTTTGCCGAAAATGACTACCAAAAATTTGATTCCAATGGGAATACCATTGGTCGAAATCGGACGTAAGTCGTTGCTGGGTTAGGTTGGTTCCGAAATTCGGGAATGAGTCCAGGGATGGGTGGGTGTGTAGTGCCTGGACTCATTCAGAGACTTGAATCGTGCAAATAAATACCGCCGAAATCGGTTACGCAACGTGTGGATAAAGTCGGTATACTATTGCTAAGAGAATGGTTACGTTCTCACTGCCTACCGTCCATCGCATCGCGGTCTCCCAATGAGGCTCTCAGCATGGTTCCGTTCCGGAAACTCTCGTTCGTTCTCACCCTGTTCGTTTCGATGCAAGCATCACGTGCCGAAGACGCGAAAGCGACTATCGACTTCAATCGCGATATTCGCCCGATCCTTTCGAATAAATGCTATCAGTGTCACGGCCCCGATGAGAACGAACGCAAGGGCGATTTGCGTCTCGATACCGAGGCCGGTTCGCGTGCGGTCATCGACAATGTCGCGGCCGTGATGCCGGGGAAACCCGACGCGAGTGAGATGATGCATCGTGTGACGACGACCGAACGCGGCAAGGTGATGCCGCCGCCGAAATCGGACAAGAAGCTGACATTGCACGAAATCCAGTTGCTTAAAACGTGGATTCAGCAAGGCGGAAAGTATGCCGCACACTGGGCATACGAAAAGCCGTTGCGGCCTGCCTTGCCGACGGGCAGTTTGCCGAACCCGATCGATCGATTCTTGCTCGCGAAACTGCAAAAAGAGGGGCTGATATTCCTGCCCGAAGCGGATCGCTACACGCTCGCGCGGAGAGTCTCGCTCGACCTGACGGGCCTGCCGCCGACCGCGAAAGAAGTCGAAGAGTTCGTCAAAGATACCTCGCAGAACGCTTACGAAAAGCTCGTCGACCGGTTGCTGGCGAAGCCGAGTTACGGCGAACACTGGTCGCGAATGTGGCTCGATCTGGCACGCTATGCGGACTCCGCCGGGTATGCCGACGATCCCGCCCGCACGATCTGGGCGTACCGCGATTACGTGATTCGTTCGTTCAATTCCAACAAGCCGTTCGACCAGTTCACCATCGAACAGATCGCGGGCGACTTGTTGCCAAACCCGACCGATGAGCAATTGATCGCCACCGCGTTCCACCGCAACACACTCACGAACAACGAGGGTGGCACCAGCGATGAAGAGTTCCGCAACGTCGCCGTCATCGATCGAGTGAATACGACACTGACGACGTGGATGGGGACATCGATCGCCTGCGCCCAGTGCCACACGCACAAATACGACCCGATCACGCAGAAGGAATTTTTCCAGCTGTACGCATTTCTGAACAACTCGGCCGACGCGGACCGCATGGACGAAACGCCGCTACACACCTTCTACGGCGACGACCAGAAAAAACAGAGAGCCACAATCGAAGCCGAAGTCGCAAGTATCTTTGCGAAGTGGAAATCACCGACACCGGAGATTTTGAAAAGCCTGCCAGCGTGGGAGCAATCGCTCGCGGTGAACCCGAAGTGGGCCGAGATAAAGCCGACGAGCGCGAAGGCCATATCGGGGAACGACATGACTGTTCGCGAAGACGGATCGGTGTTCGTCGCTAAAGCCGCAAAGAAAGATACGTACACGATTGAACTGCCTTTGAATACTGCACGTCTGGCGGGTATTCGCCTCGTTGCCCTTGCGGACAAACAGTTACCGGGTGGTGGACCGGGTCACGGTGGCGGGAACTTCATCGTGACTCGCATCGCGGCGAGCTTCGTCCCACCGAAGACGACCGTGCCCGTTGCCAGATTTGTTCGCATTATGCAGCCGGAAAAGAACACGTACTTGATGCTCGCAGAAGTGCAAGTTTTCAGTGGCGGCAAGAACGTCGCGATGACGGGCACTGCAACGCAAATCAGCACCGCGTTCGATGGCCCTGCGAAGCTCTCGATCGATGGCAACACCAACGGTGAATACTTTGTGGGCAAGTCTGTCTCGCATACCGAGATCGCAAACGATCCCTGGTGGGAAGTCGATCTCGGGTCCGAACAGCCGATTGACCGCATCGCGATCTGGAACCGCACCGATGGCGGCGTCGGCGTTCGAAACAAAGGTGCGAAGATCAGTGCACTCGATGCAAAGCGAAATCCGGTGTGGGAAAAGACGATTGTCGATGTACCGAATCCGAGCGCCAATTACGAACTTGGCGGAGCGAAACCGATTTACCTGACAAACGCGACCGTCGATTTCTCGCAGCCCGGTTTTGATGCACTCGGTGCGATCGACACCCTAACCACGACGGGTTGGGCGATCGGCGGGGCCATCGGGACTGACCACACGTTGTCAGTGTACCCACCGAGTGCGATCGATGTACCGGTTGGCTCGAAGCTAGTTGTGACGATCGAACAACAATCGACGCAGGTCGATCACGTTCTCGGGCGATTCCGGATCGCGGTCACCGACGAACCGAAAGCGATCTTTTCCGCGATGTTACCCGAGCGAATCTTAAAGATCTTGGTTGTCGAATCCGCAAAGCGGACGCTCGTTCAACGCGAGGAACTGGTCACCTTCTACGCAACGTCGCTCGCCCCCGAAACGATGCCCGACCGGAAGCGAGCGACCGTGCTCAGTCAGTCGCTGGCCGCGATCAAACCGGCAACGGTGCCGATCATGCAGGAACTGCCGAAAGAGCAGCGTCGCAAGACGAAATTACAATTTCGTGGGAACTACCAGGACCTTGGCGAAGAATGTAACGAAGGCGTGCCTTCCGCACTTCATGCGATCCCGAAAGAGACCACGAAGAACCGGCTCGCACTTGCGAAATGGCTCGTGGACCGCAACAATCCGCTCACGGCACGCGTGATCGTCAACCGCGATTGGGAACAAATCTTCGGTGTCGGCCTCGTCCGGACGAGCGAGGAATTCGGCTCGCAAGGCGAACTCCCGAGCCACCCCGAATTGCTCGATTGGCTCTCGGTCGAACTGATGGAACCCTCGGCATCGGGTGGGAAACCGTGGGACCGCAAAGCATTGATCAAGTTGCTGGTAACGACAACCGCGTACAAACAAACGTCGAAAGTCACGCCCGATTTAATCGAACGCGATCCGGAAAATCGCTGGGTCGGTCGCGGACCGCGAGTGCGCCTGACGGCAGAGATGGTTCGCGATCAGGCACTCGCCGTAAGCGGGCTATTAAGTGCGAAGATGTACGGGCCATCGGTGAAGCCTCCACAACCGTCCTTCGGACTCAGCGCCGCGTTCGGTCGAACGATGGACTGGAGCACCAGCGATGGCGAGGACAAATTCCGACGCGGAATTTACACCGAGTGGCGTCGTACGAACCCGTATCCTTCAATGGCCACGTTCGATGCTCCGAACCGCGACATTTGCTCCGTGCGTCGTCCGCGAACGAACACGCCATTGCAGGCACTCGTTACGCTCAACGACTCGGTCTACATCGAAGCGGCACAGGCATTCGCGCGAAACATCGTCAAAACCGGCGGCAAAACGACTGAGGAAAAGCTCGCCTTCGCCTTCCGGGAAGCCCTTTCCCGTCCAATCCAGGCGAACGAAACGGCGCGATTAACGAAGCTGTACGAAAGCGCGAAAGCCGAGTTTGCGAAAGCGCCCGACAAGGCCAAGAAAATGGCCACCGAGCCGATCGGCCCCGTGCCTCCTGGCGTCGAAGTCGCAGACCTTGCGGCGTGGACCGTTGTCGCCAACGTGATGTTGAACCTCGATGAAACGCTAATGAAACGCTAAAATCCCGAACACTGCCAAACAGGATACCCCATGCACCCCGCACTCGAACGACTGCAATCAGTCACGCGGCGACACTTCTTCCGCGATTCCTCGGTCGGCCTCGGCTCGCTCGCGTTGGCGTCTCTGGGCGCAACTTCGCAGGCAGCGGGGCCGAATGACAACCCGCTGTCACCGAAGAAACCACACTTCGCCGCGAAAGCCAAGCGAGTCATTTACTTGCACATGTCCGGTGCGCCGCCGCACCTCGATTTGTTCGATTACAAGCCCGAACTCGTCAAAAGGACCGGCCAGAACTGCCCCGATGAGTACCTGAAAGGCAAACGCTTCGCGTTCACGTCTGGCGTACCGAAGCTGCTCGGCACACCGCGGAAGTTCAAACAGTACGGCAAAGGTGGCGTGTGGTTGTCCGACGCGATCCCCGCACTTCACGACGTGGCCGACGAGATGTGCGTCGTGCGATCGATGAACACGGACCAGTTCAACCACGCCCCCGCCGAGCTACTGCTGTATACCGGTTCGCCCCGGCAAGGTCGCCCGAGCATGGGCACGTGGGCGACGTACGGCCTCGGTTCCGAGAGCGAAAACCTGCCGGGGTTCGTGGTGCTGATCTCGAGTGGCGTGCAGCCGAGCGGCGGGCAGGGCTGCTGGGGAAGCGGATTCCTGCCGAGCGTCTATCAGGGCGTGCAGTGCCGTAGCAAAGGCGACCCCGTGCTGTACGTGTCGGACCCGCAAGGCATGGACCGCGACATGCGCCGCAAGAGCCTCGATGCGCTAAAAGATCTCAACGAAATTCAGGGGCAAGAACTCGGCCACCCCGAGACGACGACGCGGATCGCACAGTACGAACTCGCTTTCCGGATGCAGATGAGCGTGCCCGAGGTGATGGACATCACCCGCGAGACGAAACAGACGATCGAAGACTACGGCGCGACCCCCGGCGGCGCGAGCTTTGCGAACAACTGTTTGCTGGCACGGCGGCTCGTTGAAAAGGGCGTTCGCTACGTGCAACTATTCGACTGGGGTTGGGATTTTCACGGCACGGGGCCGGGTGAAGATATTCGCGATGGCCTTACGGCGAAGTGCAAAACGATGGACAAGCCGATTGCGGCACTCATTAAAGACCTGAAGCGAACGGGCTTGCTCGAAGACACGCTGATTATCTGCGGCGGCGAATTTGGGCGCACACCGTTCCGCGAAGGCCGCACCGCCGGTGGCAACATTCTCGGCCGCGACCACTATCCCGATTGCTACTCGTTGTTCCTCGCGGGCGGCGGCATAAAGGGCGGTTACACGCACGGCGAAACCGACGACCTCGGCTTCGCTGTCGCGAAGGATAAAGTCCACATCCACGACCTGCAAGCGACGATTCTGAACCAGCTCGGCTTCGATCACACAAAGCTGACATACCGCTTCCAGGGCCGCGATTACCGCCTCACCGACGTTCACGGCACTGTCGTCAAACAGATGCTAACGTAAAGCATTCGTAGTCGATGTTATGCGAACTGCCGCACTGACAGCCGCATGACATCGACGATCTTCGCCAGCGATTCATCGCTCGTGCAAAGTGGTGGCATCGCATAAAGCACATTCCCGAGTGGGCGGAGCAATACACCGCGTTCGATGCTAAAACTACGCAGTTTCGGTCCAATTTCGGATAAATAGCCACCGCGCGATTCGATCTCGACGGCAACAATCGTCCCGCAAATCCGCACGTCGCTAACACCCGGCTGACATTTTAAGTCGACGAGATGCGTTCGCCAGAACTGCTCGATGCGATTCGATTGCCGTAGCCATTCGCCGGTTTCCATAAGTCGCTCGTTGGCGACAGCGACGGCACAGGCGAGCGGATTTGCGGTGAACGAATGACCGTGGAAGAACGTCTTCGCACGATCTGGCGTTTCGAATTCCGAGACGATTTGCGGTGACACCAGTGTGACAGCGAGTGGCAAGATTCCACCCGTCAACGTCTTTCCGGAACAGATGAAATCTGGAATGACATTCGCCTGCGAGAACGCCCAGAGCGAACCCGTTCGGCATCGCGTCATCACCTCATCGACGATGAACGCGACACCGTGTTTCCGCACGACAGCTTCGATCGCTTTAAGTTCGCGAGGTGGGTACATTTTCATTCCCCCCGCACCGAGTACGATCGGTTCGATAATCACACCAGCCACTTTTCCCTTGTTTACAACCAACTTCGCATCGAGTGCGTCTGCCGACAGTGGCACGCGCTCGGTACGAAACAACAGTGGCTCGAAGCGACCGAAGAAGGTTGGGTCGCGGCTGATCGCCATCGTGCCGAAGGTGTCGCCGTGATAACAATCGTCGAAGCCGATGTAAAGAGTCCGTTGCGGCTCACCGCGATGGCACCAATATTGGTACGCCATTTTTAACGCGACTTCGACGGCGGTGCTGCCGTTATCGGAGTAAAAAACTCGCCCGCCATCCCACGGTGTCGACGGCAACAAACGCTCGGCCAACTCGATTGCAGCCGGGTGCGTGACGCCCGCGAACAGCACGTGATCGAGCGATTCGCTCGCCATCTGAAGTGCATGCTTCAACTGCCGATTGTTGTGCCCGTGGAGGATCGTCCACCACGAAGAAATCCCGTCGATGATGCGACGACCATCGGCAAGAAGCAGGAATTCCGCGTCTGCACTGATGACGGGTAACGGGGCAATCGTATCCGCGAGCGACGTATACGGGTGCCACACAACGGCGCGATCTCTCGCCACCCAATCGAGGGCCGATGTTGATTCTTGCTTGATTTCCAGTGTGCTTCGTAACGCAGTCAGTTCTGCACGCTGTTCGTTAACGGCGACTTGCAAATCTTCGCTCGTTCGGCCATGTGGCTGTTCGAGTTGGAAAACCGATAACGGTTCCGCCCAGTGTTTGCGAATTTGCGTTGCGGCATACTCATCGTGCGGACCAACGAGGATTACTGTACTCGCGCTTAGCCCGTGTGCTTTCAAGCTCGTCAGCGATTGCAGAACGCGGCCGATCGCACCGACAGCGGACGATGCGACGAGCCAGATCGACGAGTGAAACCCGCGGATGAGTTCGACCTGTAAAACCTCGTCACTTAATGGTGACAGTGGGCTGCCAAAGGTTTCCATGAGGAGCGGTTTGGCAGAGGCCGGTTTCGCTTTCAGAACCTCGGCCACACTTGGCATAACGCGCCCTTCGCGCGAGGCCGCGAGCGCCGGTGCCACCGCTTCGCGGAAGCGTGCGAGCGGTTCGAAAATCGTGGCACTCGATACGAGTCGCCGCACGGTTTCGGTGTCGGATTCACCCGTCTCCACGGGCTTCCAATACGCAAATTGCTCTGGAAATGCAGCGAGAAACAGCAGCGAGAGCGAAGTCTTCCCCGCATCGGTATCGGTGCCGACAATCACGACGTCCGTCATCACGACATTGCCCCCGCAAGGTGGTCGGTCAGCGCTTCGAGCGTGTGCCAGTCGCGATCTGCGTGAATCGAAATTCGCAAACGCGATGTGCCTGGTAGCACGCTCGGCGGGCGGATCGCGCGGATGTCATATCCGTGCATTTGCAACGCAGTCGCCACGCGCACCGCTCGCACATCGTCGCCGAGAATTACGGGAACAATGTAACTGTCGCCGATTGTCGAGACGTTCTTTTCCCGCAGCTTGGCGCGGAACTGTCGCGTGTTTTCGTGTAGTGTGTTTCGCAATGAATCGTCGCCTCGAACTTGTGGCAACATCTCCAGCCACCACAGCGCGATCGTCGGTGGCAGTGCCGTCGTGAAGATCAGGTGCCGACACTTGTTGACGAGAAACGACTTGAGCAATTTCGATCCGCAGATGTACGCACCGCACACGGCCAGGGCTTTCCCGCCAGTGTGAACGGTCGCCAACACTCGTTCGCGTAACCCGAGTGCGTCGACGCAGCCGGAGCCATTAGGGCCGTGACAACCGGTCGAGTGCGCCTCGTCGACGATCACCTGCGCAGCGTATTTTTCGCCGAGTTCGACGATATCTTTTAATGGCGCGCGGTCGCCATCCATGCTGAAAAGCGACTCGGTTACGATGAACATTTCGCGGCCCGATGGGCGTTTCGTCGCTTCGGTTTTGAGGCCGTCTTCGAGGTGGTTGAGGTCGTTGTGGCGATAGGAAAACTTGCGTGGGCGGCAAACCCGCAGCCCTTCCATGATGCACGCATGATTGAGCTCGTCGGTCGCCACCCAGTCGCCCGGTTCGACGACGGTAGAGATCAAACCCTCGTTCGCGCTGAAACCGCTCGTCATCATCAGCACCGCTTCTGCACCGTGCCATGCGGCCAGTTCGGACTCCACGCGGTCCCATAATTCGTGGTGTCCGCGAAGCAATCGCGACGCGATTCCCGAACGGGACAGTTCCGGTTGCGGGTCAGTCGTGCGAATCCGCGAGGCATACCCGAGGTAATCGTTCGACGTGAAATCGATGCCGCTCGGCAACTTCAGCGAGCGCAAACGCCCATGCGTTTGCAGCTCGTTTAGCGTTTGCGCCCAGCGTTCGATTAGTGACATGTCGTTGTCGCACAGTCGGCCGGTTCGGGTAAACCCATCGCACGGAAAAGCGCGGCATCGGCGTCAGCGGCGGGATTCGGCGCGGTCAAAAGTTTCTCACCGAAGAAGATCGAATCTGCCCCCGCGAGGAAGCACAAAATCTGTAACTCGCGGTTCATCCGGTCGCGGCCTGCACTCAAGCGTATGCGGGCGTTCGGGAAGGTGATGCGTGCGGTCGCGATCAGGCGAACGAACTCGATCGAATCGACGGCGGAGGCCATCTGGAGCGGCGTACCCTGGCTCGGCATCAGGCAGTTAATCGGCACGCTCTCGGGCTGCGTTTCCAGTGCCGAAAGCTCGGCGAGCATCATCAGGCGATCCTCTTCCGTTTCGCCCATGCCGATAATTCCACCGCTACAAACGGAGATTCCCGCCCGACTGACGGCCTGAATCGTGCGGATTCGATCGTCGAATGTGCGCGTCGTAATCACCTTCGGATAGAAGCGCCGCGAAGTGTCGATGTTGTGGTTGTACGCTGTGAGTCCCGCTTCCGCGAGGCGTTCGGCCTGGCTGTCGGAGAGCATCCCCAGCGTGACGCAGGCTTCCATCCCGAGGTTCCGAACGCTCTTGACCATCTCGATAACGGAGTCGAATTCGGGGCCATCTTTGGGGGATCGCCACGCGGCACCCATGCAGAACCGCGTCGCCCCTGCATCGCGTGCCGCTTGTGCTTTGTCGCGGACTTCGTCGACGGTCATCAGCGGTTGGCGGGTGACGGGCGAATCGTAGTGGGCGCTTTGGCTACAATACGTGCAATCTTCGGGGCAGCCGCCGGTTTTGATGCTCAGTAGCGCACACCGTTGGATATCGGAGTAGTCGCGGTGGACCTTGTGAACCTCCGCCGCACGGTGCATGAGTTCGGGTAACGGAAGGCGGTAAATCGCCTGAAGTTCTTCGAGTGATTTCATTAAGAAAAGTGTATCATCGACCGCGAAATCGTCGACGACGGAAACGATGTTCTCTCCGTTTCCGTCGACGACGGGATGATTACAACCCGTCGACTTCCCAGCCTTTGCGGTAGGTGCGGCGGACATACTGATTCGCGGCTGCCACGTTCATAATTTTCATGTCGGTGGCGTTCCAATCGAGCGTTTCGTCTGGGAAACGGGTCGAGAGGCAGCCGAGTAATACCGACTCGGTGAGCGGCCCAGCGTACTCGAACGGAGCCGATGTTTTGCCGTTGCCGCGACACGCTTCGACGAACTGAAGGTAGTGGTTTTCGCCAGGCAGGCTCGGCCCCTTGTACTCTTTGAATTTCTCCTCGGGGAACAAGACGAGTGGCCCGATGTACGGCGAATACATCACGCCTTCCGTGCCGATGTAGATCGATCCTTGATCGACGATCTTGAGGTCACCCAGAAGTTTCTGCACCGCTTCGGGTGGGCGGGCGTTGCCGTTGGTCCACGTGAGGGCGACGGTGTCGGTCGTGAATTTCGTGCCGGGAAATGTGAACTTCACCGCGGTTTCGAGGCCCCAACTATCCGCGTTCGGCGCGTCGCCAGCCGAACGAATCGAGGTCGGCGCGGTGAGTGCGAGCGACGAAAACACGGGGTCCAGAATGTGGCAGCCCATGTCG
>Ga0105047_10019857_pt1 | contig 10349 bp, 8 predicted proteins | sample MAT04_FD_78384 | JGI IMG/M metagenome (GOLD analysis project Ga0105047, IMG submission 78384) | Freshwater microbial communities from Lake Fryxell liftoff mats and glacier meltwater in Antarctica - MAT-04 (megahit assembly) | ecosystem: Environmental > Aquatic > Freshwater > Ice > Liftoff... | reverse complement strand
TATGCCAGCGATACCACAGTGCGCGAAATCAACGACAGCTACATGCCGGTGCTCATCGATGGGGACGCGGTGCGGGAGATCGGCATTCTGACCGCGGATCTGTGCGCGGAAATCGGCAGCGGCCTGCAGCTCCCCATGCTTGTCTGGATGACTCCGGAGGCGAATCCCGTAGCTTGGATACCCCTGCCGGCCGGGAACACGGGAACGATCGCGGAGCTGTTTTCCCAATCCCATATCATGGTCGGGCGGATGTGGCAGGATGATCCGGGATACGTTTCCGATAACAGCGGCAGGGATCAGGCGAACCGTCGGGAGCGGATGCTGGAGCGCATCAGGACGGTGGAAATGAGCGTGGATCCGGCCGCGGATTCCGTGCGGGCGCTGCGCCAGCTCACCTCCCTCTACGATCCCGTTTCGCGCACCTTCGACGAAGCGGGCGGCCTCTTTCCCTGCGGTGCGATCGATCTGCTCTCCATGGGTGCGCGCACTACCTCCCTGCCAGACGAGATCCGCGAACGCTCCAGAACCACTCTGGAGTTCATTCTTGGCGATCTCCTCCCCAGCCCCATGTTCGATCCCCTGGATGGCGGGATTTACAGTTCTCGCCGGGGCACGACCTGGTCGCTGCCGGGTTACTACAGGGATTGCGCGACCCAGGCGCGAGTGGTGGTCAGCCTGTTGGATGCCTACGAGGTCACAGGCGACAAGCGCGCGCTGGACAGGGCCATGGGCGTCCTCGATTTCATTGAAAGCCACTACCGCACGGCGGACGGCCTTTACGGTCTGGGATCGGGGGCGGAGGGAAAAACGGAAGACTGGCTCTGGACGGTCGAGGACGTGAGGAAACATCTGGACGATGAGGAGGCTTCCGTCGTGATAAAAGCGACTGGCATGAAAGACGTCGGCAACCTGCCCTCGGAAGTCGATCCATTGCGGGAATTCTTCCGGTCCAACAGTCTGGGTTTCGTGAAATCCCCTGAGGAAATCGCAAGTGAAACCGGGGCTGATCCCGCCGATGTCCGGGACCTATTGGGCGGAGCCCGCCGGAAACTGCTCAAGGTCCGCGACGCGCGGCTCGGCGAAAGCGTTGGTGGAACGGAGGCTCACGCCGCAGCCACCTTCAGGGTGGTGTCCGCGAATGCGGCGGCATACCGCATTACCGGCGACACGAAATTCCGAGACCATGCCGTGAAGATTCTGGAAACCGCCAGGGAACGTTTCTCCCACGGCCCCACGCTCAAGCTCTATCCCGGTGATGCGCCACCCTCTCTCACGGCCGGCAGGGCCTTCGTTTACGCCGTGGCCATGCAGGCCGCGATGGATGTCTCCTCGGTCAGCCTTGACGAATCATGGCTCCTGTGGGCGGATGATCTGGCCACCACCACCACCGAGATTTTCGCAGCCGACACATATCTCCGGGAGTGCCCGCCCGAGGCGGATCTTATCGGCCTGCCCGTCACGGATCTCGCGATGCTCTTCGACGAGTCCACCGCCGGCCTGATCTCCATGGCGCAGTCCCGCATGGACGCCCTCGACCGGCCGGTTCTGAAATCCTTCGGCGAACAAGTGAAAGGAATCCCCATGGGAGCGGTGGAAAGCCCCATCCTGCATACCGATATCATCCAGGCCTCCCTGATGCGCGAGTATGGCAGGGTCATCGTTTACGGCTCCTCCGTCCCGGAAAACATCAGGAAAATGATCTCCCGCAGCCCATTGAAAGGCACCTCCCGCAAGCAGGGCCAGGTCACCACGGAGGATGGCACGCTCCTCAGCGCGGAAGGTGTCGCCGTCATCGAAGCCGGTAAAAAAGCCCGCCTCCTGCTCGATCTGAGTGAAATCGGCGTTCCTTCCTTGCGCAATCCCTGAAAATAGTGGTTTGTTTTCCTACACCTCTCCTCATACGCATACCTTTATGAAAACCCACAAATTGCCATCCATCATCGCGGGCTGCCTGTGCTCGCTCCAGTTTGCCACCGCCGACATCATCGTTATGAAAAACGGTGACGAAGTCGAAGGCCGGGTCCTCCGCGAGGAGGGCGACAACTACGTCCTCGAAGTGAAATTCAGCAGCACCATCCGCGAGGAGAAAATCGTCCCGAAATCCGACGTGAAATCCATCCGCAAGGAGGAGCCGGACGTCAAGGCTTTTGGAAAACTCGAAGGCCTGGTCCCTACTCCGGAATTGCTCACCATCGCGGGTTACGAGAAACGGATTGAGAGCATCGAGGAATTCATCAAGGCCAATCCCAAGAGTGGCAAGGTTCCCAAGGCGAAGGAGATGCTCGACGTCCTCGGCGAGGAGCTCAAAACCGTCCGCGAAGGCGGCATCAAGTTCGGCGAGGAAATGGTTCCCGGGGATGATTACATGGCCAACGCCTACGAGTTCGATGCGAAGATCGCCGAGTCCCAGATCAAAGAAGCCGTCGCTCGCCGCGACTTCCTTTCCGCCCTGCGCCAGTTCTCCGCCTATGAGAAAAAGTTCGGCGATGCGGACGGCCGCGCCAGTGTCGTCTCCCTCATCACCCAGGTGCTCAAGGCTTATGGTGCCAGCATCGATGAAAGTCTCGCCAACCTTGAAAGCCGCCTCGCCAAACGCCAGGCGGGTCTTGTAAGTATGACTCCCGAGGACCGTGGGAAAACCCAGCGCGCCCTCGATGAGGAAAGCTCCAGGATTGCCACCCGGTTCGGGATCGAGAAAGCCGCCCTGGAGCCATGGATCACTCCCGATACCTTCCACAAGGAATCCCTCGATGAGGCAAAGCGCCAGGTCGATAGCGAAGCCACCAGACTGGGAAACAAGCAGCCTGACACCGCCCTAACGCAGCCCGTCGCGGAATCCTACCGGGTCGCATGGGGCAAAGTGGGCGGCGGCACCGACGAGGAAAAGAGCAAGGCGATCGACGAAGCCCGCACCAACAAGGTGCCTGATGTCTATCTGGAGAAACTCCGCGACCGCGCGGGACTAAAGGCCAACTGATTTCCAGTCCCAACACACGATTTATGAGCGGAAGAAAAGCGCAACGCAACAGACGCACGGCGGAAACGGAAATCGAACTCGCCATCGATCTCGATGGCTCCGGCGTTTCGGAAATCGATACGGGCATCCCGTTTTTCGACCACATGCTCACCTTGTTTTCCAAACACGGCCTCTTCGATCTGAACGTCAAGGTTCAGGGTGACATCGAGGTCGATTACCATCACACCATCGAGGACACCGGCATCGTCATCGGCGAGTGCATGAAGGAAGCCCTCGGCAGCAAGGAAGGCATACGCCGCTACGGCTGCGCCTACCTGCCCATGGACGAGACCCTTGCCCGTGTCGTCGTGGATCTCAGCAACCGCCCCCACCTTGAGTTCCGCGCCCCTGCCGGCACCCCTTCCGCGCCGAACATGCCCTTCACCCTCGTCGAGGAATTCTGCCGCGCCCTCGCCAGCAACCTCCGCGCGAACATCCACGTCGAGCTGCTCTACGGGCGCGATGGACACCACATCGCCGAGGCCGTCTTCAAAGGACTCGCAAGAGCCCTGCGTGAAGCCTGCGAGAAAGACGCGCGGGTCAAAGGCATCCCAAGCACCAAGGAAGCGCTGTGAAAACCGGTCTCGTCGATTACGGCGGGGGAAACCTCCGCAGCGTCGCGAACGCTCTGCACGCCCTCGGAGTCGAGCCGCGCATCGTCAGCTCCTCCGCGGATCTGGAGGATGTCACCCACCTCATCCTCCCCGGCCAGGGCGAGTTCGGCGATGTCATGCGCCAACTCTCGAAACGGAATCTGACCGAGCCCCTGAGAGAATGGATCTCGGTGGGCAGGCCCTACTTCGGCATCTGCGTCGGCTACCAGATCCTCTTCGATGGCAGCGACGAAGCTCCGGAAGTCCCCGGCCTTGGCATCGTCAAAGGCCGCTGCGTCAGATTCCAGGAAAAAGCAGGCAGGAAAATCCCACAAATGGGATGGAACAGCGCCACTCCGCAAAACCCGGAACAAGGCTACTGGAAAGGACTCGGAGAAGAACCCTACTTCTACTTCGTCCATTCCTTTTTCCCCATTGTCGATGACGCGGGCTGGCAGCTTTCCGAAACCGATTACGACGGCGAGAAATTCACCTCCGCCGTCGAAAAAGGAAACGTCCTCGCCTGTCAGTTCCATCCGGAAAAAAGCCAGGACGCCGGCCTCGCCCTGATCTCAAATTTCCTCGACCGGGCGATCATTCGACCGTGACACTCTTCGCGAGATTGCGCGGCTGGTCGATTTCGCATCCGCGCAGCCTTGCGACGTGATAGGAGAACAACTGCAACGCAACTACTGCGGGCACCGTAGCAACGAGCGGATGCGCTTTCGGGATGGAGATAAAATCATCCATCACCTCCGCCGCTTCGTCATCCCCTTCGGTGACGATGCCGAGAATGCGCGCGCCGCGTGCCCGGCATTCCTCGACGTTGCCCAGAGTCTTGTCCTTCGCCGGCCCCTCGCAGGCGACGGCAATGACAGGAGTGCCTTCCTGAAGCAACGCGATCGGTCCGTGTTTCAGCTCCGCGGCGTGATAACCCTCCGCGTGGATGTAGGAAATTTCCTTGAGTTTCAAGGCACCTTCCAAGGCCACCGGATACATGGGACCGCGCCCGATGAAAAACGCATGCTCGGCTTTCACGTAGTCATGGGCGATCTCCTCGATGAGCTTGTCCTTCGCGATCACCCGGTTGACGAGTTCGGGAATGGAGGCGATTTCCTTTGCGAGCCTGAGTCCTTCATCGCGGGAAAAACGACGGCCGCGCCCGAGTTTCAGAGCCATCATCAGCAACACGCTGACCTGACAGGTGAAGGCTTTCGTGGATGCCACGGAAATTTCCGGACCCGCATGAAGATAGACACCACGGCCTGTCTCACGTGCGATGGTGGAGCCGACGACATTGACCAGACTCATCACGAAAGCACCCTTCTGGTTGGCTTCCTTGACCGCCGCCAGCGTGTCGGCGGTTTCGCCGGATTGCGAAATTGCGATCACGAAATCCCTGTTTCCAAGAATAGGATTGCGGTAGCGGAACTCGGCCGCCTGCTGGACTTCCGCGTGGATGTCAGCGAGATCCTCGAAGGCGTATTCCCCTACCATCGCCGCGTGCAGGGAGGTTCCGCAACCGACCATGACCACACGCGAAAGTTCAGCAAGCTCGCGCTGGGAAGTACCCATCCCGGCGAGCACCGAGGAGCCGAGCTGCATGTCCAGGCGACCCCGGATCGCGTTGGCGAGCGCGTCCGGCTGCTCGTGGATTTCCTTCATCATGAAATGCTCGTAACCGCCCTTTTCCGCAGCCGCGGCATCCAGTCCCAGCTCGGCGATCTCACGGGTCACGGGCACGTTGTTCAGATCCCGCACATCCACGGAGTCCGCGGTCACGATGGCGATGTCGTTGTCATCCAGATAGATCACCCGCTGGGTGTGGGCGACGATGGCCGAGGCGTCCGAGGCGATGATCGCCTCCCCGTCACCGATACCGATGACGATAGGGCTGCCGCGCCGGGCGGTGATGATGCGGTCAGGTTCGCGCGAGGAGATCACGGCGATCCCGAAGGTGCCTTCCACCTGATGAAGGGCATCGCACACCGCTTGGAAAAGATTCCCCTTGTCGCAATCCCCGATGAGGTGCGAGAGGACTTCGGTATCCGTTTCGGAAATGAAATGATGGCCCTTGCCCTCAAGTCGTGCGCGCAGGGCGCGGTAGTTCTCGATGATGCCGTTGTGCACGAGTGCGATCTCACCTGACTGGTCGAGGTGGGGGTGGGCATTGACCTCGGTCGGCGGCCCGTGGGTGGCCCAGCGGGTGTGGGCGATGCCAATGGCTGCTCTTTCGAAAAGTTCCGGATCCCAGTTCGTGTGCGCCCTCTCACTGAGGTTCGCGACTTTTCCCGATGCCTTGGAAACAAGCACCCGGTCAGCATCCAGCAAGGCGATTCCCGCGGAATCATAGCCACGGTATTCCAGCCGTTTCAGTCCACTGATCAGCACCGAGGCCGCGTTCGCTTTTCCCAAATATCCTACAATTCCGCACATATGTTTTCGTTGTTTTAAATTTTCTCTTCAGGTCGCAGATCCTTCGCGACCACTTCGCCGGGGCGGGTGCTCATCCCCGGCCAGATTTTTCTTCCAGGGTAAATCAATGTCCCGATGCCGGTGTGGACTCCGTCTCCGACGATGGTTCCGAACTTTCTTCTGCCTGTATCGACAAGCTCACCCTCGACCATGGAGCGATGGTTTCCCCCATCGTGACGAAAGTTCGAAACCATCGTTCCGGCTCCAAAATTCACTTTTTCCCCGAGGATGGAATCGCCGACATACGACAGGTGCCCGACGTTTGTGTTGTCGAGGATGACGCAGTTCTTGATCTCAACCGACTGGCCGATGTGGCAGTTGTTTCCGATGGAGGTATTTCCACGGATATAGCAGTTCGGGCCTATCCTGCAGTTCTCTCCGATGACCACGTTTCCTTCGATGAAAACGCCAGGCAGTATCCGCGTGCGTTTCCCGATTTTCACGTGTCCCTCGATCACCGCGGAGGGATGGACTTCGCCATCGATCTGGTTTTCCGCGAGCGCTCCCACGATGGCGTCATTGATCGCCAGCAGATCCCAGGGAAAACGACAGTCCGCGATCATCGCTTCGAGCTTCGACCCCGGTGCCGTGGACCAATCACCCAGCGGCAGGTTCGCTATCGGGAAATCCTCCATCTTCCGGGTCAGGGTCAGTGGCCAGCCGCGTGGATTGGAATCACTCATCCGATTTCCTCCCCGATGGCTTGTTTGAATTTAGCGATCCAGCGGGCGACCTCGGCGCTCTCCTTGTGCTCCACGAGGATACGGATTTTCTTCTCCGTGCCGGAATAGCGGATCAACTGGCGGCCATCGTTGCCAAATTCCTTTTCCGCCTCGGCAATGAGCGCCTGGAGTTTGGGAAGATTCTCGATAGGCGGTTTCTCACGCACGGGCAGATTGAGGAGCGTGCTGGGATACTCGTCCATGACGGCACCGAGTTCCGCGAGAGGTTTTACACTCTCTTTCATCATCTTGCAGATTTGCAGGGCGCTGACGATGCCATCCCCTGTCGTCGCGTGATCCGCGAAAATGAGATGCCCGGAATTCTCCCCGCCAAAGCTCAGACCATCCTCCCGCATCCGCTCCAGCACGAGCCTGTCGCCTACTCCGGCCCGAACCACTTTGATCCCTTCCTTACGCATCGCTTCGTCGAGACCCAGATTGCTCATCACGGTCGCAACCATGGTATCTCCGCGCAACTTGCCGTTGCGCTTCAGACTGAGCGCGCAAATCGCGAGCGTGCGGTCGCCACTGACAACATGCCCGTCCGCGCAGGTGAAAATCACCCGGTCGGCATCGCCATCAAGGGAAATGCCCAGGTCGGCACCCGTTTCCTTCACCAGTCGTCCTGCCGCCTCCGCGTGCAGCGCCCCGCAGCCCGCGTTGATATTCCGCCCGTCCGGATCGACCGCCATCGTAATTACCTCCGCACCAAGTTCCCGGAAAATCCTCGGCCCGACCTCATGTCCCGATCCGTTTCCCGCATCCAGTACGATCTTCATCCCGTCCAGTTTCATCGCTCCGATGCTGGACTTGGCCTTCTCCACATAGCTTTCGATTCCCTGTGGAAAATCCTCAATCGTGCCCGTCCCCAGCGCTCCGCAGGCAGACTCGCCCAGCAAGATATTTTCCACCGCCGTCTCCATTTCATCGGGGAGTTTGAAACCGTCTCCGGCAAAAATCTTCATCCCGTTGTCCTCGAAAGGATTGTGCGAAGCCGTGAGCATCACCGCCGCCGTCGCGTTCATTTCCCGCACCAGCACCGCCACTGCCGGCGATGGCACCACGCCAAGCTTCACCACGCGGGCACCGGCCTGGACGAGTCCCCGGGTCAGCGCATCCTCAAGCATTTTCCCCGATTCCCGGGTGTCCCGACCTATCAGCACCGTCGCTTTTCCATCATCTGACAGCGTGCGCACCACCGCTCCGCCAAGCTTCTCAGCCATCGCGGCTGTCACCGGATACTCGTAGGCTTTTCCTCTGATTCCATCTGTTCCGAACAGTTTCCCCATTGCTTCCCTGATTTTTTTTTGCGAGAGCAATACTGTTCAATTCTATTTGAACAAACAAGACCGAATCTGCCAGATTTCCATCCGTCCGGACAAGTCCACGTTTTCTTCTCTCGCCAAGCGCCGCCCGGAATTCTAAAAATCCCCACCCACCCGCCATGAGCAAAGATTCCTCCAAGCCAGATTCCAAGCCTTCAAAGAAAAGTCCGCCCACCGGCTCCTCACCCAAGGACGGCACCGAACTCGATCTCTGGGATCTCGATACCGAGGATTTGGAAACACCTGTAACGGCCCCCAAAGAGAGCGAGCGGGACACGGCGGCAATCCCTGGCCGTCGGGCCAGCGAATCCCCCATCAAGTCCAAAAAGCCCGCCGAGCGCCTCATCGATGTGCCTGTCCTTACTGAAACCGGAGCCGATGAAGCACCCGCGAAAAAAACTTCCGCTTCCAAAAAACAGCCCCGCAAATCCAAGCCTGCCGATGAGGAATCTCGATCCCACGAATCCAACGAGGAAACTGTAGACGAAGCAGGTGCAAACATCACGATTGGCGAATCCAGCCTCGATACCGGGGATGCCGACTACGAAACCAAGGAAAGCGATGGCGAGGACCGGAGTCAGCCAGCGGGCAAACCCATTCCGTCATTTCTCAGCTCCCTTTCGAAGTCCGAAAAAATCGGGATCGCCGCCCTCGTCGCCATCCTTGTTGTGAGCGCGACACTTGCGATCATCTATTTTTCCACCAACGTCCCGACCCGCTCGCTCATCGCCGAGAAACTCGATCTCCCCGTCAGCGGCGAAGTCGGACTGGTCACCGTCACCGCAGTGGACACATACTGGCGCATCCCGGTGACCTCCGGCGAGAACGCGGATGTCGTCCGCCGTGGCACCATGTTGGTTCCTGTTTTGAAAATCACCCTCGATGCGAAGCCCGCCGCGTTGCGAATCCTCTTCCGCAACGAGGACGGGATCGTGATCGGCGATGCCATCACGCGCGACGTCAGCGGAAAATCGGAACTCACCATACCCGCGACCGCCGGTTTCGATGACATCGGGATGCACGCGTCCTACCGCACCGGAGGGAGCAGACGCTGGATCGTCGAAGTGCTCGAGGCTGCCAACAGCAATGCGTCGCGCGACAAATTCAAGAAACTCTTCGAGACCGAAATCTCCACCGACATGCGGAAGTGACATCCCATTCCCTTTTTGAAAATTTCCAACACCATATCCGATTATCTCATGATGACTCCCCTGATTCCCAAGGAAGGCTGGCACGTCTTGCACCTTTACTACCACATCGATCACTCGCAATGGGCCCTCTACACCGAGGAAGAGCAGCGCCACGCGAAAATCCGTCTCACCGAGCTCGTCCAGGAAATCCGCGCCACTCCCGATACCCAGCTTCTCACCTTTTCCGTGGTCTCGCCCAAGGCGGACCTCGGCTTCATGCTGCTCACCCCGGATCTGCATATCGCGAATTCCTTTGAGAAACAGCTCACCCTCTCGCTCGGCCCCGAGATCCTGACTCCCTCCTATTCCTATTTCTCCCTCACCGAGCCATCCGAATACACCACCACCCGCGAGCAATACATCGCCGAGACACTCGTCGCGGAAAAAAACCTCAGCGAAGACTCCGGGGAATGGGAAGCGGCGCTCAAGGAATTCGATGACCGCATGACCCACTACCGTTCCTACCGCGTCTATCCGCAGCTCCCGGACTGGCCCGTCGTCTGTTTCTACCCGATGATGAAACGCCGCTCCGGAGCCGACAACTGGTACGCGCTCGATTACGAGCAACGCCGCACCCTCATGGCCGGTCACGCCCGTGTCGGCCGCACCTACTCCGGCCGCATCCTCCAGCTCATCACCGGCTCCACCGGTCTCGACGACCACGAGTGGGGCGTCACACTCCTCGCCAAGGACACCGCCGACATCAAGGCCATCGTCTATGAAATGCGCTTCGACGAGGTCTCCTCCCGCTACTCCGAGTTCGGCGATTTCTACATCTCCCTTCAGCTCCACCTCGCGGAACTCTTCCACCGCCTCTGTCTGTGAGCATTGATCTCTGATCTCTGATCTCTGATCTCTGATCTCTGATCTCTGATCTCTGATCTCTGAGATTTGAGATTTGAGATTTGAGATTTGAGATTTGAGATTTGAAAGTTGAAAGTTGAAAGTTGATGCCATCGCGCCGCCAGTTCCTCGCCACCACCTCCGCTTGGGCTGCGGCGGCCTCCTTCGGCTTCGGGAAATCCGCG
>Ga0105047_10019856_pt1 | contig 10350 bp, 6 predicted proteins | sample MAT04_FD_78384 | JGI IMG/M metagenome (GOLD analysis project Ga0105047, IMG submission 78384) | Freshwater microbial communities from Lake Fryxell liftoff mats and glacier meltwater in Antarctica - MAT-04 (megahit assembly) | ecosystem: Environmental > Aquatic > Freshwater > Ice > Liftoff... | reverse complement strand
CGCGCGGCGGAATCGGCACGGGGCAAAAGTAAAGCAGCTTGCGCATAGGGTCGTTGTCTCGCTTGTTCGGCTCCCAACTGCCGTAGTCGAACAGAATGAGCGTGCGTTCGATCCCGGTTTTCCACGGCGAGAAACCGACGCCGATGCTGTCGTCCGCCGCCCAGCTTCCTCCGATGGGATTCTGGATGCTGGGATGGCAAATCTTGATGCCGTTCGCCTGCGAGTAGGTCGGGTGCATGGCGTGATTCAGCCCCGTGGGCGCGCGATCAAACGTGAACGTCAGTCCGCCAAACCCGGTTACTTCCATGGGCGCATCGGGGTGCCGATTCTCGACGCGGGCGCTGATGGTCACGTCTTCGCCAGCGAAAGTGTAATCCATCGTGCAAAGCAAATCGTCCTTGCGCTGGCGGACGACAGCGTGAGTCGGTGAAGGAATCTCCAGCGTGCGTTCCTGAAACTGCCGCGCCCGCACCGGGCCGTTGCTGGCGCCGCGCGAGAACCACGACTCCGCATTGAACGCGCTCCACTCTCCCGAGGCCAGTGCGCGGCCCTGAAAGGTGATGCGCGAAAGCCCGTTGCTCGTGACTTCAAAAGTCACATCGCGGTCGGTGCGGTGGATGAATGTGTCCGGCTGGGCGGCGGATGCCACCGATATGACTGCCGCCGCCAGCGAAAGCCAGCCCGTGATGAGATGTCGTGTGTGTCTCACAAAGAATCTATTGTTTCACTCGGCCACGATGCCGGGGTCCGAATGGGCGAGTTTGTAGGTTGAGTAAATCGTTATACTTCCTGGCGCGAGCTGATCGCGCAAGGTGGCTTTGCTCGCCGAGAGTGGGAACTCGGTCTGGGGAGCAATCTTCAAATCGTCACGGTCGCGGTCCTGGGCTGTGATGCCATAGCGGTAAAAGGTTCCGGCCCTGGCGAGGCCGCCCAGTTCCAGCGCCAGATCGAATTCCGCAGGCGCGTCGTTGATGACCATGAGTGTCAGATTGCCCTTCGGGCTGCGCAGCGCTGTGGCAAACACGCGCTGCCATTTCTGAAGACTCCCACCCTCGACCTGACAAGCCAGCACGGCGGAATGCTTGGCCGCGAAACGGCTTAGCAGTCCGACACCGAAATAGGTGTTCGGATGAGGCGTGTAATTCTGGAGTAGCTTCCCCGCCTTGCGATCCCACGTTTCGATGAATTGCCATTGACCGTCGAGGTCGCCGCGGTTGATGAAACTCCAGCGGTTGAAGCCGTCCGCGCCGGCGTTCAACCGGCGTACGACCAACTCGCAGTCCTTGAGCACCGATTCGTAGCTGCCCGGACCGCGATGCGCCGCGCCCCAGCCGTTGGCCATGGTGCCGAATTCCGACATGAACAGCGGCTTGCCTTGCTGGTGCGCCCAGGCCGCCCACGCCGCCGTATTCCGGTCATAGCGGAGCATCTGGCCTTTGTTGTTCCAGTCGAAGTTTTCGTCGTAGGAATGAAAATCGTAGGCGCCGAGCAACTCATGGAAGTCGAACTGCTTCGGATTGAGTTCCGGCACCCCGCCGGTGCGATCCGGGCCGGAGAGGGGAAGCGAGAGCCCCCGTTTGTCCAGCGCCTGGCGCACCGCGGCCAGACCGGGCTTGAGCGGGAGGACATGATTGGGAGGGGCCTGCCACCATGACCAGTTTCCATTGGGCTCGTTGTTGATGCTGAGCCAGCGGATGCAGGTGTAACGCTTCGTCTTGATCAGGTGCTCCACCAAGGTGGCCAGGCCCTCGCCGAAATCTTCCAGGGAAAGCGGGCCGCTATGCACGCGGGCCACCGGATCGTCGCGCCATTCGGGGAAGGTGTTCCAGCGGACGTTGCCCCACATCTGCTGGAGGAACACGTCGGCCTGGTGGCGCTCGCACCAGTCGAGAATCCGATACAGGATGCGCATTTCCGGATTGTCCCAACTGAACTGGCCGCGTTCCGGCTCGTAAATGCGCTGCTCGATCTCAACGCGGTTCCAGTCCAGGCCGAGCCAGCGGGCGTGGCGGTCAATCTGCGCCCAGGCCCCCTCGTCCTCGGCGGGCGGGTATGCACCCCAACCGCTGCCGCCGTGGCTTTTGTTGGGAAAGATCGGATGCGGTTTGTCGCTGACCGGGATCGGTTCCTCGATGGCGTGCCACGAGGCGCCGATGCCGCCGCGCAGGGTGTTCACCACTCGTGCTGTGTCCACGGTGACGCGCACCTCGCGGGAGGGAGATTCCGTCGGCGGTGCCGGAATATTTTGGACCGGGATACCCTCCACCCCAGGCGGCGTTTCCAGCGCAACGCGGTCGTAAAGCAACCAGCTTCCCGCAACGCTGCGGATGTGGAGCTGATTATCGCCGGCCTTGAGCAACCCGGACGGGAACTCAATGGCGAAACGGTAGGGCTTGCCCTTGGCGGGCTGGCCGGAAATCGAATGGTTGCCCGCGCCGGGAGGCAGCTTCTGCTCGAACTTCTGTCCGTTGATTTCCAGGTTAAGGGTGGGTGGCCTGGACTGGTGCGTATCAAGCAGGTCCACGAGGAGGCGGCACTTGCCTTCCGGGGCCGACTGCTTGATCCCAAATCGAACCGCGAACGAATGTTCGCGCGCGCCCGCCCAGTTGTCTTCCGGTCCGGGATGCACATAAGGCCAGGCCGCCTTCAAGTCCGAGTGTCCGATGATAAACAGTCCATCCTCGTCAAAGCTCTCATAGTGATTGGGCGCGAGGGCAAATTCGGCGTTGTTGGTGTCGAACTGGCCGATCTGCCAGAGCATGTGTTGGGCAGCAGCAGGGCTGGTCGCAGGAAGTATGGCAGCGCACATGCCCGATGGAACCAGCCCAAGCGCAATCAGCATGGCCGCGGCCAACAACCGAGGCGGTTGGTTGAAGATCATCCGTCTGACTCGGCATTGACTCGATTGGCGCATAATCTATCGGTTGTTTAAGGATCGGATTCTCATTCGTTGATCCTCAGACGGCTGAAGGAGCGGTCATTCTGAAGCCTTCCCCACCGGGAATTGGATTTGCGCCAGCGCTTTCACCGCCGTCATGTAGGCGACAATCTCATCGGCGCTCAGCGCGCGGTCCAGGACTACGATTTCGTCCAGCGTCATCGCCGGGCTGCTGCCGGTGGCACCCAGTTCCACGGAGTTGATTTCGCCTTCTTTGAAGATTCGTTTCTTGGGTGCGTATTGGGTGCGGAGGTTGCCGTCCCAGTAGATGCGGATGTCGGCGGCGCCGCTCACGGTGATGGCGGTGTGATGCCAGACGTTCGGTTCAAACCAGGCGCGTCCGCCCCAGACATCGTTGCAGTTGTCCATACCCTCGAAGTTGTAGCACTGAAACACGTAGGTCGGTTCTCTTAAAGCACACCACGGCCCTTTGCCAGCGACGAACGTCGAGAGCCAGCCCTTGCCGCGCAACGCCAGCACGCCGAAACCGGTTTCCTCCTTCATCGACTCATCCAGCCGCCACCAGAACATGACGGTGATCGGCTTATGCACGCTCAAGGCGGGGCTGCGAAGCGAGTAGGCACCTTTGTTTTTCACGGCTGGCCCGCTGCCGGTCTTGTAGCCAGGACCAGCCAATCCCGGAACCGCGTCGTTCTCGGCCAAGGTCACAGTCGCCTCGATGAGGTTGATCTCCGGCGTCTTCAGACCCTTCGCAAAGGAATGGTAGAAGACGACGCGATCAGCGATGCGCGGCGGCAGATAGAAGAATCCATCGGCAGGCGCAGCCTGGGCAAGGCCGGCCGTGAGCAGAATAATGGCACAGAAAAGCCGACTCATTGGCCGCCTTTCGGTGAAATGCGCAGCACACGCAATTCGTGTTTCTTGAACGGCAGCCGGAGCGTCCCATTTTCCACGGACAATTCGGCGCCGCCTTCAACATTCGCCACGTTGCACCCTTGCGGGAAGCCCAGGGCCTTGGCGTCCACGGAAAGCACGGCGTCCACTTCCTGCCCGGCATAGCTGGTTATCGCTGCCACAGCCGCTTTGCCTGGGACGCTATATACGATGCTGACAATGTCAGGGTTGACCGATCTCACCGGCTGTGGGCGCTCGTCCCAGTACTTGTAAACTTTCAGGCCGGGCATATCCAACAGATCAAGAATGGCCTGGGCCAAAGCGGCGTTGTCCTTGTGCGCCTTAACCCAGGAGTTGCCCCATCCGCCGCCGCCATCGAGTTCGTGGACGAGGCGCACGGCGGTGAACGTGCGCTGGGTCCAGGGATCATTCGCCAGCTTGCCGGCGTCGCCCAGCGGCACCGGCCACACGCCGGCCTGCTCGCCGGTGGTTGCGAGTTGGATATACTCGCGGGTGTAACGGTCATGGACGTCGCCCTCGGAATACTTCCATTCCCACTCGTACTGGACGGTGCAAAATGAGAGCATGGGCAGAGGACTGAAGCTTGTTATATGCGGAAAGACGACCGGCAGCATCTGGCGCTCGTTCATCATGAGAAAGGTCCGTTTGGCGAGATCGCGCAGCGCCCAGATGCCGGCCGCCGGCACGATGGTGCCATCCGCGCGCCGATAGGCATCGGTCATTTCGGTATTGAACGACGGGACGATGAAGAAGTTGTCCCAGTACACGCCACGGTTGTTGCCGATCTCGAACGATTTCGCATACCAATAGAGATTGTAGTCCGCGTAGGAGGGCGAGGGCACGACCTTGATTTCGCCGCGGCTGGTGCCTTTGCCGATGGCACGGAAGTCGTCGAGCATCCATTCGTCCTTGAAGGTTTCAAATTCCGGGAAGATCTGGCAGGTGGCGCGGTTGTAGTAGAACACCATCTTCGCGCCCAAGTGCGATCGCAGGTTGTGGCCGACGTGCGCCTCCCAGCTCTTCACCGCGTCCTTGCCGTAGGGCGTGAAATGCTCCCGGCAGCGCGCGACAGTCGCCGCCACGTCCGCAGCGCTGATCTTTTCAAGATTGCCGCGCTTGAGCATCTCCCACAGGAACATGTCCTGGCCCGCGGGATACACCGAGCCGCAGTCGCCGAGCGCGAGCCAATTGATATCGGTGCCGAGGAGTTGGTATTTGTCGCGGAAATAGCGATAGCGCCACCAATTGGGATTCTGGCCCGGTGCGTTCAACATGGGCTTCACCGGCGCCGCGAGGAGTCCGAAAGAAAGGGTCTGCGAATGTGCGAGCGTGGTCGGCTGATTGACGAGATGCACCCGCAGGATTACTTGCCCGTCCTGGCGCACGACTTCCACATTTGGCGTCGCTGGATTCCAGCCCCAGCCTTTGTCGTTCTCCGCAAACCAGCACAGGCCACGCACAGGACCGCCGAGAAAGATGTAAGGACAGAAGTTCTTGATGAAGTCATCGCAGGCCAGCTTCCGCGCATCCCAGACCACGCCGTCGCCTTCGGGAATCTTCTGTGCGACCGGTGCGCGAATGCGATCGGAGTTGGCATGGATCATCGTGGCCGCGTCGCCGAGGAAGGGGATTTCCAGCGTCAGTTCTTCGATGGCCTGACCGCCGGTGGGCTGAAGGGTCAAGTCCTCGCGCAGCGTGCCGTCGTAGTCCCAACTGTCGCGGAAGGACGCCTTGAATGGACCTGCCGACAGTTGGCCTTCGGTGCGAACTTCGTGCGGTTGAGCCGAGACCACCTTCAATTTGTCCGCTTTCACGGGCAGGTTCACTCCCGCAACTTTCACGAGATAGCGCATGGGGGCGGCGAGCAACGGTTTGACCACGCCGGTATTGGCGGACTTTCCCGTCACCTGGTCGAGCAGGCCGACATCGTTGAGGGTGTGTTCACGCAGAACCGTCGAGAGTTTCCGGCCACTGACCTGAATGGGCGTGAACGGAGGATACACCTTTGTGCTGCGGCCCGCGGCCAGGTTTTCCCAAGGGAAAACCTTTCGTTCGAAATTCTTGACTGTCTCGTCGGCCGGGCAGTTTGCGCCTTCGGCCTTCAGGGCAATTTCAAATTCGCCTTCGAGGCCTGGCAGTTCTCCGGTCGTCTCCTGCCGTCCGCCCGCGAACTGGTCGATCGGAAACTCGAACGTCTTGATCGCATCCCTGGTGCCGGCCTTGCGCACCACGGCGCTGACGCGCGTCGGTTGCGCATTCTTTGGCAGGCCGTTGATGTCCGCCGCGAGGCGCAGCTTGTTTTTGGAAGGATAGTAAGCAAAACGAAAATCCACCGGCGGCGCATCCTTCGGCTTGCCGACCACCCAACGGTTCGCCTCCTTTGCGCGCGTCCACTTTGTCTGGCGCTGGTGATACACGGTCTTGCCGTCGGCGGACGTGACGCGAACAGAAAGATCGAAGACGGTGGTAGGATCGTTCTCGGCGAGCGCCAGCTTGAGCGTCTGGCTGGCGCCGGGCGCGAGTGTCAGCACCTTCTCCTCCCTCAGTTCGGGCATGTTGTTGCGCACGAGATCCAGTGCCGCCTTCAATTCAAGCGGGTCGCGGGTGGGATTGCAGACGATCAATTGCGCTTCCGCCGGGGGAAAGCTGGGATCACTCGACCATTGAAAGCGCACACCTGGAGCGGGCGCGGACGAGAATGCGAACCGGAGGCCGGAGTGCGGGTATCCGCCGGTAAGGCTGCTCCAGGTCCAGTCCGGTTTCCAGTCGCGGCAGAGGTTCACCGCCCAAAGGCCATCGGTCGCCTGACGTCCCCGCGCGCCTGCGCCCAAGTTGGCCAACGGAATGGCGATCTCCGTGTTCCACCAGCCGTCCTGTTGAGCGTGAGCCTGCTGGTATTGGCCCTGCCACGACGGCTCTTCTTTGGCCGTACCGAGCAGGTGGATGTTGTAGCCACCCTTGCCCAGCGAATTGCACAGGAACTGGTAGTCCACGCGGTCGGCGGTCTCCGGCGTGGGACAGACATAGACTTACGCCGCGTCGTCGTAAGCAGCCTTTAAGCTGTCCGTCTTCACTTCGGACAGCAATGCCCCTTCATCCGGAAGCTGAGTCTGGATGGCCACATAGAGGTGCGTGGGCGTGGCGCCAATGAATCCTCGCGCCCGTCGCCGCTGCAGCTTGCCTTCATTCATCGTGACGAAGCCGTCAAAGCCGGCGGAGGCTGCTCATTCACCCGGCTCGATCCGACCGTCCAGTTTCGGCGCCGCGTTCATCAGCGGCACCCGGAACTCCTCGGCGCTCTGTGCCGCGAACGCCCCGACACAGAACGTGGCCAGTGCGGTACATCCGATACGTTTCAGGACGATGTCCTTCAGTCTATTCATAGGATGATGGCGGTCATTTAGCGGATGCCGCCTTGCTTGCGCCGGATGCCCGATAGAGCGGCAGGTGGTAGTTCGTCAGGTTCGTGCGCGACAAAGTCTTGGTTTCGTTCCCAAAGGTTTCTTCCACGATGGTGGTGAAGGGCAGATTCCAGTGATAGAATCCGAAGGTGAAGGAGGCATCGGAGTTGATCACCTGGAACATCGGCGGGTCCAACGGCTGTTTGTCCCATGATTGGTAGCTGACCCCACCCAGCAGTTCCACCTTCGCGCCGTTCCGGGCGATGATGTGCGTGGCGCGTCCCTCCGTCTTCAGCCCCAGAATCCACAACTGCCCGCCGTCCACTTCGATCATGTCTTCTTGCGGAGACTCTGGATTGAATTGTCGCGCCCAGCACTTCTCGCCGGGGCCGATGCGCAGTCCGATCACGGGCACATCCTCGATGAACCATTCGCCGGTCGTGGAAGGTTTCTTGTGCATCCCCGCGTGGCCCAGATTCCGGATGACCACCGCTTTGCTGGACTTGTTCTCGAACATGGACATGGTGCGCGGCCCCTTCCACCCGCCGAGCAGGAAGAACCGTTCGACCACAACGGACGGACTGGTAAGATTCTCGAAAGTGAACACGGCCTGCTCGCCACTCTGCAAGCGGCCGGTCGGGTCCGCGATGTCGATGAGGTTCTCCATGCCGATGATCCGGTTCACGCTGCCATGCACACGGACTGGTCTGGTTAACTTCGGATAGTCGTAGGTGCGGGCGCGGCGCGGAAAGTAGATCGTGGTCTTGCCTTCTTTGGCAGCCTGGTCAATGGCACTCTGCAAAGCCTCGCCGCAATCCTCGCCTGCTTTCGACCATTCAACCCTCACCCACCTGGTGAGGTTCGTCTCCCACGGGACCTCGGGCGTTTCCTTGATTGGTAGGTGAAGAGTCTTGAGTTCGTTTGCAAACAATGAGTGCCCCTTGCCCTCGAACCATTCGTCCAGGCTCGCGCCGTCATGCGTCTTGCCGGAGGCTTCCTTGAGCAGGTGGCCGTAACCGCTCTGCTTGATGTCGCGCAAAAACAGCCGGCCCTTCTCATTGCTGATGGCGGTGTTCTCCGCGGCGCCACCGGTCAGTTCCGCTTCGATCAGGGTCAAGTCCGTCCATTTGTTTCTGACTGCCGGAACCTTGTTGAAACTCTTCAGTCCACGGAGGGTGGTGCGGCCGTCAGAGTTGAAGAACCCGAGCACGTTTTGGTTCTTGAGCGTCAGATGTTCCAGGACCACGGAGAAAGTGTGTGCCACCTCCGCGCCGTAATCGAATCCGATCACGGTGACGCGCTGGATCAGGCACGGGCCGATCTGGCCTTGCGTCAGATCCAGCCCAAGCTTGCCCGCCCCTTTTGGATCACTGCTCCGGATCGTGACGCGGTCCATCGCTCCCGAGTTATTGGACATAAAGCGCAGGCCCACCGCGCCGGGATTGCCGCGCCCCACGTCCACGGTGAGGTTCCGCACGTAACTGCGCATCACATCGCCGGTGCCTTGGCCCTCATAGACGGAAAACACGATCTTGGACTTCGCGGGATCTCCGAAACCGGGGCAGTTGTCCTTGAGCCGAATGATGGTGCCCGCTTCGCTCTGACCTTGGTAGGAGATGAACCGATCGCGGCTGTGAGCCTTGCCCTTGAAGATCCCCACGCTGTCGCTGATCAAGTACACGCCGTCGGGGAAGTACAAGGTGTCGGGGATGCCTCTGACTTCGTCGATGGCTTTCTGAATCGCGGCGGTGTCATCAGTGATGCCATCTCCCTTGGCTCCGTAGTCTTTGACGTTCTTCACTCCCGCATCGGCAGGGAAGACAATGCTCTCGGCGGAAGCCACAAAAGCCAGGCCCAGGCTCAGAATGACGATCAGGCTGTTTTTCATGATGTGTTTCGTTGTCAGCAATTCAAGAGTGCTCACGGAGCTTCGAATCGGTAAGTGGTGGTCCACGTGGCGGTCTCGCCGGACGCAAGATCGATTTCGACAAACGGTTCCGGGCAAAGCGCGCCATTGGAACTGTAGAAGACCAAGCGGCTCAGAGGCCGATCGGTCTCAATGGTGACGGCTGTCTTGGTGCGGCGGTCCACCACCCGAATCCGATTGTCTTCGAGACTACGGAAGCCTTCCAGCGGAACCCAGACAGCTTTACCCGGCCCAACCTCTTTGTGGAACACCAGCGCATTTCCCTCGATGCTCACACATCCGGCCGTTTGTGCGTCTTTGCTGAAACTCGGTTTGAACGGGAACTCAATGGCGTGATTCGCTCCCGCCGGCGCGTCGTCAATGCGCAAGAAATTGTGACCGTAGTGATCGGTCTTGATGGGCCTGGTGCCGGTGTTCTTCAGAACGCGCTTGATTCGGAGCGCGGGCGCGTCCGCGTCGAGACTGATCGTTTTGGAGTAATCGTAGGCCCAGCCTCCCGGAGCTTCTAGCGACTGGGAGAACTCGATTGCTTCCGGACGGCGGCTGATCTTCCAGTCTCCCGGTTTCGTGATTTGGTATTTCTTTGCGAAGCCGTAAGCCGAAACATCCCCCCGCCGCAGCACGCCGACGCCGATCTTCACGAAGGTTTCGCCTGGCCTGGCTTCCTTGAAACCCAGTGGCAGCGTGGTCATGCTGAACTCTTCGGCCGTCCCACAAACATCATCGTGATTGAGGGGATTGTGTTCCTTGTTGAACTCACTGAAGAAGCTGTGGCCGCGGTATTCGACGCGTGAAATCAACCCGGACCAGTCAAAACGCGTGCCGCGATAGTAGCCCTCTTGGGCATCGGGCAGGTAAAGATGGACCCGCAGCAGTTTGTTCTGAACGGTCTCCTGCGGAAAGGCCGCACGCCCGGACGCGGCTGGTTGGGTTTGCCCTTGCGAAGTTACGGCACTGAGACAAAACGCAAACAGCAGGACCGAGGAGGTTGTGGCGACCGTGGTCTTCGCCTTCGGCTTCAACCTGGAACTGCCAACAAGGAATGGCTTTTCGTTCGAGTTCATTTTCGCCGGACTATTGCTCACTCCACCCGCGGACAAGAACGGTACTCAAAATTTTAGTCCCGTCAATTTGACCACCCAGGCATGACGGCAGGGAAGTCCGCCACGGAGAGAGCCGGAACTTCGACCGTCAGCCCTTGGCCCAAT
>Ga0105047_10019854_pt1 | contig 10351 bp, 7 predicted proteins | sample MAT04_FD_78384 | JGI IMG/M metagenome (GOLD analysis project Ga0105047, IMG submission 78384) | Freshwater microbial communities from Lake Fryxell liftoff mats and glacier meltwater in Antarctica - MAT-04 (megahit assembly) | ecosystem: Environmental > Aquatic > Freshwater > Ice > Liftoff... | reverse complement strand
GATTGAAAGTGGCGCACCTATGCACTATGGGGATATTCATACCAAGGCGATGCAACTTGTCCCCGAAGGCATGATTTTCGCCAAAACCGCGACCTATACCACCTTGTTCTATCATCGGTACTTCCGATCTTTTGGGAATGCTGTTTTTGGGTTATTTGAATGGGAAGCCATGAATAAAACGGTGAGCGGCGAAAAATGCCTGCAACATTGCCCCCAACCCTTGTTGCCAGCAAAGACGTATCCAACTGCTTTTTTTGAGTCTATCATCGTGGGGCGCGATTTGCTAAAGAAAAACAATTACACTGCCCACAAATTTTGGTGGGCAATGGTGGAGTGGGCAGGGCGGGCAACAGCGCCCCAGGATGCTTTTGATGCTTGGTATGCGGCGGGATTAATCCCATGGATAGACTATCTTAACGCTCCAAACACACAGTTGACGCTTACACTGGATAAAGATGCAAAAGTGACCGAAGCGCGGCGTCTCTGTGCCAACTCTTTAAGTCGTCGCATCCTAAAGATGCCCGAACTGTTGCTCACCGTTGATCAAATCGCCCAGCCGACGTTGGCGAATATTCAAAAAGTGTTATTTGGGGATGTCCGTGCTGGTTTTGATGTGCCCCAACGGCTATTGATGTTGACCGCACTCGACTTAACGCAAATTGCCGGAAACGAGTGGCAATTGACCGAGACGGGGCGTAAACTGTTGGCAAACAATCCCCCGCAAAGTCTCCCCGATTTTGGCGAGATCGAGTCATTTCAGATGGATGAACGGGACTCTGACGAACGAGACTGGCAAGATGATTTAGATTTGCTAGACATATAGGGGCTAAAGTGTAATAATAGATGTGAACATTTCATAATTTCCTCTAATTGCATTTGCAACAGTTGTTGCTGAGACTCCCTAAATGAATAATCATCTGTTGCAATTTGTTGCGTCAATGACGATTTGCGAAAGCGATATTCGCAAAATTCAAGCTAATCTAACTATCGCTGAAGCTGCTGTAAATCCTCTCAAAAATATGTTGATCACGCCTTTGTTTGCGAACAAAGGTTCAATGAGATTTATGGAGTCAATGGCGCAAGAGGGTAGTAACATATTTTTTGACAGTGGGGGTTATTATGTTCAAATCGGACGTATGCGTTACGAAGAACTATATATGCCTCTCCTGCAAACCTATATTGCTAATCCTTGGGCATCTGTATACACACTGCCTGATCATGTTCCGACGACGCAAGACTCAGTTGAACGTGTCGCACAAAAGATACACGATACTATAAATTACGGGACTCTGTTTTACCAAGAAATGCCGGATGATTTAAAACCACGCGCAATGCCTGTTGTTCAGGGACACAATATCGGCCAAGTTGATGCCTGCCTGAATGGATTTATCAAACTGGGTGTGAAATATTTAGGCTTTGGAAGCTTTGGCACAAGTGGTAAAAATGCCGAAATCAATATTGCGACAAGTAGATCTGTTGAACTCGCAAAGTATGTTATAGAAGTTGCCCACGCGCACGATATAAAGGTTCATATTTTCGGTTTGGGAACACCAGCACTTGTGGCAATGCTTAAGGGTATTGGTGCTGATTCTTTTGACTCATCATCATGGTTAAAAGCAGCAGGGTTTGGACAGGTCTTTTTGCCTTTTATGCGTGCTTACAATATTTCGCATAACTCAACAGTTTCCGAACTACAGAAGGGGATCACGTTTGAACAATTTAGAGAATGGGCACAGTTAACTCACCATACGTGTCGGTTTTGTGAAGATATGCCGGAATTGCAAATCAGGAAAATGTATCGAGCTGTTCATAATTTAATTACGATTGTCGAAACCGTAGAGACAATCAATAACGGAAATTATGACCACATTCGAGAGATTTACCATCGTGGTTCACCAAAATATCGACAGGAATTCGAGAAATGGCTCCAGCCAAACTAAACATTCACATCCCACCAGACGCTAATCCGACCAACGTTACTCAATTAGTTCTTTTACTGGATAAAGAAAATATTGAATTCGAGTCAGTTCGCGAACTATTAGAATTTGCAGACTCTCAGGGCGTGGGCGGACGTACAGAAATGCAAACTACGGCTGTTGAGATGGGGCTGTTGGCAAAAGATAGAGACAGAATTCATGCCTCCCAATTGGGACATACGTTCAGTCAACTCCGTGAAGATGTTCGCGCAGACATTCTCCATTTATTGTTGTACACAGGCTGGAATGTAAACAAACCGCTAGATTTTTTGCCTTCTTGGGCTTATCGAGACAGTTGTAATCGTTATTGGTCTCAAGGTGAAGTGGTACTCACTAATAGTTATTTAGATCGCCAAGTTGAAGAAACAATAAACTTGGCTCGTGAAACTTTTCTTGCGATGAAAATTGATGATTTTGATGAACTCGCGTTCAGTCGTAAAAGTTTGACGGGTGCCCGAAAATGGCTAGACGCGTTACAACCGTCAGTCATCGAAGACAATACCTTTACGCGCCGTGCCTTTTGTCCACCTGAATTATTGATCCTGGCAATTGGTTATGTTCTCCGTAATGATCCCGACACCACCGAAATCGATATCCTCCTTTCACGCGACAGACGGGAGCAAATTTGCCGCGTGTGTTTGCTTGATCCTGATTCGCTAGATCGCACCTTAGATTGGGCGCTGTCCGTATTCCCCTCGGTGATCGAGCAGGGCACTTCCGCAGGGACGTATGGACGCTTTATTCGGTTGCATAAAATGCCCACCCTTCAGGACATCGTGCGATGAGCGTTTGGTTGCAACTCGTCAACGAAATTAAGCGGCGCTCTCCCGATCAATTGATCACCCCTGCGCAGCGCATCGCCCGCGATCAAGTTCTCGATTTTATGCGCTTCCCCCAATGGATTAATCTTTATGGCAAACCCGGCAGTGGAAAAACTTTCATTGCGTGGGCATTAGCCCGTGCTGGTGGTGCGGGCTACCTCTCTTTCCCTGACCAGCTAAAAAACATCACCCTAACCCAAGAAGCGTTGCTCATCGACAATGCCCCACATGAGGAATTCGATGTCCGTCGTATTTTGTCCTCTTGCGATTTGCTGGGCGCGTCATCTGTCGTGTTGATCACTCGTATGCCCATCACGATGCCGATGAAGCGTGTCGAAGTGCCGCTCCCCTCTTCAGAAGACCTTGCCCTTATTTTTAAGTCATTAGGGCTACTCAATTATCCCTGCCGCCAATCTACCTTACCCCCATCCCCAAACTTATGGGATGTCTTGCAAGCATGTGTTTAGTGTTATGTAAACTGGAGCAATCATGAGCCTCGAAGGTTTAGAGTTTATTCTCGGCAAAAAAGAAGTCGTCCCAACCGTAAGCGCCATCGATCTTGTTGAGCGTCCTGAACAAGTTGCAGCGGATTATTTACGTCATGTGCGTACTTATGTCCCCATTAGCCGTGTCGCTGAGGGTATTGAGGGGCAACTTAACGTTCAAGAATTTGAACGCAAGGTCATCAAACAGATCAAAGATGCACGCGCTCCGCGTGGCTATATCACCGCCGAATATGGATACGGGAAAACCAGCACTGCGCTTTATCTGTGGCAGCGTGCCGAAGAAGCAAATTTGATCGCTGTCCCCCCATTTCAATTACTCGAATTGTCCGATTTGGTCACGGCAGCCTATGGTTGGGTGCGTTTCAAGTTGCTCAATGCGCAAACACGAATGGTCGAACCCCTTGATCGCTTGTACCGCGAAACAATTGATCGCAGCCTCGAAACGCTGGCGCGGGATCGCGGGATCGCTTTGTCGGCGTTGCAGTCTCTTGCACAAGAGCAACGTTTAAATATCGAATTGCAACCCAACGACTACTTGAAATTTTTTGGCGATATCACCCAGATCGTCGAAGAAGCTGGCTACGACGGGTTATTGATCCTTCCCGACGAAATTCAACAATATATCGAACCTAAATTGGCATCCAAGCTCGGGGATCCGATCGCGCCATTTTTCAATCTGGTGCAAGGATTGGCAACGCGCGCCGGGTATTTGCGTTTTGGCTTTATCATGGTCATCCCACTCAAAGAAATTGGCGTCATCCGCGAAGCGAAAGGTCGCGATGATCTGTTGCATCGCATGAAGGATCTCAGTCTTGATCTCACCAACGTCTATGATCCCGATTTCGCTCAGCGCCTCTGGGAAATGTTATCGCACGAGTTCAAATTTGCCGATATTGCTTCCGCCATCGTGCGCCCAGAAGCCTTAGAAGCATTGGGGCAAATCGCCTCTCGTGATGACATCTCTAACGGTCCCCGTACAGTGATCAACGTCTTTCGTCGGATGGTGGAGCTATACCTGCGGGCAGGGCACGCGCACAGCCATCCCTATACTCCCATCAACCTCGTAGAAGACTTTATGGATGAGCAAGCGATCCAATTTTCTGGCAACAATAAAATTCGCACGGTCACTCGCCAAGCACTCCAAAGCGCAATTGTGCGTCGCAATCCTGAACGTTATGAGAATGCACTGAAGTTGGCTGCCGCCTTCCCGACGGAAGGGGTGCCACGTCGCATCCAGAAACAATATGGTTTAGAGGAAGCCTTAAAAGAGTTGATGGATCAAGCCATTGGTGAGTTGGTGATGGCGGTTGGACCCATTGATGAGGGCGGCATCACACTCAGTATGCTTGACCGGGCACAAGTCTCCACCGATTGGCTCACTCAAACGATTCGCGATTTCCGTCGTGCTTATGGGGATTATCATAACAGCACGCGCGAACGAGCGATATCGGTTTTCCTCACCCTTCTCAAGAATCTCGTTTTTAAGAATTGGAAGGTCATTGAGGAACGCCCCAGTAACTACACCTCGAACCTCTCCATTATTTTTGAGGGAGATTATCCATCATTCGCGGCGAAATTCCCCAAACGTACCGTTCAAATCCGCATTCTTTGGGAAGAGGAAGAACGATTGGATGAAACCCATCGTGGTGATGTCGTCATTGAATACCAATTACGTACTTATGCTGATCGCGAAGATCGTAAGCAGATTGCTTTGCCAGCAGAACTTTACCCCGACTATTCTACGGCGATCATTCCCATCAATTTGCAGTATGTGCGACCGGAAGGTATTCCGCTCCAAATTCAAAAAATGCTTCAGGGGGTATGGTCACCTTACGATCTTTCGCCCCTCATTTTGATGAATATCTATGAGATGCTCGAAGAAAAACGCGCATCGAACCTGATCCCAAAGCGTGATGATCAGGTCATCAAGACGGGGTTTCAGCCGGATACGCTGGATACGGTGATGCGCGATTTGTTTAACGCCGAAGTTGGTGGATCTTTAGGGGCAGCAGGGGTTGATATCACTGAAGTTGCGGTCGAGCGGCTGCTTCAAGCTCGTTATGGCACAACTTATCACACGCTGATGGCAATCTCCAGTTGGCGTTTGTCATTGCAAAAATATATTGCCGCGTTAGATCGCTTGGACAATGTTTACAAAAAACGTGGTGATGTCGAGATTGAAGGCAAAAAAGAAACTATCGCAGGTCTGCTCGTTGTCAACACTAACACGGGTTTAGAGAGCTTCATTCGTAATTTCCCGCACTTAATCAGCATTTCACGCGAATGGACGAATCGTGAACCTGAAGGGGCGGTGAGGTTCTTGCTGCACCCCCTTGAACAAGAGATTATGAAGTGGTTGCAGGCTTCGGAAAAAACAGAGCGCGTTCAGCAAGAAGTCGTTCACGTCCTCAATATCAGCGATGTCTACCATTGGGCACGTGGGATGGGGTATCAAAACGATGAAATCAGTGAGTTGATTAGTTTGCTGAGCAAGCGGGAGATGCTCGAAGTCTATCGGCAACATCTCATCCGCGAAATTCCGACGAAGGATGTTGATCCCATCCTTTTGACCAATCAGCTACGGGAACTCAACCAAGAACTCGGTTTCTTGATGGATGGCTTTCCTAACAATGGGCAACTGCTCGCCATGAAAACCAGCTTAGATCGTTGGCAAGGGGTGGTCGAAAAAGAACTCTCATCTGGCTCTCCTAATCCGCAACAAGTCGAACGACTAGGACGCGCCGTTCAAAAAGAGCAAGAGAGCTTGCGTTTACTGGCAATTGAAAGCCAGCGAGCGTTGCGCACCCAAATTACGACGATGGCGAATAGTTTGAGTCCGCTGCGAGAAGAGCAACTCAATTCGATTAACAAACCCATTGAAGGCTCTGTGGTATATGTCGATCAAGTCAATGTCTTGCGTACTACGCTTCATCGACAGGCGACAAGCATAAAATCCAGCGTGCAACATGCCAAATCCGATATCGATATCGCCGTCCAGCAAGTTTCTCAAGAAGATTTGAGCTATGCCGCCCTTGCTCAACTCGCCAAATCGCTGCCCAATTATCAGCAACAGCTTGAAAAAGCCCTTATGCAGGTGAAGCAATTTGGCACCCAGTTCGATCATCTCAATGGGTGGCGGTCACTCATAACTAATGGCTCCACGTTGTATGATAGTCTCCAACAAATGGATCAAGTCACTCGTGTACAATCAGAGGAATTTGATCATTTGACGCGGGATATTCGCGCGGATATCAGCAGCAAGTCCAATAAATTGGATGCACTGCCCAATCACAGAATCTACGCCGACCGTCTGGATGATCTTCAAAAACAGGTGCGCCAAATCCGTGAGGATGCCCAACAAAAATTTGCGGAATTGCAAGGTCGCTATCGTCAAGCGCTCACCAAGGATGGTCTGTATCCCGTGCAACAGCTTGATCGGGCTGTGGAGTATAACTTTTCCAATCCTGCCGACTCCTATCACAGCTTGGAGAGTTATGTCCAAAAAATACTCGAAACAGTTGCTAAAAAAATGAACCAATTGGCGGTGGATCAACGCCAAAAAATCGCTAGCACCTTGAATACGCCGCTCATCCAGACGCTTTCCCCAGAAGATCGTGAGAAAACCCAAAATCAAGGTAGGCAATTTAGTACCGATGCTATTGAGATTGTCGAGAGGCTTCAGCAAACTGCCGAATGGGTGGGGGATATTTCCATTATTCGCGATTTTCCATCTTCGGATCCGGGGCAATTTGTTCAGTTGCTTCAGCAGTTTGTGACGCTACGAGAAGCGCTTAGCCAGCTTACTGGAAAAGTCGATAAATTAAGTCGTTGGCTTACTGAATTTGCCTTGACGCTGGAGGAGGAACAGGTTCTCAATCAATTGCACGCCGAAAATCTCGAAGATCATGAAGACCTAATTGAGTGGCGTGATCGTTCAAAACTCAGTGACGAGGTTTTCTGGTCTAGCGTTCGTAGTTTATATGCGAAACAACGTATCCGCATTATGATTAGTCGTGTGCGTAGGTAGTAGGTCAACGGAAATGCGTGTCTCCTTTTCAGAACTTGATAATTTGTTGAGCCGTACCCCCGTCATGGGGGAAATTCATCCGCTTGCGCCTTTAGCGCTAAGTGCAGGGACGAAGATCACGGGCGATTCTCACGGCTTTGCCCGCGAATTAGATAATCAGATATTGCATGAGGAAACGCCACACCTCATGCTCGATGCTAATCGTCTGCTGTCATCGCGGTTTCCGAGGGTGACGATGATGGATCATCCGCCTATCGATTTGCTCAACACAAATATGGGTTCGCATTTGGAGTACGCGCGTTCTGCCTTGCTGACCAACCACAAAATCGCGGAGTATATTCAAGCGGATATTGCCAAACACCCTTCAGATGTCGTTGTCCTGTTCTTGGTGGACGGACTGGGGTATCGTGATGTGTCCAATTGGCATGGGGAAATACAACCCTGCTTTATCGACGGACCTTCGGTTACCTATCGCTTCTATGAAGATAATAAAGATAAAATCGTCGAAACTGTTGGATTTGCTTCCATTATCAATCGTCCATCCGTCTATCAACGACTTTATGATCTGGGTTATCATCATGCGCGTGGCTATACCTATTGGGAACCGGATAGCAACGCTATTGCCGATTTCATGTTTGCTGGTATTCCCTACGAGCGGGTGAGTAATTTCGACACGATTGTGATGTTTTTGGAGCGAGAACAGCTCCTGCCGCATACCTATATTCAGTTAGTGCGGCAGGGGTTAGATGGGTTGGCGCACGGAAAACGCGAGTTGCACAGTCGAGAAATTGATATGGCAGCGCAGTCCATCCTTGCGGATGTGAAACGGTTGCAAGAAATATTGCAACGGAAAAGGATGCGTGTTCGCATCTATTTAACAGCGGATCACGGTATTTTGTGGCGTAAAGAACTTCAACCCGTGCAAGTGATTCAGGCGCTTAAAGATAGCCATGCACGCTTTGCCGAGCGTAGACCCGAGGGTGCGATTTCAAATTCATGGGTGCGATTTGAAAATAGTTTCGTTCCCTATTATCTATTTCGCTTTCCTTTTCTAGGTACTCAGCTCAAAAATAATGACAATGGCGTACATGGCGGATTGTCCTATCAAGAGTCGATAGTGCCCTTTATCAAATTTGAGGTGTAATCCTTTGGAACTTATGCTCGGTCGCGATTTAACGACTCAACAAAATGTCTATCTCAACGCCAGTGGCTCACGCGCTGTGTTGGTATGTGGCAAACGAGGCAGTGGAAAGTCATATACATTAGGCGTCATCATCGAAGAATTAGTGATTGTGGGCGGCAAAGAGGTCATCCCCATCATTGTTGATCCTATGGGGATTTATCATACGATGGTGCGCCGCAACGAACGCCAAAGTTCAGAACTCTTCACATGGGGATTAACCGCTCAGAATTTCAAGACACGCTTGCTCATTCCCGGGATTCCCGAAGAATTATATGATCCGGATATTCTGAGTGAGTTACGTCGGCGTGGTGTGGAATGCGAATCCATGCGTTTAAATGCCTCAGACCTGACCCCAGATGGTTGGTGCGATTTGTTCGGAGCGGATGTCAATAAACCAATGGGTATTGTTTTGTTTCGAGCCGTGCAAAACCTCGCTGAAAATAATAAATCGTTCACCATCAAGGATATCATTCGTGGTATTGAACGCGATAAACGTGCTCAAGACGTTTCTAAAGAAGCTGTCCTCAATCGACTGGAAGGCGCTCAGGGATGGCACCTTTTCAATGAAGATAATTATCAACCAATGGATGCCATTTTCCAACCGGGTTGTGTGAATATTGTCGATGTCAGCCGCCTCGAAAGTGGTCCCCAAGGGCGGCGCAATCTGATCGTTTCCCTCATCGGGCGTAATCTCTTCCGAGCGCGCTCAGATGCGCGGCTGCGCGAGGAATTTGGATTGGCGGGGAAACTTCCTCGCGTCTGGTTAGCGCTTGATGAAGCCCATCAATTCGCCCCAAGTTCCAGCAATGCATTAGGCAAAGATCAACTCATTCGATGGGCTAAAGAAGGGCGGCAACCCGGCTTATCATTAATCGTCGCCACGCAGCAACCTTCTGCAATTGATCGGGAAATTTTGTCTCAATGTGATATCATTTTGAGCCACAAAATGACGACGCGCGATGACGTAATGGCGTTAAATAGCTTGAGCCAAGACTACATGGGTGGTGAGTTGCGCAACTTGATCACCACGCTGGAGCGAACCGGGCAAGCCATATTAGTCGATGACGAACGGGAAGCTGTAAGTCACCTTCAAATTCGCCCACGCCAAAGCCAGCACGGTGGTGGAACAGCAGCGAGCGATGCACAGGATACATATGACATCTGGCGATAAATTGATTGTTCGGAAAGCCATTACCTCTGATTTAGATGGTATTAAACGCCTTGCAGATATTCATCGCGAAGAGCTTGGCTTTGTGTTGCGTCCATCCCTTGAGAAATCCATTGCCGATCTCGAAATTTTCGTGGCGCTGAGCGAAGACACATTGATTGGTTTTATCCACTATCATCACCGTCGGGATCAGCAAACGACACTCTATCATATTGCTATTCATCCCAATCACCGCTTACAAGGTGGAGGGCAGTGTTTAATCTTAACGCTACGCGATGAAGCAATCACAATAGAAAAGGCGTTTATCTTGTTGAAGTGCCCCATCCCACTCGCGTCGAATAAGTTCTATGAACGTATCGGTTTTCGATTGGCTCAGGTCGAAGAAGGCAAGAAACGTGCATTGAATGTGTGGCAACTAGACTTGCAACCTGTCCAAAAATAACCTTTATCGAACCCAAACAACAGCGCCTCACAAAATAAAAGGAGCGGCTGAGGCGATTGCCCAAGCCGCCCAGCAGTCACGTATACGCGACTGCCAACATTCGTGCCGCCTGTTTCATGTATTTCGGGAACGCCGTTGGACTGTGCCCCGCGTCAATCGCCGCTTGGCGATAAGTCTTGCCTTCCATCTGCGCGCGGATGGCATCGTAGAGCCTCAGTTCGTGGCGAT
>Ga0105047_10019851_pt1 | contig 10351 bp, 7 predicted proteins | sample MAT04_FD_78384 | JGI IMG/M metagenome (GOLD analysis project Ga0105047, IMG submission 78384) | Freshwater microbial communities from Lake Fryxell liftoff mats and glacier meltwater in Antarctica - MAT-04 (megahit assembly) | ecosystem: Environmental > Aquatic > Freshwater > Ice > Liftoff... | reverse complement strand
TGGGCGCGAGCGTCTCCAGTACCGCGCGCGATTTCGGGCCGGCGAGGGCCAGTGCCGCCCAGTGGTCGGTGACCGAGGTGCAGTAGACGTCGAGTGTCGGCCACAGCACCTGCAGGCAGTATTCGAGGTGCGACATGACGCGCACCGCGTTGGCAGTGGTGGTGGTCATCAGGTAGCGCTGGTCGGCGATGCGGGTGGTGGTGCCGTCGTCGAAGACCATGCCGTCCTCGCGCAGCATGACGCCGTAACGCAGCTTGCCGACGGCCAGCGACTTCCAGCGGTTGGCGTAGACGCGCTCGAGGAATTCCGCCGCATCCGGCCCCTGGAGGTCGATCTTGCCGAGCGTGGAGACGTCCACGATGCCAACACCGCCGCGCACCACGTTGGTTTCGCGGTTGATGCAGGCGAGATCGGCCTCATGGCGGTTGGGATACATCTGGGCCCGCAGCCACAGCCCTGCGGTGACGAACGGTGCGCCGGCCTGCTGGTGCCACTCGTGCATGGCGGAGCGGCGCACGGGCGCCATGTGCTCGCCGGTTTCGGTGCCGGCCATCGCACCGAAGGTGATGGGCGTGTAGGGGGCGCGGAAGGTGGTGGTGCCGATCGCGGGGATGGTCGCGCCCAGCACGTCCGACAACACGCCCAGGCCGCTGATGTTGCTCAGCTTGCCCTGGTCGGTGCCCATGCCGAGCGTCGTGTAGCGCTTGACGTGCTCGACGGAGGTGTAGCCCTCGCGCGCGGCGAGGCGCAGGTCGGCGACGGTCACGTCGTTCTGAAAATCGAGAAAGCACTTCTCGCCGCGTGTCACGGCTGCATGCGGCAGCCAGTACGCCTTGAGCGGCGCCGAATGATCGGGAGAGGTGTCGGGCGTGGTGGGTACGGGCACCTCGCCGTAGCCAGCCATGCGCGCGGCTTCGGCGCCGGCGGCAAAGCCCTCGGCAAGCCCTTCCGCGAGCGTGAAGGTGCCGCGCCCCGCGCCCGCCGAGCGCACGCTTTGCGTGGCGGTGTCCGGCACGAAGGCGGCCAGCGCGTCATCGAAGCGCAGTTTGCCCTTGGCCTGGGTGTGCAGGTGCACGGCCGGGTTCCAGCCGCCGGACGTCAGCACGAGGTCGCAGGCGATGCGCTCAGTTTTGGGATCTCTGCTGGCTGCTGGCTTTTCGACAATCATGATATGGGCTTCGGACAGAGACGGCGCTCCTTTGGAGAGCGCCGTCTGCAACTTCGGAATGTTTTTTCGCGGCGCGCGATTACTTGAGCAGGGGCGTGATGTCCGCGGCAGCCTTATCCAGGGCGGCCTTGGCCGTCGGCACTGAACCGACCAGATACGCATTCACCCGCTCGGTCAGGATCGACTCCATCCGGGCTGAGGCCGCGTAAAGGGCGAATGGATTCGCGTTGGCGGTCGCGGTGATCTTCGAGGACCAGTCGGAGGTGAAGCTGTCCTTCTTGACCAGGTCGGCTTTGAGGGCGGCATCGGTGGTCGGCGGCAGGGCCAGCTTCTCGAAGTAGTTGGTGGTCGTGGCCAGGTCCGAGGTCAGGAACTGGGCCCATTGGGCGGCGGCATCCGCGTTCTTGCCCTCGAACACGACGACGATGTGACCCCACAGCAGCGCCTGAGGCTTGTCGCCTTCCTTGAGCACCGGGCGGGCAACCGGCACGATCAGGTCGCCGAGGTTCTTGACCGGCGAGTCTTTCGTGACGATGCCCTTCATGACGATGGCATCATCGTAGAAGGCGACCTTGCCCTGCGAGAAGAGTTGGCGCGCGGTGAAGCGGTCCATCTCCTTGTTCATCAGCCCGCGGTCCAGCAGACTCTTGTACCACTCGAGGGCGGCCACACTGCCGGCGTCACCGAGGGTGACATTCCCCTTGTTGTCGATGACGGTCCCGCCAAAGGTCCAGATCCAGAACAGGATGTCCTTGAGCTGAGCGGCGGCGGTCATCCCGGCATAGGGGATGACGTCCGGGTTGGACTTCTTGATCTTGAGCAGGGCGGTTTCGAACTCGGCCACTGTCTTGGGCATGCTCGTTACGCCGGCCGCGTCCAGGAGCTGTTTGTTTGCGGCCATGCCGATCGAGCCGGTCGTCCACGGCAGGCCGTACTGCACGCCTTTGACCTGGCCCGAGAGCAGGCCGGCCTGGGTGTAACCGCGGTCCTTGGCGTAGGCCGAGAGATCCTTGAGCTTGCCGGTGGCCGCCATCGTGGCGAGCCAGGCGATGTCGAGTTGGGCGGCGCCCTGGGCCGATCCGCCGCTGGCCTGCAGCACGAGCTGGTTGAGCTCCTCGCCAAACGGGAACGGCTGCTCCTTGATCACCGCGTTCTTGGAAGCGCCATAGGCCTTCATGTAGCCGGTGACGACTTCCTTGGACGCGCCTTCGTTGATCGCCCAGCCGGTGAAGGTGAATTCGGCGGGCGCGGCGGCGGCCGGCGGCGCTGGAGCCTTGGTGGCGGCGGCCGGCGGCGGCGCGGCGGCTTGCCCGCCACAGGCGATTGTGCCCATGAGCAGACCGGCGGCGATCAACGGTCGGGTGAGTTGCTGTGCGTTCATATCGATCTCCTTTTGATTCGGTTGGGAAATTCGTCAGCCTTTCACGGCCCCGGCAGTCAGGCCGCTGACGATTTGGCGCTGGAAGAGGATGAAGGCGATGACCAGCGGCAGGGACACCAGCAGCGACGCGGCCATCATGTCGGCCCACTGCGACTGAAACTCGCCGATGTAGGTGAGCACCAGCCCCGGGGGCAGGGTTTGTTTGGACTTTCCGACGAGGGTCAGGGCGTAGATGAAGTCGTTCCACCCGCGCATAAAGGCGAAGATGCCGGTCGCCACCAGGGCCGGTCTGACGATCGGAACCAGGATGCGATGGATGATCTGCATCTGCCCGGCCCCGTCGATCTTGGCGGCCTCGATCAGGTCGGTCGGGATGTGGTCAAAGTAGCCCTTGAGCATCCAGATGCACAACGGCAAAGTAAAAGTCGTAAACGAGAGCACCAGAACCGCATACGTGTCCAGCATCTTCAGCTCGGAGAACATGAGGTACAGCGAGATCAGCAGCAGCGCCTGGGGGAACATCTGGGCCGAGAGCACCAGGAACATCAAGGCCCGCCGGCCGGTGTAGCGGAACTTTGAGAACGAATAGGCGGCGTAGACCGAGATGATCAGGCTGACCAGCGCGGTTGTGGTCGCGACCAGCACGCTGTTGCCCAGATAGACCAGAAGTTGGGGGTTCTTGATGAAGTTGGCATAGTGTTCGAGGGTCAACGTCTGCGGCAGCAGGCTGGGCGGAAAGGCGAAGACCTCGGAATTGGGACGCAGCGAGGTCACCAGCATCCAGTAAATCGGGAAGAAGGCGAAGAACATCGCCAGGGCCAGGGCCGCATACAGCCCGATCCGGCCAAGCGCGCGCTCGGAAGCGCGGGTGGCCATCCACGGCCCGGAGGTAGTCTTCACGAGAAATCCTCCTCGCCGCGCATGCCAAAGCGCAAATAGACGATGACGACGACCGAGAGCAGCAACATCCATAGGATGCCCAGCGCGCCGGCCTTGCCAAGGTCAAAGGCCTGGAACGCGGTCTGATACACGGCCACCGAGAAGGTCGTGGTGGCCTTGGCCGGCCCGCCTTGGGTCATGACGTAGATCGTCTCGAAGTGCTGGAAGTTCCAGATCAGCGACAGCAGCAGGACGATGCCGATGACGTTGCGCAGGTGCGGAAGCGTGACATGGGTGAAGCGATTCCAGCGGTTTGCGCCATCGATTGCGGCGGATTCCATCTGATCGGCCGGGATGGTCTGCAGACCGGCGAGGAGCATCACCGCGATCCAGGGGAAGGTCTGCCAGGTTTTGGCGAGCAGCACGGCCAGCATCGCCGACCCACCTGTGCTCAGCCAACTGTTGTTCTGGCTGATCACACCCAGGCTGCGCAGAAAGCCGTTCAGCACGCCGTAGTTGGCATTGAAGATCCACAGCCAAAGAAACGAGGCGATGACGCTGGGGACGAGCCAGGGCAGCAGAAACGCGCCACGCAAGAAGCCGCGGGCGGGGATTGGCCCGTTCAGGATCAGGGAGGCCCCAAAGCCGATGAAGAAGGGCAGCAGGGTCGCCCCGATGGCGAAGACCAGGGTGTTGCCCAGCACTGGGATGAACTCGTTGTTGAGGACGGCCTCGAGGTTCTTGAAGCCGACAAACGTGCCGCCACCGTAGATCAGGCTCTTGTCAAAGAAGCCGATCAGCATCGAGTTGAGCAGCGGGTAGACGATGATGGCCAGCAGCAACGCGGCCGCAGGCAGCACGAGCAGGACGGCAGTCTGGGAATCCCTGAGCCGACCCGGGCGTTTCTGCCAGCCGCGGGTGGAGGGCGCAATCGGGGAGACTCGCTCCATGCTCATTCTTGTCGAAATCCGTCTTGGGATGGCCCCGGCTTACCGGGCGCAGAGGTGATCTGTTACGGCATGACTATAGGCGCGCCCAGTAAAGATGTCAATGATTTGTTGCAAAAATGTAACAATACTGCAAAGGTCTGCAACGTTGCGCAACGCGGGAACCGGCCTGAAATCCGCTGCCAATCTGCGTGCCGAATCGAGGCCGGGGCTTGTAACGCCACGGAAACGAAGCATGAGTGGCCCTCGTGTGTTACGATCAGTTGCAGTGTTCCACTTGATGATGAAACAATAAGGTGACGACTGTGGCAACAACTCGCGACATCGCCCGAAAGGCGAACGTTTCCCTGGCAACCGTTTCGCGCATCCTCAACAACAAGCCCAATGTCAACCCGAGCACCCGCTTGCTGGTGCTGCACGTCGCGCAGGAACTCGGCTACCCCATCCCGGACCAGGCCAGAAACATGATGGTCTCGCGCTTCGTGCCGGTGCTGATCCGCCAGAACGCCAATCAACTCACCCAGACTGGACGGACCGGCGAGTCGTTTGAACAAACCGCCTGGGCGGGGGTCGAGGCCGTCTTCGCCGAAAAGAAGGTCATCACCAAGCTCCAGTTCACCAGCCTGACCCCCGACAGCGCCGAGCACTTCGCGAGCGAGGCCGGGGTGGCCGGCCTCATCATCCTGGGCGGGGTGACGCCCATCGACTTCCTGCAGCGGTTGAAGGACCTGAACATGCGTTTCGTCATCGTCGGCTCGCATCCCCATCCGCTCGAGCTGAACAGCGTCATGGCCGATGTCACGAGCGGCATGCGCCTGGTCGTGCGCCATCTCGTCGGCAAGGGCCGCCGGCGGATCGGCTTTGTGAATGGCCCCAGCACGACCACGACCAGCGAGTACAAGCTCGATGGCGTGCGGATCGAGCTAGGGATAAACAACATTCCGTTTGACACCAGGGCCCTGATCGCCTCGGATTTCTCGCCCGAATCGGGTTACCAGCGCACCCAGGAACTGCTCGCCCGCAACCTCGGGTTGGACGCCGTCATGTACGCCGACGACATGATCGCCATCGGCGGGATGCGGGCCCTCCGCGAGGCGGGCTTTCGCATCCCCGAGGACGTCTCGGTGACCGGCTTTGGCGACTACGATCTGTCGAAGTTCACCTCGCCGACGCTGACGGCGGTTTCCTATGACATGCACGCCATGGGACGAATCGCCGCCACCCGTCTGTATCAGTTGCTCGAAGGCGCCGATCCCTACCCGTGGTCGATCCAGGTCCCCACCTCGCTCGTCATCCGCGAATCGGCCTAAGCCGCTCGTCACACGTTCTGGACACCCCTTGGCCAAATACCCCGCGCCAGTCATCGCCAAACCATGGATCTGTCGCGCGCGGTTAACAGAAGAAAGAAGAAGGAAGGCGAACCGAAGCACCCAGGATTCTTGATCTTCCATACGCTTCCGTTCGTCGTTCTTCTGTTAAGCAGCCGCCGATAGCCCGAGATTCAATAAGGATCGACGACTTCTGGCGTGGCGTTCGATCGTCAAGAAGTTCTGACGGTTCACTTAGAACCGATCGTCCTGAAGCGCGCCGCGGCCCGGCCGCCCGTGGATAATCACGTTCTTCACAAGCGAGACGAGATCCATGCCTAAAACACTCTTTCAGAAAATCTGGGGCGCCCACGTGGTGGCCCAGGATCCGGACAGCCCGGCCGTGCTGTACATCGACCTGCACCTCGTCCACGAGGTGACTTCGCCCCAGGCTTTCACCGGCCTGCGCCAGCGCGGGATCAAGGCCCGCCGGCCCGATCGCACCTTTGCGACGATGGACCACGGCATCCCGACCTACTCGCGCGACCTGCCCATCGTCGATGACATGGTGATCAAGCAGATCGCCATGCTCGAGCAGAACTGCCGCGACAACGGGATCCCCCTCTACGGGATCAAGGAGAGCACCGGCGCCGCCAAGCAAGGCATCGTCCACATCATCGGGCCTGAGCTCGGCCTCACCCAGCCCGGGATGACGATCGTGTGCGGCGACAGCCATACCGCCACCCACGGCGCCTTTGGCGCGCTGGGCTTTGGCATCGGCACCAGCGAGGTCGAGATGGTCCTCGCCACCCAGTGCCTGCTTCAGCGCAAGCCCAAGACGATGGAAGTCCAGGTGACCGGCGCGCTCAAGAAGGGCGTCTCGGCCAAGGACATCATCCTCGGCATCATCGCCAAATACGGCGTAGGCGCGGGCACCGGCTACGTCTTCGAATACACCGGCCAGGCCATCCGGGCGATGTCGATGGAAGCCCGCATGACGGTTTGCAACATGAGCATCGAGGGCGGCAGCCGGGCCGGGATGATCGCCCCCGACGACACCACCTTCAACTTCGTCGCCGGGCGCGAGTTCGCCCCCACGGGCGCGGCCTGGGACCAGGCCGTGGCCAAGTGGCGGGCGCTGCCCACCGATGCGGGCGCCGCCTACGACGCGACTCTCACCCTCGACGCCGACGCGCTCGAGCCGATGATCACCTACGGGACCAACCCGGGCATGGGCATCGGCATCAACGCCCCAGTCCCCGACCCGGCCAACATCGCCGACCTCAGCCAGCGCGCGGCGCTGCAAAAGGCCCTGGTTTACATGGGCCTCGAGCCCGGCAAGCCGCTGCTCGGCCGCCCGATCGACGTGGTTTTTATTGGGAGCTGCACCAACGGCCGGATCAGCGACCTGCGCGAGGCAGCCGCGCTGCTCAAAGGCCGGCGGGTCAGCGACAAAGTCCGGGTGATGGTCGTGCCGGGCTCCGCCCCGGTCAAGGCCCAGGCCGAGCGCGAGGGCCTGCACGAGGTATTCCTGGCCGCCGGGGCCGAATGGCGCGAACCGGGCTGCTCAATGTGCATCGCCATGAACGGCGATGAGCTTCGGCCCGGCCAGTACGCCGTCAGCACCAGCAACCGCAACTTCGAGGGCCGCCAGGGCAAGGGCGGCCGGACCTTCCTCGCCAGCCCGCTCACCGCGGCCGCCTCGGCCATCACCGGCGTCGTCACCGATGTCCGGGCGATGCTGTGATTCCCATGAAATACACCGCCCTTACCAGCAAAATCGTCCCGCTCTCGTCCGAGAATGTCGACACCGATCAGATCATCCCGGCCCGCTTTCTCAAGGTCACGGATAAGACCGGCCTGGGGGCCAATCTGTTCGCCGACTGGCGGTATAACGGAGACGGCACACCCAAGCCTGAGTTCATCCTCAACCAGCCCGGGATGAAGGGCCGCCAGGTGCTGCTCGCCGGCGATAACTTCGGCTGCGGCTCCTCGCGCGAGCACGCTCCCTGGGCGCTGACCGGTTTCGGCTTCCGGGCCGTCATCAGCACCTCCTTCGCCGACATCTTCCGCAACAATTCGCTCAAGAACGGCCTGCTGCCCATCATCGTCGACCGCGACACCCACCAGCAGCTCTTCAGCCTGGTCGGCGAGGACCCCGAGACCCAGGTCTCAGTCGATCTGGCCGCCCAGACCGTCACCCTCCCCGACGGACGCAAGGTCGGCTTTAACCTCGATGCCTTCTCCAAGGCCTGCCTGCTCAACGGCGTGGACGAGATCGGCTATGTGTTGGGGATGGGCGACAAGATCGCGGCGTTCGAGGAGCGGAGTCAGGTTTGATCAGGTGGGTAAGGTGGGTCAGGTTCGGTAAGGTCTGATCAAGTGAGTAAGGCGGTCAAGTTGCCCCCCTGACCAAACCGTACCCACCTTACTAACCCTACCCACCTTACTAACCCGACCCACCTTACCCACCTTACTAACGAAAACCCGATGGCCGCACACCCCACTCCCGCGATCACCCGCGACGACCTCGTCGCCGGGCTGCACGCGCGCCGGGTGTGCTATCTCGCCCCCACCCCGGCGGGCGATGAGCGCGTGGTCAGCGACGAGGAGCTGATCCTTGGCCTGGCGAGGTCAAAAGATTCGCGCCTGCGCTTTGCGCTGGTCGCGTTGTTGCTCCGCCATCCGATGCTGTCGGACGCGGTCGAGCGGCTATGCGCCCAGGCTCACCCGCCCGCGGTGCTCGGCGAACTGCGCAAGCGCTACCTTGCGGCGCTGTATCTGCAGCGGCTGTGGCGCACCCGCCTGCGCCTGGCCTTTGGCGACAGCCCGCTCATCCCCGAGCGTTTCACGGCCGAATTCCGGCTGCCCTCGCCCGAGGTGATGCACGGCGAGATGGGCTTGCAGCGTTTGACCGAGCACAGCCCGTACAACGACTGGTCGTCATACGAGCAACTGGTCGATTTGTTGATCGAACAGCCCTGTTCCCGGGCATAAGATTTTTCGGGAATAGGTTTTGGGCAATGCTCAGGCTGCGCCGCGTTGGGCGCGCCTGCGCTATGCTATGCCTCATGGCCGGCCGATCAGCACTTAAGCGCGTTGCCCTGGCCCTGCTGGGTCTGACTTTGGCTGCCTGCGCCGCGGCGGCGCCCGCCTCGACCCGTCAACCGGCTGAGGCGTCAAAGCCCGCGGCCACGGGCGCGCCTGCCAGACCAACCGACGCGCCCAAACCGGCCGAGGTCACCCTCCCCGCCCAGGATGCCCGGGCCACCGAGGTGGCCATGGCCAGCGGCGCCCCGTCCGCGACAGTAGCGCCCGCGAGCGCACCGAGCGTCGACGCCACATCCGGCGGCGCCGGACGAACCGCAACCCCGCCGCCGGGTCCGCCCGCCCCTTCGCCGGCCGCGCCTGTGCTCATCCTGCCGGCCGCAACCGCGCCCGGCCAGCTGACACCGGCTACCCGTCAGGCGGCCGAGATCGGGCCCGGTCTCGAGCCGCGTTACGTTGAGCTCGAATGGCCGCCCGGCATGCGCCTGGGCGACTCGAACATCGTCCGCATCTCGCTCGAGCCGGTCAGCGACGGCTACGTCACCACCGTCCAGATCGACGGCAACAAGGTCGAGACCCGCACCATCACCATCACCCGCCCGGCCGGGTATGCCGTGGCCGCGGTCGCGCGCCTGGATGGCGTCGGCTTCGACATCGAGCCGCGCGGCGAATGGCAGAAGGATCTCCCGGCCCGCGATGCAGTGAGCTGGCAGTGGACGCTCCGCCCGCGCGAGCGCGGCAAGCACAGCATCTCGGCCAGCATCGCGCTGGTCTGGACGGCGGCGGCGGGCTCCGGGCTGCCGGTTCGCGATCGCGCCCAGATCTTCAGCCGCGCGCGCGAAATCATGGTCTCGGACACCCTGGGCCTGGAGACGTCGGCAGCGACGGCGGCCGGGCTGGCCGGCCTCGTCCTGGGCGGGGGGATGTGCGCGGTCGCGCTGAGCAACCGGCGCCCATCGAACGACCCCGGGCGGCTGCGGGCGGTGCGGGCCAATCCCGACCTCGCGCTCGAGACCCAATCCGGGATCGTTCTCGACCCCGCCCGAGCCGGTCTGATGCGGGCGGTGTTTTCGGCCTACAAGCGGGTCGTTGTGGAAGGCGAATACCGCTCGGGCTACTCCGGCGCGCGGACCTTCCTGGCGGTCCCGATCAAACCGGACGGCCGTTCCGATGCGCATGCCATCGTCAAGATCGGCGACGCGGGCGCCATCGCCCGCGAGTACGACAACTACCGCCGTTTCGTCAAGGACACCCTGCCGCCGGTCACCGCCCGGATCCAGGAGCCGCCGGTGATGGCCGAGGGCATTCATGCCGGCCCGGGCAGGATGGCCGCGTTACGTTATACATTTGTCGGGGCAGGCGACCAGCGCCCGGTCAGCCTGCGCGAAGCGCTCCTCAAGCGGCCCGACCCGGCCCTGCTGCGGCAGCTTTTCGACACCTTCGGGCCAACCTGGTGGATGCAGCGGCATGCCCGGACCTTCATCTGCGCCCAGGAGTACGACCGGGCCCTGCCCGCCCACCTGGTTGTGGCGCCCGCGCGCGACGGCGGCGCCTCAGGGCGGGCCGTCGATGGTCGCCAACCGCCGCCCGAGGGCCTCCGCCGCGGCGACACGATTTCCCT
>Ga0105047_10019850_pt1 | contig 10352 bp, 9 predicted proteins | sample MAT04_FD_78384 | JGI IMG/M metagenome (GOLD analysis project Ga0105047, IMG submission 78384) | Freshwater microbial communities from Lake Fryxell liftoff mats and glacier meltwater in Antarctica - MAT-04 (megahit assembly) | ecosystem: Environmental > Aquatic > Freshwater > Ice > Liftoff... | reverse complement strand
CGTATCCGGGAGGTCGGCGAGTAAACGTCAAAGGCGCGAAGCGCCAGTGCACGAGTCGACCTCCCGGACACGACTGCGCGAACCACAGACCCAGCGCAGCCAACCCACAGACCCAGCGCAGCCAACCTCGTTAAGGACAGTTCACCCAGTCCTGCCTACCATCGATGAGGGTCTGGCGTTTCCACACCGGCAGTTCATGTTTGACTCGCTCGACGAGTTGCTCGCACGCTTGGAAGGCCTCGCCGCGATGCGCAGCTGAGACCGCGCAGACGATCGCGATGTCGCCAATCTCAAGGACCGCATCAACTCGGTGGCTGATCGCGACACAGTCGATGCCTTCACCAGCGGCGATCTCTATTGCGATCTGCACAATGATTTCACCCGCGCTCGGGTGCGCTTGGTACTCCAACTGGGTCACTGCTTCGCCACCATCGTGGTCGCGAACGAGCCCATGGAATGACGCGACGGCACCTGCACTTGGTCGGCTCACGGCCTGCAGATGAGCCAGCAGGTCTAGTGGTTGCGAGGTGACTTCAGCGAGTACAACTTCACCCATGATCCCCGCCGACAATCTGGTCTAGCGCGTGGAAGAGGGTCTTCTTTAACAGTGCGATCCCATCGGTAACACCACCGACAGATCCCGGCAGATTGATTATCAATGTTGCCCCAGCGACACCAGCAATCCCTCGGGAGAGGATCGCGGTGGGGACCTTGTCGGCACCCTTTGATCGCAACAGCTCTGGTATCCCCGGGATTTCCCGCTCGATCACCAAGCGAGATTGTTCAGGGGTTTGGTCACGCGTGCTCAGCCCTGTGCCACCAGTGGTAAGCACGAGATCGATACCCGCTGCAACTGCTTCTCGTAGCGCTACGGCAACCGCCGGACCATCGGGGACGACAACTGGCGCGGGAGCATCTAGGCCCATTTCCTGGAGTAGCTGAACCGCTGTTGGCCCCGACTTGTCTTCGTAGACCCCAGCCGCTGCCCGATCCGAGACCGTCACGACTAACGCACTGTAGGCCCGGCCATCAGCGGTCATCGGGACGCGCCCAATCTCCGGTTTTGCCGCCGGACTTGGTTAGCACCTTTATGCCACTGATCTCTGCGGCAGGATCAACGCCCTTGATCATGTCGACGACTGTGAGAGCAGCCGCAGCAACAGCTGTCAGCGCTTCCATCTCAACGCCAGTGCGATCTGTGGTGCGAACGGCAGAACGAATGACAACGCTCGAGTCGTCGTTAAGGTCGATGTCGACGTCGACTCCACTAATGCTGATCGGGTGACACAACGGAATGATGTCAGGAGTCTTCTTAGTCGCCATGATCCCAGCAACCCGAGCTGCGGCGACGACATCGCCCTTAGGCATCGTGGAGTCTCGCAGCGCACGTAGAACGTCGTGGGTCGTGCGCACTGAACCGATCGCGGTAGCCTCGCGAACAGAAACCTCTTTTTGTCCAACATCAACCATGCGCATGCCACCATGTTATGCGCCAAGTTCGAAGGGCCTAGTCATGGATGCCGTCGGCAGTTTCGCTTCAACCCTCGCCGCCGAGCTCGGAGTCGAGTTCAACACCGATGTCGAAACACTCCTTGACGTTGCTAAGGACGTGGCCCATGGGGTCGCCCGACCGGCAACGCCAGTGGCTACCTACGTGATGGGGCTTGCCGCTGCTGGCGGGGCAGATACGGCAACTATCGCTGCTGGTGTCCAGAGCGCGATCGCCAAGTGGCAGGCCGCTCAGCCTGACTCGTGAGCTAGGAGCTCGCGAGCCGTTTCGATATCTGCGGGTTCGTCACAGTCCAAGGTCGAGCGGTCATCAATCACAACCCGCTCGACTTGCAGATCTGTGACCAAGCGGCGGACCGATTGGTTGGCAACTGTAGCCAGCCCGTCAATCACGATGCGCAGAGTGGAAAGCCGCCAGAGCGCCAACAGCGGTTGATCTATCCCAGCTACATCGACACCCATGATCAGGTCGATGGGGTCTGCCAGTCGGGAAGCTGCAGCGAGCAGTTGCTCAACCCCTGCGCCCGCGAACGGCATGTCGCCAGCGAGCAGCAGCACCCAAGGTGGACTCGATCCCGTTGCGCTGGCCCCAGCTTCGATGGCAGCCAGCCCCGCAGCAATCCCAGCAACCGGACCACCACCGGGAGGATCCTCACGAGTCCATCGCACCTGTCGAACTGTCTCCCGCTGCAGGCCAACGACAACCGTGGCCCTCGCCAACGCGGCCGCCTCGATCGCTCGATCGAGCAAGGAAATACCAGCAATCTCGGCGGCGAGCTTGTCGACACCAGCCATCCGCCGGGCATTGCCACCGGCAAGCACGATCGCCGCGAATTCATCCATGACGATCTCGACTATAGGCGCCATGACATCGTGTGCCTATGAGCATGCCGACGGTTCCTGAGCACCTCGCCGCCATCCTCGCGTTGGTGAGCCGACCGCTGGAGCCGATCGACCTCAGATTGGCCGATGCCCTCGGTTGCGTTCTGACTGAACCACTCATCGCATCATTCGATCTTCCGCGGTTCGACAATTCTTCGATGGACGGCTATGCCGTGCACTCTGCGGATGTCCAGCGAACACCGGTCACTCTGCCCGTTGTCGACGACCTGGCCGCGACCGGTCGGGATGGTGAACTCGCGCATCTTCCAGCAGGCTGCGCTGCCCGCATCATGACTGGAGCGCAGATGCCACCGGGAGCAGATGCCATCGTTCGAGTGGAGTGGACCGATGGCAATGCAGAGGCCGTTCGCATTGACCAGTCAGTACCCGCTGGGCAAGACCTCCGCCGACGTGGCGAGGACGTCATCAGCGGCGATGTTGTCCTGCCTGCTGGGTCGACCATGGGCGCGGCCCAACTCAGCCTCGCTGCTGCCTTCGGTCGACCGACAATCAATGTGTTTCGTCGGCCACGAGTGTGCGTAGTCTCCACCGGCTCGGAACTGACCGAGCCTGCAGCCGATGTCCAACTGCGGGCTGGAGCGATCTTCGATTCGAACTCCGTCGCGTTGCAGGCGCTGGCCACCCGCGCAGATGCCGATTCTGTGCGCCTGTTGGCTATCCCTGACGACGATCTCGACTTCGCGCGGGCTGCGCTCACGCAAGCAGCACAAGAGTGCGACCTGCTCATCACAACTGGCGGCGTCAGCGCCGGTGCATACGAAATCATGAAAGACGTCATGCTCGATGAGCGATCCGTCGAGTTCGTCAAAGTCGCGATGCAGCCTGGCAAACCGCAAGGGTTCGGCCTTTTCGCTGGCACCCCGATCCTGACGTTCCCGGGCAACCCTGTGAGCGCTTTCGTGTCCTTCAAGCTCTTCGCGCAACCCCTCATTCGCAAGCTCGCGGGTCACCGGAATCCAACTCCGGACTGGCGATCTGCCACGTTGGCCCAACCTGTCACCCCGCGCCGGGAGGTCCATATGTTTCCCCGGGCGATCCTGGACGGTTCGACCAATACTGTCCATTTCACTGGCGGCAGTGGCTCCCACTTGGTCGGGTCGCTTGCCCAATCGAATTTTCTCGTGAATGTCCCGCCCGGTGACCAGCCCCTGCCGGTGGGCACAGAAGTGACGGGGCTCACCTACAACTGAGGTAAAGGGAACTGGACGGGACCTTCGTCCTGCCCGCTAGGGACCACGGCGGGATTTTCACGGGATTTTCCGTGGGAACCTCGAAGTATGAACGATTTGGGGACAGTTACCGCCTCAGCAGACCTCATCGAATCAGCGTCGGAAGTCAACGCGCGACGTCGCGTCCTTACGCTTAGCACGATTGCTTTCACGCTGATGTTCGCCGTTTGGCTGATGTTCGGGGTGCTCGGGATTCCCATCCGCAAGGAGTTCGGCCTCACTGATGTACAGCTGTCATGGCTGATCGCAGTTGCCATCCTGAACGGCTCGATCTGGCGACTCTTCACCGGCATCGCGGCCGACCGTTTCGGTGGGCGCAAAGTCTTCCTCGTCATGTTGCTCGTCACCGCCATCCCGACCTATCTCGTGTCGCAGGCCCACGGCTACACCCAGTTGATGATCTTCGCCTTTCTAGCAGGCTTCGCCGGCAACTCCTTCAGCGCTGGCATCGCGTGGGTGTCTGCTTGGTACCCCCGAAGTCACCAGGGTTTTGCACTCGGCGTGTTCGGAGCCGGCAACGTCGGTGCCAGTGTGACGAAGTTGATCGGGCCAGCATTGATCGCCATCGTCCCGGTGGCTGGCTACATGGGCGGGTTCATTCCCGGCGGGTGGCGCTTCGTGCCGTTCCTCTACGCAGTGCTGCTGCTACTCATGGCAGGCCTGCTCGGCGCACTCACTCCCCGCATCGATCGCATGCCCGGCAAGGGTCGGCCCATTGGGGAGATGATTCGTCCACTCAAGCAGATCCGCGTCTGGCGCTTCTCGCTCTACTACGTCGTGTTCTTCGGCGCTTATGTTGCGCTTGCGGCCTGGCTACCCAAGTACTACGTCGATGTTTACGGCCTTCCGCTCTCGAGCGCGGCTCTGCTCACGGCGCTGTTTATCTTCCCGGCTTCGTTGCTACGCCCCGTGGGCGGCACTTTGTCCGACCACTTCGGCGCCAGGCGCGTCATGTACTGGACGTTCGCCGTGATGCTCGGTGCAACTGCTGTGTTGATGATGCCCCACGGCCACCTCGTCATCGCCGGCGCGAACGGCGCCCCCGACACCAACGCCCTGCCCTGGTACCCGGGAATCGTGCTCTTCACAGTGCTGGTCTTCATCCTCGGCATCTCGATGGGCATCGGCAAAGCAGCCGTCTTCAAGCACATCCCCGAATACTTCCCTCACGACGTCGGCGCCGTCGGCGGCCTGGTGGGCATGCTCGGCGCGCTCGGCGGATTCTTCCTGCCGCCGCTGTTCGCCTACACAAATGCCTGGACCAAAGCCCCCCAGTCCACTTTCGGAGTCCTCTTCCTCGTGGCCCTCGTCGCGGCAATCTGGATGCACGCGACTGTCATCCGAGTGATGGACAAGAAGTCCCCTGAATCCAAGAACGAGTTTGAACACAAAGAGTTAGACCACAACGAGAGGGTCACGTCATGACAGTCACCGCGCCGCAATCGGAGTCGGCGGAGCAGAAAGAACCAAGCTCAGCTCGATGGTTGGAGAATTGGGATCCAGAGGAGAATTGGGACAGCAAGCTGGCATGGCGCACGCTCTGGGTGACCACCTTCGCACTTCTGCTCTCGTTCAGTACCTGGTTCCTGGTTAGCGCTGTCGCCCCGAAGCTTCAGGGCCTCGGCTTTGATCTCAGCAAGAACCAGCTCTACTGGCTCGTCGCGATTCCCGGTCTCGCCGGCGGACTGTTGCGCCTGGTTTGGACATTCCTCCCGCCGGTTGCCGGCACACGTCGGCTCGTCACGCTGTCAACGCTGCTGTTGCTCATTCCGCTCGTGGGTTGGTTCTTCGCACTGCAGAATCCCAACACCTCGTTCACTGTGCTATTGGTCTTGGCATTCCTCGCTGGAATCGGCGGCGGCAACTTCTCCGGTTTCATGCCGAGCACGAGTTACTTCTTCCCCCGCGCCAAGCAGGGAACGGCGCTAGGGCTGCAAGCAGGTATCGGCAACTTCGGGGTCTCAGTCGTTCAGCTAGCCACCCCGGCGCTGATCGGCTTCGCCATGGTCGGAGGCTCACTATCATTCGCTGCTAAGGGCAAGCCCAACAAAGACATCTGGATCCAGAACTCCGCGCTGATCTACATCCCGTTCGTGATCGTCGCGGCGATTTTGGCGTGGACCCTATTACGATCGGTTCCGGTCAAGTCGACGTTCTCTCAACAGCGCGACATATTCAAGTCCAAGCACACCTGGATCATGACCGCGATGTACGTCATGACCTTCGGTATCTTCTCCGGCTTCGCAGCGCAATTTGGCCTGCTGATGAAGAACCAGTTCGGCGCATTCCCAGGGGCACCTGACCCGCTGAAGTACCTGTTCCTCGGCGCGCTGGTTGGCTCTGTCACCCGCATCGCATTCGGGCCCCTAGCCGACAAGTTCGGTGGTGCGCTCTGGACCACAGTGAGCGGCGTCGGCCTGATCGTCTCCCTGATCTTTACGTCCTACTTCGTTGCTCCCACCTCGATCATGGACTTCACGCCGTTCCTGTGGGGCATGTTGGCGATCTTCTTCTTCGCCGGCATGGGTAACGCGTCCACTTTCAAGCAGATGCCGATGATCTTCCAGCCACGTCAGGCTGGTGGTGTCATCGGTTGGACGTCGGCCATCGCAGCGTTCGGACCCTTCATCTTTGGTGTCCTGATCGCGGCAGTGACACCGCGACCGTTCTACATCGGTGTTGCAGTGTTCTGCGCCTTTTGCGTAGCACTGAATGTGTATTTCTACCAGCGCAAGGGTGCCGAAATTCACTGCTAAGTCACGGAGAAGTCCAACAGAAACGAGACAGTGATGGCCCATAGCAATGACCAGGAGCGCGGCGTTCAGCGGCTACTCGCCGGTGAGAGCCGCGGTCAGCTCCTCGATCTTCTTCGGGAGACCGAGGAGCCGCTAACGGTAAGTGATCTCGCCAAGTCCAGTGGCCTGCACGAGAACACTGTGCGCGGGCATCTCGATCAGCTGGTTGAGGCTGGATTTGTCACACGTCGAAAGGAGCAGCGCAAGCTGCCCGGTCGACCTCGGATTGGTTACCGAGCAACAGTCTCTGGCTCGTTCTCGCCCAAATCACTCGATGACGATGCCGATTCACTTCGGCTCTTGTGTCGGGTGCTCGCAGCACAGGCGGCCACTCCAGTCACCTCAGGCACGCTGTGGCAACGGTCGCGATCTGCCGCAGAGAAGTGGATCACTGAATACGGTGATATCGATGCCTCGCAAACGATTGAGACTGCCGAAGAAGCACTTGCTGTCATCGCTGGCATCATGCATGAGCGCGGCTTCGCTCCCAACCTGATCCCTGAACAACGAATGGTTGTGCTGCATTCCTGCCCCTATGCCGATCTTGCTGCCGAACAACAACAGGTCGTGTGCGGGATCCACCTAGGAATGCTGCTCGGAACCCTCGAACGAATGAACTCACCAGTCGGCGCGCGCTTTTCCAACATCGATCCGATAACACCTCGGTGCACCATCGAGCTCACTGAGCTGCCAAAAACAACGAAGGAATCATCATGACGAAGCCTGAGACCGGTACCGGACAAATCGACGGTGACGTGGTCAACGCGCTGCTCAAAGGTCGACGGTTCCTCACCAAAAACGACATGAGCCCAGACCTGCGGACCGTGCACAAGGTCGGCGGGCGTGAGGGTGACGTCTTCTACCGCGACCGTTGGAGTCACGACAAGGTCGTGCGCTCGACACACGGCGTCAACTGCACAGGCTCGTGTTCGTGGAAGGTCTACGTAAAGGACGGGATCATCACGTGGGAATCACAGCAGACCGACTACCCCAGTGTTGGCCCGGACTCCCCTGAGTACGAACCACGCGGCTGCCCCCGCGGCGCCGCGTTCAGCTGGTACACCTACTCACCAACTCGCGTGCGCTTCCCATACGTGCGTGGCGTCTTGTTGGAGATGTACCGCGAGGCTAAGTCCCGCCTCGGGGACCCAGTCGATGCCTTCGCCGAAGTCGCCAGCGACCCGGACAAGCGCAAGCGCTATCAGAGTGCCCGCGGCAAGGGTGGCCTAGTACGCACCACGTGGGAAGAAGCGTTGGAGATCACGGCCGCGGCGCAGGTCAACACGATCAAGGAATACGGGCCCGATCGGATCGCTGGCTTCTCCCCCATCCCAGCGATGTCGATGGCTTCACACGCCTCTGGCGCTCGCTACACGAGCCTGCTCGGCGGCAGCATGATCAGCTTCTACGACTGGTACGCGGACCTTCCCATCGCATCGCCGCAGATCTGGGGCGACCAGACCGATGTGCCCGAGAGCGCCGACTGGTGGAACGCCTCATATTTGATCATGTGGGGTTCCAATATCCCGACGACCCGAACGCCCGACGCTCACTTCATGACCGAAGCTCGCTACAAGGGTCAAAAGGTTGTTGTCGTCAGTCCTGACTACGCAGACAACACGAAGTTCGCTGACACCTGGATGGCCGCCCATCCCGGCACCGATGGCGCTTTGGCTATGGCAATGGGCCACGTGATCCTCAAGGAGTTCTTGGTCGATCGGCCCGTCCCGCGATTCGTTGAATACCTCAAGACCTTTACTGACATGCCCAACCTGGTCAGCCTGCGCGAGCGTGAGCCTGGGGTCTATGTCCCAGGGCGGTTCCTCACTGCCGCCGACCTTGGTGATGAGAGCGAACAAAGCAACCTGAAAACGGTGCTCATCGATGCCACCACCGATCAGGTCGTGACACCGAACGGCTCCCTGGGGTTCCGGTACTCGGAGTCCGGCAAGGGTTTGTGGAACCTCGACCTCGGCGAAGTCGATCCGTTGCTGAGTATGTTCGACTCGGCGAGCGCGACGGCCTCGATCGACCTTCCTCGCTTCGATGTCGACCAAGCCACCCATGAAGGTGGGGGCTCAATGCGACGCGGCGTTCCCGTCCGGGAGATCAACGGCCAGGTCGTCACCACCGTCTACGACCTCATGCTCGCCTCCTACGGCGTGGGGCGCGAGGGCCTGCCTGGCGATTGGCCGTCTTCCTACGAGGACGCAACGAGCCCCTACACCCCGGCTTGGCAAGAGGAGATCACGTCAGTTCCGGCCGCCACTGTCACGCGCGTGGCTCGCGAGTTCGCCTTCAACGCTGAACAATCCGGCGGTCGCTCCATGATCACCCTTGGTGCCGGAACCAATCACTGGTTCCACTCCGACGAGATCTACCGAGCCATCATCTCGCTGGTCATGATGACCGGCTGCCAAGGCGTCAATGGTGGCGGTTGGGCCCACTACGTCGGACAAGAGAAATGTCGACCATTTACCGGCTGGGCTCAGTTGGCATTCGGCTTGGACTGGGCCCGCCCGCCGCGGCAAGCTGCCGGAACCGCTTACTGGTACTTCGCTAGTGACCAGTGGCGCTACGACGGCTTTGGTGCCGACGAGCTTGCCACGCCGTTGGGGAAGGGCCTGTTCAAGGGCAAGGCTTTGGCCGACTGCCTTGTCAAGGCTGCGCGCATGGGTTGGAGTCCCTCCTATCCGACGTTCAACAAGAACCCGTTGGACATCTGCGATGAGGCAGCTGCCAAGGATGTCGATACCGCGACGCTTGTCGTCGATCAACTGAAGTCCGGCGAGCTGGAGTTCGCAGTCGAGGATCCGGATGCCCCCGAGAACTGGCCGCGGGTGCTGACTGTGTGGCGCGCAAACTTGCTCGGTTCATCGAGCAAGGGCAACGAGTACTTCTTGCGTCACTTGCTAGGTACGTCCAATGCTGTGCGCGCTGATGAGACCCTCGAACGCGCACGACCGAGCGAGGTCAAATGGCGCGAGGATGCACCCACCGGCAAGCTCGATCTGCTTGTGTCTTTGGACTTCCGAATGACCTCAACCGGGCTGTTCTCCGACGTGCTCCTGCCGGCAGCGACCTGGTACGAGAAAGAGGACTTGTCCTCCACCGACATGCACCCCTTCGTACACGCGTTTAACGCCGCTATCAATCCGCCGTGGGAGACCCGGTCGGACTACGACACGTTCGTGGCGATGTCTCGGGCATTCAGTCCGATGGGTGCCAAACATCTCGGCGTTCGCAAGGACGTCGTCGCTGTTCCGCTGCTTCATGACACCCCAGGCGAGACGATGCAGCCCGGCGGAGTCGTGCGCGACTGGAAGCTTGGCGAGTGCGAGCCGATCCCCGGCCAGACCATGCCAAACCTGGCGATTGTCGAACGCGACTACGGCGCGATCGCTGACAAGATGTGCTCGCTCGGACCGAACGTGGAGAAGCTCGGCACCACTGTCAAGGGGATCACGCTGCACCCCAACGAGGAGGTCGAGCGCCTCAAGCAGGTCAACGGCACAGTTCAGACAGGGATGGCCAAGGGCCGCCCGCGCCTAGATCAGGCCAAGCACGCCTGCGAGATGATCTTGGCCTTGTCCGGAACGACCAACGGTCGCTTGGCAGTCGCTGGCTTCCGCGAACTTGAGGCCCGGACCGGTCAGGAACTCGCTGACCTCGCGTTGGATAGCGAGGGTAAGCACATCACGTTCCCTGACACCCAATCGCGCCCGCAGCCAGTCATCACATCACCGGAATGGTCAGGCAGTGAGCATGGCGGTCGCAGGTACTCGCCGTTCACTATCAACGTTGAGCGTCTCAAGCCCTGGCACACGCTGACAGGTAGACAGCACTTCTTCCTCGACCATGACTGGATGGCTGAGCTTGGTGAGTGGCTACCGGCGTATCGCCCACCATTGGGCAT
>Ga0105047_10019849_pt1 | contig 10352 bp, 6 predicted proteins | sample MAT04_FD_78384 | JGI IMG/M metagenome (GOLD analysis project Ga0105047, IMG submission 78384) | Freshwater microbial communities from Lake Fryxell liftoff mats and glacier meltwater in Antarctica - MAT-04 (megahit assembly) | ecosystem: Environmental > Aquatic > Freshwater > Ice > Liftoff... | reverse complement strand
CTGCGATTCGCGGCTGCCGTTCGCTTGCGCCGGGGTTGGGTTGTTCATGGGGAGGGCATGCGCGACATGTCATCTCCCCCCAGGAGGAAGTATTTGTCCTGCCGGCGAAAGCGGACATAAAGACTGCGCCATTGACCATCCTGCTGGCGACGGCGCTGCACGGGGTGGACCTCACCAACGCTCGCATCGGTGAACAGGTCGCGGTCGTTGGATTGGGCCTGGTCGGCCAGCTCTGTGCGCGGTTGTTGAAATATGCAGGGGCGAATGTGGTGGCCACCGATCTGGTGCCTTTGCGCAGGCAAGTCGCCCAGCAGGCGGGGCTTCGCGTGGTGGCCGGTTCCGGTGACCTTCGTGCTGCGTTTCAAGCTTACTTTCCGTACGGCGCCGAGGCGGTTCTCGATGCAACCGGCTCATCGAAGGCGATGAAACCATCCCTTTCCCTGCTGCGCGAGAAACCCCGACAGGATCCCTGCGGATACAGTGATGCGGCCGGAGGCGCAAACGCCGGGGAAGGCGCCTTCAAGCGGCAGGCCAAACTGTCGCACCAGCAGAACGAATGGCATGGTCCGCGATTCATTGCGCAGGGAAGCTACGCCGATCCCATTGAAATCCAGTATCACGACCTGTTTGACAGTGAAGTGAAGTTCATCGTTCCCCGCGTACATGAATTGAAAGACCTTTTCCGTGCCTTGGACCTGCTGGTTGACCCGGCGTTCTCGCTGGATGGGCTTATCACCGAGACGCATTCCTTCTCCAAAGCCCCCGATTGTTACCAACGGCTGCGTGAACACCCGGAGGATCTGCTTACGTTGAGCTTTGACTGGAAGTGACCGGAGAACCTGAGTGAACCGCGATTCTTGACGACCAGATTTGCATGTTTGTGTTAGATTGAGGTGGAGAATGCGTATGAAACCCCGATCAATCTGCCCAGATGTTCTGACCAGGATGCTGGTTGCGACGATGGTCGCCGCGCCTGCGATTGCGGTGCGGGGAATCACCATACGGGACGATCGTGCGCCATCGCTGTACTCATCCCTTGCCAGCAATACGCTGCCGCAGACAGGCTCGGTCACTGGGAACGGGTGGATCGGTAGCGGCACGTTGATCAGCCCGACCTGGGTTCTCACCGCAGGTCACGTCGCCGACCCCACCGCCAACACCTTCGCCAGCACCGCGGGGACACGCAGCATCATCAATCGCTATCAATATCCGGGGCTTGATATCGGGCTGGTGAAGTTGAACTCCCCGATTACATCTTTCACACCGATTCGACTTTACAATGTAAATACTTTCGGCACGGAAGTGGGGAAGGATGTCCTGATTGCCGGTGCAGGTTTGCAGGGAACGGGTTTGACAGGTCAGCAGGCGCCTACGGGAACGTTCCGGGCTGCACAGTCGCTCATTGAAGCATTCGAAGGTTCTGACAAGTTCTATACACGATTTCGCACGCCCGGTTCAGGCGCCGCAGACCTCGAAGGCAGCGGCGTGCAGGGAGACAGCGGCGGGGGCGTATTCCTTCAGGTGAATTCACAGTGGGCGATCGCTGGCGTGCAGTCGCAGTCTTATTACTCCGGCGGGATCGAGAATCTCGGCAAGTACGGAAGCGGCGGCGTCTACATGCGTACGGGCGTGAACGCGATTCTCAACTGGGTGTTATCCTACGCAACCGATGCAGCCATCGTCGGGGGTTATGTTACCACTGGTCCGAGCTGGAATGTGAACTCTTCTGGCGACTGGAACTATCAGTCTAACTGGACTGGGAATACCATTCCCAACGGCGTTGGAAAAGAGGCGAATCTCCTGAGCAAGACCACGTCCCGTCGCACAGTCTATAACGACAAGGCGATTACCCTCGGCACGCTGCGGTTCGACAATGCCAACAGTTATCAGATTGCTGGATTGGGAAAGATCACGATTGACGTGGCCAGCGGTGCGGGTTCGATCACTGTTATCTCCGGTGCGCATGACATCAACCTGCCGCTGTTTCTGAAAGATAACACCACCGCGAATATCGCGTCGGGCGCGACGCTGCGGATCAAGGATCCGATGACGCTGGTGAATGGATCGGTGCTTACAAAGTCCGGGGCGGGAACACTGAGCATTCAAGCTCCGATCTACAACGCCTACGCGGCGCCGCTGGTCGTTGAAGAAGGTGTCATGAGTGCAGCGGTTGACCTCGGTCAGACTAATTCTCTGCAAGTTGACGGCGGCGATGTCCAACTCGATGTCAATCAGCATCTCGCGTCGCTGGACGTCACCGGCGGTATGGTGACAGCGGGGCGGGGCGATGCGGTTGTCGTATCCACAAAGGCACTGTCCCTCAGCGGCGATGGTCAGATCGATCTGAAGAACGGCAGACTGGTGGTGGACTATACAGGGGCCTCAATGCTTCCGATGATTCAGGAAGCGATCAACTCAGGCAGTCTTGCTTCATCAACTCGTGCAGACGGATTGGCAATCGGCTACGGCGAAGCATCGGATCTGTTCAGCGGAACGTCCGGAATCTTCGCGGGCGAGATGATCGACAATACCTCGGTGATTGCAGCTTTGACGGTGACGGGCGATGCCACGCTTGACGGTGTTGTGGACTCGGCTGACTTTAACTCGTTTGCGTTGCACTATGGTTCGATGAGCGAAACTCGCTGGACGCAGGGCGACTTTGATGGAGACGGCAGAGTCAGCACGCTGGACTTCAACCTGCTGGCAGGACAATTCGGCCAATCGCTTCCGACACTCTCATCGGCGACCGCAGTGCCTGAACCCGTGTCCGCCGCCTCGCTGCTGGTGTTCTTCGCGGCATCTCGCATCCGCTATTCCGGTTCCCGAAGGCCCTTGAAGTCTGCGGATGGATCCGGCGGAACATAATATTCTTGCCCGCCTCTGCGCTGCCATTCGACATACATGAGGATGAAAAAGAATAGTCCGATTCCAGCGCACAGCGCTCCGCACCAGTACACCGCGATGTAGCCGCTGACGCCTTGGTTGATCAGGGTGGTTGGGCCGAATCTGTCAATGAAAAGCCCGCCACCATAGCTGGCAATCATCATCGCCGCCGCGTAGACCATGGCGTTTGCGGAGGAAATCTGACCGTACCGCTCCCGCGGGAAGATCGCCAGTGTCAATGGCACGATGCCCGAGATGTACCCCAACCAGGCAACGGTCCATGCCAGGGTGAGGATGGCAAAGCTCGTGTCACCGCGGGTGAAAAAGATGCTCAGAAGCATCAAGATAAACGTGAGCACTGCGGAAATCAGCACCAGATTCATGGCATGGATCTTGTCGCAAAGCCATCCCAGCGGGCCGTACAGGATGACACCGACGGCCGTCGCCCAACCCAGAATCTGCCCCGCGCGTCCAAGCGTCATCCCGAGATCCTTTGCAAGGAGCGGCTGGAAGGTGAAAATCGATACCTCGGCGGCGCGATAGAAGGCATTCCCCAGAAACATCCACCAGAAAAGCTTCACCGAGAAGCACTCCCGAATGTAGACTCTCACGGCAGCTAAAGTGCGTTCATACCACGACCCGTTGCCCAGGGGCGTTGGCGGGGGGTATTCCCCTTCCTTGACGTTCCAGCACATGAGGATGAACGCAACGAGATACAACACCCCCATGGTCACATAAATCCATTTTCGGGTAAGGGGGTTGTCGGCATGCCCAAGCACATAGCTGTTGAACAGATATCCGGCGGCGGCATCCACGATGCGGAACAGGGCGTAAAACCGCCCGATCACTGCCTGGGGTACCACGTCATTCAGCAGGTAGTAGTAAACCGAACGAACGAACATGTTGAAGAACTGGAAAGCAACGCACGCAACGGCAATCGTGCCAAGAATGATCGACCCTTGCGACAAACTTCCGAACCTTCCAGAAAGCACTTCGTGAAGCCAGTGCCCGAGGTCGGCGGAATAACCTGTAATGATCAGGAAGATGGAAATGAACGGCGCTGACCAGATCAGGTATGGCCTTCGTCTTCCCCAGCGGCTGCGGTAGCGGTCGCTGCGAAAGCTGATGATGGGATTCAGCACCAGGTTCATCCCGCTCGACACCGTCACCACCAGCAGTCCGATCGTCGCATTGCTTGCCCCCACCTCGTTCAGCGTCAGCGGCAGGATCTTCGGGATGACATATTCCATCAGGCTGAAGACGAAATCCGCCATCAAAAGCCAGGCGAAGAGAATCACCAGTCCGAAGATGGTGTAGCGCAATGTGCCAATGGCATAAATGCGTTTGCGAAGCGGAAGGTGCTTTTGATCGAGCGGAGGAAGCTCAGCAGTCGCTGTGGAGGTGTCAGATTCGGAAGTGGGATTCCCGTTGCCTTGCATGAATCTCCTCAAGCCCGCATGCGAATAAGCTTAAGTCAGGATGACGAACGCAGTCAGGCATCGCTTCCCACGCCCGTTTCATCCACACGTGTCGTGCGATGGTTTCGGTGGGCGATGTTCTTCACAAACGTGCTGCTGGTGGGCACGCCGCGGAATTCGCTGTATCCCAGCAGCGAAAGCGTGCCGCCGGGCACCGTCCAATTCATCAATCCTGACTCATGCAATGTCTGTCCGCGCTCGCCGCATTGCAGCATCGCCTGCTCGATTCCGGGAATGAACCGGCAGGGCTCGCCGTCGGGACTGACACCCGGCACAACATCGCTCGTGGGCACTTGCCTGACGATGGCGGCTTGCGAAGCGCCGTTGGTCGCGACCACATGCACCCGCGCTGCTTCCAGTGTGGAAAGGGCGCAGTCCACTGGCTGATTCTGCACGTGCTTCGCAAAAGCATCCAGCGCATCCACGCGCGAATCGGGTGACAGACGGAGCACTTCGCTGCCACGCTCGTTGGTGATGCGGGCGAAGCGCTCGTGAAGGTCAATCTGAATCGTTCCCCGCTTTCCCGTCACGCAAATGTGCGGGCCGATCGACTGCTTGCACGCATGCGTCAGCAGCACCAGCACCGGAACGCCTGCCGCGATAAAGCGATGACTTGCCGTGTCGTAATTTTCGATGTCGTAAGCGCGATACAATTCCGCTTCGACAGACGTCGGCTGCGCCCACGACGATTCACGATCGCCCAGCAGGAAGAAAGCCAGGTGAAGATAGTGTGCAAAGGCGTTGGTGACCGGACTGTCGAGCACCCAGCATCCTTCGTGCTGAATGTGCCCGGCCCATGTGGTGCGGCGATAGTACGCTTCATCGCGCGGCCAGCAGCCCACGAGGGTGATGGATTGAACCTCGCCGATTGCGCCTTGCAGGATCGCCCGTTTCAGCTCCAGCATTTTCGGGTCGTAGGTGTCCTGAAAACTCACCAGTACCGGACGTTTCGCGCGATCGCGAGCTGATATCATCGCGTCCACATCCTGCACGCAGCCTGCCACCGGTTTTTCCACCAGAACCGCCTTGCCCGCAAGCAGGGCACGCTCGGTCAACGGGCGATGCAGATGAATCGGCACGGGGAGGATCACCGCGTCCACGTGCGGATCGTTGAGAATCTGGTCAAACTGATCAACAACACGGATCCCCAGTGCCTGCAGTGCATCGACTCGGCGCGAATGGTGTCCTAACTCCGGCTCGAAGACCGAAACAAGGTTGACCAGCCCCGCGCCGGCGGCACGCTGCTTTAGAAGCAGATCGACCACTCTCCCGGCCCAGTTGCCCAGGCCCACCGTCGCCAGACGGAGTTGATTGTTGTGAAGCTCGCTCATACAGCCGTCCCTGTTTGTTCAAGTGCCTGGAGTCCGAGGATGGTCCAGAAATGCATATATCCGTCGAACTCGGGCAGGCTGTGCGTGTTCGGGTTCGGCCAGATCGGAATACCGCCGTGCAGGTCGGGTGTCTTTGGACAATCCAGCGTCTTCAGAAGCGTATCGACCGCGATCCTGCATGCCACCTCACGATAGACCGGATTTCCAGTTAGCTTCGTCAGCCAGGCAAAGCCGAAAATTGAATCCGGGTTTGCCGATCGCCAGACATATTTCTCGCCTTCGCTGTTGCTGTGCATGTCGCCGTAAGGCAGCGCGCCAATCTGACGGAAGCGTCGAACCAGAAAATCGCCCAGTCGCACGGCAAGCTTCTGCAGCCGCGGTTCGTTTGGCATCGTGCAGGCAGCCCGCGCCACCCCATTGAGGATGTAACCCATGAAGTGACCTTTGATCGTCGGATCCTGTACTTCGATCCGGTCGCAGCGAATGTCACCTGGGAAGGAGCCATCGGGGTTTTGATAGCCTTCGAGTCCATCGAGCAGCATCGAGATGGCATCCCGATACGCAGTGCTGTCTGTAGCCTCCGCCATGTCTGCGAACGCCCGCGCTACATAGCCCACCCGCGAATTGATCTTCACATTGCTGATCCAGAAGGACTTCGTCTTCGTATCCGGCGAATAGCCCGGCGCATCCTTGCGCGGCCACCATCCTTCGCGGAGGATGCCGGTTTGGGTTTGCTGTGAATGCAGCAACTGCTTTCCGCACAGTTCTGCCGCACGGGTGTATTTTGCATTGCCGGTGCGCCGGGCGAGGATCAACATCGCCGAGGGCACCCGAATGGTGTAGTTGGTGACATATGCGCCCAGATCGCGCCAATACCAGACCTGTCCCACGCCATCTTCCTCATCGCCCTGATAAATGCCGCGAACGGGATCATCAACCATGCAGTCGGCGTAACGGATCGCAAGCTGCTCGAGCGATGGATCCTTCAGGCGATCTGAAAGCCATAGATACGCTTCGATACGTTCAGCAGCGTTGGAACGGGGGAACGACCAGGTGTAACTCTTGTCGTCGGGCGTCGGAATCAGGTCCCGGTAGCCGGCTGCGGAGGATTGGTCTTCGGAGGGAAGAACCTGGACGGTCCGCTTCGCCCAGGTTGCAAGCTTGGATAGCGCCATGGGTAGCAAGATTTTGAGCGTCTCTTCTGCAAGCCCCGGCTGGACGGGTCCCAGCCCCCGCAGCAGTTCTCTCGCATCCGAAGGTACATTATGATGGGTGAACAATATGTGAGACATTGTTTTCCACAATGATACCTGGGTTCCCTATCCGAATGCAATGAAGAATTCCGATGAATTTAAGGGATTTTTTGTTTGACTTCTTTGCAGGCGCTTGTCAGCATAGTCACTTGTTGACCGTTTTGTTGTAAATTGTATTTCAATATGTTTTTCACTTATCAGGCTCACTGAATGGTGACAATTCGCGATATTGCAAAGCGAAGCAACGTGGCACCGGGCACCGTCTCGATGGTGCTGAATGGTCGCGGCAGGTTGTCTGCGGAAACCCGCAGCCGGGTGGAAGCGGTCATCGCCGAAATGGGATATCGCCCCAAGTCGGCAGGACGACCACGTCGTGCTTCAACCCACGCGCCAACCAGCATCGCGGTTGTTTATGCTCAACGGGTTGCGTGTGGAGGCGTGCTGTCGCAACTCAGTCAGGCGTGGATCGCCGGCATTCGTGAAGTGGCAATCGCATCGCAATGTCATCTGAGTCTGATCGGCGGATTCAAAGACGCTTCGCAGGATGAGATGTTCCGGCACTCGCTGGACTCCGGCAATATCGACGGCGTGATTCTTATCGGCATTACCGCTGAAGATGGACAGGCATATCTCACCCAGTCGCTCGATCGAAATATCCCTGCTGTGGTGATGAACCGTACGCCAGTGCATGCGGAGTTCAGCTACGTGGCGATGGACAACTTCGGCTCAGGGAAGCAGGTGGCGGATTTTCTCGTGCGTCTTGGGCATCGAAAGATCGCGATGATTCATCTGGATTCGTCTGATCGGTATGCCAACGATCGACAGGCGGGTGCGGAAGCAGGACTGGCGGCGCACGATCTGGCGGTGCTCTGTACGGAACGTCTCAGCGCCAATCCAACATCCGCGGAACTGTATGCCGCCTGTGCGTCGGTGGCGAAAAGCGGCGCGACTGCTGTTTACATCACCGCCGGCGACGGACCCGCGGCGCAGTGCATCGACACGTTTCAGTCGATGGGGCTGCAGATTCCGGTTGATCTCACCATTATCGGGTGGGACGACATCGGCCCGCGCTCGCAAAGCGGATTGCTGCCGAGTTCCGTGGGCTATGACAAGGCGGCGATGGGGCGCGAAGCGGCGCAGATGCTGCTGGACCTCATGAAGCGCGAGAACGAAGTTCGCAGCCGCGGACTGGTGCTGCCCACGCGGGTGGTCGAGCACGATACATCGGCTGTCGTAAAGCCTGTGAAGATGCAACAGGAAAGTTGCAACGGTTGAAGAAACAGCGGGCGGGAATTGTGGCATGAGATTTTGGCCTTCGGGTCTGAAGACCTTTTTCAAGTCGGAGGGAAAAGATTATGAAACGCAGTCAATATACAAAAGCGCGGGAGAATTAATGATTGCATCACCTGAAAACGTCCGCACGATCGGCACGGGGCTGGACCATCCCGAGTGTCTTTGCCTTGGCAGAGATGGGAATCTTTACGCCGGTGGCGAGGCCGGCCAGATTTACCGCGTTGCTCGCGACGGGTCATCGCAGAAGCAGATCGCCAGTACCGGCGGATTTGTGCTGGGCGTGACGATGGATGGCAACGACCGCCTGCACGTCTGCGACCTTGGCAAAACCGCCGTGCTGATGGTCGATCAGGATGGCAAAGTCTCGGAACGTTCCAGCGGCACCGCAACCACGAAGATGCGAGTGCCGAATTACAACGCGTTTGATTCGGCGGGGAATCTGTATGTTTCCGATTCCGGCGATTACTTCGACAAAACCGGCACCGGCTGCATCTTCGTGATTCGCCCGAGCGGCAAGACCGAGCTTTTTCACAAGGGTCCGCTGAAGTTTGCAAACGGTTTGGCGGTCAGTCCGGATGAGAAATGGCTTTACATTGTCCAAAGCACTGCGTTCAACGTTGTGCGCGTGCCGCTGGGCAAACCAGATGGCCCGGTTGAAGTCACGCATCAACTGCCGCAATACACCGTGGCTGATGGCATCGCATTCAGTGACGATGGCAGGCTTGTCATCGCCTGCTATCGTCCGGATGTGGTTTATCTCGGACATCCGAACGGAAGTGTCGAAGTGCTGATTGAGGATTTCGGCGGCGAACTGCTTTCGCGCCCGGCAAATGTCGCCATTGGCGATGGTGAACTCTTTATCTCGAATCTGGGTGGCTGGCATCTGTCCGCGGTGAAATTCCCGCTGCGCGGCGCGTCGCTGCAGTATCCAAAGCTCTAACTTTCCTATTCATGAAGATCACAAAGATTGATTGTCACGTTCTTCTGGTTCCCGACTATGACGCGGATGCCTGTAGTTCGGCGCAGGACGACCTGGTCGTGGTTGTGCATACCGATGAAGGCATCATCGGCATTGGCGAGACCGATACCAATCCCTGGGTTGCGCGTGCGTGTGTTGAAGCGCGCGGCACGCACTGCATGGGTTACGGATTGACTGAAATGCTGATGGGCCAGGATCCACTTCAGCCCGAGGCGCTGTGGCGGAAGATGTACGAAGGATCGAAGATGACGGGCAGGCGAGGCGCGCTGATCTGTGCGATGGGTGCGCTCGATATGGCGCTCTGGGATATCCGCGGCAAGGCGCTGGGTCAGCCGATCTATAAGCTGCTGGGCGGGGCGGCGAAGCAGCACATCACGCCTTATGCGTCGCTGCTTCCCACGGGTCACACATTGAAGGATTATCGCGAAAGTCTGGTCAGCAAAGCCAAAGCCGCCAAGGTATCCGGCTTCACTGCCGCGAAGATGGAAGTGTGTGTGAATGGGCCATACACGCACAATCGCCTGAACGAAAGCGATGAAGCCGTTGTCGAAATCGTCGCCGCGTGCCGCGAGGCGGTTGGGCCTGATTTCGTCATGATGGTCGATGTGGCGTATGCCTGGTCGAATGCAAAAGAGGCGCTGCGGGTGCTGAATCGCATTGAACCGTACGACGTCTTTTTTCTCGAGACGCCAATCGATATGGATGATCTGGATGGGTACGCATTTCTTGCGGATCATTCCCCCATTCGCATCGCCGCCGGTGAATGGCAGAACACGCACTGGGAGTTCCTGGATCTTGCCGATCGTGGCAAACTGGATGTCCTGCAGCCGGATGTGGGACGCGTGGGTGGATTCACCGAAGCGCAGAAAGTCTGTGATATCGCCGCTGACAGAGGCCGTCTCATCGTTCCGCACTGCTGGAAGAGCGGCATTGGTATTGCGGCGTCGGCGCATCTGTGCGCTGCCAATGCACATTGTCAGTACATCGAATTTCTTCCCGCGGCGCTCGCTGAAAGCAGGCTTCGCCGCGAACTGGTGCAGGATGAACTGAAGATGGTGGATGGCAAAATCTCCCTTCCGGAAAAGCCGGGTTTGGGCATCGAACTCAACATGGATGCGCTGGCAAAATACAAAGT
>Ga0105047_10019848_pt1 | contig 10352 bp, 6 predicted proteins | sample MAT04_FD_78384 | JGI IMG/M metagenome (GOLD analysis project Ga0105047, IMG submission 78384) | Freshwater microbial communities from Lake Fryxell liftoff mats and glacier meltwater in Antarctica - MAT-04 (megahit assembly) | ecosystem: Environmental > Aquatic > Freshwater > Ice > Liftoff... | reverse complement strand
GTCGCGGACCATGTGGGCGTAGGCGGTCCGGCGGGCGGCGCGGTCGAACACGGCGTAGGCCGGCGTGTGCGGGTCGGCCGGGCCGTCGGTCCAGTGGCCGTGCGGGGTATACCGGACGTGGCTGAGGGTGTGCAGCCCCCGTGGCGGGAACGGCATGCACGAGAAGAACGGTCCGTCCATTACGGTCACGCCCAACCCCTTCAACTTCGCCGGCACTTCGACCAGCGCCATCTCGGCCAGTTCGTGCTTGAGCGGGATGAGCGGCAGCCCCGATGCCGCCGCCGTCGCATTCGTCTGGGCGTAGGAGCAGCAGACGACCATCCCCGCGTGTACCTCGGCGTCGGCCAGCGTCGCCCGGAGCGCCCCGCCGGGTTGCGGCCGGACGCGCTCGACGGTCGCATTCAACCGCACCGTCACGCCCGCCCGCCGGACGCGCTCGGCCATCAGGCGCTTGAGCGCGGCCGAGTCGAAAGCGTATTCGCGGACGCGGAAGACTTCCTCGACGAGTGCCCGGTCGAACAGCTTCCGGACGGCGTCGGCGGCCGGCTCGATCGGTGCCCCGATGCGCCGCATCCCCTCGGCGAACTGCTCGGCCGTCACCTTCGAGGTGTGCCGGGCGATGGCGTACACCTTCTCGAAGTCCGAGACGACGGCCGGGCCGAACTCGGCGACGAAGCGCGGGAAGTTGACCCGGCTTCGCAGGGCCGTGAGGACGCTCCGCGGGTAGTGGTAGCCGTTGTGGACGCGGGCCTGGTTGGCGTAGGAGGCGCGGCCCATCAGGTCCGGGCCGCGCTCGCAGAGCAGCACCCGGGGGAGGCGGGCGGCGAGAAACTCGGCCAGGTAGAGGCCGTAGAACCCGCCGCCGGTCACCAGCGCGTCCCACCGCTCCATGCCCGGAAACCCCTCCGCTCGGCCCGTAAGTTACGGGGGTGCGAGTGCGAGTAAACTGGCCATTATCGCGCGGCACTTGTGGCGCAAACCCGACATTCTTACCAGTTCAAGGCGCTCCCTTTCGATAGGCGAGCGCCTTGAACGCCTTGAACGCCTTGCTTGTTTTCCAGCCGTCACGCGGCCACGTCCTCGGCTCCGGCGGCGAACGCGGCGGGGCCACAAATGCCGCGCTTCGACGTTCGGATGAACGCGACCAGCTCGCGGACCGCCGGCACCTGGCCGAACTCGGCCTCCATCCGCATCACCGCCGTCGGGATCAGCATGCGTTCGATGTAGATGAACCGGAACGCCCGCCGCACGGCCTGGATTTCGACCGTCGGCACGCCGGCCCGGCGCATCCCGATGACGTTCACCCCGCACACCCGGTTCACGTCCTGCATGACCCAGAACGGCGGCACGTCCTTGCTGCTCGCCGACGACCCGCTCAGCAGCGCCAGCCGCCCGACGCGGCAGAACTGGTGGACCGCCGAGTTGCCCGAGAGCAGCACCCGGTCGCCGGTCTCGACGTGCCCGCCGAGCAGGGCACAGTTCGCGTAGATGCCGAAGTTCCCGACGACGCAATCGTGGGCGACGTGGCTGCCCGCCATGAACAGGTTGTTGCTGCCGATGCGGGTCACGCCCGTCCCGGGTCCGACGCCGAGTGGCATGGCGCGGTGGACGGTGGTGTGTTCGCGGAAGGTGTTGCCGTCGCCGATCTCGACGTCGGTAAGTTCGCCCTTGTACCCGAGGTGCTGCGGCGCGCCGCCGATGACCGCCCCGGTGTCGAAGGTGTTGTCGCGGCCGGCGGTCAGCGGGCCGACGAGGCGGACGTGGGCACCCACGACGCACCCGGCCCCGAGCGTCACCGGCCCGTCGATGACCGCGAACGGCCCGACGCGCACGTCGGCCGCGAGCTGCGCGTCGGCGGAGACGACCGCCGTGGGGTGGACCGGGGGGGAAGGCATGGGGCATCCTTTCCGGGGCCGCCATGGTTGGGCGGGCGGCGCGGGCGAACCGTCCTGGTTCGTCGGGTCCGCCGGTTTACGCCAATCCCCCGGCCCGTACCAGCCCAATTTCCGCGACCCCCGCCGCCCGCCCCGTTACACGCCCGTGACCGGGCGTGCCTTGCCTTCGGGGGCCGTCTGGCTCGATAATCAGCGGGAGTGAACCCGACCCCGAGGCACGGCATGGCCGACCCGCAGAACCTTCCGGTCGCGCCGCCCGCCGAGCCGTCGTTCTCGTCGCTCGCCGGCCTGCCGGGGGCCGAAACCCCGGCCGCGGCCGACCCCTCCGGGGCCACGCAGGACATCCACGCCCCGGCCGGGTCCGACGAGGGCACGATCGAACTCGCGGCGATCCACGTGCCCGGGTACGAAATCCTGCACGAGGTCGGCCGCGGCGGGATGGGGGTGGTGTACAAGGCCCGGCAGACGAGCCTGAACCGCCCAGTAGCGCTCAAGATGATACTCGCCGGGGCGCACGCCGGTCCGGCCGAGCGGGAGCGGTTCCGCCGCGAGGCCGAGGCGGTGGCGGCGCTCCAGCACCCGCACATCGTCCAGATTTTCGAGGTCGGCGAGGCCGACGGGCACCCGTACCTCGCCCTCGAATACGTGGCCGGCGGGTCGCTCGCCCAGCACCTCCTCGGCCGCCCGTGGCACGCCCGCGCGTCGGCCGAGCTGATCGACCTCCTCGCCCGCGCCGTCCACTACGCCCACACCCAGGGCGTGGTACACCGCGACTTGAAGCCGGGCAACGTCTTGCTGAGTATTGCGGAGTGCGGAGTGCGGAATGCGGAATCGGGGAGCGAACAGCCCGTCGGCTCGGGTTTTCAATCCGCATTCCGCATTCCACATTCCGCATTCCCCAAGTTGACCGACTTCGGCCTCGCCAAGCGGCTCGACTCGGCCCCGGGCGACGACGGAACGAAGACCGGGGCGGTGATGGGCACGCCCAGCTACATCGCCCCCGAGCAGGCGGCGGGGAAGAGCCGGCAGGTCGGGCCGGGGGCCGACATCTACGCCCTCGGCGCGATCCTGTACGAGTGCCTCACCGGCCGCCCGCCGTTCCGCGGCGAGTCGCCCCTCGACACCGTTCTGCAAGTGCTCAAGGACGACCCGGTCCCGCCGCGGCAGTTGCAGCCGACGGTCCCGCGCGACCTGGAAACGATCTGCTTGAAGTGCCTCGCCAAGACGCCGGAGAAGCGCTACGCCACGGCCCTCGCCCTGGGCGACGACCTGCGCCGGTTCCTCAACGGCGAGCCGATCCACGCCCGGCCGGTGTCGGCTTGGGGCCGCGGGGTGAAGTGGGCGCGGCGGCACCCGGCGCTCGCGGTGTTCGGGGCGGTTACGGTCGCCGCGACGGTCGCGCTGGTGGGCGTGCTGTCGGTGTCCTACGCCCGGGTCCGCGACGCCGTCGAGCAGAAGGAGCTGGAAGCCGAGGCCGCCCGGACCGCGAAGGAACAGGAACAAGCTGCCCGCCGCCGGGCCGAGGCGCTGGCCGCGGAGAACGAGACGGCCCGCCGCGCGGCCGTCGCCCAGAGCGAGCAGCTGGCACGCGAGGCCGAGCGGACCAAACGCGCGGCCTACGCTTTGCAACTGGCCCAGATCGCGGCGATGGCCGAGCGCGGCCCGCGCCGCGCCCTCGCGCTGCTCGACGACCCGGTCCGCTGCCCGCCCGAGCTGCGCGACTTCACCTGGGCGTACCTCCGCCGCCTCTGCCAGCGCGAAGACCTCGTCTACGGCGACCACCCGAAGGCCGACGCCCTGCACGCCGTCGCCGTCGCCCCCGGCGGGACGTTCGTGGCGACCGCCGGGCGCGACGGCCGGGTCCGCGTCTGGGATCCGCGGACCGGGCGGACCTGGGCCGTCCTCGACGGGCACCGCGGCACCGTCCTGTCGCTCGCGTTCAGCCCCGACGGCGGGGTGCTGGCCGCCGCCGGGGTGGACCACCGCATCCACCTGTGGGAGTTCCCGGCCGACATGCTCGAACTCGCCCGCCGCGCGACGAACGCCTTCACCTTCCTGCAACCCCTCGTCAAGCCGGCCGTCCTCGCCCCGGCCGTCGCCCTCGCCGACGGCCTCGGCAGCGAGGTCAACGGCGTCGCCTTCACCCCCGACGGGCGGACCCTCGCGGCCGCCCTCGGCGACGGCCGGGTGAAGTTCTGGAACCTCGGCGGGTGGCGGGCGAACGGGTGCGACGCCGCCGCGCTCGGCGGCCCGGTCGCCGTCGGGCTGATGCTCGGCCGCGGCCGCACCCGCTCGCGCCCGGTCTGGCACGAGCACGAGTTCTACGCCCACAACGGCCCGGCCCGCTGCCTCGCGTTCAACGACGCCGGCACCCTCCTCGCCACCGGCGGGGACGACAAGACGGCCCGCGTCTGGCCGACCGACCCGGCCGCTCAAGTGCGGGTGATCGACCGCCACGCCGAAGCGGTACTCGCGGTCGCCTTCGCCCCCGACGGCAGGACGCTGGCGACGGCGAACAACGGCCCGACCCCCACGATCCGGCTGATCGACGCCGAGACGTGGCGCGACACCCGCCGGCTGATCGGGCACACGGCGAAGGTCCACGGCCTCGCGTTCAGCCCCGACGGGGCGCTGCTGGCGAGCGCCGCCGCCGACCGCTCGGTCCGCCTGTGGGACGTGGAAGACGGGCGCGAGCGGGTGGTGTTGCTCGGCCACGAAGCGGGGGTGCGCGGGGTGGCGTTCGGGGCCGACCGGCGGGCGGTCGTCTCGGCCGGGGCGGACGGGACGGCGCGCGTCTGGCAGACCGGGGCGCGGGCGAACGAGAGCGCCGACTTGACGCGCGACGGCCAGCTCGCCGCCGCCGCGGTCGGCGGGGCCGGGACGCCGTTCGTGGTCGGCGACGAGGCCGGGCGAGTCCAGGTACTGCTGACCGACGTGACGTTCGGCGGCCGCGGCCCGGCGGCCGCGCCCGGCGGGGCGTTCCTGTTCTGGCGGGTGCCCGTCGAGTTCGAGCCGCACGGCCCGGTGCGGGCCGTCGTCGCCGCCCCCGACGGCGGGGCCGTGGTCGTCGCGGCCGGCGACGCCCTGTACCTGTGGCGCATCTTCCAGTTCCGGTCGCGGGCCGCGCTGCCCGGCAGCACCCTGCCGATCGCCGTCGCCCGCCCGCTCCGCGTGCCGACCCCGAAGCCCGTCTCTGCGATGGCCGCCGACCCGTCCGACCGCTTCCTCGCCACCCTCGACGCCGACGGCGTGCGCGTCTGGGACTTGCGGCAACTCCTCCTGTCCCACGGCGGCGAAGCGTTCGCGGCCCCGCCCGTCCTGCCCGGCACCGCCGACGCCCACGCGGTCGCCTTCCACCCGAATGGCGACCGCCTCGCCGTCGCGTCCGGCACCGGCCTGCGCGTGATCGACCTCGCGGGCAAGGCGCTGGCCGACCTGCCGACTGCGCACCCCGCCCGGATCGAAGCGCTGGCGTTCGACCCGGCCGGCGGCGCGCTGGCGACCGGCGACGCGGGCGGCCTCGTCAAAGTTTGGCGGGTCGAAGAGCACGGCGAGTTGACGGCGCAGGCGGAACTCGAAGGTCACACCGACGCGGTCACGACTCTCTGCTTCAACCCGACCGGCCGCACGCTGGCGAGCGGCGGGGCCGACCGCTCGGTGATCCTGTGGGATCCCCTCGCCGGGCAGGAGCGGGCGGTGCTGACCGGCCACGCCGACCGCCTCCTGCGGGTGCAGTTCACGACCGACGGGCACGCGCTCCTCTCGGTCGGCCGCGACGGGGCGGTGAAGCGCTGGCGGGCCGAACCCCGCGACGCGGCGAAGCCCCTGCCGAAACTGGCCGCCCGCAAGTGGTGAGACGGGCGGACTCACGCGAGTCGCGTCCCGCCGCCTACTCCAGCCGCCAGCGGGCGACGTTGTGGAACAGCACGGTCGGGTTCAGCACCTGGGCCGAGACCGGGTCGGGGCCGTCGTCCACATACACCTTCAACCCGGTGTAGACGAGGGCGTGGCGGTCGAGCTGCCAGAGCGGGACGAACGGGACGCAGTCGTTGAACGCCTCGTGCAGCCGCCGCGCCCGCGGCACCAGGTCGCCGGCGAAGTCGCGGTGCTCGCGCAAGCCTGCGAGTTCGCCGTTGAGCGCCCGGTCGGCCCCGTCCGGGTTGGTGCCGGCCGAGAGGAAGCCGGTGACGTTCCGCCCGTCGCGGCCGGCGGCGGCCGGGTCGAGGTACGCGGCCAGGCCGAACGGGTGCCAGTCGTCCGGGTAGTCGAACGGGACGTAGGCCAGGTCGTAGCGGTGTTCCGCCTCGACCCGGCCGAGCAACTCGCGCGGGGCGAGCGGGTCGAGCAGCAGCGTCAGCTTCCTGCCGTCGGCCGCGTCCTTGAACAGGCTCTCGACCTGGGCCTTGATCTTCTCGCACGCGGCCGCCGCCTGCGGGTCGTCGGACGGGTAGGCGAGGCGGAGTTCGGCGACGGCACCCGCGGCGGTCAGGTAGCGCTTCAACCGCACGCCCGCCTCGTCGCGGTTGAGCAGCGGCACGCCCTGCCCCGCCAGTCCCTTCGGCGTCGCCCACGACCCGGGCGGGAACGGGCCGGACATCGCGGCGGTGAACCGGCGGTACTCGGCCGGGGTGCCGCGGAACACGTCGTTCAACACCCCCTCGCGGTCGACGGCGAGGGACAGCCCCTTGCGGAGGTCGCGGTTCTGGACCGGCGGGCGGCGGAGGTTGAGGGCGAGGACGTGGACGCGGCGGTTGGTCGCGGCCGTCACCACCTGCCCCTTCCCGCCGGGGCCGCCGCTCTGGGCGAGAATCCGGGTCACGTCCGACGGCGTCAGGTCGGGGAGGATGTGGAGCTTGCCGGCGCGGAATTCGTCGAGCGGGTCGGGGAACCCGGCCGGGGCGACCCGCGGCACCTCGACGAGGCGGACCTCACGCAGGTGCGGCTGGTTGGCCCGGTCCCGGGTGCGACCGTAGGTCGGGTTGTCGGCGAACGCCAGTTCGCGCGGGCCGGGGGCACCGGGGACGGACGAAGTGTGGACGCGGAACGGGCCGGTGCCGAACGGCTTGGCGGCGAACCCGGCGTCGTCGGCGGCCAGCCGCCGGTCGGCCAGCCAGAGGGCCGGCAACAGCTTAAAGGTGAGCAGGACGCGGGGGTCGGGGTGGCCGTGGCGGAAGCCGAGCCGCAGGGCGTTGCCGCCCCCCGGCACCGGCTGGTCGTCGAGCCACGGCAGGCCGGCCGCCGGCCACAGCTCGGGCCGGGCGCGGAGCAGTTTCATCGTCTCGATTACGTCGTGCGGGCCGAACCCGCCGGTGCCGTTGGCGGTCTGCGGGGTCGGGCGGACGAGCAGGTCGCGGCCGCCGGGCACGACGGCCGGGGCGGCGAGCGCGGCCCCCGGCCGGTAGCGGGTACCGCCGGCGAGGTCGGGGACTTCTTCGAGCAGCCCCTCGAACAGCAGTTGCACCGCCTGCCGCTCGGAGTCGAGGCGGGCGGTCGCCGGCGACATCTTCTCCGGGAACTGGCGGACGCCGACGTAGAGGACCGGGTAGCCGGTGCCGAGTTCGCGCTTGAGTTCGCGCAGGCCGGGGACGCCGGGGTCGAGGGCGTCGGCCCGGGTCAGGTCGTTGCGGGCATCGACCAGGTTGCCGGCCGCCTTGAACCCGCGGGCGCGCTCGAACAGGCGGGCGGCGTCGGCGCTGAGTTCGCGGCGGATCTTCCGGGCCGGGTCGCCCCCGCCGCCGGGGTAGCGCGTCTCGAACTCGTCGAGCAGTTCGCGGGCCTTGACCTTCTCCTCGTGCTTACCCGTCTTCATCAATAACTCGGCCTCGGCCACCCGCGCCTCGGCGACCTCCTTCGCCACGCCCGCGTCTTTCGGGTACGCGGCCATGAGCCTCGTGCCCGCGGCCTTCGACTTCGCCCAGTCCGACACCGCGACGGCCCGCCGCAGTTGTTGCAGGCGCACGTCGCGGAGGCGGTCGGCGAGGTCGGTGCGGACGCGGTCCCACGCCTTCCCCTGGCGGATCGGGCCTTGTAGACCGGGGAACGGGTTTTCGCGGGCGTGGTCGTGGAAGCGCAGGGCGGCGGCGAGCACCAGTTCGGCGGCGGCGGCGCGGTCCTCGACGGGGATTTCGTCTTTCGGTGGTGCGGTGCCGGCCGGCGGGGGCTTGAGCAGCAGGGCGGCCTCGGCGAGGGCGAGTTCCTCGAAGAAGTCGATTCGCTTCACCTCCGCGAGCGCGAGCGGGCGCGTTTCCTTCGGCGGGTTGCTGCCGTCGAGTTCGTTCACCCCGAACTGCTTGGGGTACGCCTCGGACCTGAACAGCGGCAGCGGCCGGACCAGGAGCGTCACGCCCTGGGCGGCGGTGAGCTGGTCGAACGGCACCGCGTAGCGGGTGAACAGCGCCTTGAGCGCGGCGTGGGGCGTGGTCGCGGCGGCGCGGGTCAGCTCGTCGAGCCTCGCGTCGGGGCGGGAGCCGGCGGGCTTCGGCGTCGGGTCGGGGTCATCGACCACGACCTTCTTCTTGACCGTCCCCTTCGGGTCTTCGTCCTCGACCTTCACTTTTTTGAGCGGCGGCTTGGCCCTCGGGTCTTCGACCTCGGCGGGCTGGGCGGCGACCGCGGCGAGACCCAGGCCGAGCGCGAAACCGGCGAAGACGGCGAACCGGGCGAAGGGCTGCCGGATGTGCGGGGGTGCGGTCATGACGAAAATTCCCGTTCGGGGCGGAACCGATCGCCGCCGGCCGGGTTCATCATAACATGCCGCTGCGGACCGCGGGACCGCACGGCCGACGACGCGGCGAAGGCATGAAGGCCGCGTGAGAGTCGGGACCGCTCGCCCCATGTTGTCGAATAACCGCGGGCCGCCCGAGCGTCTGGGTAATCGGTCATGATCCGCCCGGCGAGGGGCCGCGGCGGGAAGTGATAGCACTGTCATTCTGGAGTCCGTTCGATGCGTAAGCTGCTGCTCGCCCTGTCCTGCCTCGCGTTCATGGCCGGTATCGTGGTCGCCGCCGACTACACCGTCGTCTCCTACGACAAGGAAAAGAAGGTGCTGACCGTTAAGGACAAGGACGGCAAGGAAGTGACCGGCAAGCTGACCGACAAGACGAAGGTGATGATGATGAAGAAGGACGAGAAGGTCGAAGGCAAGGTTGAGACCCTTGAGAAGATGTGGAGCAGCGACAAGGCCGTCGGCAAGAAGGTCGAGCTGACGATCGAGAAGGGCGAGATCACGGACGTGCTGGTCGGCAAGAAGAAGTAACCCGACCCGGGATAGCGAATTCGCCAGAGGCCCGGCCGGACACACCGGCCGGGCCTCGCGTATTGACGGCGGCTCGACTTGCGGGCGCGGGGGCGGTAAGATTCCAACACCCAACCGGACACTCACCCCCGCAGGGACTATGGCCCGTAAAGACGCGAAGGCCCAGAAGTCGCAGATCGTGGCGTTCAAGGTGGAAGAGGAACTCGCCCGGTTCCTCGACAACCTGCCGAACAAGAGCGAGTTCATCCGCAAGGCGATCCTCGCCCAGTTCGGGATGACCTGCCCCCTCTGCACGGGCAGCGGCGTCGTGCCCCGCGGCATCCACACCCACTACAAGCCGATCATCACCGAACACGACAGCCGGGCGTGCGAGAAGTGCAAGACGGCCGTGGTTGTTCCGCTCACGGCCGACGCGGCCCCGGCCGCCGACCGCCGGCGGATGGAGCAGTTCCTGCACGGCGGCCCGCTCTACTGCCCGAAGTGCTACCCGACCGTGTCGTCGTGCGACGACTGCGGCTGGCACGTCGCCAACGAGAAGATGGTCGAACACTTCAAGAAGGCCCACACGCACTGAGAGAAGTGCGAGTGGTAGTGTGAGTGCGAGGTAAAACGCAGACGCGGCTCAGCTGTCTTCCCCTCGCACTTACACTAGCCCCTCACACTCTTTCAAAACTGGTCGAGCCAGAAGTGGTTGCCGCGGTAGTACTTCATCGGGTTCCACAACTCGTAGCGCCAGCCGGGTTCGAGGAACGGCGGGTAGGCCATGTACGCCGGCGGGCGGACGTAGGGGTGGCCCTTCGGCTCCGGCCACTGCGGGCTGTTCGCCGGCCAATAGCTGTGCGGGAAGTAGTGGTACGGGTAGTAGTACATCTTCGGCAGCGGCGGCTCGTTCGCGGCACCCGCCGTCGAGCCGGTGCCGGCGACGAGCGCCCCCGCGAGGAGCGCGAGCGGCAGCCATTTCCTGAGCATGGTCGTCCCTCCGTGGCGACAGCCCGGCCGGGTACGCCCGGGCGGACTTTCCTGTCGGCCAAGCCTACCCGACGCCCCGCGGCCGGGCGGCCGGCGTCGGCCGCCGGCGGGCGGAAATCGTAAAACCGTCTACGCCCTGTACCGCCTCGGGCGGCCGCCCCGCTCGCGCCGGCCGCACCCCCCGGCGGCCGCCGATTCCCGTTCCCGCCCGCGGTTTGATTCAAGCCATGACC
>Ga0105047_10019846_pt1 | contig 10353 bp, 11 predicted proteins | sample MAT04_FD_78384 | JGI IMG/M metagenome (GOLD analysis project Ga0105047, IMG submission 78384) | Freshwater microbial communities from Lake Fryxell liftoff mats and glacier meltwater in Antarctica - MAT-04 (megahit assembly) | ecosystem: Environmental > Aquatic > Freshwater > Ice > Liftoff... | reverse complement strand
TTCGGCGGCGGCGGCGAAGATCGAGATAGCCCTGCTTCCGGGCGTGTTCCCTGAAGAAGCGGACGATCAAGGCGGGCGCCTTCAGCGGGAACCGGTGGGTTCCGGTGGGGGAGTTCAGGGTGAGCGGCAGTCTACCCGAAGGGCCGGCGGTCAGGGTTTCTTAGCGTCGAGGACCTGGCCGGCGTCGAGGAGGCGGCGGCGGAATTTGTCGATGGCCTGCACGGATGCGTTGTCCGCGATCGCAAGGTGGGCGGCATGGGCGGCCGACTCGCTCAGGACCATGAACTGGGGCTCCATGCGGATCGAGGCGAACGCGGCGGCGGTGGAAAGGACGCGGCGGCGGCTGAGCTGACGGCGGGGCGTGGGGGATGGCGGTGCGCGCATCGGTGCTCCCGGTGGGATGGACCGCGTCAACGGGCTCGTGAGATTTTGGCACCGGGCCGGGCATCGTCAACTCACTTCCCGGCCAGGCAGGGACTTTCATTGCCGCATCACGGGACTATAATATCCCCTGACGCGGTGCAGGAGTTGTCCGGTTGGTGCCGGGTGTGCGGCAAGGCGGTTTGCGGGCGAATGCGCGTGTGGCGCATCGCGTGGCTTTGATCCTCAGCACGGTCATCGGTCTGAAGCGGGCTTGGCGCGGTGCAGCGTGTTTTTGACACGGGGTTTCCCATGCTTTTTCGAGTCGAAGGGACGGAGCGGGCGACGGGTGGGCGGCGGGCTGCCAAGGTGGAGGCGCCGTCGGAAGAGTCGGCCCGCCGGCGGGCCAACCGCGCGGGGATCGACGTGACGAGCGTTCGGCCGTTCGAGTCGGCGGACGACGGGACGGCGGCGTACGGCAGGGAACCCGAACGGGCGCGTGCGAACGTGGCGACGGCCCCGGCGCCGGTTGCCGCCGCTGCGGCGGTGGGCGTTCGGCCGCCGCCGTTGCCACAGGGGCGATCGCCGGCGCCCGCCGCGCCGATGGCGATCCCGCTCGGGAGCGCCGTCCCGCCGGAGACGGCGCTCGACTACGCGGGGCCGCACTACGACGCCGTGGCGGCCGGGGACGTCTGGCAGTCGTCGGGCTCGACCATCGCGATCCGCGACGGTGCGGTGCTGCCCCCGCGGTGCATCAAGTGCAACGCGCCGGCCGACGGCGGGCAGGTGCAGCGCAAGTTCATCTGGAACAACCCGGCGCTCCTCGTGCTGATCTTCCTGGCGGTGATCGTTTACGTGATCGTCGCAATGTGTACGCGGAAAACCGCGCGGGTGACCTTCAGCGTTTGCAAGCGCCACGCGGACCGGCGGCGCATGGGGGTCATTGGGGGGTGGTCGCTGGTCGCCGCTGGCATCGTCGCGGTGGCGCTGGCCGTGTCGAACCGGTCGCTGGACATGGTGTGGGTGGCGCTGGGGCTGATGCTGGCCGGGGCGGTGTGGGGTGTGGCGGCGGGGTATCAGTTGACGCCCGCGAAGATCGAGAACGGCGTGCTCGAGCTGAAGGGGGCGGGGCGGGCGTTTCGGGAGAGCTTACCGGTGACGCCGGGGGGGTGGTGAGGGCGAGGCGGCAAGCCCGTCACGCCCCCCGCAAAAACGCCAGCGAGTACACCAGCCCGGCCTTCTCCCCGTGCTCCGTCCCGTTGAAGTTCTCGTCCTCCAGCTCCACGCTCACCAGCCCCCGATACCCGTGGCCGGCCAGTACGCCGAAGATTTCCGTCCACCGCGCCTGCCCGTGCCCGGGGATCGTGTACCGCCACGCATGCTCGCCAAACCCGTGCGGCGCCGCGAACGCGCTCCCCTGGTACACGCCCAGTTCGTACGCCGCCTCCGGGAACAGCTCCGTGTCCTTCGCGTGAACGTGGTGGACGTACGGCAAAAACTCCCGCAGGAACCGCACGTGATCCACCCCCAGCCGGATCAGGTGTGACGGGTCGTAGTTTACCCCCACCGACGCCGGGTTCGTGTCCCGGATGAACGCCCGGTACGTCTCGGGCGTGCAGCACAACGCCGACATGTTCGGCCCGCCTGGCCACCCCTCGATCACGATCTTCGCCCCCACGTCGGCCGCCGCCTGCGCGATCGGCCCGAAACTCTCCACCGCCAGGGCGTAGTTCTCCCCGCGCTTTCGCGCCCCGTCCTGCGGAATTAGCACCGTGAAGAACACCTTCGCCCCCAGCCCGGCCGCCTCCTTCACGTATGCCACGTTGCGGGCGACCAGCTCCGCCCGCTCCCCGGTGTCCGTCGCCAGCAGCTTGCCCATGTCCAGCAGGTCCACCGATCCCAGCCGCAGGCCGGCCTTGCCGACGACCGCCAGGTCCTCCGCCGTCAGCCGGCCGAGGTCGATCCCTTCATACCCCGCATCGGCGGCCCACGCGGCAAGGGCCGGGAGATCCTTCTGCCAAGCACTCCAGCCGCGGCGAAGCGCGATCGAAAACTGGCCTGTTCGTGTGGGCATGTCGGCGATCATCCGCGCGCGGCCGCGGTGACGCAAGCTGGGGGGGACGCGCCGCGCTGTTGCGGGCCGGCGCGCGGCGCAGATAGTAGGGGGCGTACACCTTTTACCAGCACGCGAGGGAGACGCTCATGGCTTCGGTATTGGCCGCTCAACTCTACACGCTCCGGGATTTCACCAGGACGCCCGCCGACATCGCGCGGACCATGAAACGGGTCAAGGAAATCGGCTACGACGCCGTCCAGTGCTCCGCCTTGGGCCCGATCGAGCCGGCCGAGTTGGCCAAGATCCTCAAGGGCGAGGGCCTGACCTGCTGCGCCACCCACGTCCCCTTCGACCGCGCCCGGGACGAGCCCGAGAAACTTGCCGACGAGCACCGCGTCATCGGCTGCAAGTACCCGGCCCTTGGCTCCATGCCCGGCGCCGACTACCCGCGCACGCTCGACGGGTTCACCCGATTCGCGAAGGACCTGGGCGCCGTCTCCCGCCGGCTCAAGGAACTGGGCCTGGTCTTCGGCTACCACAACCACAGCTTCGAGTTCGAGAAGTACGACAACGGCAAGACCGGCATGGACGTGCTCTTCGAGCAGTCCGACCCGTCGCTGACGTTCGAGGTGGACACCTACTGGGTCCAGCACGGCGGCGCTGACCCGGCCGCCTGGGTCCGCAAGTTCGCCGGCCGCATCCCCCTGGTCCACCTGAAGGACATGGTCGTCGGCGAGGACATGACCGCCGGCATCCCCCTGCGCTACCCGGGCGAGGCCGACGAGGACTACGAGAAGCGCGCCGCCAAGGCTCGCGAGAAGCGCCCGATCATGGCCGAGATCGGCGAGGGGAACATGAACTGGTCCACGATCCTGCCGGCCTGCCGCGACGCCGGCGTCGAGTGGTACATCGTCGAGCAGGACACCTGCCAGCGCGACCCGTTCGAGAGTCTTGCGATCAGCTTGCGGAACTTGAAGGGGATGGGGGTGAGGTGAGGCGCGTAACGATTAACGATTGACGATTAAGAAGAGGGCGCGAGGCGTCTTCTCAGCCGGCTTGGCTGGCAGCGTAGAAGAGCGTCCACTTGTACTGGACGGCCATCTCGAGGAGGCCGGCGAGGAGGCTGAGCAGGCCTACGAAGAGGCCGGCCACGACCTGCATGTCCTCGCGCGGCGCGCCCGCGATGGCGCCGGCGACCGTGAGCGCGAGGCCGGCCACGCCGAGCAGGAAGGGGACGATCGAGAGGACGAAGGCGGCGTCAAAGCCTGCGCACCCGAGCAGGAAGATGCCTGTGGCGGCGAGGCACCCGCCAATCCCCAGCGCGCCGCCAAGCGGGCAAAGGGGCGACGGTTGAACGGCCGGCAGTGTCAGGGGCGTCGGCGGGAGGGCGGCGTGGCTCATGGGCGCGGAATATAGCGGCCGGCGTCGGCAGGGGGGTAGCGAAAAGTTTTGCCGCCGCCCAGCTCGGCCGCTGCCGGCGCGCCCTGCTGCGCGGTGGCCAAGAATGTGGGCTTGGCGGCACAGGGGGGGCACACTTCCCATTCTCTGGCGCATCGTTTGGATGGCGCGGCTCGCGTCCCGTAACTCCAAGCTGGGGGCTTCTCCTCAAACTTACCCATTTTTACAAAGGTGGCCCAGTGACCGCGCCGATACCATTTGTGTCAGGTCGGCCAGATTATAAGGAGCCTCTCAGATGACCACCCTGCGGGACCAAGCCAAGTCGAAGCCGGAACTGAAGCTTTCGGACACGAGCGGGATCGAGCGGCGGAAGCACCGCCGCCACGACCTCGAGCGCCACCGCCTCATGGTCCAACGCTGGGACACCAAGCGCAACGCCGGCCAGATCATGGGCGAACTGGTTGACCTCTCCTCCGGCGGCGTCCGCATCCGCACCAACGCCACCAGCATCCGGCCCGACAGCCAGATCCGCGTCCGCATCGAGCTCCCCGCCTACGCCGGCATCTGCCCCTTCGTTGACACCGCCGGACAGCAGCCCGAGCCCAAGACCGAGTGGGTCGGCTGGATGGCCGTCGCCCGCGTCCTCCCCCGCGACGACAAGCACGTCGAGGTCGCCGGCCGCCTCGTTGACATGGATGAGATGGACCGCGGCATGCTCGGCCTCTACCTCTCGACCCAGCCCCTGGCCGCCTGAGATAAGACACGACAATTCCAAGACCGTAATGTACCGCCGACGATCCGGGTGACCCTCCTTTCCCACCCGACCGCCGGCGGTTTTTTGCGCGCGCCCCCCGGTCCCGCGCGCGATCGGCCGCGCCCCCTCGCTTCCATTACGCGCCGCCCGTGTTACCCTTTCGCCGGTCTTACACACGGGAGGTCGGACGTGACAGGTATGTTTTCGTTTTTCGTGTTCTTCATCGGGGCCGGTCTGTTTCAACTGCCGGTCGGGTTGCCACCCGCGCCGCCGGACGCGCGGCTGACCGCCGTCGCGCCGGACGACTGCCTGGCGTACGTGTCCTGGGCGGCCACCGCCGCCGCGGACAAGAACAGCAAGAACCACACCGAGATGCTCCTCGCCGAGCCCGAGGTGCGGGACATGGTCGCGACGATCGAGAAGGAGATCATCGCCGCCATCCGCCGCGAGGCCGGCAACCGCCCGGAGGAGCAACTCCTCGCCGGCGAACTGCCGGGCCTCGTGAAGATGACGCTCACGCACGCCACCACGATTTACCTGACGAAGCTCGCCCCCGTCCCCAACGGCGGGGTCGAGCTCGACGGCGCCATCGTGATCAACGCCGCCGACCAGGCCGCCAAGGCGAAGGACTCGCTCACGGCGATCGAGGGCCTCTACCTGAAGGAAATGCGCGGCGCCCAGGCCCGCGAGGTGAAGGTCGGCCAGACGACGCTCCGCGTGCTCCCCGCCCCGCCGGGCTTCCCGCAGATCGCCTGGGGCCTCGCCGACACCTACATCGTCATCGGCTTTAACGAGGCCGCCGCCCGCCGGTGCGTCGAGCGCCTGACCGGCGACCCTAAGGCCGCCGCCCAACCCGCGTGGCTCGTCAACCTTCGCAAGCAGATCCCCGTCGAGCGCCCCTCCGCCGTCACCTACGTCAACGTCAAGGCGATCAACGCCATGGCCGCGGGTATGGGCGGCGACCGGGTCAAGGGCGTCCTCACCGCCCTCGGCATCGATAAGGTGCGCGACATCGGCGCCGTCGGCGGCCTCGACGGCGCCAGCTACGTCACCCGCGCCCTCATCCAGCAGGACGGCGAGCTCACCGGCATCCTCGCCCCCTTCCGCGGCCGCCCGCTCGCCGCCGAGGACCTCGCCGCCATCCCCAACGATTCCTCCATCGCCCTCGCCCTGCGCCTCGACCCCGCCGACCTCTTCAAGGAGATCAGCACCGTCGTCGCCGCCCTCGACGCCCGCACCGGCCAGGAGTTCCAGCAGGGCGTGGCCTTCGTCGAACAGCAGCTTGGCTTCAAGCTCCACGACGACCTTTTTGCCCCCCTCGGCGACGCGTGGCAGTTCTACAACTCCCCGACCGAGGGCGGCCTCATCTTCACCGGCCTCACCGCCGTCAACCGCCCGCGCGACCTCAACAAGTTCCGCGCCACCCACGAGAAACTCGTCGCCCTCATGAAGAAGGAAATGGGCGAGCCCGGCCCGCGCGAGCCCGGCGAGCGCCGCTTCCGCCGCGGCGTCTTCCTCAAGGAGACCGAGTTCCGCGGCCAGAAGATCTACTTCCTCAACAGCATGGGCGAGGAGATGCCCTTCGCCCCCGCCTGGTGCCTGACCGACAAGGAACTCATCGTCGCCTTCTTCCCCCAGCAGGTGAAGGCCTACCTCTCCCGCGGCGAGCGCGTCGCCGCCGGCCTGAAGGTCCCCGACGTCCAGGCCCTCTTCAAGGACCGCGGCCCGGTCATGCTGGCCTACGTGGACACGCCCAACCTCTTCAAGCAGGTCTACCCCGTGCTCAACGTCCTGGCCACCTTCCTGTGCAGCGAGCTGCAGCGCGAGGGTATCATGATCGACGTCTCGGTCCTCCCCTCGACCGCCGCCATCCTCCCCCACCTGACCCCCGACACCCTCGCGGTCTACAAGGTGGACGGCGGCCTCATGGTCGAGAGCCGCCAGTCGATCCCGATCCTCGGCCCGTCGAGCGCCATGGCCTTCCCCCTGATGGGCGGCTTCGCCTTCACCGCCCGCCACGCCCACGCCGACGTCCAGATGGTCGCCCCGGCGCCCGCCGTCGTCGAGGAACGCATCATCCGCAAGGAGTAGCCGCGCGCGTCCGGACGGCCAGCCGCCAACGAGAAGGCGTGCCCGGGCGCGGTGACCAGTTCACCCGCCCAGGTACGCCTTCTTCACTTCCGGGTGCTCCAGCAGCGTCCGCGCCGCATCCGTGAGGATCACCCGCCCCGTCTGCAGCACGTACCCCCGGTGCGCCGTCGCCAGCGCCATGCGCGCGTTCTGCTCGACGAGGAAGATCGTCGTCCCCGCCGCGTTGATCTCCCGGATGATCTGGAAGATCTTGCGCACGACCAGCGGCGCCAGCCCCAGCGACGGCTCGTCCAGCAGCAGCAACTGCGGCCGCGCCATCAGCGCCCGCCCGATCGCCAGCATCTGCTGCTCGCCGCCCGACAGCGTCCCGCTCCGCTGCTCTCGCCGCTCGGCCAGCACCGGGAACAGCCCGTACGCCCGCTCGAGGTCCGCCCGCGTCTGCGCCCGGTCCCGCTGCTGGTACGCTCCCAGAAGCAAATTCTCGTGGACCGTCAGGTTCGCGAAGATCTGCCGCCCCTCCGGCGAGTGGCTCACCCCCAGCCGCACGATCTCGTGCGCCGGCAGCGCGTTCAGCGCCGCCGGCTCGGCCCCGTCCCGGTGCAGCGTGATCGTCCCCCGCGCCGGCCGGATCAGCCCGCTGATTGTCCGCAGCAGCGTCGTCTTCCCCGCCCCGTTCGCCCCGATCAGCGTGACGATCTCCCCGCGCTCGATGTGCAGCGACACGTCCTGCAGCGCGCTGATCACGCCGTAGCACACCTCGAGGTTGTTCACGGAGAGCAACATTGTTGGGTCGGCGGTCACTCCGGCTCCCCAAGGTACGCCTCGATCACCTTCGGGCTCGACTGCACCTCGCCCGGCGTCCCCACCGCGATCGTCTCCCCGTGGTCCAGCACCGTGATCCGCTCGCAGATCGTCATCACCAGTTTCATGTCGTGCTCGATCAGCCAGATCCCCACCTCGAAGCGATTGCGGATGAAGCGGATCAGGTCCATCAGCTCGATCTTCTCCTGCGGGTTCATCCCCGCCGCCGGCTCATCCAGCAACAGGATCTTCGGCCGCGTCGCCAGCGCCCGCGCGATCTCCAGCCGCCGCTGGTGCCCGTACGGCAGGCTGCCCGCCCGCTCGTGCGCCCGGTCCAGCAGGTTCAGCGTCCGCAGCAGCTCGAACGCGGCCTGCGCGTGCTCGTGCTCCTCGCGCTCGTGCCGGGGCGACCGCGCGATCGTGCCGAACAGCCCGTGCGTCATCGACTGGTTGAAGCCGACGAGCACGTTGTCCAGCACGCTCAGGTCCTGAAAGAGCCGGATGTTCTGGAACGTTCTCGCCAGCCCCAGCCGGTTGATGCGGTGGGGGGGCAGCCCCACGATCGACTCCCCGCCCAGCCGCGCGTCGCCGCCCGTCGGGCGGTAGACCCCCGTCACGACGTTAAATGTGGTGGTCTTCCCCGCCCCGTTCGGCCCGATCAGCCCGACGAGCTGCCCCGGGTCCAGCGCAAAGTCGAACGCCCAGAGGGCGCGAAGCCCGCCGAACTGAACGCAGAGGTTTCGGATCTCAAGCAGCGCCATGGGGACCCGCGCCGTTTGTCAGTGGGCGCGGACGGCGTGTCAAGCCGGGCCGCCGGCGTCGGCGCAGAACGCCCGGCCCCAAACGGCGGCGGGCCGGCCACCCCCGTGGCCGGCCCGCCGTGCGCGTCGCGCCGCCGGCGCGCGCGTTCGGGTCACTTCGTGGCCGTCCCACCCTTGGGCTCGATCGCCGCCGTCGTGATCAGGTCCTGGAACGCCTTGTCCGCCGCGTCCCACCCCTTCGCCAGCGACATCACCTGGAAGTACGTAAACTGGTCGCCGCGCTTGAACAGGTACAGCTCCATTTTCCAGTCGAATCCCTCCATCGAGAACGTGTACGGGATTTTCAGCGCCGCGACCTTGTCCTTCCCGACGGTCACGTCCGTGATCTCCCCCATCTTCCACTCCTTCGGGAACATCTTGACCATCTCGTCCTTGAACGCCTTGGCGCTGTCTACCGTCTTTTCGACGACGTGCCCCACCTTGAACACGTAGTACGTGTCCGGCGCCGCCGGCTTGCCGCTCTCGAGCTGCATCCGCTCGGTCGCGTCGTCCTTCGCCTGCTGCGTCTGCTTCCACGCGTCGCCCGCCGTGATCGTCAGCCCGCTGACCTTGTCGGCATACTCCGCCGCCCGGGCCGTCGTCGCGCCGCCGATGACCAGCGCCAGTGCCGCGAACGCCACGAACCTGACCGTTCCGATTGACCGCATGCCGTAGCTCCTTTCAAACTGCCGTTAACGATTCGTTCACCTCTGATCGACTGCGGATGGTATCGGCCCGAACCCCGCGTCGAAAGCGAAAAGCGCAAAACGGTGCGAGCGGTCCGCGGAGTTGACTTCGCGCCCGGCCGGCGGGAAGCTACGCCCCGGTCCACGATGCCCCGCGCCCCCCGCCAGAACCACGCCGCATGAACGCCCCCACCGACCACCCCCCGCGGCCGGGCGTCTCCGCCGTCGTCCCCGTCTATAACAGCGAGGGCACGCTCCGCGACCTCGTCGCCCGCCTCGCGCCCGTCCTCGCCGGCATTCCGGGGGGCTTCGAGATCATCCTCGTCAACGACGGCAGCCGCGACGCGAGCTGGGCCGTCATCGCCGAGCTTGCCGCCGAGCACCCCTTCGTCCGCGGCATCGACATGATGCGGAACTACGGCCAGCACAACGCCCTCCTGTGCGGCATCCGCCTCGCCCGCTTCGACCTCCTCGTCACCCTCGACGATGACCTCCAGAACCCCCCCGAGGAGATCCCCGCCCTCCTCGCCCGGCTCGCCGAGGGCTTTGACGTCGTCTACGGCACCCCGCGCCAGGAGCGCCACGGCCTCCTCCGCGACCTCGCCTCCGTCATCACCAAGATGGTCCTCCAGAAGGCCATGGGCGCCGACACCGCCCGCAAGATCAGCGCCTTCCGCGCCCTGCGGACGCGCCTCCGCGCCGCCTTCGACGGCTACCGCAGCCCCTACGTCAACCTCGACGTGCTCCTCACCTGGGGCACCACCCGCTTCGCCGCCCTCACCGTCCGCCACGACCCGCGGACCGTCGGCGTCTCCAACTACACGATCCGCAAGCTCCTCGCCCACGCCCTCAACATGATGACCGGCTTCAGCACCGCCCCGCTCAAGCTCGCCAGCATGATCGGCTTCGCCTTCACCCTCTTCGGCCTCCTCGTCCTGGTCTTCGTCATCGTCCAGTACCTCGCCTTCGGCCGCGCCGTCGCCGGCTTCCCCTTCCTCGCCTCGATCATCGCCATCTTCTCCGGCGCCCAGCTCTTCGCCCTGGGCATCATCGGCGAGTACCTCGCCCGCGTACACTTCCGCATGATGGACCGCCCCGTCTACACCATCCGCGAACAAACCACCCCGCCGCCGGACGCGGTGGGACAAAACCTGTTGACCGCCGGCGGCTGACGGTGGGACAGACATTCTTGTCTGTCCCGGCTTGACCGAGGAGCGTGCAAGTTTCGGACGGTGGGACAGACATTCTTGTCTGTCGCAGCTTGACCGAGGAGCGTGCAAGTTTCGGATGGTGGGACAGACATTCTTGTCTGTCGCAGCTTGACCGATGGGCGTGCAAGTTGCGGACGGTGGGACAGACATTCTTGTCTGTCGCAGCTTGACCGAGGAGCGTGCAAGTTTCGGATGG
>Ga0105047_10019844_pt1 | contig 10353 bp, 9 predicted proteins | sample MAT04_FD_78384 | JGI IMG/M metagenome (GOLD analysis project Ga0105047, IMG submission 78384) | Freshwater microbial communities from Lake Fryxell liftoff mats and glacier meltwater in Antarctica - MAT-04 (megahit assembly) | ecosystem: Environmental > Aquatic > Freshwater > Ice > Liftoff... | reverse complement strand
GTGCTTTGAAATAAACATTCTCCAGTATATTTTTAGGTTTATAATATTTCAAGCCTGACATCTTTGAATCTCTCCATATCTTAGCAGCTTTATTAACAGGCAGTTTAAAACCAAGAGTTAAATCTTCTTCAAAGTTTAGAGTGTTTTGGAATATTGTAACAAGACGAGAATTGTAACCTGCTTCGGATTGCATCTTCATAAAATCAAAAGGCATACCTGCAAAGTTCTGAGGAGCAATATGTAAAATATTCTTACTCAATATTCAAGAGCCTTGAAATATTTCCGGAGAATATTAATTCTTTTTCTTCCTGAGAAATCTTAAGACTTTCTACGATAGGTATATACATTTTAGGTAATCCGAGATTGTAATCGCTTCCAAAGATAACTTTATCAGCACCGACAGTTTTAACGACTTCATTAACAAAATAGAATTCTCTGACCGATTCAGTGCCAAGGTACAAATTATCAGAACCGCTACCCTTAACGCTCTTAGCGCAGGATGTGCATAGTGACGGCTGGTCTCCTCCTAAGTGCGCAAGGATGATGTTTAAGCCAGGTCTTTGTTTTGCCAATAAAATAGGAAAATCATAACTTGCTATTTCCTTCCATCTGCCACAATGGACAATAACAGGAATCTTTAATTCCTCGGCATAATCAAAGTACTTCATAAAACTAACATCGAGAACATTCTTTCTCTGGAATGACGGATGAATTTTAAGACACTTTATATTTCTGGAGTTATCCTCAATAAATTTATCAAGCGTTGCATCTTCAGGATTAATCCAGCAGGCAAAGTGGAACAGGAAATCTTTAGTTGAGAGTATATCTTTTAACAATTTATCATTTTCAAAAGTATCGCAGGGAAGTGCTATAGCAGAGCTTACTCCCGCGTCTTTCATTACTGTAACTGCTTCCGATATTGTAGATTGATAATCAAGGAATACGCTGCTCCAGCGACCAATGTGTATATGTCCGTCTATTATTTTCATTTAAGAATATCTCCTTCTTTGAATGTTGATTTAACTTCTAACTGTTCCATATTATCATTTCGAATATCATAAACCATTAATATACCGTTCTTACAATTGATAAGAATAAAATCTGTATTTACTTCTGTAATAACACCATAATCAGTTGAGACATTGTTTGAATAAACGGGCTTTGCTTTTAAGAAAAAATATTTTACACCATTGCAAAAGGAATAAGCCGAAGGGTAAGGGATTGTTAAAGCACGTATCTTATTGAATATTTGTTTAACGCTTACATCCCAGTTAATTACTCTTTCTTCTTCAGTTATTTTCTTATGCGGTTTATTCTTTGATGATATTTCCTGTTTCTTAAATGCATCAAGTTTATTTGTACGAAGTAATTCAAGTCCTTCTTTGATAATTACAGCACTGTGTATAGAGCATTTATAGTATAGTGTATTAACGTCGTCATCCTCATCTATGAATATTTCCTTTTCGAGTAATACATCACCTGAGTCTACACCTTCATCAATTTTATGTAATGTCATATACAATGAATCATAGCCATCCATTATTGTACGGGATATAGGTGCTCTACCTCTGTATAAAGGTAACTCACCACAATGAAGGTTAAGGATACCATATTTCGGTGCATCGAATACATCACTCTTTATAATTTCCATAAATCCCGCACAGATACCGACCTCAGTTTCAGCAAAAATATCTTTAAGCTCTGATACATTATCAGTTTTAAACAAACGGATAGAGCTGGAAACACACAGGTCTTCTAACTTATCGTAGAACTTTTCCTTATATTCATCATACAAATAACTTTTATGAGTTATGACAAATGCCGGTGCAGTGTTCATACTGATAAGATCACTAACAGCTCTTAGACTCATTTCTCCGAATGCTAATATAAAGTACTTCATTTATTAAAGTGTTTTTTATACCATTTAAAAGTTTTAATAATACCTTCGTCCAGACTAACTTCAGGAGTAAATCCTAATAGTTCTTCTGCTTTCTCTATACTTGGAATTCTAAGTTCAACATCCACATAATTCTTCGGCACATATTTTAATTTTGACTTAGTCTTACAAAGAGCAAGAATCTTTTCAGCAAGAGAAGTAATTGTAACGGTTCCTTTAGGATTACCAATATTAAATATTTCTCCTATTGCCTTCTTATTGGTAAGACATAACATTGTTCCGTCAATCATATCATCGATATAACACCAGGAACGAATCTGGTCACCGACACCGTGTATTTCAATATTCTTATTCAATACAGCATTCTTAATAAATATCTGTATAGCACCTTCACCAATTTGTCCAGGACCATAAATATTAAACGGTCTGATTGAAACAGCAGGGTATCCTCTTGTTTTATAATAACTGTAGAGCAAGTGTTCACCTGTAACTTTACTGATAGAATAAGTCCATCTACCTTCGCCCACAGGCGCAAGATTAGTAGAAGACTTTTCGGAAGATTTATACGAGTAGGCACCAAGAACTTCGCTTGTAGAGAAGTTAACAACTCTTTCGAGTTTACTGCTGTACTTCTCCAATGCACTGACAAAATTAAAAGTACCAAGAATGTTAACTTCGAGAGTTTTAATTGGATTGTTGATAACAGTATCTACGCCTGCTATGGCAGCGAGATGAAGAGCCACCTGCGGTTTGAAATCTTCGGTAGCTTTCTTAAAAGGCTCAAAGTCACAAACATCGCCATTAATAATTTTAACATTACCTTTTGTAAATGTTTTATACTTTAAGGAATCGCGTTTAAATATATCGTAAATCAGAAGTTCATTATCTTTACTAAGAAGTTCGGCTAATTTGCTGCCGATAAATCCTCCTCCGCCTGTCAATAAGATTCTTTTGTTTTTAATACTCATATTTTATAATTATAGATTAATAGAATAACTTTTTCTAAGGAAACCATCAGCCATAAACTTTTTCTTGAAATCAAACAAACCCTGCAGCAATACATTGCCAACGCTTGAAGTACCGATGTCATACAAACGGTATTTATTCTTCTTTGACCACTCGATAGAATTATACAAAAGATAATCAGACACTCTGTCTTTCTTATGTTCTTCATCAGCTGCCAGGTAGAAGTTCAGAATAACATCATTCTTAACGAGAAATAAAGTGCAAACACCAACAATCTTGCGGTCAATTTTAGCAGAGAACAATATTATTCTTTCAGGAAGGTTATTCTTAAGGAAGACAAGCTCCTGCAAAGAATGAGTTGGGGTCACATTCTTTAATTCACGGTTATTATGCAAGATATCATAAAACTCTTTTAAACTTCTTACAGTAACGTTATGCTCAAGTAATTCTACAGTAATGTTTCTTGCAGATTTCTGTATAGAGCGTTTCTTAGGGTTCTTAAGTTTTTCGAACTCAAATAAATTCAAATCAATTATGTTTGTAATAGCATATTTATTTACCTGAAATCCTTCAAGAAGCATAGCATATTCCGATTCCTCATTAACCAGTGACTGATAAAGACAAGGAGGATTCCTTAAAATGCACTTTATAAATCCGTTTTCTTTTAAATAGTTCTTGAATTCTTTAAGAATATCAATCATCTCAGATATTTTCACTTTATCACTAAAGATAAAACCCCCAAAGCTTACTCCGTCACATGATACATAGATTTTACCTTCTTTATCAGTTCTCTCATTACCATTAATAATAGCATGAATTTTATTTTTATCTTTAAACATTAAGTGATGCCACTTAATATCTTTGTTAAAGACAACATTATAATCAAGAAATCTACTATCGTAGAAAAGATTATAGTTTAGTTTAAGAAAGTCATTCCATTCAGTAGATTTCGATATATCGGTTTTTATGATTTCCATATTTATCTTATATTATTATCATTTTCTGTATAGTTCATACCCGGAAGATTTTATTATTAATTTATATTTATGATCAAGAACAAGCTTTGAATCAAAATAATCGCTTCTGTTAATCTTATCCTTTTCAATGATTACGTTTACTTTATCCCCAGCATTATCAAGTATTTTCTTTACAGAATCAATCCCGTTTTTAGTATCAAGGAATGTAAAATCATACTTATTGTTAGTCCAGCCTAAATCGAGTCCGTCGAAATAGAAACTAAACTGAGGGTTATGCCTGTAATTGGAAGCCACATAAATCAGTTTCCTGTAACCGCTTTTTTCTATTTCAGCCTGCACATCTCTAATCTTAAATGAGTTTTCCCAGTAAGGAATTTGCACTGTATACAGAATATTAATGAAGAACATAAAGACAAGAATGAAAGAATAAAAGAATTTAGAAACCAAATAATTCTTTTGAAGATAAAAGAAAATAACAATACCAGACAATACAAACCAAACAGCAGACATTGTTATAACTTTGGGCAACGTTACTGAATTAATAGGATAAGCTAATTCAATTCGGAAGTAATTAAGCACAGCCCAGAAAACATTAAATGACGTTACAGCAAGTAATAAAATCTTTTCCTTCTTTGAAATCACATCCATAAGTTCAAGATAAGAACCTGCAATGATAACGCCAGGGGTTAATATCAAAAGGATATAAACTTCAAGCTTAGTTTTAAAGAGTGTAATGATTACAAATCCAATAAGGAACCACACGAGAATAAATGATTCTTTAGCATTCAGAGTTTTTATATTAATAAGTTTTTTGAATGCACCGAATAATATTATCGCTCCAAAAGGAAGGATTGTCAGCAAGTAATTTATATGGTAAAGATATCCCGAACCTTTTGTGTTATGCTCAACACCAATGAGTGCTCTTTCGTAAATATGATAGAAGAAGAAGTAATTAAAAAACTCCCAGCCATATTTAATGAACATATATGCATGCCATGGAGCGGCAATAGCGACTCCTATTGCAGACAGAACAACCAAATCTTTTAACTGATAATAAGATTTCTTTCTGAAGAATAGGAACCAGATGAAAATAACCATAGGAATAGAGAATCCGACAAGGATTTTAATCATCAGGCATAGACCAAATACGATTCCACTGTAATAATTATATTTCTTTTCTCCTGTATCCAAGAACTTTATAAAGAAAAGAAAAGCAAGAAGTATAAGAAATGTGTATGGGATATCAAACTGAAATCTTTTTGAGAATAAATTAAATATCAGATTACTGCTGAAAATGATAGCGGCAAAGATACCCGCTCGTGGAGAATATATATTACTGCCAATTTTCATTAACAACCATAAGACTGCAAGACTGAAAACAAATATAAGTCCCTTTAAGACAATATTTGTCATTCCAAATATAGAGGTGAACAAATAACCAATCCATATTAATAAAGGAGGATGTGAGCCAGAATAGAATTTACCGACGGAATGCTGGCTCTGGTCGATGATATCTCCTGATTCTTTAATAGAAAGGACAAGAGTTGCATACATACCTTCATCCCATGGTTGAATATCAGTCGTTACAATAGAATGGACTTTAATCAGCACTAAAAAAACGACGAGAAAAAGATAGATTTTCTTCATATTCTTTTTCTCGTCAAAATATTTTAATATATTTATCATTTAGTCTTATTCTTCACGAAAGACATTCAACATACATATACTCTTAAAAATTAAAACCAAGTGATAAGGAGTTACCCGCACTAAAGCCTGCAGAATAAGGCTGAAGCGCATAGTCTAAAGTTAAAGTTTTATACTTTAAACCTAAACCTGCGGTGAAACCTTTATTATCATAACCTGTTTGATAACCTGCACGAAGGAATATAAAATCTTTATATCCGCCTTCTGCACCAAAGTGTCCGTGAAAGCTTCCACCGTCAATGACTTCAAAAGCATCCACAGCCCCAGTAACACTAAGGTTATCCTTTTTGTATAAATAACTTGCACCAAATCTTAATGATGTAGGCAACTTAGTTGTTTCAACCTTAAGCGGGTTCATAGAACCAATGTTGGAAACAACAGCTGCCAGAGATAAATTATTAAGAATATAATTTGCTCCTATGTCCATACCGAAGCCCGAAGACTCATCGATGAATATTTTTTCATACAGCAGCTTACCTGTAACACCAAGCGAAAGATTTTTATAGACTTCATAACTTAAGCTTAATCCTGCTGAAATGTTATCCGCATTAAAAGTTTCAATCGGTGCACCTGGTGTATTACGGACTTCAATATTACTGACAGTCGTTTTCAATAGACCAACACCGATACCGAGTTTTTTAATCCTGAACTTAGCACCAACAAAATTCGTAGTCATATCAAGCATGCTCTTATTAAACATTGCGGTAACGTTACCATTTTCCGTAGCATTCATTCTTGCAGGATTGTATATAAAAGCTGTTCCATCGTCTGCTAAAGAGCTAAAAGCTTCGCCCATTGCAATCGACCTTGCACCGATACCAATCTTAAGAAACGCCAGACCTGTATTTGCTGCTCCATCGTTTTGCGAATAGGAAATACCCGTAAACAGAACAATTATTAATAATATTAAACTTATTTTTCTCATACTTTAAAATATAAAATGATTATTTGAACTTAAATGCAATTCCTATATTTTGCATTGGTTTTTGGGAGTATGGTTCGAGCTGAAAGCTATAGTCAACTCCGAGTGTTACACCTTTTGAAAAAGCTTTTGAGACAGATACACCCGCACCTGGCTTTATGTTACCGAAGAAGTCACTGGAGTTTAAATCCATTCTGTCGATACCAGCTCTTACTTTTACGTATTCATTAATGTTAATTTCACCGCCAAACCTTACGGTAAAATTATACTTCTGCTCGCTTTTAGTTACAACACCAAATTCATCTTTAGTTTCAAACTTTGGGTTTATGAAAGTACCAACACCAAGAGAGAATATACCAAGATTCTTTGGAAGATTATAAGATGCACCTGCATCTACAATCGTAGGGAATTTATTTTCGGTAACCGTACCGTTATTTCCGTAAACTTTCGATGTTTCCCACTTGTACATTGCCCCAATATCTCTAACAGCAAGACCGATGCTAATGTTTTTAGCAGCAAGATAAGTTATTCCCAAGTCAACAGCAGTACGTGTAGTTGAAACTTCTTCGTATAGTTTAGCGAGATAAAGTTTAAAACCTACACCTGCAGAAACCTGAGGTGAAAGCATAAAACCCATTCCCATCAATAACTGATTCTCATAAGTTGATAGCACTCCGAGTGACCTGCCATCGTTATCACGACCATCGATATTTGTAACACCTGCATTCAGCCACGATATACTTATACCAGCAGTTTGTTTTCCCTGTGAAAGTTTAAACTGTTTAGCAAAAGAGACAAAGTTTAACTTTCTGTCGAAAGACATAAATGTATATCCAAGATTAACCACACCCTGTTCCTGAAAGACACTTAAGGACGGATTGTAATAACCAACGACATCACCAAAAGCATCGGAGACCATTGCATTACCCATTGATAATCCTCTGGCACCAAAACCCAATCTCGCAAAAGTCCCTGCATAAGACCCAAGCTGGGCATTTGCCGAGCCTGCGAAAACTAAAACTATTATTATAATTAAGTATTTTCTCATAGTCAGATTTAATTATTTATTGCATCAAAATAACTTTTCCCCAAAGCGGAGCGGCATCATAAATTTCAACTCTGTAGAAATAAACCCCGTTTGCTATCACATAACCTGCATCATTCTTACCATCCCATATTGAGAAAGATTCATTTGCACCTGTACGAACAGCATTCTGAATAACAGTTCGGACAGGGTTCATTCCGAAATCAAATATTTTTATTGTTACTTTTGAACTTGCTTTACCTGTAACGTAATAAATTCTTGTAACCTCTGTTGCAGGCGAAAAAGGATTTGGTGCAGAATAAGTTTTTAATTCTGAACCTGCATCAAGGCAAGTACTTGCACGGAATATCTTCCAGGCGGATGCCCAGGCAACACCAGTTTCGCGGGTTCTTAACAGACCATCGTTACTGCCAATGTATAAAGTATCACCAACATAATTCCCTGCGTAGAAGCTGCTTGACCTACAGATATCTTTTGTAACAGGGTCAGCAATTAAAGATGGCTTCGACCAGTCAAACACACCAAATCTTGCTCTCCAGATTCCTGCATCTGTTAAACCATAAACAGTAGAATCTTTTGAGAAGATACCATTGGGCGAATAGCCTTCCAAAGAATAAGCCCAAGTTAAACCTTTATTAGTAGAGAAGCTTAAAGCATTTACTTCGTTCAAATCTTCAGCTCTGCGTGTTGCAGCCCAGATAATTTCTTTTGAGCCGTATCTCTGCACGTGAAGGTTCACGACAAAATTCCCGCCTACTCTATTTGTACCGCTGCCTGAATTCTGAAAAGTAGATTTCCTCCAGCTAACACCCCAATCGCTTGAAACGTTTATACCGTTTGCAGTACCGACAACTAAAGTCGAATCATTCAAAGGTTTAACAGTAAAAGCTCTGTGATTTAAATTATTGCGCGGGTTAAGTGCAAAAGTATAAGTACCACCCGGATTAATACTATCAAGATTATCTGGCGGCAGAAGAACTCTTTGCCAGGTTGCACCGTAGTCAGTTGTTTTTCTAAGACCACCTGCAAAAGAAGCAATCCAGATTGTATAATTAGTTAAATCATTCTTAGTTTTTGTTATTGCCATATCGTAAGAAAGATTTTGCTGTCTCACAACCACAGGTAATGCGTATAAAGTATTTGAACCATAAACGATATTACTATCGGACTGTGCATCCATTGGCTGAGGGTACGAGCTCCACGAAGTACCATAATCCGTTGAAACCTTAATACCGGTTCCAGTGGCAACACTCTCACCGCTAATCTGTTCGCTGATAGCAGTCGAAACACCAACAACATTATCCCTCAAATAAAAACCTGCAATATCATCTTCACCAAACGGCGCCAGTCCAATGTAATTATCGAAGGAATTAAACTTATCCCTTGTCCGCATTATTCCGCTGCCTGTTGCAAACCAAACCGTGTCACCGCTTCTATAAATATCAGTAATAAAATTACTAATCGGGCATCTTCTGTTATTAGGCGTAACAACCACGCTGTTCACAAACTTATCCGACTGATGATTTGAAACAACTTGTTTAAAACTTCCAAGTTTAAAGCTTTCGGGAATTGACTGACTATAAACGTCAAAGCTCAAGACCAGAAGCATTAATAATAAAATTCTTTTAATCATATAATATATTTACTCTCTTTAAAATTAAGGTCTTACAAATTTAATACTATCCCATACACCCACGCTCACAGTATTCGAACGGTCTATTGCGAAGAAATGATATTTGAAATAACCATAAGAAGAATCCGGAACAGCAGGTAAAACAGGATTCGTAAATCTCCACTCATTATTACTAAAATATAACATCGGGATAACGCCAATGTACGAACCTGAAGGTCTGTATGCATCAAAATATACATTATTAATATCACAGCTTCCGTCTGCATCATTGACATTGATAGAGATTGTTAAATCAAACTGTCCTGAAAGAGGTCTCACAACACTATCGGGCAAAGTTGTACTCACAACCACAGGCGGCACATTCGCAGTATTTCTAACATACAAAGGTGTGTTAAGCTGACTGCTGAACAGCCCTGCTTCATTTTTTGCAATCACCTGAACACTATAATTACCAACAAGCAGGCAGGAAATGCTTCCAACACTTATAGTCTTTGAATACTTCTTACCCGTCCCCAAATCCTGAACAAAGTTTAAAGCAAACGAACCAAGATTATTGTTCAAAGGGTCAATGACGTTGCAGTTAACACTTGCAATCGCCGAACCACCATTTTCTGTAACAACGGCATTCAAATCGAAACTAATCACAGGCGTACCCGAAGTTGTAGAAACTGTATCCACAGACTTAGTCACGCTCAGAATCACGGGCGAATCATAAGACGGGTCAATCACAGCATCATTCTTTTTCTCGCACGAAAAAGCAATAAGTGCAACCAGCAAAACCACAGCAAAATTAATACTTTTATACATATATTTAAAAACAATTAATAAACCACATTATATAAAAACTCAATCAAGTTATTAAAATAAACATTAAAATAAAACATTGAAAAAGCAAACAATAAAATACAACAATATCGCTATTAAAAAATTAAGACAACTGTTCCTGAAAGATGGATGCACAAAACGAAACCTTTAAATCAAAAACAATTAAATCGGAAGAAATTAGAATCTATAAGTTAATTTTAAATTTGAACAAATTTAAACCTATTATTTAACCCAAATTGTTCATTAGAAAATAGTGACTCTGATATTTGAGCCGCAAAATTCTATTACTCTATCCAATATATTTCTTTAGAAAACATTATTTATGTACACAGGCCACAAGAATGCACAACTATTTTCCCATAGTCCTATAAATGCTTGCCGTCG
>Ga0105047_10019843_pt1 | contig 10353 bp, 7 predicted proteins | sample MAT04_FD_78384 | JGI IMG/M metagenome (GOLD analysis project Ga0105047, IMG submission 78384) | Freshwater microbial communities from Lake Fryxell liftoff mats and glacier meltwater in Antarctica - MAT-04 (megahit assembly) | ecosystem: Environmental > Aquatic > Freshwater > Ice > Liftoff... | reverse complement strand
GTCAGCAACACCGAACAATTTGGCAGCGGATTGATCATGCTCGGCGGGCCGAACTCGTTCGGTGCGGGCGGTTGGTCGAACACGGTGATCGAGAAGGCGATGCCGGTCGATTTTCAGATCAAGAACAAGAAAATCGAAGCGGTCGGTGCGTTGGCGATGATCATGCATGCTTCCGAAATCGGTCAAGGAAACTATTGGCAAAAAAGGATCGCTCGCTCGGCCATGGAAGTACTTGGGCCGATGGATTACTGCGGCGTGTTGCAGTTCACGACCCTGGGCGATTCATGGTTATGGGGTGGTCAGGTCGGTATGCTTCGTGTAGGTGAGAACCGCGCGGCGATGATCAATCGCTTAAGTACATTGACTCCCCAAGACATGCCTGACTTCGAGCCCTCGATGCGTTTGGCGCTGAATTCGCTAGTCAAAACACCTGCGTCGGTGAAGCACATGATCATCATCAGTGACGGCGACCCCACGCCCCCGAGCGCTGGGATCGTTGGGCAGTTTGCAAAAAATCAAATCAAAATCTCAACCGTCGCAGTCGGCGCGCACGGCCCGGCTGGTCACCAAACGCTTCAGAATATTGCGACCAAGACTGGCGGCAACTATTACGTCGCTTCGAATCCGTCGGCGTTACCAAAAATCTTTGTGCGCGAAGCGATGCGTGTTTCGCGACCCCTGGTGTACGAACCAGACGGAGGGTTGCAGCCGCAGATTACATATCCGCATGAAATTGTTCAGGGGCTATCGCGTGACTTGCCAAATCTGAAAGGTTTTGTGTTGACGACGATCAAGGACAGTCCACTGGTCGAAGTTCCAATTCGCTCAAGTAAGCCAACTGATCCTGAGAATCAGGCGGTTCTTGCGACTTGGACGTACGGACTCGGTCGAACGGCTGTGTTTACGAGCGATACCGGCAAGCGTTGGGCAGGAGAGTGGGCGGCTTGGCCGGGATACGATCAGTTCTTCACGCAAGTAGTACGCTGGGCAATGCGTCCTACCAAAAGCGATGCGAAGTTTACGGTGGCAACAAAGGTCGGCGAAGGCAAAGTTGAGGTGGTTGTCAACGCATTAGATCAACAAGATGAATTCCTGAATTTCTTGGACATGCAAGCGGTTGCGGTCGGCCCGGATCTAAAAGTGATTCCAGTGATTATGCGTCAAGCCGCTCCAGGGCGCTATGTCGGTTCGTTCGAAGCGGACAGCGCCGGTAGTTATTTAGTAAATGTCATTCCCGGGCCAGCCATGGCGCCGCTGACCACCGGTGCGAGCGTTCCATTTTCAGATGAGTATCGCGTGCGTCAGACCAATATGAGTATGCTGTCGCAGTTAGCCAAGCTTGAGCCGACCGGGGGAAGTTCTGCGGGCTTGATTACCGAACCGCTGGATCAGCAAACGTTCGAAGAAATAGTAAAGAACACGAATACGTTTCGCGGCGGCTTGCCTCGCGCTCGCAGCATGCAAGATATTTGGCCATGGTGTTTGCTGCTCGCGTCAGTTTGCTTGTTTGCTGATATTTTCGTGCGTCGTGTTTCCCTCGACTATTCCTATCCAGCCAAGTGGGTGCTAAAGAAATTGCGTCCGGGCGCGACTCAGCAAGATGTCGCGCGGCAACAAAGCCTGAACCAACTCCGCAGCAAAAAATCCCAGGTCTCGGAAGCTATGGAGCAGCAGCGAGCCACGACTCGCTTCGAAGCCACCGGGCCAACGGAAACTGCGACACTTGAGGAAGCCACATCGGGCAAGTCCGCTCTGACTTCGGAAGCTCCGCGAACAGCTGCCTCGAACATGGCCTCCAAGGACGAAGAAGGCGGTTATACTTCACGGTTGCTTGCGGCCAAGAAGGCTGCACAAAAGAAGAGCGGTAATAACGAGTAACGCCGACTCAAACTTGTTCATACATTTAAACGAATCTTTTCAACGTAGTCTCCAAATACAGAGTCATCCATGAGTAATGTCGCCGAGCAGATGCAGCAACAGACCGATGAGTTTCGTGAACGATACAAGAAAGTTAAGGAAGAAATAGGAAAGACAATTGTTGGGCATGAAGAAATTGTCCATGGTGTGCTCACCAGTATGTTTGTCGGTGGCCACTGTTTGCTCGAAGGTGTACCTGGACTTGGAAAAACGATGCTCGTCCGGACGCTCGCCGAAGCGCTCAGCTTGAATTTCAGCCGGATTCAATTCACACCGGACTTGATGCCCGCTGACATTTTGGGCACGAATATGATTGTCGAAGACGACCACGGCCGACGCTCGTTCCAGTTTCAGAAAGGCCCGATCTTTACGCAGATCTGCTTGGCAGACGAAATAAACCGCGCAACTCCAAAGACGCAATCGGCGATGCTCGAGACGATGCAGGAAGGCACGGTTACGGTCGCCGGGCATCGGTATGAACTCGATAAGCCGTTTTTCGTTTTAGCCACGCAGAATCCGATTGAGCAAGAGGGCACCTATCCATTGCCCGAAGCTCAACTCGACCGCTTCCTATTCAAGTTGGTCGTCGGCTATAGCTCGCGCGAAGAATTAAACGTAATCGTCGACCGCACAACTCGTGGTACGAAGATCATTACCGACAAAATTATGGACGGCGAAGAGATTAGACGTGGCCAAGCTCTGGTGCGCAACGTGATCCTTGCAAAACATGTGCAGGACTATATTGTTCGACTAGTTTTGGCCACCCATCCGCAGGGGCCGCTTGCGCAGAACATTACCAATCAATATGTTCGATGGGGTAGCAGCCCGCGTGGAGCGCAAACTTTGGCGCTAGCCGCAAAAGTTCGCGCGCTACTTGACGGTCGTTTCAATGTGAGCTTCGAGGATATTCGTCGCGTATTCTTGCCAAGTTTACGGCACCGAGTTCTGCTGAACTTTGAAGCTCAAGCTGAGAACATCGATGTTGATCAAATCCTGCTCGAGATCCTCGAAAAAGTCCCAGAGAAATCCGACGTTTCTCTAGCGACTGTGGGCTAAAGGCTGTAGCTGGTTTCGTGAGAAACCGGTTGGCAGAAGTGGTTGTCGGGTTCGTCCGGTTTCTTACGAAACTAGCTACTAAAATACATTTGGCTCTAGCGAGATCTTTGAGGGGAAATACGGTTTGCAGATTTCTTATTTGACCGCTGGTGCTGCGGGAATGTTCTGCGGCAGTTGTTTGCATGACAACGCGTTGGCCAAGTCATTGATGCGACTTGGTCATGATGTCATCTTACTTCCCACGTACACTCCCATTTTGACTGATGAAACCAGCGTCAGTAGCGATCGACTGTTCTTCGGTGGACTCAACGTTTACTTGCAGCAGATTTCACCTATTTTTCGATTAATTCCGAAGTGGATGGATCAATTCCTCAGCTCGCCGCGCTTGGTAAACTGGGTTGCAACGCGAGCGATGGGTACGTCGGCGAAGCAACTCGGTGCGTTAACGGTTTCGATGTTGCAAGGCAGCGACGGCCGCCAGCGGAAAGAGGTCAGCCGACTATGCGATTGGTTGGTTACGCAAAAACCGAATGTCGCAATCTTTTCAAACTTGTTGATCGCTGGTTGCGTTCGTGAAGTTAAAACGCGGGTTGGTTGCCCGGTGGTCGTCATGTTGCAAGGGGATGACATTTTCTACGAAGGACTAATCGAGCCGTATCGTAGTGATGCTCTGCAGTTGTTGAAACAATTGGCGCGCGAAGTGGATTTATTCATTGTCCACTCCGAGTTTTACGGTCAGCGGATGCAGCAGTTACTTAAGTTTCCGCGGGAAAGATGGCAAGTGAATCCGCTGGCAATTGAACCGGCCGATTTCTTAGATCGTCAACAGCCTGATCGTCAACCACTTACGCAAGTTAGTGATCGGCGGCCCACCGTCGGCTACCTCGCGCGGTTGGCTCCGGAGAAGGGTCTGCATCAATTGGTCGATGCGTTTATCGAATTGCGCGAACGAATGCCAACCGCTCGACTTGCAATCGCTGGATGGTTGGGCAAGCAACATGAGTGCTACTGGAAAGAGCAGCAAACGAAACTTTATTCAGCAGGACTTTCCGATGCTTATAATTACCATGGTTCGGTCGATCGAAACGGGAAGTTAAATTTTCTGGAATCGATCGATGTGCTATGTGTACCTACCACCTATCAAGAACCCAAAGGATTGTTTGTGCTCGAGTCGCTAGCGGCGGGAGTGCCGGTAGTGCAGCCTGACCATGGTGCATTTCCCGAGCTGATCGCCAGATTGGGTGGCGGGCACCTTTATGCGGCAGGAGATCGAACTGCGCTTGTTGATCGATTGCAAGCCGTGCTCAGCGATATACCAGCGGCTAGACAACTTGGGCAAACCGGTCGCGCCGCTGTACTGCAGTACGCTACGACAGATCAGGCCGCGGCTCGCTTGATCGAGATGCTGAATCCGCTCATTGCTAAAAAGCCAATCATTGCTCAAAAATAAGTGACGTCAAATGGAAAACCTTCTCCAGGGCAAATCGCTGGTTTGGGTAAGTGCCGATGAGTTTGGCGTGTTCACGGCCGCAACCCGCAAAATGCTGACTGATCACTTTTCGAATCAGGCGGTTAAAGTGCAGCTCGTCCGGGCTGAAAACCGTGATGATTTGGCGCAACTTACCCAGCGACAGGTAACCGGATTGGTGACACTGGTTCTACAGGTTTCGGCCGAAATCCCTGCAGCATGCAAGTCACTCTGGCGAATTCGTGGGCGTTTGGAGCAACCCATTTGCGTATGTTTTATTACAGTAGGAATGATCGAGCACGTTCCCTTGTTGCTTGAGTCAGGAGCACAGATCGTTGTTAGCCAATTGGACGCGTGGCAACGAGCTCTTACGAGGATTCTCAGTCGTGTGCCACTTTCAAAGCAGGGCTTTCATCCGCTGACTGCTGGCTTGGTCGATCGGTTGCCATGGACTGGTGAAGACAGACGGTGAAGTCCGGCAAAAAGATGGGCGGTAAAAAATATGGGTGATCGGGTGATCGAACTTCTCAACCATGCGATTCGCCGCTGAAATCAGATTGAGTCGGTGTTTTCGCGCCTATATTTTTTACCGCCCATTTTTTTGCCGATCTAGTATGCCGGACGGATTCGTTTCGATTTCGACTCTGTTCCGATCGAAGATAAACTAATGGGATGACGGGCTACATTCGCAGGCGTTGGCGGTTAGAATAGCTCCGCACTTGCTTGGCTTTCCCTTCAGACTGGCTTTCCCCCACCAGTATCCGCTGTCGCCTTTGAGATATTCATGGCCTTGCATTCAACCGTCCAAGTTTCATTGGCTGAACGCAGCTATCCGATTCACATCGGTCAAGGTTTGTCGTCGGCATTTCCAAAGTGGCTTTCAGAGCGATGCCCGAAAAGCCGACATGCGGTAGTGATCAGTGATGCAAATGTCGTTTCATTCGCAGAAGGTTACTGTAGCGAATTACTGCAGGCAGACTATCGCATTTCAAACTTGGCTATTCCTAGCGGCGAAGGGAGCAAATCCTTGAATGAAGCTGCTCGTCTTTGGGAAGCGATGCTGGACGAACATACCGATCGAGGTTCGGTAGTAGTGGCAATCGGAGGTGGCGTAGTCGGCGACTTGGCCGGTTTTGTCGCAGCTTCGTTCACTCGGGGATTGCCCTTGGTCCAAATTCCAACCACGCTACTCAGTCATGTCGATTCAAGTGTTGGCGGCAAGACTGGAGTGAATCTACCCAAAGCCAAAAATATGGTTGGTGCGTTCTGGCAACCGAGTTTGGTCGTCATCGATACTGACTCTCTAAACACCCTACCGCAGCGAGAGTTTGTTTCCGGACTGGCCGAAGTGCTCAAGTATGGCGTAATTCTAATTCCCGAATTGCTTGACTATCTTGAACAACATGCAGCGTCGGTGCTACGCAAAGAAGCAACTGCCATTTCGCATTTGGTCGCCGAATCGTGCAAGGCCAAAGCCTCGGTCGTTCAGCACGACGAGCGTGAGACTACTGGATTGCGGGCGATTCTAAACTACGGCCATACTTTTGCGCACGCCTTGGAAAGTGTCGTTGGCTATGGACAATTGCTGCATGGCCAAGCAGTTTCCATTGGGATGCATATGGCAGCTTGTTTGGCATATCAGTTGAAACGAATTCCGTGGAGTTTCGTCGAGCGACAACGCAAGCTGTTGGTCACATTACAATTGCCAACACAATTTCTCGATGCCGAGCCAGTTAAGCTCTGGTCAGCCATGCAGCACGACAAGAAAGTGGAGCATGGTCAATTGCGTTTTGTCTTGCCGACTCGCTTCGGATACGTTGAACTCGTTCCAGGGATCACAAAACAGCAAACGCTTGACGCCATAGCGCTGGCCAATCAAATTACTGAAACACTTCAATAGGAAATCGAACTTTTTCGTAGCTCAGGCTGTTGGTGCAGCTTTTACGTTTTGAAATAGGCTTAAAGAAATCAGCCGGAACGCGTTAGCGTCCGGTTTCGCAATGCAAACCGGGTGCTAACGCACTCCGGCTGATCCAACAACCAAGCATTGCCGCTAGACTTTTGCTACTACACAAATTCCACCGTTCCAAAGCAAACTTAAGCATGACCACAACCCTCTCCGTTTTGTTCGCACTCGTATGCGCGATCACCACTGCCGCTGAGCCATCGAAATCTTTGCCTCGAAGCAAGCCCGAAGCACAGGGAGTTTCGTCGACCGCGATACTAGACTTCGTGAAAACTGCCGATCGCGAGTCGGAGTCGCTCCATAGCTTTATGCTGGTCCGACATGGACAAGTTGTAGCTGAAGGCTGGTGGACGCCCTACAATCCTGACAGTCGGCACGAACTCTATTCGCTGAGCAAGAGCTTTACATCGACTGCGGTGGGATTGGCTATTGCAGAAGGCAAGCTTAGTCTCGATGATCAAGTCTCCAAGTTTTTTCCTGATGACATGCCAGCGGAGCCGAGTTCGCAGTTAAAGGCGATGCGAGTTCGCGATTTGCTAACGATGTCGACGGGTCATACTTCGGAACCGAAATTCGGTAGGACGGATGCTTGGACCAAGACCTTTCTCGGGCACATAGTAACGCATAAGCCCGGCACGTTTTTCATGTACAACACGCCTGCAACTTATATGTTGTCGGCGATTGTTCAAACGCAAACGGGCTCCTCGACATTAGAGTTCTTGAAACCACGGTTATTCGAACCGCTCGGCATAGCCGATCCAACATGGGGAACGAGCCCGCAGGAGATTTCTCTCGGCGGCTATGGCTTAAACGTACGGACTGAGGATATCGCCAAGTTTGGTCAACTATATTTGCAGCGAGGCAAATGGGGCGAAAAGCAATTGGTTCCGGCTAATTGGATCGACCTAGCTACGTCACGCCAAGTTTCCAACGGAAGCAATCCGGCGAGCGACTGGGAACAAGGTTATGGCTATCAATTCTGGCGATGTCGACACGGAAATTATCGAGGCGATGGTGCGTTTGGACAGTACTGTATCGTTTTGCCCAAACAGGATGCAGTGATTGCAATCACCTCCGGTACGAAAGACATGGCAGCGATTTTGAATCTCGTTTGGGACAAGTTGTTGCCAAGCATTCAAGAACAAGCACTTGAACCAAACCCAGTTGCCCAGCAGCAGTTGGAAGAGACTCTTGCGAAACTGACTCTGCCCGCACAAACAGGCGAGACTAATTCGTCAATAGTCTCGAGCATCGACAAAAAGCGATTTAACCTTCCAACGAATGATCGTGACCTGGAGGGGATTTCGCTTGAAAGATCCAGTGACGGCAACTTTGTTCTCGTCACGCAGTCCGGTGGAAGTGATCATCGCATTGTTTGCGGCAATGGCGCGTGGATCAAAGGTAAGTCTAGTTTTGGATCCTTTCCTGAACAAGCGATTGCCGCTTGCGGCGCTTGGACTTCTGAGGGTGAATACACGGCCAGACTCTGTTTGTACGAAACGCCGTTTTGCTTAACGACACGCCTGCAATTCAAGGGCGATGAAGTGCTAGTCAACATTGAATCGAATGTCGGATTTGGGCCAAGCAAGTGGCCTGAATTGGTTGGCAGCGCGAAATAGGCCTTCTCGTTCACGTTCCGGGCATTCAATTCCTCCTTTCTTCCAACTGGATATTGCTATGAAGATTGCGATTACCGACTTTAGTTTTCCCAACCTTGACATCGAAGAAGGCATACTTGTTGCCGCAGGGAACGAAGTGGTAGCCTGGAAGGAAAAGCGACCGAGCGCGGAGTTGGCTGAGTTGGTTCGCGATGCTGACGCAGTGATCACGCAATTTGCAAGCGTCAACGCAGAGGTCATCGCGGGTATGCAGCAAGCGAAAGTTATCATCCGCTATGGTATCGGAGTCGACAATGTAGATTTGGTGGCTGCCCGCTCACGCGGTATTCCCGTTTGCAATGTGCCGGACTACTGTATCGACGAAGTAGCTGATCATACGCTCGCGTTCATACTGGCAACGACGCGGCAAGTTGTAACGAATAGCAACTTGGTTCATTCTGGCAAATGGGGACTGGCAACATCGCTTGAACAAATGCGATCCCTGCGTGACTTGACCGTAGGAGTTGTCGGTTTCGGCAGAATCGGCCGCGAAGTATCTGCGAGACTGAAGGCTTTCAAATGCCGCGTGCTCGTTCATGATCCCGTGGTTGTGGACTCGACGATTATCCATGCAGGATGCTCACCGGCTTCTCTCTCCCAACTGCTTTCGGAGTCGGATGTTGTTACGCTTCATTGTCCTTCGACGGCGAGTACTCGAGGTCTGATTAACCGCGATTCGCTCGCGACTACAAAGCGTGGTGTGATCGTTATCAATTTGGCTCGTGGCGACTTAGTCGATTCCCAGGCGCTGACCGACGCGCTTCAAAGTGGTCAAGTTTCTAATGCAGCACTTGATGTATTCGCGCCCGAACCGATCCCCGCTGATCATGCGATCCTGGAGATGGAAAATGTCATATTGGCTTCGCACATCGCTTCGACAAGTGTTCCGGCGGTTCGAAAGTTACGAGAGACTGCGGCTGGCTTGGCACTGATGGCCGTGCGTGGTGAGGATTTGCCGAATGTCGTCAACTAGTTGTTATGAGGCAATCTGCGTCGACACACTCTTCGGCAGTTTCGCACGAGGCAGTTATTCCATTGGCTGAATTTTCCACATGTAGTGTCGACAGCTTCGGTCGCACTGGCAGAGCCAAAGCCAGTGGCACAAAAAAACGGGGCTCGATATATGGTGAGCCCGAATGATACCTAATAGCAAAATAGTAATGACAACAATCTCCATAGATGCACTGAAGAAGTTTACGCAAGCCACCCTTGTTTCGGTTGGTGTACGTGAAGACGATGCCCTAACTACCGCAACCGCGCTAGTGACTACTGATGCGATGGGAGTCTTTACGCACGGCACGAAGTTGTTGGTTGGTTATTTGAAGAAGCTCAAAGGGGGCGGTTACCGCGCGAGTGTTTCACCTAGCATCGAGCGCGAGGGACCTGGATGGGCAATTGTCGATGGCCAGTCGGCCTTAGGACAAGTCGGTTCTTGCTTTGCGATGCAATTGGCGATTGAGAAGGCTCGCAAGGTTGGCATTGCTTATGTTGGGCTACGCAACACGGGACATATTGGGGCTGCGGGTTACTACGCTGTCATGGCCGCTCGCGAAGGCCTGATCGGCATGGTTACTGGCAACGATATGCCCAGTGTCGCTGCACCGGGTTCTCGCAAAGCGGTGCTCGGCAGCAACCCATTGGCGTATGGCGTTCCGGTTGGTACTGGTGATCCGATTGTCCTCGACATCGCTACCGCAGCGGTCGCGGGCGGCAAAGTATACGCTGCGATACAAAGAGGAGAACCTGTAAACCCAACTTGGTTGATCGGCCCAGATGGCAAGCCAACTGTTGATGGAAGCTTATATCCGACCCAAGCGTCATTGGCTCCCATGGCGGGGCACAAAGGATACGGCTTCGGGCTGTGGTGCGAGATTCTTTCGGCGGTACTACCGGGCGGCAATATGACGTGGAAAGTTGGGAGTTGGATATTCGACGAGCCATCGCTCCCTTCCTGGCACAACGCATCATTCATTGCGATCAACCTAGCCGCGATGGTACCACCTGAACAGTTTGAAAAGCGTATTCGCGGGCTGATCGATGAAATTCATGCGACGCCGACTGCCGACGGAGTGGATCGAGTGCTGTTGCCAGGCGAGCGTGAATGGGACTTGTATCGCAAAGTCCAAACGAATGGAATCTCGCTCCCACCTGATGTAATTGAAAAGTTGACACAGGCCGCTGAGCTAACCGGTATCGCGTTTCCAAGAGACTATCAGAGTGAGGCAACTTCATGCATTGCATCGGTCTCGATATAGGTTCGACCACCATTAAAGGTGCCGTGCTGGATT
>Ga0105047_10019841_pt1 | contig 10353 bp, 9 predicted proteins | sample MAT04_FD_78384 | JGI IMG/M metagenome (GOLD analysis project Ga0105047, IMG submission 78384) | Freshwater microbial communities from Lake Fryxell liftoff mats and glacier meltwater in Antarctica - MAT-04 (megahit assembly) | ecosystem: Environmental > Aquatic > Freshwater > Ice > Liftoff... | reverse complement strand
GGTATCTCGATCTCGGTGATTTGTCCTGATTACAACCAACAGCCCTACTTTGCGTTTGACACCCGCGTCCAGGTGCGGCGACTCCATACCGGGCACCGCCTACGACGCGCACGTTTCGCATGGGCTGTCGCACGTGGCCGTGCCACCAGCGACGGGCCGTTCTTCACGAGCAGCTACCGGCTCATCGGCGTTGCGGCATTGGTCGGCGCGCTCTTCCGCCGCGAACGATCGGTTCTGCTGGTTCAGGGCCTAGACGACATCTCGCTTATCAAACTAGCACCGACGGCGCAACCCGCCAAGCTGGTGAACACGATACTGTTGTGGCTGTCTAGGCGGGTGCCCTGTCACCGCATTTTCGTGTCCCAGTTCCTGCGACGTACGCTCGCACAGAAGGGCGAACTGATCCCGAACTTCGTTGCACCAGAGTTCCTGCGGCCGGTGGAAGCGTCCCGTCCGGCCGCCCGAATGTCAGCGAAAATGCGGGTTGGATGTGTCAGTACGTCTGCACCGAACAAGGGCTTCGACCTCTTCCTCGATACGGTTCGACTCCTAGCAAGGGATCCGCGGTTGTCCCATCTCGAAATCGAGTTTGCATGTGCTACGCAGGATGAACTGCTCCGTCGCTCGTCCGCGTCTTCGGAGGTTGCATTTTGGGGCCCTCAGTCTGACTCGGAGATGCGAGACTTTTATCGCAGCTGCGATGTCGTCCTCTCTTTATCGGTCTCGGAAGGCTTCGGCCTGCCGGTACTGGAGGCCATGGCGTCATGCTGTGCGGTCGTCTGCACCGACTCGGGCGGTGTAACGGATTTCGTCGTCCCGGGACAGACCGGCGTGCTGGTAACAGAACGCAGTGCCGTCGAGGTGGCATCTCAAGTGGCCCAGTTGCTGCTGGACCCGCAAACCCGTCATCGGATTGCGGAAACGGGCCGATCGGCAGCGCAACGTTACACGTACGCCAGATTTTCGGCACAGTACTCGCAGTTCTTTCGCCAGCTAGGACTCATGCATGTTTGAAACATTATCGACTTTAGGCGGCGGCGCGCAGGTCCATTCGGTGGTACTCGGGGGTGCCGGCTTCATCGGCTCCAACCTCGTGCGTGCGCTATTAGACCGCGGGCACCGCGTCACGGTCATCGACAACCTCAGCCGGGGCCAGCGGCAACTGCTTCCGGACCCAGACACGACCCCGCTGTTCAGCTTTATCCAGGCTAATCTCGCGGACCCGCGGGAGTGCGAAGCCGCTTTCGAACAGTCTGCCGTTTACCCGATTTGGGAGATCTGGCATCTTGCGGCCAATTCCGATATTCCAGCCGGCGTACGCGATCCAAATGTCGATTTGCATGACACGTTCCTCACGACATTCGAGTCGCTGCGCGCCGCCAGTCGCCACTCGGTTCGCGTTTACCACTTCGCCAGTAGTTCGGCGGTCTACGGCGACTGGCACGGTGTTCCGCTGCGGGAGACGCTTGGCCCGTTGCGGCCCATCTCGAACTACGGCGCCATGAAACTTGCGTCGGAAGCACAGATCTGTGCCGCTGCTGAGGCGTTTCTCGGGAAAGCCAACATTCACCGCTTTCCCAACGTCGTGGGTGTTCCCGCGACCCACGGGGTGATCTTCGACTTCATCGGCCGCCTTGCGCGGGATCCGACCCGGCTCGTGGTGCTTGGCAACGGCACTCAGCAGAAGGCGTATCTGCACGTCAGCGATTTGGTCGGCGCGATGCTCACGGTCGCGGGGCGCGAGACTGGCCCAAAGATCGAGATCTTGAATGTCGGTGCGGTCGATGCCGGTGTCACTGTGCGTTGGATCGCCGAATCGGTGGTTGCCCGCGTGAGCAGCCGTGCAGAGATTGTTTTCGGCGAGGGCGACCGCGGCTGGTTGGGTGATGTGCCAAAGTTTCGGTATGAAACTGAGCGCGTCCACTCCTATGGGTGGTCGCCGAAGCTCGACTCCAAGGCAGCCGTGCTTCGCGCGATCGACGACATCGCGCGGTCGCGTGGACTGTGATCGTGGCAGTTTCCGCACCGTACACACCACACGTGGTCGCCACCGACCGCGTGCCTGCGGTGAGTTTGGTGGTGCCGATGTTCAACGAGCAACCGGAGGTTATGACGCGCAGCCTGCGGTCGGTGGCCGAACAGTCGTTCGCCGACTTCGAGTGCCTGGTCATCGATGAAAGCACTGACGCCACGGCGGCGGCCGCCTGCGCGGCCTTCTGCGCCGAAGATCCGAGATTCCGGCGTGTCACGCCGCCAGCCCGACTGGGTCTTCCTGCGAGCCTGAACCTAGGCATAGAATTGTCTAGGGCACCGTTGGTCGCCCGCTTCGATTCCGACGATCTCTGCTTGCCGCACCGGCTGCAGACGCAAGTCACCTATCTGGACAGCCATGCCGATGTTGATGTGGTCGGTGGATCGCTGGAACTCATCGACGACAATGACGTGGTGTTCGGTGTCCGGCACTACCCCGAACACCATGCAGACATCGTACGCACGCTGCAATTCACGACCCCCCTGGCGCATCCCACGGTGATGCTGCGCCGCCGGGCGTTTGAACTCTGCGGAACCTACGATCCGACTTTCGGCAATGCCGAGGATCTCGACCTCTGGCTCCGATTCGCGAATCAGGGCATCCGCTTTGCAAACGTCCCCGACATTCTGGTACGGTACCGGCAACAGTTCACCCGACGGGCGCCCCGCCACTGGCGCTTCAACCTAAAGGCCCGCATTCGCAACTTCGACCGCCAGTTCTTTGTACGCCGGATCGGCGGCATCGCAGCCATCCTGATCTGGTCCTTGATGCCTGGGCGAGTGCAGGAACTGCTGTTCCGCACCCTCGTGCTGCGGAAACGCAGACTCCGAGAGGAAGCGGCTCGTGGAGCATGACGCCGTGAAGTGCCAAGTCGCAATCCTGGCTGGCGGTATGGGCACCCGGCTCAAGTCACGCACCGGCAATCTGCCCAAACCGATGGCTTTAGTGATGGGTCGACCCGTGCTGGAGCACCTCATTTCGCTATGCCGTCTTCATGGCTTCGAACGTATCGCATTGCTCGTGCACTACGAGCACGCCGTCATTGCTGACCACTTCGGTGATGGCAGTAGGCTGGGCGTGCAGCTGGTTTACCGCGTCGAGCGCGAGGCGAGGGGAACCGCGGGTGCGCTGCTCGATGCGCTACCGGCACTCGCCCCACGGTTTCTCGTGATCTACGGCGACACTTACGCCGACGTCGATCTCCTCGCCATCTGGCGAGTGCATGCCTGCGCTTCGGCGTCCGCAACCCTGCTGCTGCATCCGAACGACCATCCCTTCGACTCCGATCTGATCGAGGTCGATGCCGGCGGTCGAGTCATTGGCGTCCACCCTTACCCACACGCCGACGCAGCGGCTCATCGCAACCTCGTGAATGCCGCGCTCTACGTGATGGAGGCCGATGCCGTCGCCGCCGTGGCGCCGCGCGAAGGCAAGGCCGACCTCGCGAGACATTCATTCCCTGCGATGCTCGCTCGCGGCATGACTTTGCATGCCCATCTGACGCCGGAATACATCAAAGACATGGGAACGCCCGAGCGGCTCGACAAGGTCGAGGCTGATTTAAACGCCGGTTTGCCTGACCGCCTGTCTTCCCGCGGTCTGCGCAACGCCGTATTTATTGATCGTGACGGAACGCTCAACGTCGAAGTCGACCATTTGCGTTCGCCCGAGCAACTTCACTTGCTTGACGGCGCCGGTGAGGCGGTCAGGCGGCTGAATCGTGCGGGTGTGCTAGCGGTCGGCATCACCAATCAGCCGGTGCTGGCACGCGGTGACGTGACCCTGGCGGGACTCGAACGCATTCATTCCAAACTGGACGCCCTGCTCGGCGAGGCTGGGGGATACCTCGATCGGTTGTATGTGTGTCCGCATCATCCTCATGGTGGATTCGCTGGCGAGGTGTCCGAATTGAAGGTCCGATGCGATTGTCGCAAGCCAGCCACTGGCTTGTTCGAGCGTGCGGCCAGAGAACTCGGCATCGACCGCCGCTCCTCGTGGATGGTCGGCGACAGCAGCGCTGACATCCTGGCTGGTGCCCGCGCCGGGGTCCGAACTGTGCTCGTGCGCACAGGGTATGCGGGCCAGGATAGAAAGCACGTGGTCGATCCGGACTACGTGGTGCCCGATCTCGTTGCCGCAGTTGAGTGGATCCTCCACGGTCATCGCGCGATGGCGTCCCGTCTCGTCCGAGTTGCGGCCGATGCGGCGCAGGCGCGCCTAATCCTAGTCGCAGGGCCGGCGCGTGCGGGAAAGAGTATGGCCACTCGCGTGCTTTGCGAGTTGCTGACCTTGGCCGGTCGCGACTGCCATTTGATCAACCTCGACGGTTGGCTGAAGCCCGTCGAAGAGCGCCCCGAAACCGAACCTGTCGATGCTCGATACGACCTCGATGCTGCAGCAAGCGCGCTTGCACCTTTGATAGCTGCCGACAGCCGGCACTGGCTTGCCACACGGCGCTACGAGCGCAGAACGCGCAGCGCGATGACCGGTCCGATACTATCGATCGGCCCCTGCGACGTCGTGATCGTCGAAGGGGTTCCCGCGCTGATGCACCCGTCGCTCAGGGAGCTTGCCTCGGTTCGTCTCTTCCTCGACGTTGGAGACTTAGAACGTCATCGTCGTCTGGCGGCAGATTATGGCTGGCGCGGCGTGACGGCAGCTACCCTGGCCGAAGTGCTGCAACGGCGGGAAGCGGCCGAGGTTCCCGCCGTGAGAGCAAGTGCTGCCTTCGCCACCCACCGAGTCGACTGCGACCTCACACCATGATTCTCAGCAAGACACCGTTGCGCATGAGCTACGTCGGCGGCGGCAGCGACCTACCAGCCTTCTATAGAGAGGAGCCGGGGGCTGTCCTGTCGACTTCCATCGACAAGTACATGTACATCGCCGTTAATCGTAAGTTTGACGGCCGTATCCGAGTCAGCTACACGCGCACGGAGGAGGCCGAGACTCCGTCACAGATCGAGCATCCACTCGTCCGAGAGGCCCTTGCGGTCACGGGAATCGAAGGGGGCATTGAGATTGCTTCGATGGCCGATATACCGTCAAAGGGCTCCGGTCTGGGCTCGTCGAGCACCTACACGGTCGGGCTCCTGAATGCGCTGTTTGCCTTCAAGCATCAGTCGATCTCCAAGGATGCTCTCGCCCGACTAGCATGTGAAATTGAGATCGACCGCTGTGGTGAGCCAATTGGCAAACAAGACCAATACGCCGCCGCTTACGGAGGGCTGAACCTGATCCGCTTCCACCCGGACGACTCGGTCGCGGTGGACCCGGTCATCTGCAAGCCGTCGCTGCTGCAAACCCTTGATGCATCGACGCTCGTGTTCTTCACCGGCCGCACCCGCAGCGCATCATTGGTGCTGGCGCGTCAGACGGAAGCCCTTCGCTCGACCGACCGCAAGGCTCTCATGCGCCGAATGGTGCAGATCGCTCACGAACTCAAGGCGGAACTCGAAGCGGGTTCGCTGGACCACTTCGGCTCCATGCTCGACGAGAACTGGCGCCTCAAAGCCCAGTTGACCGACGGCATCAGTGATCCCCAGATCGACCAGTGGTACTCCGCAGGAATGGCTCACGGAGCAATCGGTGGAAAACTGCTGGGAGCCGGCAACGGCGGCTTCATCATGTTCTTCGCGCCACCTGAGACCCACGCCGCAATCCGCGAAGCACTGCGGGATCTGCAGCCGGTCACCTTCAATCTGGAACGCAACGGCGCCCAGATTGTGTTCTTCCAACCTGCCGACTAAATCACACCATGACCCACGTCACCACCCCGTTCAGCATCCGCAACTATCTGCAGGCGCACGCAGCACTTGCAGGACGCATCGACACCTCAGCCTTCCAGGCAGGGGTTGATCTTGTCCGCGCGAAGTTTTTGGAGGGGCGCAAGATCATCACCTGCGGTAATGGCGGTAGTGCCTCGACGGCTTCGCACTTCATTACCGATTGGAACAAGATGGTAAATCTCGCGACCGGTAAGAAGTTTCGTGGGGTTTCGTTGTGCGACAACGTCGGCCTCATCACAGCCTACGGTAACGACATCTCTTATGACGAGGTGTTTGCGGGGCAACTTGCAGCGCTAATGGATGAAGGCGACCTGCTGGTAGCGATCAGCGGAAGCGGTAACTCGCCCAACATCTTGAAGGCGGTTGAGTATGCGAATGCGCACGGCGGCGAGACCTTGGCGATCGTTGGATATGACGGCGGCAAGCTGAAGTCGATATCGGCTCACAGCGTCTGGGTTCCGTCGTTCGATATGCAACTGTGCGAAGACGTGCACCTGATGTTCGGGCATATGGTGATGAAGACCCTGTGTTCGGGCGGGATTCGCGGCTGAACACGGTGTACCGACTAAGGCCTGTCGGGCATTTCCGCGCCGCCGCCCACACTAGGCGTCAGCACTACCACCTTGGCTCAGGCTGCCGCAAACGACCTGCGGCATCCCGCCGTGCCCCACCCACTTTACCTATGCCAAACATCCTCAACCGCTGGATTCCTCGCCTGCGTGCATACGGGCAGATTCGTACAATGAAGATTTTGGGCATTCATTCCAAGGTCCATCGGCTCCAAACAGGCGAACGTATGCGATTGCGGGTGAACGACGTCCTTACTCGAGCTCTATTGCAAGAAAATGTCTTTGAGCCGGCCGTCCGTAGCGTAATGAACCAGCATGTAAAGCCGGGAATGGTTGTGCTGGATATCGGCGCTAACATAGGGTATTTTAGCCTGCGGTTGTCCAGCTTGGTTGGGGTCAACGGACGGGTCATCGCCTTCGAGCCCAATCCGGTAGTTCTGGACGAATTGAAGTTCAATCTTGCGCTCAATGGCACTAAGAACGTAGACGTCGTGGCTTCGGCGCTTGCGGAGAGTGACGGAGAAGCTGAATTCTGCTTTCCTGAGATCGGAATGGAAGCCCATGGTAGCTTGAGGCCGAACGATACTTTCAAGGTCCAAAAGCGGTCGGTAGTCAAGGTGGCGCGGTTAGATTCAATTCTCGAAGCCAAGGGAATACGAAAAGTCGATTTCGTAAAAATCGACGTCGAAGGTGCAGAGCGTTTAGTTATCCGCGGTGGCGAGCGCCTATTGGCCCAACTACCGGCACCCGTATTCATCTTCGAAGCCGCCGAGATTCTGTGCCAAGCTTTCGGCTATCGGCTCTACGAACTGCTAACGGAGTTCGAATCGCGGGGATATCAGGCACGCGAAGCGGACTACGGTTGTTGGGTCGCCGAGGTCTGAAACCCCTTGCTTGCCCCGGTCACTGTCGCGGGCGCAAAACATACGCGGGAACGCTGCGGGGATCGAACTGGCTGCGGGCACTTGTCTCCCGGAAAGGGGGAGAGTGATCCCCCAGAATCAAAACAAGCGGTTTCGCTGACGAATCGAGAAGCGTTTGTCGCACATCACGCAACACCTGCCCTAGTCGATCGATCAACTGGCACGCATCAGCGCCCGCGTCGATTTGGGTGCACAGTCGCTCTGCTTCTTCTCCGATTGGCAAAGGCTCGAACGGTAAGTGCGTGTTTAACGTCAAGACGTAGTGGAAGCTGGCCGGCTTCGCAGCGCCAGCCACACCCATCTGGATCATCTGAAGATCGCACAAGCCGCGGAAGGCAATGCCGCACCTCGGTGCGTCGTAGAATTTTCTCTCGTCCTGGAAGTGTCGTTCCTGGAAGCCGATCACCGGCCACCATTGCCGACGATCAAACATTTCTCCGCTAAAGCCGTGCATCGCGACCGTCGACCACCCTGCAGCCGCAAGCCGAGCGGGAAAGCAGCCGCGTCCGCGTGCAAGGTCCAAGAGCCGGTAGTGGCCGCTCATGCCGCACAGCAAGCGCAACTCGGCTGCTGTGGTCGCGCCACGGAACGGAACTTCTCCGACCTCGGTTTCGAACTTCGTGCGGAGCGCATCATCGATCAACTGCGAGGTAAGCCAATTGCGTACTTCTGGCGAGTGATGTAGCCCAAGCGATTCGACGAGGACAACGACGATGCTGCCATTCGGATGCTCGGCAGCCCACTGCGGAATTGCGAATCGATCCAACGCAGATTCGCCGGCAGCAAGGGGCACCAGCACTTGAAGTTCATCCGACAGCAATGCGTATCGGCTAGCGGTGAACGAAGGGCTGCCCGCGAAGTTCTTGAAAATCATGCGTGTATCTCGGCTCAACAACGCCGACGATCCGTTAAATGTGTCGATACCGATAGAGAGCAGGCCTAAGGCAATGAGTACGGGCCAATGGCGTTTCCAACGCTGGCGTAGGGCAAGCAACGACGCGAGCCCGGCTGCAAACAGCATTGCGCTAGCCACCATGGCGGGCTCAAATAATTCGCTAACATGCACATGCGAAAGAAATCGGCCCGCTTGCCAGAATTCACGCGGATTCTGAAAGTGGTAGACCATTGCCTGGCCAACGAAGCCGTCAATCGCCCATCCAGCCAGCAGCGCCAGCGAACCGGCGTAGGGCCACCGCACCATTACCAGAAGTGCGATCACAAGGTCAAAATTGATGAGCGGCCGAACTAAATAATACTTGGAAGAGAGAACCAAGAGTGGCAACTGTGCCAGCGCGACTGCGGCTACTGAGTAGCCGAGCGCCTTTAAGGCGTTTGTGGTGCACCATCGAAAAGTAAACGCGCCTGGCTCAGACATTTGCAACGGAAGAAAAGTTAGCAGTAATGCCGGCCCATCTGCGCCAGCGGGGGTGACCGAGTTCAGTCATTGATTTCAGGCCGGCGCTGATGAAGTGCGGTGTGCACATAGTCCAAATCTCAAGACACCGTTTCTTGAAAGACTGTCTGTACGATCTTTACGCCTGATCTCCAACAGACATGCAGGTTCTAGGTTTTTGCAGGGCCTGCTATGCATCAATCACGACTGCGGTTAGGCTAGGATTTTTTTTATTCAATCTGCTTTGTGACTTTGCGCGAAGATAGTAGTGATACATAGGAGAAAGCATTTCATAAAAAAGCGGAATGCTCTTCAATAATTTTCTGACGCTTTTTTTTGGTTTTCCCATCCCTGCGACCGGTAAGGTCTCATTATCTAGAGATGCTCGGGAGCTCTCCCATTCATGAACATAATCGCTTTGTTGAACATCCGAATGCGTGAAAGGTGAATCTTTTCGTATTGTTCGTACTAAAATATATAGTTCTCTCGATGAGTTTACGTTGACTCGTCTCCCATGTCTTGGCTCTTTAACTTGATACCAAATTTCAATATCAGTCAAGTCAGCGAGGAAAACCTCCGTCTCTTCATAGCCATTTTCTTTTGAATATAAAGAAAAAAACAATTCCGGTGAGAATTGCCAAAATCCATGTCCGCAAAAGTTATTAGCTGGAAGAACATGTAATATTTGTCCGCCTCTTTTACATAGCAGAGAACAGTTTTTTAGCGCTTGCGGAACATTGTAGATATGCTCTAAGCAGCCAGCGTCTATCACAGTATCAAACTTATCGCAAAATTTTGGCGGCAGCGGGTCATTCATATTATGTATATAGGTTGCCCCCTCGAATCCGGAGTTATCAATAGATTCAACTACCGATGCGCCAAAGTATTCCAGCAAAAGCTCTTCACAATACGTTTTATTACGGTAGGAAGCCTTAGCTCCAATAATTTTCTTAACCACTGCTTCATCAACCGACAACCCTTGTCTTCCTACCGTTATTGAGTCCCCAAAATTCTTCTTCCTATGAGCGTTTCTCAAAAATTTGAGTACGTGAGTATCTATTCCCATCTCTAATCTCCAGAAAAATTATTCAGCTGGCTGGCCGTATTGTTGTTTTTTATAAAAATTGCTCGGCTCAGTGGCTACAGCGTTCAGGCCTTCTGCCTATCTGTATCTTCAATAAGCGCTTCACAAGACGAGTTTACTTCATATCTCCGCGCGGCTGGATCTTTTGTTCGCCTGCAACTCTTAGCCCAATTTTGTCACTTGGCACTACGACACCCAATTAAATTAGCAGCTTAGACCAGTATTGCGGCGCGTATGGCACTACTTCTGCGTTGTGCCGCGCGGTGTGTGGCTGACTGCCGGATGGGCCTTACGCGAGCACCCGGTGCGTACCGCCAGGGTTGGACGACAGCCCCAAGATAGTGTTGATCTTGTGGTGATGCGCCTCAGGCCGCGTGGCCTTGCGCACGTGCATGGCACCGGAGTTCGACACCAACCGCGCTAAGTCCTTGATTTGCCTAATAGCGCCCTTCAAGTGCGCCACTACAGCAAGGAAATTTGAGCGTTCAGAGTGGGTTTCTTGACCTTCAATGCAGCCAGCGTGCTGGCCTGTTCGGTGTTGATGGTGGAGATGCCGGTGACGGG
>Ga0105047_10019839_pt1 | contig 10354 bp, 2 predicted proteins | sample MAT04_FD_78384 | JGI IMG/M metagenome (GOLD analysis project Ga0105047, IMG submission 78384) | Freshwater microbial communities from Lake Fryxell liftoff mats and glacier meltwater in Antarctica - MAT-04 (megahit assembly) | ecosystem: Environmental > Aquatic > Freshwater > Ice > Liftoff... | reverse complement strand
GCCGGCTTGGTCTGCGGTCAAGGTGCACGTCCCCGCAGTCAGCAGCATGACGAGGCTGTTGTTGGTGCCGCCGGTCGTGCACACCGCGGGCGTGTTGCTGGCGAAGGTGACGGGGTTGCCGCTGTCGCCACCGGTCGCGGTCAAGGTGAAGGTGTTGTTCGGTGCTGGTGCGTAGATCAGCGGGCTCGCTGGCGCAAAGCCGGTAATGCTCTGGGTGCCCGAAGTGACTGTCACATTGGCAAAGGCGGTGAGCGCGGCGGTCAGATTGTCATTTCCGGCTTGATCGGCGGTTAACGAGCAGGTGCCGACGCTGACGAATGTGATCACCGCGTTGTTGGTGCCGCTTGTCGTGCACATCGCAGGGGTAAGGCTGGCGAAGATGACCGGGTTACCGCTGCTGCCACCGGTGGCATTCAAGCTGAGGGTGTTGTTGGGGGCGATGGCAAAGGCGCGCGAGGCGGGTGGGTTAAAGCCTGTAATGGCTTGCGTGCCCTTGGTGATCTCGATGTCGGCGGTGTCGGTGGCGGCGGCGAGATAGTTGCCCGACGCGGCAAGATCAGCGGCGATGGTGCAGGTGCCCGCGGCTAGGATGGTGGCGGTGGCGGTGGTGGTGGTGGCGGTGGTGCCGAGCGTGACCACGCTGCAGATCGCCGGGGTCAGGCTGCTGAAGGTAACCGCGTTAGTCGAGATACCCGCTGGCCCAGACGCGCTGGTGCTGACCACGAAGGTGTTGTTCGGGGCGACGGCATAGACAAGGCTTGCTGGGGCAGTGATGTCGGCAAGATTTTGTGGGGCCTTGGTGATGCTCACGGCTGCCACCAACTGCAATGCCGGCTCATACAGCAGCGCACCGGCTTGGTCGGCGGTGATGGTGCAATTGCCAGCGGCGATGCTGGTGAGTTGTGCGCCGGTAACGCTACAGTTGGTCGGCGTCCGGCTGGCAAAGGTGACAGGGTTGCCGCTTGCACCGCCCGTTGCGGACAGCGTGGCGCTACTGCCAAAGACCAAGGTCGCAGGAGGCGCAAAGCCGGTAATGCTCTGCGGCTGAATGATGGCGGTGACCGTGAAGGACTGCGCGATTTGCGGGGCCGCGATGTAGTTGCTGTCACCCGGCTGATTGGCGGCGATCGTGCACGTGCCGCCTACCAAGAGCGTCACAGCAGCTTGGTTGACTGCACAGATTGTTGGTGTGAGCGAGGTGAAGTTCACACCCAGCCCCGACGATGCGCTGGCATTCAAGCCGATGGCGGCGTCCCCGAGGCTCTTGTTGAAGAGTGATGCGAAGGTGATTGACTGTGCGAGCGCCGCACCGTCCGCAAGACCAATCACGTGGGCGACGCTGGGCAAACCAACGATGGCATCAAACGTACCGTTACCGAGCTGCCCGACATCGTTCAGCGATCCCCAACATTTGACGCCGCCCCGCACCGTCAAGGCGCAGGCAAAGCTATTACCAAGGGCGGCAGCCGCGATGCCGCTTTCGGCACCCGCGACCGGGACGGGAGACGCCGAACCAACCAGGTGGCCCCAGCAATTCATGTTGCCAAGATCATTGATCGCACAGGTGCTGGATGGGCCGACGAAGGCCGCTTTGGTTGGTCGCACCAGCCCCGTCACCGTGACCGGCGTCTCACTATCCACATAAGACCCGTTGCCAAGCTGCCCGTGCGCGTTGGTTCCCCAACAGGCAAGGCTGCCATCTAGCTTGACCGCACAGCGATGCAAATTTCCGACGTGAACGCTGCGAACGCCAGTCGTCAGGCCTGGCACGTCAGTGGGGACAGTGACGGGCGTACCCGTGTAGCCGCCGTTGGCTTGGCGGGTGAGCGCCATCCCCCCCCAACACTTCACACCGCCGCTGACAACCGCACATGCGCCAAAGTCGCCCGTTGAGATGCTCATGGCGGCCGCGCCCAACCCGCTCACATCGACGGCGAGATTACTGCTGACGCCGGTACCATCGCCCAACTGCCAGAAGGTATTGGCGCCCCAACACCTCACATTGCCCGCGTTGAGCAGCGCACAACTGTAGCCCGCGCCAGTGGCGACTGCGGTCGCGCCCGAGATGCCAATGACATCGACGGCGAGATTGCGCTGAACATTGGTGCCGTCACCTAACTGGCCCGAGGAATTGTTGCCCCAACACTCGCTGCCACCGGCTTGCGTTAGTGCGCACGAGTGCCCGATGCCAGCATCAATGGCTTTGATATTGGCGAGGCCCGCGACATTGACGGGAACGTTTCGATTGATCATGGTGTTGTCGCCGAGCTGCCCATCGCCGTTCGAGCCCCAGCAGCGTGTATTGCCGGTGTCGGTTAGGGCGCACGCGTGTTGATCTCCTGCGGCCAGCGCGAGTACGCGTGTCGCGGTTGCGCCGGGCGAGACTGTAAAGCTCTGCGTGACTTGTGCAGCCGCTCGATAGTTTGTGTTGCCAGCCTGATCTGCCGTAATCGCGCATTGACCATCTCGCAACATGGCCACGCTGGTGCCGGTGACAACACAAACGATAGGTGTGGTCGTCGCATAGGAGATCACAAAACCCGAACTCGCGGACGCGGCGATTGTGAATGCGGCATCGGTGCTATTTCGAGGCGGCAATGCGCCAAACGTAATGGTTTGGGTGGCTTGGCCGATGCTGACGGTGGCACTTACCTGCGGCGCGGCTGCATGGGTTGCGTTACCCGCTTGGTCGGCCGTGAGCACACACGCGCCAGCGGCCACGATCGAGGCCAGACTGCCCGCTACGGTACAGATCGTCGGTGTTGCGCTGGCAAAGGTCACTGCGTTGCCAGAGCCGCCGCCGGTTGCACTCAATGGCATCGTCAGCGCCGGGGCAAAGGTAAGTGTGGCTGGTACGCTAAAGCCGCTGATGGACTGGGGCAACAACGTATTGTTTGTAACGCTAAAGGAGCGCAAGACCATCGTTGCGGCCAAGTAAGTGGCGTTACCTGTTTGTGTGGCTGCGATGGTGCAGGTCCCCACCCTGAGTAGCGTCGCGGTCGAGCCACTCACCGTGCAGATGGTGGTGGTACGCGAGGCGAACGCCGGTGCCAGGCCTGAACTGGCCGTCGCGGCCAAGGTAATCGGCGACGCCGGTAGCTGCTTGGGGGTGATGGCATCGAAGCTAATGGTCTGCGCAATCTTGCTGACCGCAAAACTACGTACCACGCTTGCGGCTGGCGCGTAGGTGGCGTTACCCGCTTGAGCAGCGGCAATGGCGCATGTACCGGTTGCCAACAGCGTAACCGTTTGGCCGGACACGGTACAAATGGTCGCCGTGCGCGACGCAAAGCTAACCGGCAAGCTAGACGAACTGCTTGCGGTGAGGCTCACTTGCGCCACACCAAGATTGACGGGCGGTGGTGCGGCGAAGGTGATCGTCTGCGCAACCTTGGCCACGCTAAATGATGCGCTGGCTTGCATTGCGGCGGCAAAGGTTGCGTCGCCGGCCTGGTTGGCCGTAAGCGTGCAGCGTCCTGCCGCCACCACGGTCACCGCGCGTGCCACCACGGTACAAACGGTGGGTGTCGTCGTCGCCAGCGTAACCGGTAGTGCGGAGGTCGCGCTCACGGTGACCGCAAACGGCGCATCGGCAAGCGTCTTCCCGGCTATCGGTGGGAAGACGATGAGTTGGCTTGTCTTGCTAATCGCAAACGATCGCGTCACCTGTGGCGCGGCGTTGAATGCCGCCGAGCCTGACTGGTTGGCCGTGATGGTGCACGTTCCGGCAGCCAAAACGGTTACCACCGAGTTCGCGATGCCACAGGTTGCGGCAGTGGTCGTTGCGAGCGTCACCGGCAGTCCGGACGACGCGGTCACGGTGATGGTAAACGGCGCACTGGTAATTGGCTTGGCGGTAATGGTGGGGAAGCTAAGCGTCTGTGCCGACTTGGTGACGGCGAAGGCGCGCGTGACCTGTGGGGCGGCCGCATAGAGGCTGCTCCCAGACTGGTTGGCCGCAACCGCACACTGCCCCGCGGCAACGATGGTGAGAGTGTTGCCGCTAATCGTACAAGCGAGCGGTGTGGTGGTGGTGAAACTGACTACAAGGCCGGACGTGGCGGTCGCGGCCAGTGTTATCGGTGGATTTCCCACTTTGGCCGGCGCGAGTACGGCGAAGCTGATGGTCTGGACGACTTTGTTGACGGCCACGTTGCGCTTCACCAACGGTGCCGCCGCATAGGTTGCATCGCCACCCTGCGAAACGCTGACCGTACACAGCCCGGCGGCGATGGTGGTGAGACTGTTCCCCGTGAGGCTGCAAATGGTCGGCGTGGTCGTCGTGAACGAAACGGCTAAACCGGATGAGGCGGTGGCGGCTAACGCCACTGGCGTTGCACCGAGCGTAAACGGTGCCGGTCTCGTAAAGGTAATCGATTGTGCGAGCTTGTTGACCGCAAATGATCGCGTCACATTGGCAGCAGCCGCGAAGGTCGCGTCACCGGCTTGGCTTGCCGTTACGGTGCAGGTTCCCGCAACCGCCACCAAGACAGTTGCCCCGGCAAGGCTGCACACGACGGGCGTGGTGGTTGTATACGAGACCGAGAGCGCCGATGACGCCGACGCGCTTAAGTTCACCGGCGCACTATTTACCGCTGCGGCAGCCACGGTTGGGAATGTGATCGTCTGGGGGACCTTGTTGACGGCGAACGCGCGGACAACGGCGGTTGCTGCGTTGTAGTTCGTGTCGCCGGCCTGTGTCGCCGTGAGGGAACAGGGCCCCGCCGTCAATAGCGAAACGCTACCGGCCGAAATGGTGCAAGTCGCGGGTGTGGTCGCTGCAATCGTGATCGGAAGACCTGACGACGCCGTGGCCGTCAAGATGAAGGGTGGCGTATTCAACACCTTGGCTGATATCGTCGCAAAGCTGATGGACTGTGTGGCTTTGGTGATCGTCACGTTGCGGCTTAGCTGCGGTGCTGCGGCGAAGGTTACGTTGCCCGCCTGATTGGCGGTCAAGGTGCAAGTGCCCGTCGCGAGAATGGTTACCGTCGCAACGGATGCTGTACAAACGAGCGGCGTGGCGGAAGCATAGACGACCGGATTTCCGGAGCCGCCGCCCGTCGCGCTGAGTGTGAACGTTCCGTTCGGCACGTAGGCACGACTTGCGATCGGGTTGAAGCCGGTGATGGCTTGTGCAATCAGCGCTTGCGCGAGGGCCGGTGTTGTGAAGCCGACGACAACCGTTGCAGCGAGTAAATGCTTGATCCAGCGGGTGGATCGGGGCGTCAATGGCGGCGCCGATCGAGGAATTGATCGAGGAGTTGATCGTGGAATCGCTGCTTTGGCGCGCGTAGCCGCACTGGTTTCAATCTGGGCCGTGGTGGTCATGGCGGGCCTCATTTCAACACCGCCACGGGAAGGTCGTTGAGCCAGATCGTCTCTTGGATCGGCCTGCCATTCAGGTCGTATTCACCAATCAGCTTGCCAGCTTCGTCGTACACAAATCGCGTCGTCGCGTTCTGTGCACCACTGTTGGTTATCTTTAAGACGCGTTGGCCGAGCGCATTGATGCCCGATTGAATGCTCGTCGGTGTTGCACCTGCCAAGCTGATCGCACTCGGTCGCCCATCACCGCCATAAATCCAACTTTGAATGCCATCGGTCAGGCGATTACCTGTTGCGTCGTAGCCAAACGTTTTAGCGGTTGCACCGGCCAGGCTATTCAGGCGGTGGCTGGTCGTGCCGTAGCTGTAGGTGGTGAGCGCGCCACTAACGTTGTTGCTGAGGCGGTTGCCGATGGCGTCATAGCTGTAGCTTTGTGTTGACGCACTGTTGCCAACACCCGGCGTGGCCGTGGTCAGCCGATCTAGGTTGTCGTAGACGTAGGTGGCGCTCTTGGTGGGGTCGACCGCGTTGCTGGTTAAGCGCTGCAGCGCGGTGATGCGGCTGGCGGCGTCGTAGACGATGATGGCGGGGTCAATTACCGTGGCGCTTGTGCCACTGGCCGGACCTGATTCGACCTTGGTGTTGCGGCCATCCAGATCGAAGTAGCGCGTGTGTTTGTTCGGGCTCGCTTGCGTGTCGTTGCCCCACGTCCATTCGCCAATCGGGCCGAACGGCTCGTATTCGGCGGTCTTGACGATCGGGCGGCCGTCGATGCTCATGCCAACCACGCGGCTGTTGGTGTAGCTCAGCGCCACTTTCTTGCCCGACGGCATCGTCATCTCGTCCATCTGCCCGGCTGGGTTGTAGCGGTAGGCCACCGTTTGCGCGAGGCCATTAACGGTCTGTACTTTGCTGAGCACGCGGCCTTGGATGTCGTAGCTGTAGGCGGTGGTGCCGGTGCGGTCGGTGAAGCTGCACAAACGTCCCTTGCCGTTGCCGCAGGTATCGTAGAGGTAGCTGACCGTCTGGGCGGGGGCAGCGCCTGTCGCGCTGGTGGTTGCGGGGTAGTTAATGCTGGTGACGCGGTTCAGGCTATCGTAGCCATAGCTGACCGTCACGCCGCGCGCATCGGTCTTGGTGAGCATATTGCCCGCAGCGTCGTAGCTGAAGCTGGTGCTGCCGGTGTCGGGCGAAACCTGCGTGACCAGTTCATTGAAGCCGTTGTAGCTGTAGGTCGTCGCCAAATTCTTCGGGTCGGTGACCTTGGTGAGGTTGTCCTGGGCGTCGTATTCGTACCTTGTTGGTGCTGCCGCGCCATTGAGCGGATCGTTCACCCGAATGAGTCGGTTAAGCGCGTCGTAGACGTTACTGGTGACGCGATTCAATGGGTCGGTCATGCTGGTCTGATTGCCATTCGCGTCATACGCATACTGTGTAATCTGCGATGCCGGGGTCGCCCCGCCAATGTCTCGTTGCAGCCTGTTGAGGGCGTCGTACACGCGGCTTCTGGTACGGGCCAGTGCGCCAAGGGTATCGATCGCGTCCTCTTTGATGCGGCTACCCATTACATCTAGCGTGTAGGCCATCTTGTTACCGAGGCCATCTTGGATTTGTGTCAGGCGGTGCGCGCCGTCGTAGGTATAAGTGAGGAAACTGTTGTCCGGTAGCGTGACTTTCTTAAGCTGGCCGACGCCGTCGTACTCGTAGGTCGTGGTTTCGCCACCAACGGTTCGGCTGATGAGCCGTTGGCGCGCGTCGTAGGTCATGCTGGTGGTTAAGCCGTTCGCGTCGGTCATGGCCAGTGCTTGACCGTGCGCGGTGTAGGCGGTGATGAAAATTGAGTGACCGATTGCGTTCGTCGTCGAAGCCAGCATGCCGCGTGAGTTGGCGAGCGCGGTGTGCTGCGCGGCAGTGTTGGGGTAGTACGTGTTGACGCCGACGCGACCCAACGGATCGGTCGCCGTCAGGACGCGACCGAGAACATCATAAGTCCAGCCCAGGGTTCGCGTGCCGACAGGCGTAGTCACCTGCCGTTGCGTAAGATTGCCTTTATCATCGTAAGTGTTTGTGGTGACTTTGCTGCCGCCCGTGACCGGCTCGGTTACGGTTGCGGGTAGCCGGAAGGTCGGGTGCCAGCTGGTGGAAATAGTGCGCGCCTGTGCGGTGCCGTCGGCCTCCGTGCGGGTTGCTTCTAAATTTCTCGCGAGGTCGTAGGTACGTTTTGTAGTGACACCGCGCAGGTCAGTGTACGAAGTTAAATTGTTATTTACGTCGTAAGCGCTGGTTTCGGTTTGAGTGCCGCTGCAACCCGTTGCAGCGCAGGCAACTGTTGTCACGCTGGGGACCCGTACTTGGTTAATACGGCTCATATCAAAGACTTTGGTGTAGCCCTGCGGCGTTGTGACTTGAAATGGCCCGAGTGCGGTTGCGCCGCTGCCCACGGTAAAGCGATTTACGCCCCCCGCCCACTCCGAAGACCATGCCCGACCCGCGCTGCTATATCGGTATGTGGCGAATCGATTTTGGTTCTCGTCGGTGATGCCTGTGAGCAACCAAGTAGACGATGTTGCGCCGCTGAACGCCGGTTCGTTGTAGTGGTAGGTGCGGCGCGTGCCGTCGGGGCGGGTCACAGACGCGAGATTGCCACTGGCGTCATACGCGTAGTAGTGAACGGCACCCGACGGGTCAACTGCGGTTGCAAGGACACCGCTTGCCGCATAGGTAAAGCCCAGCGCCCGGCCAAATGGATCCACAACGCCAACTAAAAAATCTACGCCGGGGGCGATCGCCGCGGGGGTTGATACGTCGCTGTAGCGCAGAGTTGTGACGTTCCCAGCAAGATCGGTGATTGATAGAAGGAGGCCAGTCGTCGAATAAATTTCAGTGGACTGCGTGCCCGCGTCGTAATACTGCCAGCCGCTCACATTCCCGCCGGCCTCCATTATTGCGCTGACGCGATCTGCAATATCAGTCGTGGCAATCCAGGTGCCACCACTCAACAGAAAACCATAAAACTTGCCTGATGAACGCAAAACCGAAATGCTATTGCTGCCTTCAACGACAAGTCGACGGTCGTATTCGAGCCTCCAGTTCGCACCTAACTTGATATGGGCGACTGAGGATAGGCTGTTGTAGTGTCGTAGCAGTTTCAAGGGCATTGGCCCACTGCCAACGTAGTCTGATTCAGCCTGGTATTTGTTTCCGTTGGAAATGGTGATTGGGTTACCTTCACAAGGACAATGTTGGCCTAACTCTTTTGGGGGCGTTTGTGCCACGCAAAAATGTGGGTACTGATAGTAATTCCCGAAATGGTCCGTTGGCCCTGCGCCTACCGCATCCCACTGTGGCGGACATCGCAGGACCTTAGTGAAGACAAAAGGGGTGGAATCGATGACATATAGCGGCGATGATTCCGGGTAACGGGTATCTACGTATTGCACACCACAGGCCACGTACCCAGTGACCGCTGAGCGCGTGCCATAGGCGTAGCTCCCATTGACATAAGGCGCGGCACACCCCGGCGAGGCAGGGTTGATGCGGTGCCGATTAGTGTAGCTTGGCCCAAACCTAATTTGCTCTGCGTTCTCCCCCGCAATCTTTCTGTCTCGAAGCGTTAGAGGGTCATCTTCGTACACAATGACGACCACTCCGTTAGCGTAAAACCCAGTTTTCCATGGCTCAGCCTTAGGCGGGATGCCGCGCTTGCATTCGGGGCGAGCTGAGACACTCGAGAGGGAGTAGCTGGCTGCGGTGCCCGTAGGATTTTGCTTGCATCCGATCGGAAAACTTAGATCGGGGAAAATTTGTGCTGTTGCCTGCGTTGTGCTGCTAATGCCCCATAGCGTTACGCAGAGCATCAAAACCGGAGCGCGACGCGCGTCGAGTGCCAACCGGCGCAGAAGATAAAGGCTTAGTCTGTAGACAACGCGCACTTTGTAGGGCATTTGAGTTCCTTCAAGACGGGCGGTACATATCAAAAACCGGTGGCGCGGAATAAGGGGATTGGGGAGTTATCCCCCTAAGCTTGAGGCAGAAATCATGCCGGCTCAAGGCAGAACATTCGGTAACTGAGCTGTCCCCTATTATTCGTTGCCAGTTGCGAAGTTGATCAGGTTGCCACAGGTTGTGCACGCGCCACAGTTGCCGCTTTTGCATTTTTCACCCAGTTCCTTGCTCGAGCGCTCTTTAAAGCAAACATGCGGGTAGCGCAGGTATCCGCCGTCCGGATCAGGTGCGCGTGCGCCATTCGCGTTTCAGCCGATCTCACAATTAGCAATCTTTTGTGAAGCAAGAATCGCCCGGACAATCAAAACGTAGCCGGGCGACCAGGGGGTACGACGCGTATCAACCCATAGAACGAGACACTGGACCTGGACGAATCGCCCGAATCCAAGCGACGCTTCGTAGTTCGAGCTTACTACCGCCGGACCGCACATCGGAACCAATGGATTGAGCACGAATCTAGACGGATAGGTCAAGCCCGAATCTTTCTGGAGGCGCTCTTACTCAGCATTGGCTGCGGCCATTTGTATATTCCGCATCTCCTCAGGTTGTTCCGCCTCGACGGGTACGAGGTTTGGGTATACGTAAACCTTGGACGTCCAATTGTTTTTGTATGGAGTGTCCTGAGGATTGATGAGCTTGCATTCGTAACCGGCTGCCGGGTTGGCGATGTTTTGCCGACAATTCGGCAGGTAGGTGTTGTCGAGGACGTGCTGAGCCACTGCCGGGTGCGCGCAGATTGCAATCAAGCCAGCGATAACAACCTGAAAAAGATGCTGCCAAATTGGCTTAGACAGGGCATCGTATCGTGTTCGTCGCAGCAACGCGTTTGGCTTCGCCTTCAAGCGTGTTGCAGCTTTGACCGATGACGGTGTGGTGGTTTGGTTAATTATCAGCACGGACGGTCCTCGCAAAATTCGGTCTTAAGGTAGGCGGCACAAACCACACAGTGGCGGGCACTCCGAAATCCGCCGCGACGACTTGCCAAGCGGATTGGCGAGGGCTGCCGAAAGACGAATATTGC
>Ga0105047_10019838_pt1 | contig 10355 bp, 8 predicted proteins | sample MAT04_FD_78384 | JGI IMG/M metagenome (GOLD analysis project Ga0105047, IMG submission 78384) | Freshwater microbial communities from Lake Fryxell liftoff mats and glacier meltwater in Antarctica - MAT-04 (megahit assembly) | ecosystem: Environmental > Aquatic > Freshwater > Ice > Liftoff... | reverse complement strand
TGGCGTGCGTTTTCGGCCACGATGGCGGCCCACAGTTCAGGATCGGTTTGTTCGACGAGGAAGTTACGGTTGTACATGGCAGTCCTTTAAGACGATGAACCTTGATCACATGAAATGAGACAAGGGCTGCCCAGGCGAACGGCTGAACGTGCCCGCCTGTACAGGCGGTACGGCACGCTCCCCAGTGGTGTCCCACGTCAGTGCCCTGAACCCTTTGTGGGTGGACACCTATCGCCAGTCGCGTACCAGTACGAGTTTACCCGACTCGCCTACGAGTTGGAGATACTGGCCACGGTCTCCGGCGTTTCCTGTGGTTTAACAGGCGCAGTCACGGGCACGAGCCGTGGCGCGGCCAATGGCACGGTGCGCCCACCTACAACCAGTTGGAGCCGGTTGTACTCGGCCATAACCTTCGCGGTATAGCCGCCGTCCTCTTCCAGATTGCCGGCCCCCACGTACAGCTTGAGACCGCCTTCTATGGAGCCGCCACGGGAAATACACTCCTGCAGCACCTTGACGCCAACCCGCAAGTTGGAAACAGGATCAAAGGCGGCGAGCTTGCCGCCAAAACCCTCGTATTTGTCGCTGTGGATCTTGGTCATCACCTGCATCAGCCCCTGTGCGCCCACTGTACTCTGCGCAAACGGATTGAAGCCGGACTCAATGGCCATGATGGCCAAAATGAGCGTGGGGTCCAGTTTGGTGCGCTTGCCCGTTTCAAAGGCCTCTGCTACCAATGCGCTGAGCGGCTCAGGCGCAATGCTGTACTTTCGGCTAAGCCAATAGACCACAGCAGCTTGCTGTTTGGGCAGGCTTTGAGGGTTGGCGGCCGTGGCGCGGTCGATGCCAACAAGGTCCTGGGCAATGCTGATGACTTCTGGTTGGCGGGCCTTCAGCCAGCCCATCAACTCAACTTCACCAGCCTGGCGAATTTCTGGCCTTGCGGTCAGGGTAATCACGGCAAACATGACGGCCAAGCCCAGCAGGGCAAAACCGTTGTGTGTGATTTCAAAGAAACCTTGGGCGATGTCGCTTGTAAAAACGCGCAAGCCCTTGGTGAATTTTTCGGTCGCTGTCATAGCTCTTCCTTCTTTGGCGGGGGCCTTGCGTCTTGCACTGCGGGCAGTGCGAAAAACTCAGACACCTCGTTTGGGTTGGTACGCTATCAATATCCTGCGGCGTCGGTTCGACATGTGCAGAGATTTGAATATGCCGGGTTCGGCAGCGGATGCGGGTAATCCCTAGTTAAAGCTCGGGATGGGCGGATTCTAGGGGTGTTTAATATATCTAGTCAACAATAATAAATAGGTTTGTTATTCTATTTTTAATCTTATGACGGCTAGTTTTCAAGCCTGACGTGGGTTTGCGGTGATTTTTGATCCTGAAAAATTTGGTAATCGTTGCCCCAACGTCCATTGAAAATTCGATTTGAAATCGCCTTGTTCGGTCGCTAGACTGAATTTGCCTGGTAATTCAGGCATTCTGTCGGCAGTAGCCAGTCCGCACCGCGCAGGTGTCCGTGATGAAGCGGCCCCGACATTGCAAGGAGGCAATCTATTGCCTTCTAGACCCTGCGGGACTTCAATCTCCCCTGTGTCAGCCCTGACGGCATGGACCTTTGGTCAGCCGCCAAGCCCGGTGCCCAGACCTGATGGTTCGGACACCGGGCTTTCTTGTTTTTGCCGTCGTCTTGCAAGGAAATCATGTGCTTTTATCCGTGATGCATATAGATAGCGGACAAAAATCTCGGAGGAAGCGTCATTTCGCGGCGAAAATAGCCGGCTAGTGCTTTCATTTCAACCCATACCCGAGCTCACCGTGACGCCGACTTCCCCTGCTAAAAACAACGATATCGCCCATTTGGACAGTCTGACCGGTGGCGCTTTTTCTGCCCCCACTTCCGGGGAGCGTGCCGCACGCGTGCGGGAGTGGTTGCTCGCAAGCCCCAGCCCCGATCAACTGGCCGATGTTTTCAAGGAATTGAGCATCAAGGACAAGGGCGCGGCCAAGCTGGTTCGCGAGAAGCTGGATGAAGCGAAGCGCGCCAAAGGCCAGGAAATTCTGGCTGCAGAATGGGCCTCCAAGGCTGAGGCTCTGCTGGCGATGGCCAAACTCAATATCGCGGATGCATTAGCCTGGCAGCGTGATGCGGCCAAAGCGGGTGCGCCCCTCAGCCGGGAGCCTTTGACCTCGCTCAAAACGCAGTTGACCGACCGCGTGCGCGTCATTGAAGACCTGCAGCGCCGGGTCCAGGTACAACGCGAAGCCGCTGTTTTGCTGGCACAACGCATCGAAGTGCTCTCCACGAAGTCCTGGAAAGATGCGCAGGCCGCAGTCGACGCTTTGCATGTGGACGTAGGCCAATGGCAGGCGCAAGCCGCCCAGTTGGTGGCGGACACCAACTGGGCGAGCGTGGACGTGAAATTCCCGCCTTTGCTGGACGCGTCCGGTGGGCAGCTTCTGGTGGTTTGGGACGCATTTCAAGGTGCATTGGCATTGGCCGTGTCTGCAGCACAAGATGCAGCCGCTGCATTGCCACCGGTGCCCGTGTGGGCGGATGAGCTGCGCGTGGCGCGCGGTTTGCCCGCAGAAGGTCTCGCCAAACAGACGAAACCCAAGGTCGACCCGCAGGTTCGTACCCAGGCCTCTTCGGTGGTGCGCGAAGTGCTGGCCAAGTTGGAGCTTGAAATCGCCGAAGGCCATGGCAAAGCCAGTGCAGGCGCTGCGGGTGCGTTGCGCCAGGCGCTCAAGGAATTTGGCAAGGTTATTGACGACAAGCTGGAGAGCCAGGTGCATGCCGCGTTGGCGGCCGCCGGTGAGCTGGAAGGTTGGCAGCGCTGGCGTGCAGACCAGTTGAGAGAAGTGCTGGTCAGCCAGGCAGAGGGGTTGTTGAAACGACCCGAGGGGCAGTCCGTTGGTGGACGCAAGATGCAGGAAAACCTGCGCTCCCTGCGCGAACAATGGAAGCAAACGGACCAGGGCGGCGTTCCCAATCACGCCTTGTGGAAGCGATTTGACGAGGCTTGTAACGAGGCCTACAAGGTTGTGGAGGCCTGGCTGGACAAGGTCAAGGCAGAGTCAGCCGAACACAAGGCACAGCGTCTGGCATTGATTGCAGAGTTGAACACCTGGGCTGAAGCCAACCGCACCGCGCTCGACGGTGACTGGAAAGGCTTCAACCGTCTCCTGCACCAGTTTGGCGACCGCTGGCGTGATGCGGGTCATTTGGGAGAAAAAGCGTTTGCCGAACTGCAACCGTTGTGGAAAACGGCCATTTCGAATGCAGCCGCTCCATTAGAGGCCTTGCAGGCGCAGAGCCTGGCTCTGCGTCACGCCATGATTGACGAAGCCAAGGCGCTGGGAGCCGCACCCGAGTTGCGCGTTGATGCGGTCAAGGCATTGCAACAGCGCTGGCAGGCGCAGGCCCATGAGGTTCCCATGGACCGCCGCCAGGAGCAGAAACTCTGGGACGCGTTCAGAAAGCCGATTGATGACGCCTTCAATCGCAAAACGGTAGAGCGTGAAAAAGCCGAGGCCACCTTGGGCGCCCGGGACCGATTGGTGCTACAAGCGGCCAAAGCGCTGGAAGCCGCGAATGCCACAGGCGATGCACAAACTATTCGCGCGGCCATGGCCGCACTCGACGCGGCCTTGCATGGACAAGCCCAAGCGCAGGCGCAAGTGCAGGCGGCAGGTTCGCAGGAGATTGACGCCAAGGCGGTGGTCTCTTCTCCCGATTCAGAACTAAATGGGGCTCTAGCCCCCGTGGAACCTGCGCAGGCAGCTACAGAAAACATAGCAATTGACGAGCCATCGCAAGAATCCGTGGCGACGCAGGAAGCGCCAGCGCCCACACCGGTTCCCAAGGCAGCGCCCAAACCGGTGATTGCGATGCGCGGTGATGATCGTCCCGGCATGAAGAAGGAAACGCCAGCGCCCGCCGGTGGGCGTGGTGGCAAATGGATGGAAAAGGGGGGCGACCGCAAAGACGCCTCTCGCGGCCCGCGTGACGCACCCGTGTGGCAGGACGCGCCCCGTCTGGGTGACACCGCATTCCGTGCCCAGCGCGACGCTATCGAAAATGCACAGCACGCCCTTAGAAAGCTGGCGGCGCAAGCCCATGGCGAGGCGTTGACCCAGTTGCTGACTGCGTGGGAGAACCGCGATGCGGCCTTGGTTCCTAGCGCACAGGATTTGGGCAGCCGGGCTACGCCCGCAACGCGCACCGCCTGGGTGCAGGCGTTGGGTGGACAAACCCTGGCGTCTGCCAAGGCGGTCACTCCGCAGGACGCACTGTTGCGCCTTGAAATGGCCGCTGAAGTGCCGACGCCCGCCGAGGATCTGGCTGCGCGGCGCAACCTGCAATTGCAGTTGCTGACCCGTCGCAATGACCCGGCGCCAGCACAGACATGGGGGCAGGATGCGGCGGTGGTGCTGGCGGGTGCGTTTGATGGGCAAGCTGCACGTCGTCTGCAAAACGTTCTAAAGGTACTTCTGAAGAAGTAGCAAGCAGCAGCGGGCGGCTAGATCGACGGTGTCATACCGAAGGCTTGGCCGCCGCTGGCGACATCGCCGGCGGTATGCGTTCCAGGGTCAGGTTGGTGGCATCGGGGGAACAGCGCAGGCGTAATACTTCGGCACGGGGCGTGTCGGCCGTGAGATCCCAGTCACTGAGAACCAGGCGTTCCCGCCCGCCGGCCAACGCATGTTTGCCGGGGCGGTGGGTATGGCCATGGATCATGTGACCGGCGCTCATCGCCTGCAAGCAGCGGTTGGCTGCAGCCGTATCGACATCCGCGTACGCTGCGTCAGTGCTTTTGCGGGCTTCGCTTTGCCCACGCATGCGGCGCGCGAGTTCCAAGCGTTCGTGTAGCGGTTTGTCGAGAAAATCCTTTTGCCACTGCGGACTGCGCACCATGGCGCGAAATTCCATGTAATCGGTATCGTCCAGACACAGTGCATCTCCGTGGGTCAATAACCAGCGTTGTCCTGCAAACGACAGCACGGAGGGATCTTCCAGCAGGGTGGCGGTGCAAGCGGTCATCAGGGCGGAGCCCATCAGGAAGTCGCGGTTGCCCTGCATGATGTACAGGTCTAACCGGTTCCCTGCAGCCCGCAGCAGGTTGACGCATTGTTGTGCAAAGCCGTTTTCGATGCTCAGGGCATCGTCACCCACCCAGACATCAAACAGATCGCCCAGAATGAACACGGCATCGGCGGCCGTGTGCTGAAGGTAATGACTCCAGACCTGGAAAGTCAGCGGATCGGACTCGTGCAGGTGCAGGTCCGAAATGAAATCAACGCAACGCCAGCGGGATGGCGCAAGCAGTTCCATCCCGTGCGGCGTGCTATTTAGAGTGCAACGGCTTTTTCGAGGATGACGTCATCTTTTGGCACGTCATCATGAAAGCCCTTGCGCCCGGTCTTCACGGCTTTGATCTTGTCGACCACGTCGGCGCCTGCAACAACCTTTCCAAATACTGCGTAACCCCAGCCTTGTGCGCTGGGCGCCGTGTGGTTCAGGAAGGTGTTGTCGGACACGTTGATGAAGAACTGCGCGGTAGCGGAGTGTGGGTCACCCGTACGCGCCATGGCGACGGTGTAGTTGTTGTTTTTCAGGCCGTTGTTGGCTTCGTTCTCGATGGGGGCATCGCAGGGCTTCTGGTTCATGCCCGGCTCCATGCCGCCACCCTGAACCATGAAGCCCGGGATAACACGGTGAAAAACCGTGTTGTTGTAATGGCCCTTGTTCACGTAGGCCAGAAAGTTGGCGACCGACTTGGGAGCCTTCTCCTGATCCAGTTCCAGGGTAATGACACCGTAGTCAGTGACGTGGAGTTCGACTTGTGGATTGCTCATGATTTATTTCACTAAAGTGGCAGAGTTGATAACGATTGGGGTCTTGGGAACGTCGGATGGAAACGGTCCACCAGAGCCGGTGGGTACGGTCCTGATTTTCTGGATCACGTCCATCCCGCCAACCACCTTGCCGAACACGGTGTAGCCGTATCCGTCAGGGGAGGGCGCATTCAACCCTGCATTGTCCACCACGTTGATGAAAAACTGGGTAGTAGCAGAGTTGGGGTTGCCGGTACGCGCCATGGCGATGGTGCCGCGGTCATTTTTCAGGCCATTGCTGGCTTCCAGTGGAACAGGCGAACGCGTCGGTTTCTGGTTCATGGCAGTCGTGAATCCGCCGCCCTGAACCATGAAGTTTTCAATCACGCGGTGGAAAATCGTGCCGTCGTAATGCTTGTCTTTCACATACTGCAAAAAATTCTCGACCGTTTTGGGCGCCTTGTCAGGATAGACCTCCACCACAAAATCGCCCAGGCTGGTCTGAAACTTGACCTTGGGTGCCGTCTCTGCCATTGCCGACAAAGGCAGCAGCACCGCTGCACAGCAGGCGATCCATGTTCGGCGGGTCCATTGCCCCAGTTGTTGTTGCATCAAATGACTCCTTCAAAAAATATTTTCCACTGGCTGCCTTGTCGCATCCAGTACTGTCGCTTGGTCCAGCCGGTGCGGGTGCCGTCCGCAACCTCGCCGAACGTTACCACCATGGTGTCGGCCGTATCCGTCCATCGCAGGTAGGACACGTCCTTGAGCTGAATGGTTCGCCCCTGGGTTCCCGATAATTCGGTCTTCAGGGTCGGGGTCCATTGCGCCAGTGTCTTGCCGTTGCTGGTGAAGTCCGGCGCGTAGAAGGACAGTATGTGCTGAAGATTGCCTGACGTTTTGGCGTTGCGCCAGGCTTGCAAAGCGTCCTCAAATGGCTTGCTTTCAGCGCGAACGCTGTGTTGCGGCACCCATTTGAGCTGGGTTGCAATCACCACCGGTGTGGAGCGCACTTCAACCGTGTTGACGATGTGTTTCAGATCCGGATTGGCCAACACCACGCAGCCGTCCGTGGCCTGCGGTGGGCGCGAAAACTGGTTGGGGGGCGTGCCATGCAACCAGATGCCGCTACCGGTTTTACCGCGTTTGCTGTCCAGTATGTTGGGGTAGCTGATGGGAAGGGCGCCCGAGCCGTAAAAGTCCTTGAGCGACTTGGGGTCCAGGTTGCTGGTGATGTAGTACACACCCAAGGGTGTCCGCTGGTCGCCTTCGACCGTTTTGGCCGTGCCGGCTTTTCCGACGGAAATGTAATAGTCCGCCACCAGATTCAAACCGGCAGGGGTGTTCTCAAACAGGTACAGCCGTGATCGTGACGCGTCCACAGCGATCGCATGCCTGGAGCGCTGCGAAAGTGCCAGAAACTGGGAGGGGACGGTGCCTGCCAAAGGACGTTCCCGTAAAGCCGCGATACGCCGCCTGGATTCTTCCCGCAGTTCATTGAGCGTGGTGCCCGCGGCGAGTGCAATGTTGTCTGGCACATCTCCAAAAGCCTTGACGGGCCGTGCTTTGGCCGCCAGCAGGTCGCCGTATACCAGCTGGGCCAACTGGAAGTTCGGCAAGTCGTCTACCAGTCGGGTGGCCTTGGCGAGCGCTTCGCGGTGTTGTGCCTGACCGATGAGCTTGTAGATATCTATCAGCCGCGACTCTGCCACGCCGTCCGCGTCTTTCACGGTTGGCGGCTCCTGGCGTACCGGCTGCGGCTTGCCCACGTGCTTGCTGGTTGCTGCGGGCGAGGCGCCGGCATTCAATGACAGCAGGGCCACCAAGACAGCGGTGAAATGCGGTCTACCCATATCAGTGACTGGTGGTCAGGTACCCGTGGTTTCTTTGACGATTTGCCAGTGGTCACCATTTTTGACCAAATCGAGAGTTTTTCGGCTCGATACCGACAGCCCACTGGCCTTGTAATCCTGGCGGAACTTCACGACCGCTTTGTTACCGGTCGTTGTAACCGTGAGGTTTTCCAGCTTCAGGCTGATCTTGCTCTTGTTGCTGATGCGCTGACGGCGCTCTGCTTCCCAGGCGCTACGGCTCTGGGAACCGGGAGGGTTGAATTCCTTGCCATAGGCGGCCAGGTAGGCTTTGACGTCCTGGGCTGCCCAGGCGTTGGCCCAGGCTTGGACAGCCGCTTGCGCTTCTTTCTCCGCACCATTGCCGGACGCGACGCTTGCCGCAGCAGGCGCAGGTGCGGGCACCGCGGATTTTGCCGCAGGAGCGGGCGCTACCGTGGCAGGGGCAGTGACAACTGGCGCGGGCACTGGCAGCGCCGTTGCGCTGATGGGTGCAGGGCCGGGGCGGGAGGTCTTGGCTCCGGCAGGACTGAACAGCTCTCGAATCAGCGCAAGTTTGGGCGGCACGGCCGGATTGGATGCATCCAGCTGCAATGCCTTGTTGTAGGCCTGGCTGGCCAGTTTGGCATAGACATCACCCAGGTTTTCATGTGCGGTGGCGTAGCTTGGGTTGGTGCGGATGGCCATTTCAAGCGCCGTGCGCGCCTTGTCAAACTGGCTTTGGCCTGCGTACAGGACCGCCAGGTTGTTGTACGGCTCGGGCAGCTCGGGATAGTCTTCAGTCAGACGGGTGAAGGTGGCGATCGCATCGCTGGTTTTGCCTGTATCACGCTGGATCACGCCTTTGAGAAATCGCATCTGGGGGTCGCGCGGCTTGCCTGCCAGGTATTGGTCGGCCTTGATCAAAGCCTCCGGGAGCTTGCCTGCACGTACCAGTTGCGACACGTCTGCATACTCATCCGCGTGCGCCACAGAAAACATCAGTGTGGCTGAAAGTGTCAGCAGCCGGAGCGACTGCAATACAAAGGAACTGGAGTGCGTCATAAAGCGTTGGGGTTCTCGCGCGTTGGATGAGCCCTCTCGTTGGGGCTTTATACTGCGCTGGATTGTAGCTGAGGGGGTAGTATTCCTCCTCTCAGCCAAGCACCAAGACCCACCCTAACCAGATCTGTATCGGCCCGAGCCATCGCCAGGAACCTGTGTCCCTGCCGGTTGGCGATGAATTACCCATGAGTTTGCGCATTTACAACACGCTGTCGCGTGCCATTGAGCCGTTTTCCCCTATTGAAGCCGGCCATGTGCGCATGTACGTCTGCGGCATGACCGTGTACGACCTGTGTCATTTGGGACATGCGCGGTCGATGCTTGCATTTGATGTGGTGCAGCGCTGGCTTAAGGCCAGCGGTCTGCACGTAACCTATGTGCGCAATGTGACGGATATTGACGACAAGATAATTCGCCGTGCGCTTGAAAACGGCGAAACCATCCGCGCGCTGACCGACCGGATGGTCGAAGCGCTGCACCAGGATGCGGACGCTCTGGGCATTGAGCGCCCCACCTACGAGCCGCGCGCCACCGAGTTTGTGCCCCAGATGCTGCGCCTGATTGGCACCCTGGAGGACAAGGGGCTGGCCTACCGGGCCTCCAATGGCGATGTGAACTACGCCGTGCGCAAATTTGAAGGCTACGGCAAGTTGTCTGGCAAGTCCCTGGACGAGTTGCGTGCCGGGGAGCGGGTGGCGGTGGCCGATGGCAAGGAAGATCCGCTGGACTTTGTGCTCTGGAAGTCCGCCAAGGAGACCGAGCCGGCCGAGGCCAAGTGGCCCAGCGACTATGGCGCGGGCCGACCCGGCTGGCACATTGAGTGTTCTGCCATGGGGTGCGAGATGTTGGGGGAGTCATTTGACATCCATGGCGGCGGTGCCGACCTGCAATTTCCGCATCATGAAAATGAAATTGCGCAAAGCGAAGGCGCCTTTGGCAAACCGCTTGCGCGGGTGTGGATGCACAACGGGTTTGTGACGCGTGACAACGAGAAAATGTCCAAGAGCCTGGGCAATTTCTTCACCATTCGTGACATTCTGGCCCAGTACGACGCCGAAACCACCCGGTTTTTCATCATCCGTGCCCACTACCGCAGCGCCCTGAACCACAGCGACGCGCATCTCGATGACGCCCGCAACGCGCTCAGGCGGCTCTACACCGCGCTGGACCTGGTGTCGCCGCACCATGATTTCACCATTGACTGGAGCGACCCTCTGGCGGCGCGTTTCAAGGCGGCCATGGATGAAGACTTTGGTACCCCCGAGGCCGTGGCCGTGCTGTTTGAACTGGCGACCGATGTCAATCGCACGCAGTCCGCCAACCTGGCGGGACTGCTCAAGGCGCTGGGCGCCTGCCTGGGATTGCTTCAGCAAGACCCCAAGGTATTTTTGCAGGCGGGAGCCGCTCTGGACGATGCCGCCATTCAGGCGCTGATTGCCCAGCGTGGTGCAGCGAAAGCAGCGCGCGACTTCGCTCTCGCCGACAGCATTCGTAAGGATTTGCTGGCGCAAGGCATCGTGCTCAAGGATTCCGCGACTGGCACCACTTGGGAGGCGGCGCAATGATGGCGCCAGCCAAGAAGGCGGACGCGCCGCTGCTGACTCCCGACTTCTGGGAAGAGGC